>VTLG01011131.1_pt1 | contig 35312 bp, 55 predicted proteins | sample 4694571 | NCBI WGS metagenome assembly VTLG01 (sample SAMN12604809, study PRJNA352737) | marine metagenome | biome: ENVO:00000447; feature: ENVO:00000209|ENVO:00000569|ENVO:01000036; material: ENVO:00002151; isolation source: viral sequences binned using virsorter ...
TAATAGGATCGAAGCGTGGCCGGGTCGGTTCGTGGTTCCTGGTGTGTTGGGGTCCGATGTTAGCGTTCACTTACTTAGCGGTTAGTAAGCACTCACTTACTTATGACATGGCTCCTGGCCTGGGGTCGATTCGCAAGCCTGGAGCCTGCCCTTCAGGCCTTCAGCTTAACGAACTTCAGTTAAACTTCCCTTATTTTGTCCATCTGTGCCTTTTTCTCTATTTTACTATTGACATTACTACCCGTCGATGTTATGTTCTAGTTGTTCACAGTAGTTAACGTCCACGAGATTAGACGGGGAATCAAATGGCTTATTTCACGAGCTTACAAGAAGCCGAGGCCTATTGCTGCGCTACGGCGTGGAATTGCGACATCCAGTATATATATCGCAGCGCTGGCATCACCTACTTTGCATGCGGGATTCTAACAGACGAAAGTTAGACCTTCGGCTTTGTAGTTAACGTCAATACCTTGAGAAGGGAAAAGACATGGCAAGTATCAAGATATGTGAAGGCGCCGATATATTCACGGCTCTGTCGCATGTTGACTCTAAGAGTCAGAATAGAAAAGTCGGGAATGTAGCGCAGACCTGGCATCTAACAAATGAGAAACCAAGTCAGGCCTATACAAAAGGGAATGATGAATTGGTTTGTTTTGATTGCAACCTAAGATCCAAAGCTTCAGGCGGTAACGGAGGATGTTATTTGGTAGTTATACATGGTCCTGATGGGGTTTGGCGTGGTACGCATGACAAGGAAGTCTCTAGTATTCCAGAAAAGATAAACAAGCCTATTCGGTTTGGCGCTTATGGAGAACCCGTTACAATGTCATTAAGCCTTATGGCAAGGCTTGCAAGCGTATCTAAGGGCCATCTAGGCTATACGCATCAATGGCAAAAGGTTAACAAGGGTTATGCTAAGTATCTCATGGCATCCATTGATCCGGCTATGGGTGACACTGTAAAGCTTAAGGCTAAAGCGAAAAAGAAGGGGTATCGTACTTTCAGGGTATTAGCTGAAAATGAGCTTCCCATGGCCGATGAGGTTATGTGTCCCAATTATACGCATGGGATACAATGCGATACGTGTGGGTTGTGCGCAGGTAATACATCAAAAGCCAAAAACATTACTATACCCGCCCATGGAACTAACAAGGCGGCGATTGGATAACAACCTAGAACAAGCCGGGCCTTGGGCCTGGCTTGTTCTAACTATCGGAGGGAATCATGAATAGAGAATATCAAAAAATAGAAGCCGGATATCGGCTCTTAAAAGACTTTTATGAGATGCAGATAGAAGTCAAAACCAGACAAGGTGCTTTTCTGGCTACACTTGGGCATACTTGGGAGTCAGCGGATAGACTCTGCAAAAAAGACAAGGATGCCTTGCAAGCGCTATGGACTATACATCTAACTAAGTGAGGGAGCTATGGCGAAAGACTATGCACTTTTAGGACCGTTCACGCGCATAAAACAGGCAGAACAGGCCGCAATGGAGGCTAGTAGGGACGGGGTATACACCTACCTGGTAGACGGGTTAGGAGAAGGGCACGTAGTAGTCGAGAAGCGGCTCCACGTACACGCTCCAGCCGATGCGATGACCAACAACTACTGGCTTAATGGTATACGCAAGACGTTTACAGACTCACAGAAGGTCGCAGATCAACTCGCAACGCCAGCTCTACACTAAGGGGGGCGCATGACAAACAAAAAACCATTAGGCATGAGGCGGTACGGTGTATGGGCGGGCAACCCCAAGGGGAACCGCTACAATCCCAAGCAGTGCGCTCAGTCTGTAGATGATGGATCAATGTGGGCGGCGGCAAACGCGCATCAATGCACTCGCAAAAACGGACACGGCCAGGGCGGCTTGTTCTGCAAACAACATAGCGGTGAAAAGGTCTGAAAGACAGACCAATCCTGGGGGCCAGATAACTAGGGACGGTACATAATGAAGTATTAACGGATACACCCTGAGTCAGGGCGGGGACATTACCCTGGCAAGCAAGGCGAAGTCGTGTATGCCTGACGCACCAGTTGACGCACGGCACATTCCACACTACGAGGAGGGGGCATGATAACACTAGAATCGTCACAATTCGGCAACTATCTGTTGGTCGATGAGGACGGGAACGACATTCTCATCCAGACAGACTGGGATTTCCCAGGCGTAGCTTCAAGCTTTGGGTTTGTCCCATGCGATTGCGGTGACACTGACGGGACCGTGGACTGCGCCCACAAAACTGCGTCAGACATGATACAGGCTGCGGCGGATTTCCTGGATGATAACATCGGAGCCAAGATGGAAGATCCTGGATACTTTAACTAGGGATGGAGGTGAATCATGTTCTGGGAAGTAATAACAGTAGCTACGCTGTTGTATCTGTGGAGTTATCCAACTAAAGGGGGGGGAGCATGAGGTATAGATACACAACTGACCGTGGCAATCGACCGATAGTCGATGGCTCAATGCCAGAGGAAAAACCAGCCCAGGTTTTTGCAGACAGGTTAGCGAGGAGGGAGTACGGACGCATCGCCTCTGCGGTGACGCTCAGGGCCAACTCTTGGGCCAGAGATAACAGTTGGACTATTTACGAGGCGTTCATCGGCTATTCATCTGGTGACCGCACGTACTCCGGCAAAAACATACAGTTCGTAGTGTATCGGGAGGAGATATGACACGGGAAAACATAAGGAAGGAGGGAACATGAGCGGTAAGAGAGACCAGTTGGTCGAGGTTCTGATGGAGTGGGTGGATAGCAAGGAGCATCCAGGTCAGCAGGTAACCATAAACTGCGATGCCTTGCACCCTGACGCTGACGGGGACGTGGACACGCGCACCCTGGAGGACCTGATCAGGGAGTCTCATGACGAGGCACGGGGAGGGCGTAGTGTGAGTGTCGGTCCCTATGACACGGCACACTACCGTGGAGAAATACAGTACTTGGAGAACAAGGTCCGCACCCTGGAGTCGGAGCTGGATACCTACGAGGCACTCCAGGATCTGATGATGAAAATCAGGAAGGACAAAATTGTAGAGGGGGAGGTATGAAACTGGCAGACTTCGAGAAGCTCGACAAGGGGGAGGTTATTACCCTGGAGTATGACATGGGTCCGGCATTCCACAGCAAGGGCTGGTTCCACTGGAAGCATGACCGTGTGGAGGGGGACCGTGTTCACGGGCGGGTAGGATGGGAGGACAGACGGTCCAGTGGGCGTGGGATGATGGGCATGTCCGGCGTGGAGGACTTCCTCTACGATTACAAGGGGGAGGTATGCTGTGGCTCCCTTGTCCCTTTTACCGTAGCCAGGAGGGTAGAAGGATGAAAGATTCATTTCAAAAGGATGCGGAGAGAGTGATAAACATTCTTGAAAAGAACTTTGACAGCCCATGCCGTGCCGCTTATGCGGCAATCGGGGCGGCATTTGCCCTATGCCAGGGCCGGAGGGGACAGGTCGTTGCAATCCTTGGGAACATCCAAGAGGAGGTCGAAACCGATACCGTAGAGAGGTGACCCCCTAAAACTTTTTCCTTGACACAGTTTTACCATTACACTATTATACAGTATCGTTAGGTTGGTTGGGCCAAACCTTAAGAGAAGGGGTAGGATATGCCAGTATTCAGAGTCATTGACAGTGACGGGTTTGTCGTAGCTCACACAAGCACCCGAGACAAAAGAAAAGCAGAAGCGAACGCGGAAAAATATAAGAAGGAAACAGGAAAGACCTTCTCAGTCCAAAAGTGCGACGGGGAATTGTGGACGACAAGGCCACGGCATTTCAGTATACCTGGTTGTAGGTGACAAAACTTTAAGAGAAGGGGACCAGAACAAGCCATCCCATACCCACCCCATAACCTTAAGAGAAGGGGACAGAAGATGACAGATACGTTGACCAAGGAAGAGAGATTCATTTTTGATTGGCAGTATAGGCGCTTGGGAGACTTCAAGTCTGCCCTGATCAACGCCATCAAGGTGGCTGATCAAGGCAATCGGGAATTGCTCAGGCGTGGATTCCCTGATGAGGTGGGGGCGTACGAAAAGTTCGCGCACACGCCCGGCTGGTGGGATGAGGTCGAGGCCAAAGGGAGGTATGCAACGGATGTGCAGATTCGGTTGGGTAGCGGCTTTCGGGATGAGGTCGAGGCCAAAGGGGAAACGAGATGATGACAGATCGCTACGATGCTGACCCCGCAATGGAGAGGGCAGGGGCAGAAGAGGACGCCCTGGATGCCTATGAGCAGAAGGTATGGGACGAGTTGTGTGAGCAGTATGAATCACAGCACGGGGAGGAGGTTCCATCTCGTCTTATGGATGACCATCGGGATGAGCTGTGGGATTGGATGAACGATGATGTCCATCCCCGTGATGCCGCGAAGATGATTCTGGAGGGAGAGCAGGATGACACGGACACACTGTGACATATGCGACAAGGCCGCATCGCCAACCGAACCCATTATGGAGGGGAGATACTACCCTATCCATGAGGTGCGGATGCGGATCGAGTTCCAGGCTGAGTCAGGGGACTACCATGAGTTCAAGGCACTGGAGGTATGCAACGGATGTGCAGACCGGATGTTGCACGTTTTTAAGGAGGAGGGAAAGTGACACAATTGATGAGAGGGGAAGCGGCTGACGCTATTGCTGACATCAGCAACAGCCAGGCCAAAGAGATACTGCTGGAAATCTGCAACGACACGGAGGATCTGCATCTACTCTGTGACGTAGCGGCACGGAGTAAGGAGGTAAGGGCCACGGAGAAGCGGCAACTACGGGAACGGCTACGCGCACGGGCGTGGCACCCCGTCCACAATCCGAACGGGGATATGTCCATTGATTGGATGACTCTCACCTATCGGGAGGACACATGAAGAGCCAGAAGGAAAATATCAGGGTTGCCCTGGAGAACGGGCATCGCATCACATCACTCGACGCACTCCAGTGGTTTGGATGTGCGCGTCTGGCCGCTAGGATTCAGGAGCTTAGGCGAGAGGGGATGGATATCCAAACGAAGACACAGACGAAGGGCAAGAAGAGCTTCGCCTGTTACTCAATGAGGAGGAAACATGCGTAAGATGCCGCAGATGAACGTCACCGTCACCCACGATCTTCTGAGGATGATCGACCGTGAGCGTGACAGACAGTGGGCGCGAGGCCGGAAGGTGAATCGCAGTGAGGCGGTAAGATACCTCTTAGCCAAGGGGTTGGCGGCACTGGAGCAAGGGGGCCGTGATTGACTTCTTCAGCAAGAAGCTATCGCTACGGGAAAACCTACGGCGAGGCTATCAGATCAGCCCTGCGGGTGATGGAGAAGCTACGATACACAACCCAAACAGTGGGGCAACCTACACCATCAGCAACTTTGAGTGCGACTGTCCAGACAAGACCAAGCGCAACGGCTCCCACAACGGACACTGCAAGCACGAAATCTGGGTCAGCCAGATGCGCCCGTGTCCACGGTGTGACCGATACCAGTTACTGGCACAGGTACAGGTGGCAGGGGCAGAGGAATCCCTGTATGAATACCGATGTAGCAACGGACACATCAGCAGTTGGGAAGAAGTGAAAGCATCGAGAGAGAAATGACATTCGGTAGCCTATTCTCAGGCATAGGCGGGATCGATCTTGGCCTGGAACGTGCCGGGATGGAATGCAAGTGGCAGGTTGAGATCGATCCCTTCTGCCGCAAGGTATTGGCGAAACATTGGCCTGATGTAAGGAGGTATGAAGATGTCAAATCCGTTGGTGGAGAAACTCTGGAGCCAGTTGACGTTATTGCCGGAGGATTCCCATGCCAGGACAATTCGCAAGCAAACCAGACCGGAGAGGGACGGAAAGGTCTTAGAGGCGACAAGTCGAGTCTCTGGTGGGAGATGTGGAGACTGGTTGGGGAGTTACGACCCCGATACATCTTCGTGGAGAACGTCCCAGGTCTGCTTACCGTCAATGGAGGTCAAGACTTTGGCACAATCATTGAGTGCCTGGCCAAAGGCGGGTATGATGCGGAGTGGGAAAGTGTTTGCGCTTCCCACTTTGGCGCACCCCATCACCGAGAAAGGCTGTTCCTGGTTGCTTACTCCAACGACATCGGACTCGATGAGGACGGGATTCGATTGGCCGATGTTCAAAAAGAGAAAAGGGAAACGAGGAGTAGGGTCATTGCCGGAACAACTGTCATGGTTGGGGGCGACTGGGAAACTGAACCACCTCTTTTATGCGTGGATGATGGGGTTTCCCCTGACCTGGGGCAAATTAGAGGACTAGGCAACGCTGTAGTACCGCAGTGTGCCGAATGGATCGGCAGACAGATAACGAGGAGGGAATATGAGCGAGGAGAGATACTACCTGGACGAGTTGAAAGACCCGTTCCCAATCGAGAAGGTCAAGTACCGGAAGGGTCCAGGGGGTAAGCAGTTGGCCTATATCGACGCACGGGATGTAGCTGACCGATTGGATGAGGTTGTCGGTCAGGCGTTCTGGCAGAACCGATACACGTGTGTCAACGGGGTCACCGTCTGTGAGATAGGGATTTCAGTTGGCGGTGAATCGTGGATATGGAAATCTGATGGCGCACCGGAGACAACGATAGAGGCAGAGAAGGGGGCGTTGTCGGACGCATTCAAGAGGGCCGCAGTCAAGTGGGGTATCGCTAGATATCTGTATGACGATGCACCACCACCACCACAACAGGAACCACAACAACAGGCACCACCACCCCAGAAGCAAGAACCACAGCAGAGTTCCAATGAACCATCAGAGGCCCAGATGAAGTTTTTAGGGAAGCTCCTGTCTTCAAAGTCAGATATAGAACGGGGCAGGTTCATGACTGAACTTGGGGAAAACCCAACGAAACAAGAGGTATCCAAGGCTATCGACAGACTCAAGGCAGGGGGTTAGGCTCACCCCCCTCCACGCCCCTGCTGCTCTGGGTGGGGTCAGGGTAGCAGGGGCATTACCAAGGAGGGAGTATGACAATCAGAGATGAGAAACGGGCTACGGGATTGGTGATACGAATGCTCCGAGAGCGCATCCCGTTCTCTGTAACCTACGGCAAGGGAGTGGTTTACATAAAAGACCACACCCTTAATAAGGGAGGGAAAGAGGATGAACAACAGACCAACTAAGGCAATGGCTATCAGCATAAAGGACGCTGACAACGACAACACGTGTGCCGAATTCACAGCATTCTGCAAAGCAGAGAACCTGGTTATGACAGGTCTTCTGAAGGGATACATGAGGCTGTATATGGAAGAGCATTACAGAAACCAGAAGATACTTGAGAAGGCCAGGTTAGTGCCCGTATACAAGAGTAACTACGACAGGAACGATGAAACGTAACAAGCGTTTCGTTCAGGACGCATGGTATAGAGAGAAGGTTCTGGCACGTGATACCTGTGATATGTGCGGCATCAAGTTCGTGCGTGGTGACAGGGTAGAGGGTCACCACACGTTTGGACGCAACTGGAAGAAAAACTGCAAGAGCCATGAGGTGATACACGTAGACTTCAGGATGATAAAGGTCCACTACGAGTGCCACGCCAAGGCCCACGCAGGGACCGACACGGACCAGGCTACCATAGACACGTTACAGGAAATCGTGGGCGAGTGTGCCCTGTCTGACCACCTTGAAATGGGGGGGTATGTACACACTGGAGATTGAGTTGACGGGCAAATTGCCCAAGATGAACACCAGCCACACGCGAGGCCGACACTGGAGTGTGGGACACAGAGAGGCGAAATACTGGATGAACAGGGTGTGGGTGGAGGTGCAGGGGCTGAAGCCGGAGCGTCCCTTAAAACGGGCGAGAGGCACCTTTACGAGGCACTCATCGAGGGAGCCTGACTACGAGAACCTGACCTACTCCTTCAAGGAAATCGTGGATGCCCTTGTCAAGCTGGACATCCTGGAGGATGACGCACCCAAAAACATGGAGAGAGTCTATCAATGGAAGAAGGGCAAGGCCGGAGCTGGCAAGGTGACCATTCAACTGGAGGAACTATGACAGAACAGGAATACCTTCTCGCAAGAGGAGAACTTGACGGTCTGCACAAGATATATCGGTTCGTTTATACTGACCGTATGGTGCCAATGTCGCGAGAGGCGGTAAAGGAAAAGCGTAGGCTGGGGGATATTTGCAGAGCCTACGCCAGGTCACAATGGATGCAAGTCCCCTACAACACCAAGCTCTGGTGCTATGACTTGGTTAATAAGGCCAAGGCTACACCCGAATACCAGAAAGCCATAAATAACATTTGACTTTTCCAGAACGTATGACTACGTTTGGTTTTGTCTGAACCCACTAAGAGAAGAAGAAAGGTTTTTCTATGCCTATTGCCCTAGCCGAACATCCCTTTCTTCCCTTCTCTGGATGACCGTTTTAGTGGGTTCTAAAACATCGGCTGGGGCTTTTTATGTTTGTATCCAGAGGCACCCAAGAGGGAGAGGATGCTTCTGGCGGGGAGTGAGTATCGGGGAACTCATTTTCCACAGGGGGTGACGATGCTACAGTTTCGGGGGAGTCATCGTCACCCCCTAAATAATTCATAAGAGTCGTAACACAGGCTGGCGACTATAAACAATCGCTGTCGGATCGGGCACGTTACGCCGCGCCGTACACCCATACGGCTGGCCGGAGAGATGAAACCCCAGGATGCGAAAGCTAGGGCATCTTCTCCGGTGACGGTCACGGACGCTGACCTTAAACTCCAGAAGTTTGGGTGCGTGGTATGGGGGGATACGTCATGTACAAAGGAGGGGATATGATTAATAGTTTTGTACACCAGGAACTGAAACTTCAGTTCAGCAATGTCCTACTAAGTGCCAAGGATGTTGGCTCTATTGATGACAAGACGTGGCAAGAGGCAGTTAAGTGGGCAGACCAGGCTACGCCAGAGGAGATATCAAAGAAGGCTCAGAAATGGACCTCATACCTTGAAGACCTCAATGGCCCACCACCAGAAATAGATGTATCACGGGATAGATTTATACAGACCTGGAAGGAAACAGCGGAGAAAGATACCCTTGTAATGGAAGAACTTCTGGGTGCAATCTATGACTCGATCAATTCATAATGAGGTAAATCGTCGAAGTTATTATCCCTGACTTTCCAATCTCGATTCCAATCCCCACCCCATCGAAGCACTATGTCGTGTTGGTCAGCAACACCCATAACATAGCCAGCAAAATAGTTGAATCGTTCACGGTCACCCCAATCCACTGGATACGGGGCAACATCAACTGCCATGCTAGGTGATCGATTGTGTTTGCCATCAGGCCACTGAACATGAGAACGTCCTATCCGATACAACTCCTGTTGTGTCTCCTCGTCCCGATATCCACACAGGACGGTGCAATCGAAAACTTTAATCACTTCATTTAATACTAGCTGTATTCTATCGTCGCACTCAGATAGCCTTCGGAGTGAGGCGGTCCCAAACTTCGGCATTAAATTTCCTCATTTCGCTTTTGCAAATACGTCTGAAGGGGGATGAGTAACCCACTACAAACGCCATTCAATAACAACCAAACGGTAAAGCTTCCGTCTTGTAGAGAGGCAGGGATGGTGATTCCAAGAGACACCATATTGGCCAATGAGCTACGTATCGCCGACTCTCTGATAAACTTCTTACTGGCGGCATCGACCACACCCTTACGCTTCTTCTTAACACGGATTAGCTTTGTGTTTCTATATTTTAAATCCGCATTTCTATCCATGCTATCGGTCAGACTACCGCGCACCCGATCCAGCTCATCACTAAGCTCCTGACATTTCTCAACCAGAGCCTTTTGAGTCATTGCCTTAAACGGGACGTTTAGCACTTTTACCCCCTGGATACGCCCTTCATTTTTTCGAAAGTTCTCAGCCCACTCATTCCCAGCATGGCCGTCACCAATTCCATCAGGTATGACGTATCTACTGCTGGCAATTGGGAGCCATCACCAAACATATTTACAGCCCACTGACATACAGGTTGAGCCACCATAGACCAACAGATACCAGCACCACAGACCCAGCCAATGAAAGGCCTCCAGCCAGCAACAAAGATGCTTTTATGGGAGGCTTCTGCTTCGTTGATTCTGGTCTGTGCCAGCATGACTTGGTTTGCGGCATCTACTAATCCCTTCTCAAGCTCTTCCTTTGCCCTTGCGCGTTCGTTGCCGTTTGGAATTCTGTCAACAACCGAATTAACTAACGGACCAACAAGGCTGGCGAGTCCTAACATCTCAGCCTGCGGCCTTCTTTACCTTGCTTACATCTTTATTGATGCGCTTCAGCAACTTTGCGCCACCACCAGCCATAGCCGAACCGCCAATCACGTAGTCTACCCACGGACCTATCGACATCGCTGATATATTCCCAGAGATTGCTTCAATCAAAGTCACATCAAATACAACGCAGATACCTACACCGATACCAAGCATCATCTCATCATACCAACCATCATTCCCAATAGCCCCCTTGACGTTCTCAATAGCGAACGTGACAACTGAACTAATCAGCGTGAATTGGATGATCGTTTCGACCGCGTTTTCTAGTGCCATTACGTCTCCTGTCTTCTTCTAAAACGTGTGGCGGCTTTTCAGCAACCGTTACAGTCACGCGAACCAAATTATTTCCACACTCGTAAAATTTCTCAGCTATCTGATTGTTTTTCAGCACCGCCCCCATTACAACGGGGTTACGTGTATGCGGCTTTAGCCCCAACAACAACGTATCAATATCATTCAACACCGTTTCGGGGGTCAGGTCCACGGCTCTCGCTTGCCGCCATCGTATAGCCTAGCGTGGTCTTCACGAACCAACAACTGGCATACGTCCGTGCGCTCATCGCCAATTACGGCGTATGGGGTAGCCAGAACCCTTCCGAACTTACCCTTCCCGAACGATTCAAACTCAATAGAATCGGCTGACTCCAATACCTCCTTAAGCCTGGCCTTCGCCGCCAAGCCCAGAGCCTTCTCTTCCAGATTTCTTGTGCGACTCTCTGGCGTATTAATACCCGCAAAGCGGAGGCGTAGCTTCAGGCTTACATCGAACCCAAGGTCAGCCCTTACGTCGATGGTATCCCCATCTATGACGCGCAGAAGCTCACAGCCGTAGTAGAACTTACTTTTTGGCAACGGGCTTAGTCTCCGGCTCCGACAACATCTGATTGTATGCCTGGAGCTGCCCAATCAGGTTTTGCGCCTGGGGATTGGCCTGAAGCAACTGCTGACTTAGCTGGTTCAGATTCTGCTGGATTTCATCAATCTTGCTGGTAATCTCTTCGCGTGTCATGCATTCTCCAGTGCTGTGACTTTCGTTTCCAATGTCTCTATCCGTGCCATTGCTTCCTGAAGAACGATGCTGTTAATAACGCCGTCGATAATGCTGTTCTTCAAGCCTAGCGTTTCTGTATCTAGGTCGATAAACTCACCAAATGTAGCCGAATCAATGTCTGTGTCTTCTGCCCTGTCTGGCGTATGACGAACAAGGGCTGGAAAAATATCTTCAACGTCCTGAGCGATTAACCCAAGCCTGTCTGTGGCATCAGCGACAACTTCTGACTCCAGCCGTGCGATCTCCGCGTTGAGCCTGACAATCTCCTCAGTTGTCAGTTTCGTTTCGGAATCAGTGTCATCCAACTCCTCCTTAAGCTCCACAATTTCTGCGGCGATCTCTGCTGGGCGATTCTTTGAGTATTCAACATCGCTTTTGAACTTGAACTTCTTATATTCAAGTGCCTTGAAGTTATCCCAATAGGAACGCACATCACGAATGTCTGTCTTTAACTTAACATCAGAAATACCGCCATAGCTGTTATCGTGATTCTCCCAATCCCCATTGGAAAAGCAGACTGCGCGCCGCGCAGTAGCATCTGCTGCATCTATAAAAGTTGTTGTCTCGTTGTCGTTCGTTGCACCACTGAGGTGGAGATAGAGTCCATAGGAATTGCCCGAAGATGAATTCTCCAAATACGCCGTCTGATTAGCGTGAGGGGATACCACATGGAAGCGTGTCGTAGCATCAGGCGTGGTTCCTATGCCAACGTCTCCACTCGTTTCAATCCTCATCATCTCCGAATACGAGCTACCGCCGACATTAGACGCTGTGGCAAACCGCATATCAGTGCCATTATCCCACATAAATATGTGTTTGTTCGTGCTAGTCTCTGCCATGAGTGTAATAAAATCACCGTCTCCAGCAGAACTTCCATGAATCAGCGATAACTGTCCAGGATTGGAGCCTTGTCCTTTAACCTGTAACGTGCCAACTCGACCAGAATAACCCGCAACATCACCCACTAACAGGTTGCCAACTGAGTCAATGCGGACTTTCGCAGTGGCGGCTTCACTGGAACCTGTTGCAAATACCAATTCTGTCGCGTTGTTATCAGCCGCAAATGTGTCAGTTGCTACAGCAGAGATAAATGCACACACTTCAAGGGCATCTGTGCCTGTTTCTGCGGGTGCTCTAAAATCAATGCGCCCAAGAACATCATCATCGACCACGGTAGCTTCGGCAGTTGCCAATGTCATAACCGTGCCTGTAGTAGTCAGGCCCGTTTCCAACGTCATTATCTCCGACTCTGCACCACCACCTGACTGCGCCTTAAACGAGAACCCACCCTTTTCGGCCCCGTCTACATCAGAAACGCACATCACATCCAGCGATCCAAATACAATCTGGTTGTCAGCATCATCGGGCATCTTGAAGTCTATACCGACACCAGATGAATTGTCGGTCATGTTACTGTCGTTTGACGGATTCCATTCAAGAGTAAGGTTTGCCTGAACGGCAGTAGCTGTAGCTCCCGTATCAAGGATCGTAACTCCACCAGAAGTAACGGTAGTAAAAGTTCCTGCCGCCGCTGTATTGGAACCGATGATTCCGTCTAGGTCCGTAGCTGCGATATTCCCATTAACCGTCAAAACTCCCGCAGAGTGCGTAACCGTAAGATTGCCAGCATTGAAATTAATAACGCCACCATCTGCTAAAAACAGATCCGACCACGCAGTGCCCGATGTTCCAAGTGCCGACCCATCGTTACTGGCTGGCTCAATATTAGACGCAGTAACTACAACATCTTCGGTGCCAGCATTCAGGCCCAACGCATTGTTGCCGCCGCTATCAATCGTTGCCGCACCGGAGAACGACAGGCCCACAGTTGTGCCATCATACGACAGGCGCATACGCTCTGCTGCTGTCTCACTCTCAGCTACAGCAAAGACGAGATCCGTATCGTTTAGTCCAGAAGCAAATGTATCATCTGCTTCGGCATAAATGGACGCGCCTACAAGAATAGCGTCCGTTCCAGACCCTTCCGAGGGAGCCTGAAAATCAATGCGCCCAAGAACATCACCATCGACCACGGTAGGTTCCGCAGTTGCCAACGTGAGAACAGTTCCGGCAGCTCCAAGGGTAGACTGTAGTGTCATCACTTCGGAATTGGTGCCGTCTGTCATCACCTTAAACGAAAACTCTCCATTCTCTGTCGTGGTTGCGTCAGAAACACACATAACATTCAAAGATGCAAAGACGTCCTGGTTGTCAGCATCGTCGGGCATCTTGAAATCTATGCCTATTCCCGATGTATTATCGGTTAGGTTATTTCCATCCGCTGGGTCCCACTCCAGTGTCAGGTTCGTCTGTACCGCTCCGGTAGCATTGTCTACATCCTTAACAGTTATACCGCCCGTATTTATTACCGCACCAGAAAATGTCTTGGCACCACTAATGGTCTGTGTCTCGTCCATAGTAACAATGCCGTCAGTACCAGCCGAGTCTACATTGGCCTTGTCAATCTGACCATTAACCAGCGTAGCAATAGTTGTGGGATTGGAATTCCACTGCGTGGCTGTAGGCGTCTGGCCTGCAACAAAGGTATATGGTAGTGATATGGTTCCCATACTACTTTACCCCTAGCTTAGATTTTGCTGCTCTCGCAGCGTCACGTTCAGCATATATCCTGGCACGTTTACGTCCTTCAATATCAAGAGTCCTACGCTTGATGCCTCCCAGTTCAGAAAGAGCCAGGTCAAAGCCTCGCCCCTTCTGGATTTCTGTTATCGGCCTGGTAATAAAACGAGAAACAGGAGGAAGCAATGCTTCAGCAGCATATCGCGTTTTCCTGGATAGCCCCGTAAGTGGATCAGGATCTCCGGCTCTTGTATCTATCGGACGATCAAGAAAATATGAGTAGCCTTTTTTCCCTGCCGTCAATTCATACGGTAGCCTGAATGCGGGACTGAGGCTTGACATAACGTCTTTAAACTTCATCCTGTTAATATCCTGGAATGGCAAGTTAGGATTCAGATACGTAGCCTTGCCCTCTCTCTTTGTCGGAAGCCTTATCGCATACATCTCTTCAAAGTAGTCTGGCGTATACACTTCTTCAAAGTCTGCCGACATCTGCTCCAGGTTATTCTTGATCTTCGGAATCGCCATATACCATAGCCCCTTCTCTCCAAACATCTTCTTTGTAAACATAGACTCAATCTGGAGAGGTATGTTCTTCCTCATCCATGTATAGAAGGGGATGACACTCTTCATCACGTCACGCTCAAAAGGTGTCAGGTCTTCATAGTCGAAGAGATACTTCTTTACGCTGGCAGCGGCCTGAAGTTCAGCAAACAGCTCCTCGTCGGGCATGTCCCCGACATCTACTTGCTTTTTGTATGCGTTAAGCTGACGCCTCTCTGAGTCAGTTATCTTTCTTGTAAGACCTTTTTTCTTACTCCAGATTTTATTCTTGATGCCTATGAAATGGGCAATCCTTGCATTGTCTTCTACAGTCTCACCAAACTGCCTGTTTGCCTTCATAGGGCGGCTTTCAAGAACCTTGCCAGGCAAGCCAGGGATAGAACCCGTTGGTCTACCCGTTGCAGATGTTCCTATTTCCACGCCAATCTGCCCACGGCCCACAACATTGTAGCCGCGCATCCTGTTAAACAACTCTATATCTTCTGGCGTAGCTTGTTTTCTAATTTCTTTAGGAAGACCTGTCATAAACTTTCTGGATATCTGACCGTTTGCATGTTGTAGCTTTGCGGCTTCTTTATAAAGCCTGGGATCGGTAATGCCTGCAACAGCATTGTTGAAATTATTTGACCACATATTACGCATATGGTAGCCAACACTAAACAATGCCCCGCCCTTCCAAAGACCCTGCCACCGTTGAAAGCCTTCTACCAAATCATTAAAGCTTTCATTGTTTGAGAAGAATTTCTGTGCAGAATCAAGATCGTCAACGATTGCCTTGGGCATGGTATACCAGGTGCCGTCACCCTTGATTACTTCGGCAAAGTCATAGCCTATATCCAGAGCCTGCCTAACAGTGTCATCCGCAACACCTGTCTGCTTATATCTCTTGATCGACTTCAATAACTCCTCAGATTTAACACCAACCTCCATACCAACCTTGTATAAGGGAATGGCAATGTCTGACTCAAAGACGCCTTTTCTCAGGTTTAGAGTAGTCCTTGCTTTTATTGACTCATACGTTCTTGTTGCTACCAGCTTTCGGATATCGAGTTCCAGGTTTGGAATGCCAGCATCCATGGCATCCTCTACCGTAGCATACTTCCTCCGTTGCTGGAATGGCTGCTTCTTGAGTTTCATCTTGGAGGCTATTGTTGCTTCTCCCCAAGCCCCCGTAGACACTTGCTTGCCCTGCATTGTACGAATTGGCACATAAATTTTCCGCATCAAGACGCCATCTAAAAGACCCAGTTTCTGTTCTTCTTTACCAAGAGTATTCCGCATATAACTCAGAACGTCCTTGGCCTTGCCGACAACAAGCTTGCGGCGCTCTGCATCAGAAATACCTGGGAGGTCCAGCTTCTTATACCCCTCTTTAAGAAGGTCATCCAAAGCCTTAACGCCCTTTTCTGCGTGTATCGTAATAAGCTTGGCCTCTGACTCTGTTAGTCCGGCGATAGCGTGGGCCATCTTTTCTCTTAAATCTGCCTCCAGCTTGGCTCGTAATGTCTGGTCTGCCCACTTTGTTCCCGCATAGCTGTCAAGCATACTATCATTGAGAACCTTGCTGCCAATAAAGTTGATTGGCCCACCCTCCACACTTCGGAGAGCGCTGAGATTTCTAAACTTCATCTTGGAGATATCTTCAAGTTCTGGGCGATGCGCTGCCTGTTGAAGTCCATATTTTGGAGATAGTGCTTTCCCAATAACATCCTTACCCTTAATCCCCGTCCTGGCAATATCCCCCAGGGTGCTTGATTTAGAAGCGGCCCTTGCTATCGCGGGAGCCGCGATTTTTTCTATCCCGCCGAGTGCCTTTCCTCCCCACCCAACAATGGGGATATGGCTTATCGGGTCCATAGCAACATCAAGGACAAAGCCAGCTATCGCCTCACCCCACGTTGCCTCGTCACTGAGATCCTCAGTAAACAACTGGCTGGAACTTTTTAAATCCTTATACTTCCGATTCTCGCTTTGCCAAAACTGTCGTGCGGCTTCAGTAAAAGCTTCGGAGACATCGCCAGAACCTCTGCTAAGTTCGTATACCCCACCAAGAACAAAACGGGAGGGGCGGCTCATAATGTCAAAAACGGACCCCAGCAATCCCTGCTCTGGTTCCATCTCCCTGTCCATCAAACCTTCTTGACCAATGCGGCGTAGCTGTTGCCTGGTTCTATCTGCTTCGGTAGCCGCACCCCTCATGCTTCTTCTTTGGTTCTGAGAAAGACCTGGTATGCGCGGCAAGTCTCCGATACTACTGGACGCACCACCAAAGCCAGAACCAAAGCCTCCTCCAAAACCACTTCCAAAGCCATTAGCCATTACTGAGTCCCTGCTCCAAATGTTCCGGCAAAGGTATTGTTATCTGACTGCATAAGCCTGCGTTTCTCCGCATCTGAAAGCATCGCCCACTCCTCGTCACTCATATCGGCAGGCTTTACAAGTTCAGGCGGCATTACATCCCCTGCCGCAAATTCCTGCCCTTCAGGTGTCTCTGAAAAAGGAATACCACCAGGCTCTTGGTATAATTCAGGAGCGCCTTCTATTGGGCCTTGGGCACCACCAAAAGCTTTTCCTCGTTCCCTTAGAAAAGCGGCTGATACCGCATCCTTAGATGGATCGTCTTGGAGTCTCTCTGGCATCCCCTCGCCATTAAACAGCCCCTCGATATCCTGGTCTGTTGGCGTCATATCAGGGATGGTTTCAGGCTGATCTTCAGGTACACCAGTTACTGGAAGTTCAGGACGTACAGGCTGTGTCCCAGGCTGTGGCTTTTTTCTAAACACATCGAGGCCACTTGGATCTCCTATGCGCTGGTCTGTAACAACATTCGTTGTAGACCTTTTAGCTGGAGTAAACCCATTAGCCAACTCAGGCATTTCCTCGTCTAGTCGTGGTTCACCGGGCTGTTGTTCAGGTGTCTCTTCTCCAGGCGGTGGAATATAGAAAGGGTTTATTCTTTTAACACCTCTTCCTCTTCCTGGGCCAGCCGATATAAACTTACGTTTTTGTCTTGGAGTCCTTGTGTCTTCAACTGCTGAAGGCCCAGGACGTTCTGGCGATACCTCTGGAGATGCTTCTGGCGGTACTTCTGGAGATACTTCTGGAGTAATAGCCTCATCTTGAGGCTCTTCATCTCCTCCAGCCTGATCTAAAAACTCACTTCCAATTAATCCTGCGCCTCCTACAATAGCGCCGCCTTTTGCCATATCTTTAGCTGTTTTTACTTTAGCTGTTTTTGCTTTAGTTGCCAATCCCTTTGCAGAAGAGGCTGCTCGACTTGCCGCTCTTTCGGCTTCAGTCATCGAACTCCATCTTAATTTATTCGGATCGGTTTTGAGCCACTCTGGATAAACACGATCTTTGGCTTTTGATTTAGGACCAGGCTCTACTTTTGGACGAAGCCTATCTGTTAAGGTTTTAAATCTATCTTTAATCCCTTGTGCTGTTGTTCGTGCCCCACCTAATATTTTTGCCTTGGCTCCTTTTGCCTGCTTCCCCAGAGCCTGTGCCGCCCCTTTGACAAAAGAACCCATACCAGCTTCTTGGAGTCCGAATTCAGAGCGGAAAATATCCTCCATTAACTCTGATACTTCTTGCCTGTCTGAGGAGGACAAGGATGGATCACGCATCATTTCCATGAGTTCCGCATTAAGCATATGAATCTCAGCTTCATCGGCTTTCGCCTGTCTCCGCTGTTCTTGCCCCATCGTAAACTCAGGAGTTCCAGGTGATCCTGGTCGTGTATCTGCATATGGTATTCTAGCCATGACTATTTATCCTATCTTGGTGGAGCTGTAATTGGAGGACGCGTAAATCCTCTTTTTAAACCTTCAAGACCGCCCATGATATCACTTGGAATTTCTGATATCCAATCAGTAATTCCTCCAGCTGCGGAACCTATACCGTATCCCAACCCTGTTTCATGTTCTTGAAGAAGCTGCGTATACTTTTCATATTCATCCGGCCCGATATCTTTCTGTTCATACGCCTCCCGAATAGCAGTAGTCAGCTTTGCTTTTGCTTCTTCAAGTTCTTCCCCGCGAAGTCCTGAAAGACCCTTAAACTTTTGTTCGATTAGATTCTTACCAGTAAAAGCTTTGGGCGTATACCCCGGCGTCATCAGATTTTTATGATCTTCCCTGGCAAACTCCATAGCCTCCGGCCACGTCATAGTCCCTGTTTCCATATACTGCCCTGCCATAGTACGGATGTCGCTTGCTTTCTCCCTTTGCTCAGTCCTTTGAATTTGCATCATCTGGGAAACTGTTCTACCAGCCGTACTTAAAAGTTCTGGCCTGGCCTTACCATAGTAGCCCTGCTCAAGCTTCCCTCTTAAGTCCTCCATATCTCCCTTGACAGTAGCGGCAAGCAGGTCACGGGTCAGCTCCTGATCTGCATCTTCCTGACGCCTCTGGGTATGTTGTTCTACGCCTCTGGAAGCAACTCTACCCAGGTTGCCAAGCGTTGATAAGCTTAAACCAAGTGCCATTACTAATTCTCCTCTGCCTGAAGTGCAGCAATAACTTCAGGGCTGACGTTTTCGGGAAGTTCATTGCCCCTACTAAGCCACACCGCAAGGGCCATGGCTTGCTTTGGAATAGCCTGATTCCTTGCAAATTCAACACTGCTTATCCCCTGGTTGCCAAGTTTAAGGGCAGCTTGACCTGTCCCTGATGTTGCAGTGATGGCTGCCAACAGTTGGTCATCTGTTGAGTCTGCAATTTGTTCCTGGACATTTGGAGACAACCATGCGTTCACAAAACCAGCAACCACAGCAACACTTATTCCCACAATAGCCAAGGTTCCAGCTACACCTATACCCGCAGCAGTACCCGCAGCCGTACCGCCAGTTGTACCAGCAGCCGTACCGCCTGCCGTACCGGCTGCCGTACCGGCTGCCGTACCGGCACCTAGAATCACATCAACAGCCGTCTCCTCTACTTTGTCCTCTACTTTGTCCTCTACTTTGTCCTTTACTTTGCCCTTTACTTTGTCCTTTACAAAACCAGCAATCCCCTCACCCGCCCCCTTAAGAAGATCCATGCCGTTTGGACCCAAGACTGAAAGAAGACCATTGAACAGTGCCAGTTGGTCTTTGCTCTTGATGCTTTCCTGTAGCATCAAGATTCTCTCGTCTTGCGCTTCTTTTGTAACTTCAACACCCGCCATCGTAATCAACTTGTCGATGTTGTCTCTGATTCTTTCATCAGATTTTGCGCGGATCTCATCCTGTTGAGCAAGTATCGCGCCCTTGAACTCACCTATCGCTGCCTGTGCATCCCCCGTCTTCATGCCAGCAAGACCCAGGCGATTAAGGTCTTCCATGAGTTGTTCTTGGGCTTTCTCTGCCCTTCGACTAAGCTTGTTTAAGTCTCTGGCGGCAACATTATCAATGCCATCTTTTGTCTGAGAAGCATCTCTGAGATAGGTAAGGATGTCCTGTATGGTATCATCAGTATCTGGAAGTTCTGGTTGAGTGATATCCCCTTCAAATTGTTCTGGGTCTTTCTGTGTAAAAGTTCTTGCTACACCATTTATATCCATGTCCGTGTTATCATCATACCCATCACCATCAGCATCTACCCATCCTGGAGGAAACTCTCCTGGTTCTCCTGGCTCTGGTTCTCCTGGTCCAGGTGGCTGAAGACCTCGCGAAATAGAAAACCCTTCAATATCATGGACACTTATGACCCCATCTCCATTTGTATCAACTTCTGGATTGAAACCAGGATCACCTTCTCTAAGGCCAAACGAATCAAAGAGAATAGCCGCATCTGGCCTTACTTCTTCAGGGATACTATCCCAAGCAGCTATAAATGCTTGTATCCCTTGCTGATTTGTCATCCCAGAGATGGCTCCGGCAAGATCGGGATTAGCATCTACCGCTGTCCGCAAATCTGTACTTAAGAAAGCAAGAGGGTCTACCACTCCAGCACCCGATGGGTCATCATCTGAGGTTACTGGGCCAGCATCACCCTGACCAGGATCTACTACTGGTCTAGTTAGCGGGGGAGGCAGAACTGATTGAAGTCCCAGAGCTGCTTCCAGTTCACCCAAACTCATATGGGAGGCTTCAATTCCTTGGCTGAGTGCTCTTTCAAGAAGTTCTGCGTGTCTCGCCTCCCTCCCAAGACCTTCTGTAGGTCTCCAAGGTGCGGGTTGTCCATCACCAGGAGGAGGCTGGGTTGGCGCGAGTATCTCATTTACAACGGTTTGGATATGATCTTTGTTTTGTTGAGAAAGGAGTTCTTCAGGAATACTATTTATGTATTCCATATTGAGAACGCCCTGACCAGAAGCAATAGATTGGGCAACGGAATTTACATTGTCAGGAGTCCAATTCCCACTCAGGATGCTTCCCAGTTGAGGGGTAACATCGAGCTGGTCTATTACATAGCTTCTAAATGCCTTGTGCGGCGCATTAAATTTCTCTAGCCTCTTATCATCCTTAAGACCTGCAAGGTATGCTTTGAATCCCTCTTTATACTTGTCGTAGTATTGTGCCGATGGGGCTTTACCAAAGTCTGTTTGTTGGGAACCCAGAGTAGATATCATTGAATCCCAATTAGTATCAATCTGCCGAGTTATTGCGGGGTCAATAAGTGGCCCATCTACTACTACATCAGCACCTGTCGTTACTTCAGGCGTGGTCGTTACTTCAGGCGTGGTAACATATCCCCTAGTTTCATCATACCCATGAAGATTTGGGTCTATCTCTGTAGGCTGAGTGCCAACCCTGGCCCCATAAGCTGTAAAATCCTGGAAGTCAATTTTGTTGTCTCTATTAAAATCGAATTGAGGCTGATATCGACCGTCTGGATCACCAAAGGCTGAATTAAAAGCCGCAGTAAAAGCTGGATACGTATCAGGGACATCAGGTCCTGCACCTGGACCTGCACCTGGACCTGCACCTGGACCTGGGCCTGAACCTGGACCTGGCCCTGGCCCTGGGCCTGGGCCTGGACCTGGACCTGGGCCTGGTCCTGCACCTGGGCCTGGACCTTGACCTGGACCTTGACCTGGGGGGGGTTGAGATGTGCCGTCACCCATAATAGTACCAAGCAAATTCGCCTGAACATTTCGGCCTGTGCTACTACTCATAGGAGGGGTTTGAGGTCCACCTTGGCCTGGGCCTTGACTTGGAGGAGGCGGGAAACCATTACCACCAGCAGGGGGCATTTGCGGACCTGGACCACCCCCTGGCGCTATAAGTGACGTTACATCTTCTATGCCATTGCCAAAATCAGCACCATATCCAGGCGTCCACGTAGGAGTACCGTTCACGTTTCGGAAGGTTCCCCTTTGCCCGTGGAACATTACCGCCTGGTCGATATAGGGATCTACTTTATTTGGATCAAACCTTGTAAAGTCAGGTGCGCCATTCATGATATGCCTTTTAGGTAACTCCGGCCTGCGGTTTTCTCATTCTGCCAATAGGTTTAAATATAGCTGTGGCACGGCGTATGCTCATCTCTTCACTGGTATTTGCATTCTGGTATTGCAACTGCACAACAGGGTCATATCCTGTAAGGTCGGTATCCTCCAGGGCAACGAGATCATCAGGAGCTATGGAGGACTCGCCAATAACAAAAGCACCGATAGCAGCAAACCCGCCACCCTGGTTGAATGTTGTTGTCTGCCCTACAATACCTGGAGATGAATAGGTAATATTCACCTCGTAGTTTCCAAGAATATCAAAGTTGTTTCTTACAAAAAGCCACCGCAGCATAACATCTGGCCCCATCGCTGGAGATGCCGCAGTCTTGAAGTGGGAATCTATAGCCGTTACAGTGCTTCCATCTGTGTCGTTAAGACCCTCTTCGTGTTTATAGAGAAATCCATCGGACTCATCTCCAGACACAGGCACGTTGTCAACGATGCCAGCAGAAGTCAGTGAACTGTTTAAGCCACCCGTCCACGGTGGATAAAAGATTCCACGCAGATAGTCATAGACAAGGATATGGTTCATCGTTGTCTGGGTAGTGCCATACGGGATATAAAACCACACTTCGTTCTTCTGCTCGTATACAACGGCAAAACTTTTATGTAGACGCGAGGCGTTTATGCTGTCCCAGTAGCGTTCGCCATCCAAGCGTCCCGATGTCTTTATACTGTCTATGCCATTAAAGGCGTAGATACCGTCTTTCCTGATATATAGCTGTAGCTCACCACTCCCAGGAACCCGAATCGTTACCAGTGACCTGTTGGATACGGTCCCTGCATTTGTCAAGGGCTGGCGTCTAAAGGGCGTTACGGCATTTCCCGTTGGTGATAATCCAAAGATCGTGTCTTTGGTATGAACGGCCAGCATCGTGCCTATCTTCTTCAGCCCTGTTATTTCGGAGCCAAAATCATAATAGCCGTCAGCATCCCACGTTGTAATATCCGAAACGTCACTACGCCAGACTCTATCTGTGCCAGAAGAAAGGTTCCCTGCCCACCCCCTGTTATCAAAAAACTCTACTGACTTGGCCCAGGTAAATCGAGAGTCAACATCCCACGCGGCTATGTTTCCCCCTGCCGCGGTCCACTTTAGAAGGACATCTCCATTTACTCCGTTATGACCAAACAGTGTGCCGTTAGCATCAGCAAGGGACCACGTATTATCATCACCAGCGGTAATTGTCGCGCTTCCCGTCCTGTCTGTCCACGTTCCCGATGCTCCTTCATAAAACTTCGTTCCTACAATAGCGAACTCACGACTGCTGGTGGCGCTGAATTCGTGCTGACCACAGGCCGTATATGCGTGTCCCCCTGATACTGCCGTGCCATTATATGGCGTTGTCCCTTTTCTGCTCTGCGCCTCGCCGCCAATACCTATGCGAACATTTCTGCCTTCGGCAATCTCGTTCTGCGTCAGCTCTTCGGCAGGCTTGCTGAAGTTTATACCACCAAACCACGGACCATAAGGATGTGGGTTCCCAGGAATCGGCATTACCCAAGCGTCCCTGTCTGAACAACAAAGTTAACCATCGGGTAGGTGCTTCCGCGCCGGGGGAAACGATAATGCTCGTTCCCGTCCTGGGACTCGTCCGTCTTAATGTTAGACTCTACAGCAAAGAGGTAACTGTTAAAGTCGTTTGTCTCCCCCTGCTCGTCACCCTTTTCGCCCTTATACCTGGCGGCGATGAAGTGAACCATAGCCCACTGCGACCAGAGGGGCATCGTTGCTGCGAGGTCTGTACTGTCATTGCTGCTTGTTTTGTCTGGAACAAAGGCGAAGTAATGATATGTAATTGTTTCGCTGCTGGTGTCAGGGATTGGATGAAGGTCTACTTCCCAATATCCTGTTGAGGAGTTTATACCATTTACAACAACAAAACGGCTGGCCCCTTCTTCGTCGTTGTCAGGGTCAGCCTGTATCATCTCCTGGATATCTACCATTGACATCGTTACGTCATCGGTAGTATGCACAAACATAAGCGGCTTCAAAACATCTGCGGCCAGAGAATATGCTTTTGTGCCATCCGCTGTTGTTATTGTAGATGACTTTATCAGCCACCTCCAATCGTGGCGCTGTGCCAGGTCTTTGGTGCCCTCGTTGAAATAGTCTCTGGCTCGATCCAGAAATATACTATTCGCGGTATTCAGCCCTGCTCTTGCAAGGCCAAGCTGCATAACTTTTGTCAGGGTCATAGCTCTGAATAATCCAATATCGTACCGGTTTTTGTAGAGCCGCTAGAGTTGGTAATCTTGGCTTTTACATCTCCAGATGCTGAGTCCATCCAGAAAAGTGTAGTATTTGTCGGCGGGTCAGCAGGGGTATCTGACCGCGCCGTTAATGCAATCTCAGTAAAAGTCAGAAGACTTCCATCGCCACTATATCCTACAGCGTCAACATGGCCTTGAAAGGTTTTATCTCCCCCCCTTGTTCGATAGAGATAGTCCTTTTGATGGATGTTCTCTTCCACTACGCCCCTACTATCTCTTCGGCATATGCCTCTGAGTTGTCCTTGGGATACTTTATTTCCTGGTTTTCCCTGAAGGCATATACAATCTCCTGGAGTTGGTCCAGGTTCTGTATTGGATGCCCGTCGAGCCATGCCTGCTTGTAAAGAGTGAGAACGACCTCATGCTCTTCTACAGGATATGACTCCAGTACCCATTCGGGATGTGCAGGTGTCCACGGCGTCCCATCTTCAAAATCGTCGTGTGATGCCCCCCCTGTTGCTCTGGCTATCCCACGCACTTCTTCATTTGTTGCCCTGGAGCGACCACGCTTAAGCTCCGGCGTTTTGATGCGTGTGCTTCTCTCTGTAACCTGCTGGTTCAGAACGGCTATCTGTGCATCCTTGGATTTGTTAGCATCCTCAAGCGCAGTCAGGCGTTCTGTAAGAACATCCAGCGGATTTCGTGAAAGGTCTTGATTAATCTTTTTGTCCATTGTCCTCTCCATCCTCCCTTTTTGAAGTGGGGGTGAGGCGGGAGGGACAAGGTACCCCACCCCCACTAATCCCTTGGCACGGAGCGGTAAGGGATAATTACGCTACAAGCCCTTGAATAACAACGCCGCAATACCCCGTATTGTCTGGGGCAAAAGTGGCGAAGCCGACAAGCGGCTCTGTCTCTGCATCTTTGGCCTGAACAGCACCAGTAACACCATCACTGAGCGTCAGGTTCTGGCCGATGGCAATCGTGCCGTCAGCAAGAATCGTTGCCACGCCAGCGGTCTGCACCCAGCCGTAGTAGCCAGATGATAGTCCGATGGTTGTAACTCCAGAGATGACATAATCCGTTCCCGACGTAGCGCCGAGGACGTTATACCATAACGAACCCGTCACGGCCACATCTGTTGCTGTAGTTACGGCAACAATGATGGGGTCATAAAGCGTGAATGTGATGGCGTTGGAGTCTGCCGCCGTGTTGCTCTTGATTCTGTACTGATAGCCTTCACCAGCATCGTCGGTAGTATGCAGATAACCACCCTGATACTGGTTCGCTGTTGCAGAACCTACTGTACCGCTATCGGTGTATGTGATGGCTGTGGCACCAGCAGCGGCTGCTGTCAGCTTGCCGTCACTCTCGACGATTGCTGTTGCCGAGAGATCCTGTGCAACGAGAAGACCCGTTCCGATTGCTGCCGCTGTATATACATAGCGAAAACAGCGACCATCCTGGAGTTCAAGCTTCTCGCCAATAGAATGCTTTGGCGTCGAAGACTCTTCGTAAATCCCCTGGTTGGCATCACCGCCGATACGATTAACGGTATGTTTATCATCAATATATTGAGGCATCTAACTATTCCTTTCCCCTATGGGCAGGGTAGAACTTCCATTGGCTTGGAAGCAAGGTTACGAGACATTACTCAGAACACCGAGGCGGCGCGGGTTGTTGGTGGTAAGCTGCCCACCAAATACCACGTGTGCTACCTTGGCATGCTGATCGGTATTCTCCTTGAAGGGTGTCTTCGCAAAGTTCAGTGAAGACATAATCTTCAATTTGAGATATTTCGTGTTGATGAGGTAGAAATGGCTGGCAGCACAGTCGCGGTCAGAGACAACAACAGCCTTCTTGAACTTGATGTCTCCGGTTTCGCCGAGCTGGTTGCTTTTGCCACTACCATCGACCAGTGTCGTATAGCCCTGGCCTGCGCGGGACGCTTCAACGTCCGACATCAGAGCAAGGGTTGTTACGATGAGGTCTGGCTGATCGTTGCCGGAAGAGCAGTCATTGTATTTTGCGCCCAGAGCTTCCCACCCGTCGAAGACGTTTGTCTTCGTCTGCGTCAGGAAAGTCGTTGAGGTTGCAGAATACTGATTTCTCCACCAGGATTCATTAGCGCGGTTAATGCCACCAACAGTCCCTGTAGTCGGATTGTCAGCGATGATGTCCTGAAGACCAAGCATAATCTTGCCGGACGTAGCGCCAAACATTGCGGAAGAAACGGAATCACGGGCCGTGAGCATCGTCTGGTCTTGCTTGGCTTCCATAAGCTTCTTGGAGCCAACGGCGTTGCTCTCGACTTCTTCCGTCATAGAAATTGTTACTGGAACACTGATATAACGGGGCACGTAGAATGCTGCCGTGATACCGTCAACTGCGGCGGTACCTACGGTGTCGTATCCACTGAACCACGTGCCAGTGTTCTTGGCATACATCACATCTTCCTGGAATTCCTTACCGCCGTCCTCGATTTCGACCTTGCCACTCTTACGCATGGCCGCGAGAACTGGATATTCGTCGAAGATGTTATCGGTCAGGCGCTTGCGATTCTTGCGAAGCGTAAGCGTCCATGCCGCATCCCATGTTTCTGAAGTTGAAGTTGCTGCCACGGAATTACTCCTTGTCTATTGAGCAATTCCCATCCCCTTAGACCTTCTTGCTACCCAAAGTTTTTATTGAAAAAGGCGTTATAATCCGCATCGGAAATGTCGCTATCAGAGAGTCCCAGGTCTGTAGTTGTGGGGATGCCAGAAGCCGTAGACCGAGCCGAGCGCCGTGCATCTTGCGCCTGCTGGTTTAGCTGTGCTGACTCCTGTCCCACCTGTGAGCTTATCACGCGATCCAGGGCATCGCCAAGACTGAAGGTGCCGCCCTCTGGCGACTGCCGTCCTCTCAGCAATGCTGCGGTATTAAGCCACGTATTTACTGCCTGCTCTCCATGCTTTTCTACAGCCGCAAGATACTCGCCTTCATATGCCTGGTCCTGTTGCCCCTGAACATACTGCGAAGCTATTCCAGCATTTTGCTCTATGTTGTCCAGGCGATTTTGCATTTCTGCAAGTCTCTGAACTGCCGGATGGTTTTCAATCATATGACTGACAACTCCGAACGAGCTGCGTTGCTGGTCTGTAGCTGTAGCCAGGTTGAACCCCATATTCTCTGCTACCTGATCCAGTTCCTGACCAGGCAATGCAGGAGTATTTGGTTCTTCCTGTTGACTGCCATTCTCCCATGCGTCGAAGCGTTCCTTTTGCGCTTCGAGTTCTGAGGCCAGCTCCCGATATTCGGAACTCGCCTGCGTGGATTTGGCTTCCGCATTCTTTACTGCTGTCTGGGCATGGGAAAAGGCATCACGTGCTGATATTGTTGCCTCTTCCGGTATGTCATCCAGCGATTGCCTGCGGTAGTCAACTCCGTCCATCGAAAAGCTGGAGGTACTGGATTGGTCACGGGAAGGGCTTGCGTTCGATCCTAACGTATTCTGGTCGAGGTTCTCGCCAAAAGAGTCGCCAAATGTGTCAGGTTCAGGTGCTGGCCCTGCGTCAACCGGTGCAGTGTCCATCTCTTCTGCCATGTTCTTTCTCCTATGATAGTCCTTCGTCCCCTGCCCTCTGTGCTTCCATGATTTGCTCTTGTGTTGCTACCTGTGCTTCTGGTCCTGAATGTTTATATATCTCTTCCTTGTTCTTCAACTCTTCCTTGCGCCACTCCCTTGTCCCTTTTACCGTATCGCCAGCTTCTTCCATCTCATATTCTTTCAGAAGCTGCTTGTAGTGGTCCGGTGATTCAATCTCGATATCATACCCTATCTGTGGGTGATGTTTGGCATTGCTGCCAAGTATGGATGTCAGTGACCTCTTCTTGTTAAACCCCTTGCCCCACTGCTGATACATCCTCTTCCCACAACCACATTTCAGGTAGCGTGGTAAAGACTCCATAGGAAAATAGAGGTCTTTCTTTTCTTCCCCACACTCACACCTGAAGTCGTGTATAGGCACTATATATCTCCCAGCGTCTTCTCAAGAGCTTCCCTTACTGCCTGCTGGTCTTTCTCATTGAGGCCGGATAAATCAACCTCGACATTTCCGGCAAGCTTCTTTTCCCAATGCCTGCCACCTTCTGTGCGTACTCTAACGACATTATAAACGCCAAAAGTTTCCGTGGTCTTGGCAGCTTCTTTTACTACTGCTTTCTTGGCCTTCTTGGCTTTCTGCATTATATCACTCCCGCGTCTTTCTGCTGTGTCTGTATGAGGTTTGCTGTCTCCTGGGCATTTGAGCGCACCTTGCTGATGATTCCCTCTGAGCCTTCTACACTGTCAGGCTTACCCACTGCCCGTGGTCCTCCTGTTCCTGAAGCTTCCTGGCTTATCATCTCCTGGTGCATCTGTATATGCTCTTCACAGAGCTGTGTCACCTGCTGCTGCTGTGCTGGAAGAAGGTTCAGGAACTGCGGCATCTGCGATACAGCCTGGGGATGCTGTACCTGCATGTGGGTATTATGGTCTTCACCTGGTATGGGGTTTATCTGCGCCCCCATCATGATATGAGATATCAGTTCAAACTGTGCTGACCTGACGGCATCGAGGTTCTGCTCTTTCTTGAAGAGTCCTTCAGGGTCGGGGAAGCCAAAGGACTTTGCTGCCGTCATCCGCAATTTCTTTGGGTCGAAGAAGGGGTCTTGGGCAAACCTGTCTACAAAGGCCATGACGTTATCTCTTTGCATCTGCTCTGCAAATGGAGACATAGAGTGTGCGCCTATGGTAACGCGGCGCTTTACGCGGAGCCAGTGTGCCTGTATAGCTACCTGGGCATCTACAGAGCCGCGCTTCCTCTGGCTGACATACCAATCTTCGGGGATATATCTCTCGTCTGCCATCACATCAAAGGCCGAGGATACAATCCAATCATAAGTATTTACGGGCAGCGACTGCATCCACTCCCTGTTCAGCTCTGCCGTCGTAGCGTTTATTGCTGACTCCGTTGCTGTCCTTCCCCCTCTGGCTTCGACTTCTATGAGTTGGCTTTCATAGAACATCGCATCCCGCTCAAGCTGTATCTGGTCTGGCTGTGGCGCACCCCAATCTACGGGGGCGAGGACATCACGAACACTCCCCCCTGGGGGTGGCTGTGTCCAGATGATGCTGCTATCCTGGGCATTCTTCAGGCTTGTGGGCAGCTTGCTGTCTCTCTCCTTGGCCCTCTCATCTCCTATGATGATACGCTTTAGTCGTGCCAGGTTATCGGCACGGTGGGAGAGAGAGTCCATGATGATAGACTCTACCTGCTCTTCATAGGAGGCTATGGCCCTGCCATAGAAGTTATCTCCCAGGTCCAGTGCCTGCGTGAAATAGGGGAAGCCCCCTCTGATAAGGAACTTTTCGGGCATCTCTCCATTTTCATCACTGGGCCTGGTATAGTCTACAGACAGTTCCTCTCCTGTTGCGGGGTCTGTGCGGCGCACGGCCTCACGCAGAAGGAAGGGGTGGCTGATGTTTTCAATGGGGTCTTTAATCCCTTTTACAAAGAACTTGCGGTGGCCCCGTATGCGGTCATGCACCTCATAGCACTTGATGATGCCTGCCAGCCTCTGTGCTTCCTCTCGCGCTTCCTGGTCTTCGGTGCGCTGTTCCGGCTCCATGTCCTGTCCGAATGTTTTCTCGAAATCGTCGCTGCCCCCTTCGCTAATGAGGTTCTTCAGATCTGTTCGCACGTGGCGAAAGCGGCTGTCTTTCATCAGCCTCTTTATGGGGATGTCCATCTCCTCGATGATGTCTGAGGCTGTGGTATAGTCGTGAGGCTTTACGTTGGGGTCTATGAGGATCTTGAAGGGGTCTATACGCAATACGCAGGGGAAGTCTTCCATCTCGTTGGTGCTGGTAACCCCAAAGGTATCGTATCCTGGCTTGTTATATTCGATCTTGAACCAAGGTCGGTAGCAGAAGATGGCATCGAACAGCCCCTGATGGACTTCTACGCGGACATTCATAACCTTCAGGATGTCATTGGCGGCGACATTGAGGATATCTTCCAGACCTTCAGAGCCGATATCTTCAGAATCTTCTATTCTTACGAATACTTCAGGGTAATTAAAGGCTACGGAGGCAACAATCTTGCGAACCATAGGGTATATGCGTGATATCAGGACCGTTTCATCCTCAGCAAGACCAGGGATATTGATATTCTTAAGCTGGTACCTGTCGAGGTTGCTGCGCCACTCACTATGGTGTGGTTCCATAAACTTCTTGCGGTTGCTTATGGACTTCCACCAGTGGTCTACCTCTGTGTCCGACATTTTAATTTGTTCAGCCATACCTGCTCATAGGTTTTGATGCAGAGTCCAGGATGCTGTCAATAATGGCTTGTCCACTATTGCTATGTATCCGCTGTGACGGCTGTATAAACTTCGGGGTGCTGATATTATCCAGGTGCCTGCCAAGGACAGACCCGTTATCTACGATATCGTCGTGCTTGCCACTGGGAAACCTGAGATGTTCATGAATAACATCTTCTACCCAGGGTTTGTTGGGCCAGAATACCTTGCCACGGGCCATTCTCCCCCTGTAGTTTGTGGCTTTTGCTGACTTGTTGCCTGCTGCTGACACTGTGGCGAGGTTGCAGAAGATGCGCCTTTCATCCATGCGGCTGCGTATGATGGCACCGCCAAAGTTGTCATCTACCTTTTCCAGAACAGCCTCATAGGGCTTGTACTCCTCCAGAAAGGTGACGATGTTATCGGCAATAATGTCGGGTGTGGCCTTCTCGCGCCACATATCCACACAATACCAGTTGGCGTCATGGTCTATGGCCCACGCCATGATAACAGCATAATCGCTGGTTTCCTTTCCCGCATAGGAGAGGTCTGCGGTGACATAGTATGTGGCATTGGAGGGAACCACATCATATCGAGGAAACCAGCTTTTCTGGAAATACAGACCCTCTGTCGGTACAGGATTCTGCTGGTGCAGTGCTGACCAATCATATGGGGGCATATCCTGTCGCATCTCGTCATAGTCTTCCGACGAGTAGCGACTCCCTCCTGGAGCCTCACACAGATACTGGCCGACATCCCTCCCAAGGATATCATCTTCCTCTGCTTCTGTCTTTATCTCAAGAACCGCCCACCTGTCCTTCTGGCTGTCGAGGAGCCTCCCTGCCAGGTCATCATCGTGCCAGCGCGTCATAACGAGGACAATAGCCCCTCTGGGACTGAGGCGTGTTCTGAATACCGTATTATACCACTTCCACACCCTCTCCCGTTGCATATCGCTGTTAGCGCCCTCCGGCCCAGAGAAGGGGTCATCAATAATCATCAGGTCACCGCGCCGTCCTGTGAGGGCTGTGCCTACGCCTGCGGCATAGTATCCCCCCCCATCAGTCAGGGACCATCGGTCTGCTGCGGTAGAGTCAGGGTTCATTATGACTTCGGGGAATACAGCCTTGAACTCCGGCGACTTCACCCGTGCGCGAACATCACGGCCATAATCCATAGCCCTGTCATAGTTGTAAGCCGTGCCTATGACGCTGGTCTTGGGCCTGTTGCCTACCCAGAAAGAGGCAAAGTCCTCAGATACGGCCTTTGTCTTGCCGTGCTGTGGTCCCATAAAGACCATCAGGCGGCGTATGTCTCCATCATAGACCTTCTGTAGGTGGTCATTGACAACGCTTACATACGACCATTCCTCATAGTCTTCAGAGATATACTGACGGTATGTCTCAAAGGAGTCCTTGGCTTTCTCCCGTACCAGTGCCTCCTGGAGATATGCGTTCAATATACTACCTGACTTTTTTCAGCGTCTGAAAGTTTTTCCCAATCTTCTTCTTTTATATGCCAAGGTCTTTCTCTTGGTATGTATTTTACAGGACGCCCACCAAGGCCACGTTCTGACAATAAGCCTTCAAAATTCGATCCACCTTTATACCTTACTTCTACTGGAACTTCTTTCATTCCAAGTTCTACAGCCGCATCTATGCGGTGGTTACCTTCTGAGATTTTTGCAGATCCGTTATGGTCAACGATTATAAAAATAGGGTTTTCTATACCTTTTTCTGCTACATCTTTTTTAAATTCTTCCCACCTGTCGCCTAATCTATTTCTATGCTCACCCCTAACTTCTCCTTTTGACCCCAAGTAAGAAGCAATGTCTTCGGTTGGGGCGTATCCCTTTTCAAGCATTGTCTGATGTTTATTGGCCCCAACAATTCCATCAGAAGGTTTTTTTGTAGTTCGCCACAGTGACTTAGCTGCTTTTGCACCCTTTTTAAAAACCTTACCTACAGGCCCAGTAGCTGCTAGCGCGGCCCATGTTAGATTCCCAAGCGAAGGGTCTTTATATGCTCTGTGTATATCTTCAACGTCTGCTGCTGGTGACCAGCCGTATGCCTCTCGCGACAACTTCATAAGGTCTGAAAGACCACCACCGCCGCTGCCTTCTCGCTGTTCATACGGCACCCGCGCCAACTCATCCTGACGGGCGGTCTTCATCTTTCTCGACAGCCACAACTTGAACTGCTTGTCATCAGGAGCGTTCATTGCTTGGGTGTATCTGCCAGTATCCTGCTGCGTATTTGTTCCATTGCATTCTCTGCTTCATCAACTGTGTTATAAGGAACAAGATTCCCTTTTTTGGCTTCTTTCCTCCATTTATCCAACCACGGCTTTTCTTCGGGGCTGTTAAAGGGTATCTCTTTCCCCGTTTCGGGATTATAAAATGGAACAATATATTCCTTGCCATCACCGAAAAGCTGCGTAGTTCCCAAAAGCATTGTATTTTTATTACCAGATGCGTCTGTTCCTACCCTACCTGTTTCTATGACATTGTTATGATATTCCTGTAAAAACTTTTTATTAGGAATACTCATAGACCTTTTGGGAAGTGGCGGGTATACCTTTTCCTCCATCTTTCTCGATAGCCATGACTTGAACTGCTTGTCATCAGGAGCGTTCAATACGATGTCCCCTGAATCTTCTTTTTCTTCTTACGCAGCCAGTTGTTAAACTCAGGATCATCAGCACCCTGCTGGTCTTTCTCCATATCCCGCTTCTTCTGGGCGCGACCTTCAGGGGTATAGGGGTAATGCTTTCCTTTATACTGTGGCATCAGCTCCTCCTACCATTTAACTTTGTCTGCCCAATATGCTGCACTCATCTTTCCTCTGGAAATATTCTTGGCATGACGCGCCTTAAATGATTTTCGACGCGCCTGCTGCTTGGGGGTCTGGGGATTCTTACCTGCCCCCGATACGCCCTGCTGACCAAACCGAATTGTCTTGGTCTGTCCCCCTGATTTAGCAACAACAACGTGAGACTTGGTAGGGTGGCTCGGTGTACGCTTGGGCTTATTATAACCACTGACACCTATACGCTTTAACTTGCCCATATCCGACATGCGAACATTCGGAGCTTTACTCATAATGTCTCTTATCCAAATCTGCGTGTCACCCTGCCGTCATATCCCGTGGCAACCTTCGCGGGACGGGCAGAATATCTACGGCCACCACCTGATTTTGGACGGCCCGTATTCATACCCTCCATAGCTTCCTGGGCTATCTGTGCGCCTGCCGGATCAGCATAATTCGCCATAGGCGTCCCGTATACCTGCTTCTGCCTGTTAATCTGCTTGTTCTTACCGCTCAACCACCGATCAAACCCTGGCATATATCCCCCTGAGTTCCACGTGGAACACTAGCAGCCACGATACAAATCCGATACCTCGATTTCCAGAATGTCAGCAATGGCCTCAAGATACTGCACCGTCATACGCTTGCGCCCCTTCTCCATCCGACAATAATGACCCATCGAAATACCCAGGCACTTAGCCATATCACCAGACTTATAACCCATCGCCTTCCGCACCCGTCGTATCTTCCGGCGTATCTCCAGACCATACATCATCAACCTCAATCTCTTTCAAGTCTATACCACCCGCAGACAGCAGCTCCGATAAAGACATATCCTTTAAATCTATATTCACACGCCGCGTTTCCTTACGACGGGGCAGACTCTGGACGAGTAACGCCAGAAACCTTGCATTGTGGGCAGGGTCAAGACTGTCCCTGACTCTCCATAGTGCCGCCTCACCCGCACTCCGACACCCCGCCTCACGAAGCCTGGCAATCTCATCCTCCGGCAATAAAGACCTCTCCAAAGGGTCAGCCATCGCATCGGCAAGAGCACCATCAAGCATATCCCAAACAAGGCCACCTGGACTAGCTTTCTGTAACCGCAAATCCTCACGCCGCGCCTTCGACAAATATGCACCCATCAACCACTTCTCATTCTGGATATCCCCTAACTAGGCACCTCCAAAACCTACAAAAGCCCTTTTGTAGGTTTTGGAGGTTGCTTGTCGGGAGGTTTGGATTCAGCGACCCAGATATCTGCTAAAAAAATTACCCATAATGTTCCTGGTATGACAACTCACCAACCCACGAACATCACGCCGGAATAAATAATACCCCAACCCCCTACATATAGAACGAATAATACCCATACCCCAACATATAGACTTTAATATAAAATATCAAGCTAAAAATACCCGTGACAAACTACCCCATACCCCACTTTGTCACTCGTTCCATACCCCACATAAAAAACCCCATTCCGATCGACTTTAGCGAGAACAACCGGAATGGGGCAAGGAAACTATACACCCAGAAGCGCGACGACGCTTACCAGGCTGGTTCTGAAGATGACCCCACCATACTAAGAACAAAAAAACAATCAGTCAACCCCCATACGCATAGAATCAACAACATACCCCCCCGCACAACAAACATATGCACATAAACGGGACACCCCCCGTGTCCCCCCTTTCAAAAGTGCGACAACAAAAACATACCACAATATTCTTGTCACACTTCCACCGAACACCCTAACTCCCTATAATCCACACCCTTACACACACTGTTCGGAACCACCACCAAAACCGAACGCCCATACCGAACACCCGAACAACTGTGTTACAGGAAACCAGGAATTGATGCGATTTCCAGAGGAGTCATAATAGGATCGAAGCGTGGCCGGGTCGGTTCGTGGTTCCTGGTGTGTTGGGGTCCGATGTTAGCGTTCACTTACTTAGCGGTTAGTAAGCACTCACTTACTTATGACATGGCCCTTGCCTTGGATCGATTCGCAAGCCTGGAGCCTGCCCTTCAGGCCTTCAGCTTAACCAACTTCAGTTAAACTT
>VTLG01014633.1_pt1 | contig 35306 bp, 49 predicted proteins | sample 4694571 | NCBI WGS metagenome assembly VTLG01 (sample SAMN12604809, study PRJNA352737) | marine metagenome | biome: ENVO:00000447; feature: ENVO:00000209|ENVO:00000569|ENVO:01000036; material: ENVO:00002151; isolation source: viral sequences binned using virsorter ...
AAGTACCTTTTAATAAAATTAAATATCTAACAAGACCAGAATTTATTAATGGGCAAGAGGAATTTTTTCATAAGTCTTTAAAAGAATCCATACAAAAAAGAGGTCTATTAGATCCTTTATTTTTAAAAAACACAGACGGAGACTTAAAAGTTATAGTGGGAAATAATCGAATGGTTGTGTGTAAAGAGCTTGGAATTAAGAAAATTAAGTGTATAATATCACAAATAGGCAATGAGGAGACTTTTTTAAAAGGTAGGGTATTAAAAACCGATAGAGAAATTAAAGACTTATTTTATTTACCCGAAGAAGTTGTTGTAAGAAGAGATAAAAAAGGCTGGGTAGACCAGGTTAATGCTACAAAATTTACAAAAATTATAAACAAGTACGAGAAATAAATGCCGCTTACAAAATTTAATTTTAAACCAGGAATCAACAAACAGGATTCTGACCTTGCCTCCGAAGGCATGTGGAAAGACTCAGATATGGTTCGGTTTCGTTATGGGCAACCAGAGAAAATAGGTGGTTGGAAATATGTAACAACTGACTCATTAATTGGCGCTGCTCGTGGACAATTTGCATGGACAGATTTAGACGGCGTAAAATTCGATGCAATAGGAACAGACAGAAAATTATACATATATTCAGAAGGACAATTTCTAGACATAACACCTATTAGAGCAACGGCTAATATAACAAGCGTGTTTGAAACAACCAATGGATCTACGACTGTAACAGTAAGTCACACTGATCATGGCGCAGTAGCAGGAGACTTTGTGACGATTACAAATACATCTGCGTCTGTTGGAGGAATATCTTCCTCAACATTAGATGCAGAATATGAAATTATATCTGTGCCAAATTCAAATTCTTACACGGTAGTTGCGGGATCTGCTGCAACAAGCAACGTAACAACGGCGACAGCCAATTGTACGGTTGCTTATCAAATACCAATTAAAAGAGAATTCTCATCTCCTGGTGCTGGTTGGAATGCAGGACCATGGAACGATAGTACATGGAACACGGAGCGTGATACATCTGTTGTTATATTCGCTGGTGGTCAATGGACATTTGCTAATTTTGGAGAAGACTTACTTGCATGGCAACAAGATGGAAAATTATATACGTGGGATACATCAGGAGGTATGACATCTACAAATAGAGCCTCTGCTGTAAGTGGAGCACCTACTGCAAACAGATTAGGATTAATGACAACACCAGATAGACACGTTGTTTGTTTTGGAACAGAAACAACTATTGGAACAACATCCACACAAGACGATTTATTCATCAGATGGGCGGATCAAGAATCCACTACAGATTGGACACCTACGGCAACTAATACTGCAGGGTCTCAAAGATTGTCTGGTGGTAGTAGAATAGAATGTGCCTTACTTGCAAAACAGCAAGTTTTAGTTTGGACAGATGCAAATTTATTTGCAATGAGATTTGTTGGACCACCTTTTACATTTGGTTTTAATCAACTAGGTGTTAATTGCGGAACTGTAGGACCTCATTCTGCAGTAGATGTTAGTGGTGTTACATATTGGATGTCTAAAGATTCATTCTTTATGTACGATGGTACTGTTAGAAAAATCCCTTGTACTGTAGAAGATTATGTATTTGACGATATTAATTTATCACAAAATAACGAAGTTTTTGCCTCATCTAATTCTAAATTCAATGAAGTAACTTGGTTTTATACATCAGAAGACGGATCGCAAATAGATAGATATGTGACTTATAATTATATGGAAGGACTATGGTATACTGGATCACTTGCTCGAACAACTTGGGTGGACACTGGTATCTATGATCTGCCTTACGCAACAAAATATATTGCTGATTCAACTGCTACAGCAACTCCTACTGTAAGTGGTGTAACGGATGGTCGTTCTTTTTTATTTTCTCATGAAACAGGAACAGATGATGTTGTAGATGGAAGCACTACAAACGCAATCACTGCCTATATAGAATCCAGTGACTTTGACATAGGAGACGGACAAGATATGATGGCTATTAGAAAAATGATTCCAGATTTTAAAGGTCAAGCAGGAACAGCTAACCTACAATTAAAAGTAAGGGATTATCCTTACGGAACACAAACAACTAAATCCGCTAATGCTATAACTACAAGCACAACTAAAGTAGATACTCGAGCACGTGGAAGACAAGCGGCTATTAAAATTTATTCCGATGCAACTAGTGCTACATGGAGATTTGGAACATTAAGAATGGATTTACAACCAGATGGAAGGAGATAAACAATGGCTAAAATTGATATAGTAAGACTACCAGAACCACAAAAAGAATACACATTACAACAACAAAATGAAACTGTTGGTGCAATCGAAAGTATTATATTCCAAATAAATAAGGAATCGTTCTTCGAAGAATTAAAGAATGAAATAGACAGGAAAGAATGGTTTTTCGGATAATATTATTAATGCTTTTATTAAGTATACTTACAGTAGGTGTGTTACAACTGTGGTATCCATTTGGATTTGAAGAAATACATTGGCCATGAGAATAAATCATAAAACAGAACTAACTATTCCAGTAAGGAATTTAGTTGGATTAATACTAGCGGTTGCTGTTTTTGTATGGGCGTATTTTGCCATAGAAGAACGCTTGAATATGTTAGAGCATGTGACTAAAATATTAGATATGGAAATGAAAATGAATTCTGAGTTTAGAGTAAAATGGCCTAGAGGAGAACTAGGGGCTTTACCAGATGACGCTGAACAAAATATTAGATTAGATTTTTTAGAAAAAAAAGTGGATAAATTTATAGGAGGTAATTAATGCCAAAAGTAGGTAAGAAACACTTTAAATACACTAAAGAAGGATATGCTAAAGCTAAAGCATATGCCAAGAAAAAAGGCAAAAAAGTAGTGTATAAGAAGAAAAAGAAGAAGAAGAAAAAGAAAGCATAAGATATGTCAAATGTATATAAAAACGCAAGTGTTGATTTAACATCAACAGATAAGACAAATGTATATACCTGTCCTTCTGAAACGACAGCGATTATTAAATCAATTAGAGTAACAGAAGATTCCGGTAATAATGATACAGTTGCTGTGGAACTATATGACAATAGTGCAGAAGCAACGTTTAAAATAACAGGGACATTAACCGTATCGGCTAATACATCTACAGAATTACTAACAGTTCCTTTAATATTAGAAGAATCTGATATAATAAAGGCTACCGCAGGAACTGCAAACAGGATACACGTTGTAATGAGCTTACTTCAAATTAAACGTGATTAGACTTGAAAAATAGTAAAAATATGTGTAAAAAGGTAGTAGTAAAAGTTATTGTTTTAATGTATAATAATTTTTCTAATCATTGTATTACATGCTAATACAATGCCCATTCGTCGGGATACGACATCAAGGAACCCGCCTTGCAGATTTAAATTAATCGATAATAACATGAGGAGATCATGCATAATAAAAAATGTTCTTGTATAGATAAATATATTGCGTTAAAGGACATCATTACATTGATGAGCAATGCAAAAGAGCCTTACAATACTATGGACGTAGAGTACGTTAAAGGCATGATAATCCCACCGATTGAATTAAATCAATTTAAAATTTTTTATGATGATAGTAAGAACCCAGTTGGGTATGTAACATGGGCATTTTTAAACAAAGAAGCAGAAGAAAAATTAATTAACGATAATGAATATTTTACAAGAAGTGATTGGAAAAGCGGCGAAACATTATGGTACATTGATACAGTGTGTGTTGATATATCCCCACTTAAACTTCACCGATGGACGCAAAAATATTTAACAAAGATTATAGGAAAAGGTAAAAAAGTGTATTGGGTAAGATTAAATAAAGACGGATCATTAAAAAGACTAGGATGGGGGATTTCTCACTAATATGGGTAAAGTATTAAAACCTATTAAAAAAGTATTTAAAAAGGTAGCACCTATTGTTCTACCTATAGCTCTTGGTGCTATACCATCTGTTGGTCCTATTATGGCAGCCACTCTTGGATCTGGTATAGGAACATTAATCCAAGGAGGAAGTTTTAAACAGGCTTTAATGTCGGCAGCCATGGGAGCAGCCTTTAGTGGTGGTATTACAAGTCTAGCAGGGAAATTTGGTCCTGTAGCTTTAGGTAAATCAGCGTTTCAAGCCCAAGGCGCAATTGCACGAGGAATTGGAACAATATCTCAAAAAATGATTAATATGACTGGAGGACCTTTATCTCAAGGAACAGGTATTACAGGAATGATTGGTAAAGGAATTCAAGGACTAAAAACTAATTTAAGTAAAGGATTAGGTAGTCTTGTTCCAAAAGGAGTTAAAGATGCCTTTGGTCGTGTAGCAACAAAATTTGAATTTATAAAACAAACACCTCAAGCAAGAGAATTAGGTGAGGTTGGAGATATATTTAGTAGGGGCGCACAACTTGGAATTAAAGACACAGCAACTACAGCCACTCAACAAGCACTTGCCCCAGGTTTTATGACTTCCACAGGAAAATATGGAAGTGTAATAAATCCAAAAAACCCAGCAAATATTTGGAGAGACTCAGGAGTAGCGAAAAGAGTATTAGAAGATCAAGGTATCTTACCAAAGGGAGCGGGTATATTAGAAGGAGACGTATTAGGCGTTCCTAAAGTAGATCCAACTTTAGTAGGAACACCAAAAGTAATAAAATACGAAGACCTTGTAAATAAAATGCTACCGTTTGGTGGAACAATTGGTGGAACAACTGGTGATACAGGCGGTATGTTCTCAACAGATGTAGCTAAGCCAGTAGATGAAAGTCTCTGGAAAAAAATTACAGGCGGAACAGCAGATTGGTGGAAGGGTTTAAGTAAACCTAAACAAGCAGCGGTTGCAGCACTAGGAGGATTAGGTCTATATGCTGGTTATAAAGCACTTACAACAAAAGAAATAGAAGAAATGAGCCCAGAACAAATAAACCAAAGAATTCAATCTATAGGATCAGCAACAGATCCAAGATACGTGTCCCAATTTAACCCAACAGGAATGTATTCTTCTTATCCGGGAAGAGTTACACGAAATTTATTTGCATATGATTACCCAACTGCTGCAGATACCGGTCCTTATTTACAACCATGGACACCGGCTGCAAAAGGCGGTATAATGAATGCTGCAGGAGGAGGATTCCAAAGAAAACAAGGTCATATAAATGGACCGGGAACCGGTACTTCCGATGATGTACCAGCAATGTTATCAGATGGTGAATTTGTAATGACTGCCAAAGCTGTGAGGAACGCGGGCGGCGGATCGAGGGCTTTAGGCGCAAGAAGAATGTATGGTTTAATGGATAATTTAGAACGAGGAATAGCATAATGGCTGAAGAAACAACAACAACGCAGATACAAAGAGAGGCCCCTTTTTTAGAGGACTACAGAAGAAGATTACTGGAAAGTGCTTTTGCAAGAACAGATGTGGCTCAAGCCCCACCTGCTTATCAAGTAGCACCATTAGAGGCAGAAGTCGCTCAAGGAAGACAGGCTATACAGGCAGGTCTTGGAGCATATCAGCCTTATTTAGGAACAGGAGTAGCACAATTAGGTGCCGCTCAAACAGGTTTAGCAGGAGCAGCTGCACCGCTTACAACGGCTCAAACTGGAGTAACGGGTATAGCATCTCCGACCGCAATGGCTGCCGCACCTTATATAACAGGTGCATATACACCGATTAGCGCAGCGCAAACTATGGCTCAACAAGCAGCAACTGCCCCAACACAAGCAGGAATTGCACAATACATGAGTCCTTATCAAACAGACGTTACTACGGCAGCTTTAGCTGAAATGGACAGACAAGCTGATATGGCTAGAAATAGATTATCAGCACAAGCAGTTGGAGCCGGAGCATTTGGCGGAGCAAGAGAAGGTGTAGAGTCAGCAGAACTAGAACGAAATTTAGCTGATGTAAAATCACAAAGAGTTTTTCAAGATTTACAAGCAAACTATAACCAAGCTCTTGGAGCATTCCAAAGACAGCAACAAACTCAACTTGGAGCAGCTACAGGATTAGGTCAATTAGGTCAAGCTCAAGCAGGATTAGGCGCAGGACTTGGTCAGTTAGGAGCAACTCAAGCAAATATTTATGGTCAATTAGGAGCATTATCTGGCGAGCAAGCAAGACAAGCTGGAATGCAAGCTCAAATAGGTGGCCAACAATTAGGAATTGCCCCAATGGTACAACAATTAACTCAACAAGATGTCGCACCTCTATTTAGTATTGGCGATGTTTATCAACAACAAGCACAAAGAGAATTAGAGGCTGCTAGACAATCTCAACTAGAAGCTCAAGGTGAACCTTACCAAAGACTAGGGTTCTTAAGTGATGTTCTAGCTAAAACTCCAAGTGCTTATACAACTGTTGGTTTAAGTAGTGCTCCATCACCTAGCCCAATTGCTCAAGCATTAGGAGCAGGAGCAGGTATCCTTGGAGGTTATTTAGGAATGAAAGGGTTTAAATCATTAATGGGTGGCCAACCCCCATCGTAGAGGAAATTAATTATGGTAGAACCAGTAAAGTTATCAACGTTATATGATCCACAAGGAAAGTGGACAGGACTTGGACCAGAGCCTACAGATGTATCAGCACCAGAAGGTCAAGAAGCATATTTTACTCCAGGTCAACAAATACAAGCGCCTCATAGCGGTATGGCACGTGCTGGAATGCAATGGGCTGATAAAGTAAGATATGGATATGATCCATGGACTGGAAAATACCCAGGAGAAGGAACATATAAACCGGGCACAGTTAGTTATAGAGATATAATAACACCAGCCCCAATACAACAAGTTCAAAATTTAATTCCAGGTACTACACCTCCTGTTGTAAATCAACAAACATTACAACAACAGGCACAGGAAAAAGCAAACGCACAATTAATGGCAAATTTATTTCCTATATTTAATCAACCTACAGTTGCGCCGACTACACCCGCAGTTGCGCCGACTACACCCGCAGTTGCACCTCAACCTACAATGGCTCAACCTACAATGGCTCAACCTACACCAACAGGAGCTGCAACAGATCCCGGCGATGCAGAGAGATATAGACAAGGTATATTCGGTGCGAGACCCGTTGATCAATATGCTTTAGATCCATTAAACCCATTTTTCTATTTACCTGGCCAGAATAAACCTAATATTACTGGAACTCCACCCATTGATAATATGCCAGGATTAGGTAATATGCCTTATGAAGATCAAAGCGGAAACATAAAGTTACCATTAACTCCTGAACAACATATAGATCTAGGACATAACCAAAGAAATTCTTTAAACCCTGGTGACCCGGGATTTAGACCCGGTCCATTTGGTACATATGATCTTGACCCAAATGATCCTATGGCTTTTGAACCTGGATCATATCAGCCATACTTTTATATAAGTGATCCAAATCGACCAAACGAACAAATAATGATTGCTAAAGAATTATACCCAGACCCAAGTACCGGGGCTCAACAAGCTTTAGCAGATATAGCCGCTGGAACTAAAGATTTTAGGTATGGACCATTTGGAGCGCCTAGAGAAGGAGGACCTGGAACTCCAATAATATCAGACTGGTGGGATGGAACTAAATACGCAGAAGGTGGTGAAGTATTAAACAGACCAATGTTCGCGAATGGCGGACCAGTTAATCCACCAGTTAATCCTCAAGAAGCTATGGCTCCAGATGTACTAGCAGCATCTAGCACAGGAGAACCAGAAGTAAAAGAAAGTGATATTGATGCAATGTCTAGCCCAGAATACACAGACAAAGAAGTAGAAGTATACCAAACTATTCAAGATAAAATGGAAAACGCAACTGGATTTGAAGACATCATAGATGTGATTAGAGGTGATGAAAAATCCATGAAAGAAAGAAGAGCAGAACTTGCAGAAGTAGTTGGACCAGGAGATGCTAAAAAGACACCGGAATCCAGTTTAACGATTGCTCAATTTGGCTTACAAAAAATAGAAGAATTTAATGAAGGAATGGCGAAAGGCGAAACAGCACCAGAAGGAATTGAAACGCTACCACCTGGCGCTGAAGCACTGGCCGCGGATCAAGGAGCGCTTATGGGTGGAGAACAAATGCCACAAATTCCAGAAATGATGCAACCACCACCACAAATGGCTGCAGGAGGCGGAATGATTAGAGGATATGCATATGGTGGAATAATAAACGCATTGCCGCACTATGAACACGGTGGCTACCATGGATCAGGGTTAACTAGACTTGGAGAAGAAAAACTGTATCAAGAAACAATGGGTCTTGATCCTTTGTACACAGGGCAAGTGCCTGGTTATATAAAAGGAAGTTACTACCAACAGATGCTAAAAAAGGAAAAACAAAAATTACAGGGGTTAAACAGACATGGTGTGCCAATTAGAGGTGTAGATGCAGAAGTGCCCTATGTTAAAAAACCAGGAAGATTTTTTACAACAGACTACACTGCAAAAATGAAAGATTGGGAAGAACAACAAGAAACCTTAGATAAAATAGCCAAAGAAAATTTAGAACAACTACGTATAAAAAGAGAAAAAGAGTTACCGGAACATTTAAAAGAAAAAGTTACAACAAAAAAATCAAAACTTACTACAGAGGACAAAACAGCTGTAGATAAAATGTCTTCTGAGATGGGAATTACAAAGAAACAAGATTTAGATTCAATAAGACAAAACGTTGAAAGTCTGTTTGGAGACGCTGAAACCCAAACAGAAGCTATACAAGAACTGGCTAAAGGTAATATGGAAATAATGCAGAAATTTGCTGGGCCAAATAAAGATGAAAACACATTTCAGTTAGGCATGTTACTAATGAAAATGGGACTTGATATAGGAACAAGCAAAGAACAAAATTTATTAACTAATATAATGGAATCCGGTAAAGGACTAACACAAGGTCTAATAGTTATGGGGGCACAAGCCGCGTCTGACAGAAAAGAACTTGGAAGAACAGCTACTCTATTAGCTATAAGACAGTTTGAGGACACTAAAACACCTAATATGAGAGACTTGGACACATTACTTAGATCAAATGTTCCTTGGGACGTTGCTTTAGAAAGAGTGTTTCCAAGTGCTACAGATTCTGTATATAACGATTCAATGAAAAAAATGATTGGGGAAATGTTCCTTCCAGAATGGAGACGAATTTCTTCTAAAGATGAATATAAAGATGACCCACAAGGAGCAATGAACGAGTTTATGGATAAATTTGGGCGAAAATTAAGTTTAATGGACTCAATGTTAAGTAACAGTTTAAGAGGTTTTAATACTAAAGGAGGAGGAAGACGAGACATGGTAACAACTGATTATGGCGTAGAAGATGCTCCTCTTGTATTACAACAAAGATTTGGAGATGACTATACAGGCCTATCTGAAGAAGAAGCATCTATTAAAAGAGAAAAAGACTACAAAAGTTTACCTAGATACAAAACAGAAAAGGAAGTAATAGAAGCTGCTAAGAAAGAAAACTGGGAAAAAGATGAACCTTTTCTTTATGGAAATGAATATAAAGTACGTTTTTATAACCCTAGCTAAGGAAAAAGAAAATGACTTCTAGTTATAGATATAGACCCAGTATTGAGGCGTTATCTTCCACTTCATCAAGAGCTACTGTTCCAATCGAACACGACAGATCAAATCTTCTAAAAAACGAAAAGAAAAGAGACACAGCTTGGTATAAATCCATGGCTGCCGGAGTAGGCTCCGGGCTTATTAAAATCCCGGAAGGATTTGCCTCTTTAGCCGCAGAACTTACAGACGTTTTTGGTATGACATCTGATGGAGCCGCAGAGGTCGAAGAATTTTTTGATAAACTTAACCCCTTTGATGAAACAGCAGAAAAAAGATTAGCCGGAAAAATAACAGAAACTTTAACAAGTCTTATCGGGTTTGGAGGAATTGGTATTAAGGGCGTAAATAAACTTATGAAAGCACCGAAACCAAAGTATCTTGTTGATCAAATGGCTAAAAAAGCCCTAGCAGCAAATAAAGGCGGAAGATATGCAAATTTAAAAGTGCTTGGAATGAGAGCAAAAAATTCTCCTTTTTTAAGAATTAGCGCAGGAATTGGTATAGGATCAACCCTTTCTCCCGATTCCGATCAATTAGCTTTTTTTGGAGATACTCAAGAAGAAGAATCTGCCAGCAAAGACGCTCAAAGAAAAATACAAAACAGACTAATTTTTGGAGCAGAAAGTCTTGCTGCTTCCATGCTTATCGGAGGCATATTTAAAGGAGTATCAAATCTTAGAAAAGCCAACAAAGGAGAAGCAGCAGGGAAAGATTTTGCAGATTACTGGGCACAAAAAGCAAACGCGTTAACCTCTAAAGCAGGGAAAACAAAGTCTGGATTTAGAATAGGTAGAGAAGAACTTATTCAAGCCGGAAGAGTGGTTGAATCAAACGCGGAACGAATAGGAGGATTAGTAGAAAAAAGTTTAGAAAAAATATATCCTTCATCCATTTTTAGTCCTATCAGTCAACTTTACAGCACTGCACAAAGGGTCGAAAAACGACATTTCCTTGGCCTAATTAATGAAGCTATTACAGGAAAAAATTTATTAAACCCACATGTAAGTATATTCACTCCTAAAAGACTAAATTTCAAGAAAGTTATAGAGGCTGCCAGAGCAAAAGGAATGAAGGAAGAAGACATAACTATATTAATAAAACAATTAAGAGCCACCAGAGGAGTGTTAGACAGCCCAATTAAAAAAATGCTTGCTCAAAAAGGAGCCCCTAAAGAGTTTACTCCAGAAGATCTGGCAAAACATGCAAAATGGGAAAAATCAAAAAAAGCATATACAAAAGATTTAAACGTAGCTGTGAAAAATTGGCAAAAAAATATAACTATAACAGGACCAGCAGGACAACAAATTAAAGTAAAACCTGCCCAAATAGGGACGAGAGCGGAACAAATACCAGAGCACATACTTAAACTTAGAAGCAAAATCTTTAAGCTTAGTGACGACTTAGAACAAGTAAAACTTGCTAAAGAAGGATACGCAATAAGTATTCCTGCAGTAAGGAGAACTTTTGAAGAAGCCATTGGTAGTTTTTTACCTGCTGTGTTTAAAGCTTCCCAAGCGCTTAAAGTAAAAAGTCCTATAGCAAAATATTTACTGAGATACGAACCAGCAAAAGAAGAATTTAACAGAGCAGTTAAATATTTAAGAGATACATTAGGAGGCGGAAAAGGAGGAATGACTGAACAAGAAGCAGTTAAGCATGTAGAGAGAATGCTTAAGGAAGGAAGAATTCCGCATGATATAACACAAGAATTAGGTAAATTAGGAAAAGTACGAGTAGCCCCTTTAGAGGCAGTTCTTCCGAGAGTAACAGCGAAAACATTAAGAACCGGGGGGTATAAACCAGGGAAAATAGACAGACCAGAAGCTCTAAGATACGATCAACCCTTAGAAATTGTATTAGGAAGAGTGGATGATCCTGTGTTAAATATTACTCACGCTGTTGTAGGAGCAACAGAAAAAAGATTAAAAGCAAACGTAGCAAACGCTCTTTTTGAAGTTGGAAAATCTCAAGGAATGATTAGCACTAGACCAAGTGGTAAAATAATTGGAAAAACCAAAGGGGTATTTCAAGTTGAACCAAGCGGAAGAAGAACAGAAATATTTAAAAATAGAGCGGGGGACTTACCAAACAAATTTTCTTGGGGCCCTATTTTAGAAGACGGAACAAGAGGAAAATATTATGTCATGAAAGAATTTAAAGAATCTATTTTAGATCCCATTCATAATATGGGAGTATTTTCTGATATAGCTAATAGCAGATCATACACAGCTTTAATATTAGCACCAAAACAAATTTCTCAGCTTATGAAAACAGTAGCAAGTGTTGTAACTCATTCTAGAAACTTTATAAGTGCTGGTGCATTTGCTGTTGCAAATGGTAACTTAGGGCTTACAAAAAACCCTTTTACACAAAGTGGAAGATATTTAGATTCATTTAAGGAAGCCTTTACTACTAAAGGAAGAGCTTCTAGTGCTTATAGAGATTATTTAAAAAGAGGAATAGTTAATACAAATGTAAGATTGGGAGACATAAGGGCCTTAACTTCTGACGTTATGAGACTACGAACTCTGGGCGGGATTAGCGCCAAAGGAGAGACAGTGTTTGGTAGGATTGTATCTCCTTTTACAGTAACAGGTAAAAAAGCATATAAATTTGCGGAAAGAGCATACCAGGCAGAAGATGACTTCTGGAAAATTATTAATTATCATGGCGAACAGGATAAAATTAGATATTGGAATAAATCTCTAAAAGGAAAAGCTAAATTATCCGAAGAACAGATAAAAAACGAGGCTGCAGAAATTGTAAAAAACACTGTTCCAAATTATGATTTTGTTCCTCAAATGGTAAAACACTTAAGAAAACTACCTATTGGTAATTTTGTGTCTTTCCCTGCAGAAATGGTAAGAACTTCTTCTAACATTTTAGAACGAGGAATAAAAGAAATATCTAGAGGAAAAATATTAGGAAATGAAGCCCTAAAACAAGTAGGAAAAAACAGATTGGTTGGGTTTGGGACCGCTGTAGCTGGAATCCCTATAAGTGTTCAAACAGCAGCTAAAACTATGTACAATGTAAGTGAAGAAGAAATGATGGCATTAAAACGTTTTGTTCCAGAATGGTCAAAAGACAGTGTCCTAATACCTGTTAGAGAAGACGGTGTGTTAAAGTATATGGATTTGAGTTATTCTCTTGCCTATGATGTTGTAGCAAGACCTGCAATGACTTTAGTTAATGCAGTAGCAAACGGCATAGAAGACGAAGAACCATTAATGAAATCTTTAGCTGACGGAATGTTTACTTCTGTGAGTGATTTCTTTCAACCGTTTGTAGATGAAGCTATATTTACTAAAGCACTAGCTGACGTATTTCCTATTTTTGGAAGAGGAGGAAGAACAAGAGATGGTAAATCTGTATGGTATCCTGGAGATCCTTTTGGAGAAAAAGCTGCAAAAGCATTCGTGCATGTTGCTTATGAACCTTTTATGCCAGGATCCACAAAACAATTAAAAAGAATACTTTTTTACGGAGAAGGGGGAGATCCGGATAAGCACGGAAGAAAATATGAACTTTCAGACGAACTTCCAGGACTAGCTGGTTTCAGACTAATAAACCCAGATCCAGATAAATCTTTATTATATAAAGTATCCAATTTTAACGCAGAAATAAATAATTATCAAAAAGCATGGTACAATGATGTCAATAAAGGTGGAATAATAAGCTCGGATGAATTCTACGAGCAATGGCTTGGAACACAAAGAGGAAGATTTAATTCAATGAGAGAAATGTATAAAGATATACGAGCTGCGAATACTCTTGGTATTAGTGACGAAGCTTATTTTAAGCAAACAGAAAGAATATCGAGTAAAGATCTAAGAAACGCGGTACAGGACGGACATTTTAGGGCCTATGAACCTTCAGATAAAACCCTAGAATCTATAGAAGACAAAGCAGCCAGAGATGGATGGATGAATGAATACTTAGAAGGAAGAAGAAAAATGTTGCAAAAAATCGGTGAAACTGATTTTATGCCATTAATGGGACATAACCCATTTGACTGGTTCGAAGATAATAAGCCGGCACCAAGAATAAACAAAATGACTTCAGATAAAAAACTAAAAGACATCGCTACTCCTGTATCTGAATTAGGATATATTCCTTTAGACAGAACTACCAAACCTACAACAACAAAAACTACAGAAAGAACAACTGTTCCTTACGACAATAAAAGATTTACAAGAAATATGGCCCTGCCAAAAAGTTCTCCTTCCGAAAACAAAAAAACGGCAACTCTTGCTAAAATGGATTCTCTTGGGTTGTCTTTATTCGCTAAAGGGGGAGAAGTAAAAAAGAAATCTGTGTTATTTGGTGGTGTTGAAATTGATGCCCCGGGTAAAAAAAGTATAGATGATATATCAGACGTAGCGTCTATTATGTCTATAGAAAAAGATGTATCCGACATATCTTCAACAGTTCCGCCTTTACCAAAAGTTCAAGAAGAAGAACTACCGACAATAGAAAAAAAAGAAGAACCAACAATAGACAAAATAGCAGAACTACCAACAATAGAAAAAAAAGAAGAACCTATAACAAAAGAAGAAAAAACAATTACTGATTCGGTAAAACAAACATTTGTACCTACTCCAGTTAAACTAATTCTTACTCAATTAAACCCTCTTAAGGGTGACAAACCAGACACTTTTAACGCAGAACATGTAGGGAAAAACGTTGTTGATACAGCAACATTGGTTGCTAATGTCGCAGAGAGTAAGGGAAGAAAGTGGGTCCATTACGAGGACTATGGGGTTACAAAAAGAGGTCTTTCTTTAGCAGCGTTGGTGGGAGAGAAATATTCGCCCAAAACAAATCCAAAATATATAACTAAAAACAATCCGAAAGGTAAAGTACCATATACTAAAGAAAAACTAAAAGAAATGACAGACCATGTAGCAGAAATATATCCTATAAACCCAATCGGAGCTACTAGATTCTTGCATGATCTTAAAACCGACCCAAAAATAGAAACCGCTCTTGCTATAGGAGGCTTCTCAATTCTTTATGATAAAAAAGGTAATAGATCCGTAAAAGACCAATTTAATTTTAATAGTGTAAATGAAGGCGCAAAAGATTTTTACAGATTGATGAGAAGCGCTTTCAGTAAGAGTAAACACATTGCTCTTCATGAAGGAGAAGGACCTTGGTCAATATTTCCATTAGGACCTAGAGAAAATAAGGAGGTTAAAATTGCCGCGAAGTAGAAAAAAAGGAATTGAAACTGTAATAGAGCTTGACTCTATGGAAAAACTGGCTATTCACGAAGCTGAGTGTAAACTTCGTTGGGAACAAACAGAAAAACGTATGCGTATGATTGAACGAGCGGTTCAAGCAAATACTAAAGCAATGCAAGAATTAAAAATAACAATATCGTCAAGTAAGAATGGATTAAAATTTCTTGGTGCTATGCTCGCAGTAGGTGGTTCCATCGCTGCAATTATCTTCTACTTAATTAAAATAATAAAAACTTAAAAAAACTACTTTACATTTAATACTAAAGCCATTATATTACCATATAATAAAGGAGTAGTATAAAATGAAAGAAAATACTAAGAGTCTTATAAAAGACATGGAGAAAGACTCCAGTCTTCATAAGGTAAAAGACAGCGACGTAGATGAAATTGCTTCACTATGTCAACAATACGCAGATCTCGAAAGAGATATTGCAAAAGATGAACAAATTTTAAAAGATAAACAAGAGCGTTTTAAAAAGTTATCTTTTGAAGTTATACCTAGCGCACTAGCAGAGAGGAATCTATCTTCTCTTAAATTGGTAGACGGCTCAGAGATTAATGTCAAACCATACTACAGTGCGAGAATAACACAAGAAAATCAAGACAAAGCGTTTAAATGGCTTCGAGATAATAATCATGGTGATCTTATCAAGAACGAAGTAACAGTCTCATTTGGACGTGGCGAGGATAAAAGAGCGGATGGTTTAATGTCTAATCTTGTTAAACAAGGATTAGAGCCTAGTCAAAAAACCCACGTTCATCCTAGCAGTCTAAAAGGTTTTGTTAGAGAGCAACTCGAGAATGGTAACGACTTGCCCTTTGACTTGCTTGGTGCGTACGCAGGACAGCGTGCAGTTGTAAAAAATATTAAAGGAGGTAAATAATATGGCGACAGCACAAAACACTAATCACTCATCAACGGCGGGTGGTAATAGTGCAAACAATAAAGCCGTTGCAAATAAACAGACTGGTGTTCCTGCATTAGATTCTGCGGTCTTGGAAAAAGATGCAGGCACTGGTCTGTCTCACGTTACTAACAAAGACCTTTCAATGCCAAGATTAAAAGTTCTTATGCAACTCTCACCAGAGGTGAATAAGAGCAAACAATCCTACATTGAAGGAGCTCAACCAGGTATGATACTAAATACTGTATCTCAAACTCTATATGATGGAGATGAGGGTGTATTAGTTATTCCTTGCGCATTCATACCTACTTATTCTGAGTGGTCTCCTATGGGCGACGGCGCAAGAGCCCCAATAAAGATATATCCAGGTAACTCTGATATTCTTTCTAAAACTAAAAGAGACCCTAAGACTTTTAAGGATATGCTGAAAGACAGTGGTAACTATATACAAAGAGATGCAAATCACTTTATACTTATAGTTGATGAAAAAAACAACACTACTCAAGAAGCATTGCTTACCTTAAAATCTACAGGATTAAAAACCAGTAGAAAATGGTTGTCTTTAATGACAAGTGCTAAATTACAAGGTAAAAACGGTTCCTTTACACCACCTACCTTTGCTTTTACGTATCGTTTAAAAACGACACAAGAAAGTAACGACAAGGGGTCATGGGTCGCTTTTACTGTTCATAAAGATAAACCTGTTGAGGATGCAAGTCTTTATTCTCAAGCGAAAGAGTTTTCGCAAAGAATGAATAAAGGTCATCACGGTTTATTCAACGAAACTGCTTCCAACGAAAAACAATTAGCAGACGAAACTGAAAAGGAACAAACTCCTTTTTAATTAAAAAGAGAGCTTCGGCTCTCTTTTTTTTATTGAATCGTGACATATGAATGTAAATAAATTCATACAAGCCTTCCGTGGCTCAGATTTAGGGTATGGCACATATGTCTCTTCTGAAGACAACGGAGAAGGAAAAGTAGGTGGTAAAGCACTTACTTTGAGAGGGAAACCTACCAGACAACAGTGGGTAGAACACTTAAACGGGAAAGAACCAAGTCTTGGAATAATACCTATAAACGAAGAAAATAATTGTTATTGGGGTTGCATAGATATAGATGAATACCCGTTAGACCATAAAGAAATTTCAAATAAAATTAAAAACCTTCCACTAGTAATGTTTAGATCTAAATCTGGTGGGGCACACTTGATACTGTTCTCTAAAGCGGCTGTGAAAGCAAAAATAATGAGAAAGACATTAGAAAATATTGCATCCAATTTAGGATATTCTTCAGCGGAAATATTTCCAAAACAAGATTTTATATTATTAGACAGGGGAGACTTGGGAAATTTCTTAAATCTTCCTTTTCATGATGCTAAGAACACAACTAGATACGCATTTAAGGAAGACGGAACATCAGCAACACTAGAAGAGTTTTTTGATATTTATGATAGGAAAGCAATAGAACCAGAGGACATAGCCAAAGTTAAAATAGAAGTTGAAGAAGAACTAATACCAGATGGTCCTCCTTGTCTACAACGTTTATGTTCTCAAGGGTTCCCACAAGGACACAGAAATTTAGGCTTATTTAGTTTAGGAGTATACGCAAGAAAAGCATTTCCAGATGATTGGGAGAAAAAAGTAGAGGAGTATAATCAAAAATATATGAAACCCGCTTTGAGCTATAAAGAAATATCTACTCTAATTAAATCCCTACAAAAAACAGATTATAATTATAAATGTAAAGACGACCCCATAAAACCTTTTTGTAATGCAAACTTATGTAGAAATAGAAAATTTGGTATTGACGCAGGCAATGTTCCAAGATTTACGAACTTATCTAAATTAGATACAGAACCGCCTTTATGGTTTTTAAATGTGAACGGACAAAGAGTAGAATTAGATACAGAACAACTTCAAAATCAATATAAATTCCAAAGAGCCTGTATGGATCAAATAAATGAAATGCCTACTAAAATGAGAGAAATGGTTTGGACACAATTAATACAAAGCCTTTATGAAGATATAAATATTATTGATGCTCCTCCGGAGGCAGGAATCACGGGTCAATTCCTTGATTTATTAAAAGATTTTTGTACAAGTATTGGACAAGCAGAAACCAAAGAAGAAATACTTTTAAGAAGACCTTTTACAGAAAAAGGCAAAACTTATTTTAAATTGGAAGATTTAGAAAAATATTTAAGACAAAATGATTTTAAAAAACTAGGTAGAAATAAAGTGTTTAGTATTTTAAGAAACCAAGGCGCTAATCCTATAACCATAAGAATAGAAAACCAACAGCACAGAGTATGGGTAATTAAAGAATTCGAAAAAGAACCAGATATACCGGAGAGAAAAGTAGTTGAAAGGAAGGATCCTTTCTAATGCATAAAAAAGATTTTATAAACTCTTGTGACAACAACACATATAAAATTAAACAACAACTAGAAAGTATAAAAGACTTTATACTTTCAGATGCCGAATTTAAAAAACTGTTAAGCATAAACGACTGGGATAAAACAGTAGAACTAGAGAAATTAAAGATTATAAATTATTTAATGTTGGAATGTATAACTAAATATTCCAGACCTAGAAATATTGCAAAACATAAAAAATTCATTGATGAGGCCAGAGTAAAATTAAGAATATAATATTAGGACCTCCAGGCACAGGTAAAACAACTAAGCTACTAACATTGGTCGAAGAAAAATTAAAAAATAAAACACACCCAAGTAAAATTGGATATTTTTCTTTTACAAGAAAAGCTGCAGAAGAAGCTATAACCAGAGCATCGGCTAAATTTGACATAGACAAACAATCTCTTACATATTTTAGAACCCTGCATTCTATGGCCTGTTACCAACTAGGTCTTCCTAGAGGGTCTTTAATGAAAAATTTCCAATACAAAAAATTTGGACAAGAAATAGGTGTTTCATTAAACAACATTAATCTAGAAGATGAAAACGGAATAATATTCCCCGACAGAGAGGCAGAGTTTTTAACTCATATAAACACTGCCAGATCAAAAAACATAGATTTAAAAAAACAATGGAAAAGGAATGCTAAAGATTTAAGATGGAAAAAACTTAAATGGTTGGAAAACGAGTACAAAAAACACAAGAAAACCAATGAGTTATATGACTATACTGATATGTTGGTTAAATTCGTGGAATGTGGTGTTCCTCCTAAACTAGATTTTTTATTTATAGATGAGGCACAAGATTTAAGTTATCTACAATGGCAGGCGGTAGAAAAACTAGCCTTAAATGCAAAAGAAACATATATAGCAGGAGATGATGATCAAGCCATTTTTAGATGGGCAGGAGCAGATGTAGAACATTTTATAGACATGAAAGGAAACTCCCAAGTATTAAAACAATCTTACAGAGTACCCAAACTAATACATAACTATTCTATGAGATTGCTTCAAAGAATTAAAAACAGGAGGATTAAAGAATATTTATCGAGGGACTACATAGGTGATTTAAAATTTCATAGGTCTCCTACAATTAACATAGAAAAAAATCAATGGTTGATATTGGCAACAACCAATTACATCCTAAACAAGATTGAGGAAAATTTAATCAGAGACGGAATATTTTTTAAAAGAAAGGGAAGATTTAGTGTAAGTAAATCCACAGTATCTGGGATTTTAAATTGGGAGTCTTTAAGGAAAGGAAATAAAATTGTTAAAAAAGAAATAAAAAAGGTTTATAATCTAATGGAGGAAAATATTGATTATAAACAAAAACATAAAGGCTTAAAATCTATGCCAGAATTAAAGAAATTTTCTATAGAAGATTTAATAAAAAACTATGGACTACTTACTAGAGCCCCTTGGAAAAAAGCCCTTAGCAAAATATCGTTAAAAAATAGAATTTACATAGACGCAGCTTTAAGAAAAAAAGAAGATATTTATTCTCCTAGAGTTAAAATATCTACAGTACATGGAGCAAAGGGGTCGGAATGTGACAATGTAATAATGTTTACAGATTTATCTAGAGAGGCGGAAAAACAATATTATTTAAATTCAGACGATTTAACTCGTGTTATGTATGTAGGTGCAACACGAGCAAAAAGAGCCTTACATATAATAACACCGCAAACAACGAGAGGATTTTTAGTGTGACAAAATTAAATATTGTGCGAGACGAGAGTACAGTAGATAAAATTATACAATTCTGTGAAAATACCGACCCAGCCAGATATAATGTGATGGCTGTTTATGGACAAGCAGGAACAGGGAAAACAACAATGTTAAAAAAGGTATCAGAATGTTTAAGACAAAAATTTAATATAGCGGCACCTACTGGCATAGCGGCTTCTAGAATAGAACAAATGGGTATTAAGTCCTTTTTAGCCGATGAACCAAAAACCATTCATAGGTTATTAGAGTACACTAAAGGAGAGAAAGACGAATATGGCGAATATATAAAAGGAAAAGAACCTGGACCCAAACGAAACGGATCTAATCCTTTAGAAAACCATATCACTCTAATAGATGAAGCAAGTATGTTGGGAAGAGAACTGTATAGAAATTTAATAAACGCAATGCCTTATTCTCATAAAATAGTATTATTTGGAGATGAAAGACAACTACCTCCTGTTAAAGAAAAAGGAAATAGTGTTCTTCTAGATCTATTAAATGACTACGACGCATCTAATATAGAATTAACTAAAGTCCATAGACAAAAAGAAGGGGGAGGTATAATAAGTAACGCTCATGCAATAAACAGAGGAGAAATACCTAAAGACAATGGAAAAGATTTTATTGTAAAAGATCCCCCTCTTATGCAAAATTCAAACGTTTTTTTCAAAGATATTTCAAAACATATTAATATTAATAATTATATAGAATCAAATTATCAAGTTATATGCCCAACGAACGCATACTGTTTTAAACTAAATAAGTTTTTTCAAGAAAGATTTTCAGAAAATGATCCAAATAAAAACTATATAAACTGTATTTTTTCCAAAGAAGGTGAAGGAAGATTATACGAGGGAGATAAAATAGTGTTTACAGAAAACGATTACGATTTAGGCTTTTATAACGGCAACACTGGGCATGTCAAAGAGATAATATACAATAATGTTATTTATTTTAGACTAGAAGGGTCTAATAAAACTATAACATACCCCATACCAAAAATGAAAAAAAACCAAAAACATCCTAGATTAAAAATACTTCTTGGTTATGTTGTTACAACTCACAAGACTCAATCAAAAGAATATGAAGAGATCCTTGCTATATATGCAAATGACATATGGGGAGCAGGAAATAGAAGAAACTTATACACAGCGGTAACCAGAGCAAAGAAAAAATCTTTGTTATTGGCCGAAAAATACAAACTACAGGAGATAATTAAAAATAAGGATTTTTAGTGTGAGAGTAACAGACAAAATAAATAAATATATTGACGAAGGTTTAACAAAAAAGAATAAAGAAGAAAAACCACGCGAATATCTTGGCGCAAGTATATTAGGCTACCCCTGTGGTCGAAAGATACAATATATGTGGAAGAATACTACAAGAGATGCTGTGAGAGAGTTATCCGGTAGAGTTTTGCGTATATTTAAAATGGGAGATAAATACGAAGAACTTGCCATTGAATGGTTAGAACAGGCGGGTTTCAAGTTAGAGACAAGAGATAAAAACGGAAAACAATTAGGGTTCACAGCGGTGGGTAATAGTGTGAAAGGACACATAGACGGTAAAATTGTAGATGGACCAAAAGATATTTCTTATCCAAGACTATGGGAATGCAAAAGTATGAATGTAAAAAAGTTTTCTTATTTTCAAACTATGGGTGTAGAAAACTCTCACCCCCATTATTATTCTCAAGTCCAGTTCTATATGCACATGCTGGACTTAAAAGACAATCCTGCTATACTAACAGGAGTAAATAAGGAAAATGGGGACATGCATCATCAAGAAATAGAATATAATAAATCACACTGCGAAGAACTTATTAGTAAAGCAAAAGAAATTGTTGAGAAAACAAACAACAAAGAACTTATGCCACGACCATTTGATAACAGAGAAGGTTTTGAATGTAGATATTGTGACTGGCAGGACAGGTGCTGGAGGACTAATGAATAATCCCTTGAATAAACAAATAGGAGGTACACATTATAAGGTATGGAAAAAACAACCCATTAAGTTTATAAGGGACAATAAACTTCCGTTTATATTTGGAGTAATGATTAAATATATTATGAGAATAGCAAGCAATACAACTGACACAGAGAAGAAATTACAAGATCTAGATAAAATTATTCACTACGCACAAATAGAAAAAGAAGAATTGGAGTGGGAAAAAAATATGGACGATGTTGCTAACAATTCTCCGCATGATGGACAGTTGAATGAAAAGAAAAAATAATTTCCTATACCAACCACCATCAGAGTGGATGCCCCCAGAAAAATTTCCTAATTTAAAGGACGCTAAAATTATATCTGTCGACTTGGAAACAAGAGACCCTAATCTAATTAAAATGGGACCAGGTTGGGCAAGAGGAGACGGTAACATTGTAGGTATTGCTGTAAGTAACGGAGACCGAGCGTGGTATTTTCCTTTTGGTCACGGTGGAGGATACAACTTGAGTGAAAGTGTGGTTAAAAAATGGGCTAAAGATGTTTTAGAAAACCCCAACATTAAAAAGATATTTCACAACGCCCCTTATGATGTTGGCTGGCTACGACAATGGGGCATAAAAGTAAAAGGAACTATTTACGACACAATGATTGCAGCACCATTAGTCGATGAAAACAGATTTAGTTACACATTAGATTCTTTGAGTAGAGATCTTATGGGCGAAAGAAAAGATGAAAGACTGCTTAGAGAAGTTGCAGAAGAATGGGGATTAGACCCTAAAGCGGATATGTGGAAACTACCTGCGCAATACGTGGGAGAATACGCAGAACAAGACGCACGTCTAACTTTTAAATTGTGGGAATATCTTGAAGTAGAAATGAACAAACAAGACATATGGTCCATATTTGAAATGGAGACTAAACTACAACCTACTTTAATAGATATGAGATGGAAAGGTGTAAGAGTTAATATAGAAGGAGCAGACTCACTTAAAGAAGAATTAAAACAAAAAGAAAACGGGATATTAAAAAAGATACAGGTTTTGAGTGGAGTAGAAGTAGAAATATGGGCAGCAGCATCCGTTGCAAAAGCATTCGATAAATTAAAAATCTCTTATGATAGGACGCCTACTGGTAAACCAAGTTTCACGAAAAATTTTCTTCTTAATCATCCGCACCCGCTAGCGAAACTAATTGTGGATTGCAGAGAAACTAATAAAGCTCACACCACGTTTATTGATACAATATTAAAACACAACCATAAAGGTAGAATACACGCTGAGATCCACCAACTTAGATCCCAGATGGGCGGCACGGTGACCGGCAGACTCAGTTACGCGAACCCTAATTTACAGCAAGTCCCTGCTCGTAACAAGGATCTAGGACCGCGGATCAGGGGTTTATTTATACCGGAAGAGAATTGCAAGTGGGCTAGTTTTGACTACAACCAACAGGAACCGAGGCTCGTGGTTCACTATGGAGTCTTGACAAACACGCAAGGAGTAGAAGACTTTGTAGACAAATATAAAAAGAACACAGACTTCCATGGAATGGTAGCAGATATAGCAAAAATAGACAGGTCGGTTGCTAAAACAATTAACTTAGGTCTTTTTTATGGTATGGGAAAAGGTAGATTAATGGATGAATTAGGAATAGATAAAGACGAAGCCACTAGATTACTGGACGAATATTATACCAGAGTTCCTTTTATAAAACAACTTGCAAATGAAGTGTCTAAAAAAGCATCTGATACAGGTGTAATAAGAACTCTTCTTGGTAGACGTTGTAGGTTTCATTTATGGGAACCAGCGATGTTTGGTATATACAAACCATTGCCTATGCAACAAGCAAGAGATGAGTATGGACCAGGTATAAGAAGAGCTTTTACTTACAAAGCTTTGAACAGATTAATACAAGGAAGCGGGAGTGACATGACTAAACAAGCAATGGTGGCGTTATCAAACGAGAAGATTTACCCAATGCTACAGATACACGACGAACTAGCTATATCTATAGAGAAAGACAAATTAAAAGAAAAAACAAAACAAATTAAAGAAATCATGGAAGAATGTGTTAAACTGGAAGTTCCTAATAAAGTAGATGTAGCTATCGGGGACAACTGGGGCACATGTAAATGATTAAGAAAAAATATACCAAAAAACAAATACGAGAAGCACACAGAATTGTGAGAGCATCTATAAAGAAAAGAATGGATGAAGTAAGAACCGTTATGGAAGAAATAGATTTGTGTCCATGCGATCAAAAGACCCGTACAATGATGTGCCATGTAGAAGATAAAATGTATCAATGCTTAGAATGTGGGGATATATTTAATAGAATAGAAAACGGCACCATAAATTTTACAAAATTAGATCTTTCAGACGAAGAAAAAGAAGGTATAATAGACAGAATTAACAATCAAAGGAAAGACGAGAAATGAGACGGAGAAGATTGCCGTGGAGAAGACCTTGCGATATAGAGAAAATCAAAAGGGATAACAGCGGCTATTATGTTATTATTGACAGAGATCCAAAAAACGGAGAACCCAGAGGTCTTCATTGTCACGGTCCAAAACCAGGATCAACGATGTGGACACTCCTCCATGAAATTTGTCCTCTCATCTCAAGAAATATACAAGCTATGGACAAACCAGAAGTCATCAAGCGTTGGATGCTAACTGGTAGTAGAGGTATAGGACAATCAGAGAATTTCTCCGTTATAGGAGACATTCTAGACGTGTTTGTAAAACACTATAAGGAATGGATGAAAGAAAATGGAATTAAGCGCTAAGTTTCTATTGGAATTAGCAGCGTCTTTTGCCGCTATTACAACTGTTTGGATATATGGAAATAGATCAAGAAACGCACCGATTATAGGTGTATTAGGACAAATATTATGGTGGTGGTTAACAATTTCTCAAGAAATGTGGGGACTTGTTCCTTTAAATGTGGTAATGTTATTTGTTCATATTAGAAACTACATAAGAATGAAAAGAGAAGACAATATAAGGAATCAATTATAATGGCTAAAAAAAAGAAAAAAAGAAATTATCGAAGAGAATACGATACATATCATAAGAAGAAAAAGCAAAAGAAAAGACGCGCAGGGAGAAACGCATCCCGAAGAAAGTTAATGAAATCAGGTAGAGTGCGTAAAGGAGATGGTAAAGATGTGCATCATAAAGATAGAAATCCACAAAACAAGTCTTCAAAAAATTTAAAGGTTACTTCAAAAAAATATAACAGATCAAAGAACTCACACACTTCTTAGAAAAGCAAATTCTCTGTAAGATCTAACTCCAGACGATTCTTTCTCTTTAACAATTCCAAATGCTGTTGCTATTATTATTTTAATAGCCAATAGAGATATAATAGTTGTTTTCATATGGTTAACATATGAAAAAACACTTATTAATCTAATTTATAATTTGTATGAGGATTATCATTTAAGATAATACTCGCAGTTTCCACCTTAATTTAGGTTTCATCACTGCGAGTATGTCTAGCTAGACCAAACTGTTACCTAGTCTGATTCAGCAGAGTCATCGTCAGAGTCATCGTCAGAGTCATCATCAGAGTCATCATCAGAATCGTCAGCGTCGTCGCCTTCATCAGCGTCGTCGCCTTCATCGTCGCCCATTGCAGCGCAGGCATAAGAATTAATTTCCAATCCTACTGGGGTTTCGATTATTTCGGGTTTATCCCATTCTTCCATAATTACCTCCTATTTATAAGTTATAATTTGGATTAATAAAAATATAAGATTTTACTTGAATAATGTCAAGATTTAATTATATTTATAGTAAATAATTATACTAAATAATTATGGCAATTTTATAACTATTTTTAAAAGGAGAAAGTTATATGAACACGGACAAATACAAATCTGTTGCGGTCAAAACAGAAATTGTTAATAGACTAGATAAGTTAGCTCAACTTGATGTTAGATCGATACCAAAAACTATTGAATTCTTAACCAATGAAGAGTACAAAAGAAGAAAAATCTAAAAGAGGCGAAAAAGCGGAACCTTTAAACGTTGCTGCTAGATGGGGTAAATTATTTGCTGTCCCCATGTTGCATATTACAGTTCCGGACCCTTACATAAAAGACTTGACAGAAATAACAGATAAAATAATAGCAGATCCAGATGCTATTGATCATTCTGAAAGTCTTGCTGGTAAGATATACAAAGGTAAACAGCTCTCTATACCCTTGAACTACAACAAAAAAGTTATTGCTTTTCAAAACTTCATATATAAATGTTGCGATGCATTTATAAAAGATGTTAGAGAGCATGACTCTAATGCCAGTAGGATATGGAAAGAATTTACAATAGATGTTATGGATATGTGGGTAGTATCCCAATACGAAGGAGATTACAACCCACCACATACACACGGAGGACTACTCTCTGGAATAATGTATCTAAAAGTTCCAGAACAAATTAATGAAAAATCCGAGCCTAGTGGATGGCTAGCTTTAAATGGATGGCTTCCTTATAGACCAGAATCTTTGCAAATAAAGATGAATGAAATGATATTACCTAAGGTAGGAGACTTTTATATATTTCCTTCTTGGCAATCTCATGAAGTGTTTCCTTTTAGAGGCAAAGGAGAACGTAGGTCTTTATCTTTTAATTTATCTGGAGAACCAAAAGGAGTGTTTTTTAAAAACAAATAATGGAAAGAAACGAATTTAAATTATCTTTTAAACAACAATTAGAGGCTATAACAAGAGAGGCTAATGGCACAGTAGAACAGATACTTAGAACAGATGAATACTTTATTGATAAAACAAAAATAGGAAGGGGCTCGTTTCCTGTGAACCAAAATCAGACAAGAACTGTCTTACTATATGTTCTTAAAAAGATAATTAGAGAAAAATTAGACGACGAAGAGTTAAACGACTTTAAAAAAGTTTATAAATATTTGGAGAAATAAAATAATGGAATGTTTTACATGTTTTGTTTTATTAGCTTATTTAAAAATGAGCTTTTATTATGTAGATACATATGATAATGTTAATGAGTGTATTAGTAAGGCAGAAATATTATTCAAAGACAGGTCGGAATATATGTGTTTACCAAATAATGGATTAAATCAACAGAGAATTGTAAAAGGAGTGTTTCATAGAGGTTTATTGAAAAATAACAAATGAGAACATTAATAATTATATCATTCCTTATCCTAACAAATTGCTCAAGTTACACGGTAGCATCTCTATCTTCAAATATTATTACATATAATGCCACAGGTAAAACAAACGCAGATCATGTAGTTTCTATGTTGATGCAAAAAGATTGCAAAATGTTTCGTGCTATTAAAGATAAGGAGGTATGTGTTGTTAAATGATACAATTAAAAAAAATAAGTAATACAATATCCAAAGCTTACGATATAGATCCTAAATTTGCAGAGGACATGAACCATTATCTCGAACAATATGCGGAATACTATTATAAAATTTTTATAAAAGAGTGGTTACCAAAGGACAAAAAAATAAATAAGTAATACCTTGCATTATAAACATATTTATTTTATCATAAATGTTCTGGAAATACACAGGAGGAAAACAGAATGACGTCAACACTAACAGCGGCTACGCTTACGGTTAAAATTACGGAAAGCATCGATCTTAACGGTAAGGATCAAGGTGGTTCTACTACTTTATCTTTATCTAGTATTAATGAAATTTCAAAAAGAATTGTCACTGTGACTACTACAGAAGCTGAAGTTGTAGCAATGTCTACATCAGCCTCGTCTGGAACATTTATAGAAGGTGATGTTAGATACATGCGTTTTACAAATCTTGATGACACTAATCACATTACCCTCACATTTAAAAATGAAAATGATGATGAATTTGCTGTTAAATTAGATAAAGGACAATCTTTTATCTACAACGGCGACATCTCTGGCGGAGTAGTGGACACAATGGATGCAATTGATGGCTCAGGGCTTACTGTATCACTAGGAGACTTAGTTAATGTAACAGCAGATGCTGACACAGCTAGTTGTGATATGGAAATATTTATTGCATCAGTTTAATAATTATTTGGAGGATGTATGAAAACAATATGGAACTTTTTAGTTCATGGATATGTGCCGTTACGATGCGAAAATGAACGCACAAGAAAAATTTCTATTAAATTGCTTATCTTGGTGATAGGTGTTATTATAGCTTACAAATATTATCTAATTTAGGAGGATATAATTATGATCGATTGGATCAAAAATGAAGTAGAAGAACTTAAAGACTGGGTACTCAGCGGCACTATTGTTGATGTTAAAGTCTGGTGGGTTATTGCTGCTTGGGTTTTATGGAAATATGTCATCGGTTAAGAACATATGGAAATGTATAACCTGTTCTTGCAAAGAAATTTGCAGTTGCAGTGTTATATGTAAAATCATTAATTATAAATTATTAGGACTTATCCGTGTGAAATGGGTTGCGTTAGTCCTAATTTTATTAGCTATTTTTTAGTAAATGAAATGGCAAAACAAGCACAAAGGAAGAAGAAAGCGAGGTAGTTCATGGAGAAGAGCAAAACGAAGAATGAAGCGCCGGAAGAAAAAGTAATTTATCTTAACTATGCTAAAAATGAAAGAAACAAAATTATAAAAAAACATTTAAGCAACTATGATAACCTTCCTTGTGATGTCGAACCATGCGACGAAAACAATTATTCCGATTTACAAAAAAGCAAATAAACGAAATGCAACATAAGGAATTTGTCAGAGAAGTTTTGGACAAAATGCCTAAGAGAAGGAGTAAATAATGGAAAATTGCATTGGTCAAGAAAACGTTCTGTTTTGTATACGAACAACTCATATGTGGGGTCTGATCTTTTTCTGGCTTATGTTTGAAATTTGGATAAGATTATCACGATGAACGAATCTAGAATAATTTGTAAAGTATGCTTCGGCACAGGCTTCCTTTTATACGGCCACAGGGACGCAGTTCCTTGCCCGCGCTGTAACAAGAGGGGATCTATACCTACAAAAGAAACAATGCTGTTTGAACTCCCAAAAAAATACCAAAGATGGAACGAACGTATTAAAAGAATCAAGTTCTTTATTAAATTATTTTTATTGACAGGGTGCTTTATTAGTATGTTAGTATTCTTTTATTGGTATGTTTTTATTTCGTAAAAATGGTGTAAAGCATTACTGGCTTTACCATAGTTTCATATTTAATTGGTTAGACAAGTTATCCACAGTATTAAGTAACTGGTTGTGGAAAAAACGGTGGAAAACCTTTAGACCTGATATTAACGAAAAGCCTTAATCATGATGATTAAGGCCTTTCAAGGGAAATGAGATTATCTGCAAGAAGATAATACTTTAAATATAGCTTATGTTAAACCTAAAAGTCAAAGAAAAAAATAAGAAAAGTCAAGAAAAAAGATACGTAGTCCAGTTATGTTTTAATTGGGCGGGTAAGGCTAGTTCCAAATATAAAGCCGAAGCAAAAGCCCGCGACGAATTCATAAAAAACCTAAAGGATATTAACTCTCTTAAAATGCAACCTCATATCGAGGAAATTCACAACATAAAAAAGGCCGTATAAAAAAAACCCGCCAAGCATAATTGCCGGGCGGGCTCTATATTTTTTAATATTCATTAAGGCAACCCCAAATGGGGAAACTTTTAACCGTGCTTTGGCTTTGCTCCATCCGGCACAGCGATCTTTTTAATTTTTGATTTATTCTTGTCCCTAGACCAATTTATCTTAATACCCCTTTTCTTTCTATCCGGAGGAGTAGGAGAAATTAGTCCTGCTTCACGAGCCATGTCGTATCGTCCTTCAGCTTCTAGTTCTTTATCAGTATTTTTCATACAACTAGATATAATGTATAATAATATAATGTCAAGGGTAAAAAAATCCCCAACCGTGTTGCACGGTCGGGGATATGTCATTTTTTCTTAGGGAGTTAAAATGAATCAGTTAATAATTTAAGTTTTTTATCCACAAGTGTCAACATATTTTCCAAGTTTGCCTAAATGCAATTTTCCGCGATCCTTGGTTAATATATGTTTGGATAACATTCTGGTTATGGTTCTGGAAATAACGCCCTCAGATACCTTGTCGTAGGTGTCTCTAACGTGCCAAAACGTGTTCCTACGACCCACGCCTTTAGGTTCGTGGTCTTTGACGTAAGATACCACGATTTTTTGAACCTCGAGCCTTTTATCCTTGTCACTTGGTCCTCGTTTCACGGAGCCCGGTTCGCGTACCGAGGATTTACCGAACGGTAGTTTATATTGCTCGGCTAATTTAAGCCATTCTTTTCTATGACCCCAAGACTGATTAACATAGCAAAAAGAAGCCCTTTCCCAGTCCGACATCTTCTTGTTTAAAGTATCGCGCTTCGAGGATCGCGGACCGAAGGTTCCATTGGTCTTTTTCCACCAAACATATTCTTCATCAGATATAAAATATCTTCGGGTCTCCTTAGACAGCATAAGATCTGCTTTTTCTTGATAACTCATAGTTCCTCCTAAAAATTAATAATGCCTACTGTATATATAATGTATGTTATGGGATTTTCAAGTACCTTTTTAAAAAAGTAAGTAAAATCAAGGAAATAAATTAAAAATAATTTTTTTAGAAAATTATTTTTCTAAAAATGTTACACTATATGTTTTTTCAGCCAATTTATTTTTTTTTATTTTCATTTTTCATGAAAGCAGTGTATGCAGTGTAACAAATTGGCTGTAACGCAAGTATAGCAACGATTACAGCTGTTACACTACTGTGTACACTGTGTACACTGCTTCAATATCTGACATACGTTCTAAAAATTTGTAATTTTATATATTTATATATAATATACTTACATTATTATAATACAAAAATGGGAAGAAGTAACAAAACTAGGTGGGCGGCAGGTGAAAAACCTAAACCAGAGGATATGTGGAGAAAACTACCTTTGGATAATGAACTTGTGCCTGTTAGACCTGTGTTGTATACTAAGATCAAAGGAATAGAAGGGATTGGTCATAGGCGATACATGGCAGGAGAAATAAACAATAAATTAATAGTCGACCCAATAACACATATCCCCATTCCTTATAAATCAATAGGACTAAAACCATGGACATTAAAAAAATAGTGAAAACAGAGGTAGTTAAAAAAGACGAGCTAACCCCTAAACAAAGAAGGTTTGTTCAAGAACTTGTTTTGAGGGAAACCGAAATATCCGCCCAACAATGCGCAATAAATGCAGGGTACGAAGAGAGTTCTGCCAGACAAAAAGCAAATGCCTTACAGAACCCTAAATATTTCCCGAAAGTTGCTTTGGAGATACAAAAGTTTAGAGACGAAGTAAATAAAAGATACGCTGCGGATAAAGGAAACCACCTAAGACAACTAGCAAGACTTAGAGACAACGCAGTAGATAAAGGCCAGTTTGGCCCAGCAATTGTTGCTGAATATAGAAGGGGTCAAGTCGCGGGCTTGTATGTTGAAAAGAAATTATCTTTAACAGGAAGTATCGATAACTTGACTAGAGAACAGGCGATCAATAAGTTTAAAGACCTTTTAAACCAAAACCCAAAACTATTGGAAAATGTGTCTTATGAAGAAGAGGAAGAGAAGGAAACAAAGAAAATAGAGAAACCTAAGCCAACCAACCCTTAAGTTCCTCACCCATAACCTCACTCGCTATGTTTCTTTTTGATCTGAGAGCCTTTCTAATTTTTATATCAATTGTCCCGTCAGAACACAGGTCTATATAAGTCACCTTGTTGGTTTGTCCTATTCTATGTGCTCTGTCCTCACTTTGAACCCTAAGTTCTAAATCAAAACTATTATTAAAATATACCACAGTGTTAGCCTCAGTCAGTGTTATACCATAACCTCCTGTTTGTTGGTTTCCTATAAAAAATCTTAATTCATCTTTAGGATCTTGAAATCTTTCGATAATGTTTTGTCTCTCGTCTGCTGGCGTGTCCCCAAAATAAGTAGCACATATCTTAGCATTTTTGTATTTATCTATAATAGCCTTTTCTATTTGGGATATGGATTTTCTGAAAGTAGTCCATATAATTACCTTGCCTGTGCATTCATCCAGTATACTTAATAATTCCTCTATTCGCTTGTTGTTTACTTCTTCTGTTTCGCCACTATTTGTTATTAAATGACCACACAAAACCTGTTGGAGTTTTATCATTGAGGCTAATATATTTGTAACAGAGACTATTTTTCCGTTTAGTTCTGCTAAAGCAGTTCTTTTTATACTCTCGTATAGTCTTTTCTGCTCGCTTGTTAATTCTATATTCCTCCTTACATACACTTTGTCTGGGAGGTCTAGACAATCCTCTTTTAGAACCCTGTAACTATAGGGCATTATTTTGCCTGTTAGTTCTCTAAGGTTTTGGTAGCCTACTACTTGGTTAAAACTATGCCCTCCAATTGTTTTTCTAATTGTTATAGAGTGCCTAGCCCTGTAAGTATAAAAAGACGAGAAATTTAAAATTTGGGGGTCTAAAAAATTAAATTGTGTGTACAGGTCTAAAGGACTTTTAGTCACAGGAGTCCCTGTCAATATTCTTCTAAATGTTGCTATGTTTCTTAATTTCAAAATGTTTTTTGTTCTTTTTGCTTGGTGGTTCTTTATAGTGGTACTTTCATCTATGGCTATTAATACCTTGTTGTTTAAAACAAATTGATTGGCATAGTCAAAACCCTTGTTGGTTGATAAGGCCTCCACATTCATAATAAATATTTTTAAGTCGCTTGTTGATTCGAATAATGTGTCTAGTTTGGCCTTGTATTTTTGGGTTATATTAGGTTGCCATATAACTAGCCTTGTTTTTTCATAAATATCATTAGGTAGATGGGTTGGGACTTCTTGTCGTTCCCAAGTTTTATACATACTTTTAGGAGCAATAATTAATGCAGAATTAATCCTGTCTTTTTCATATAAGACACCAATGTTATCTATAAGGACTTTTGATTTACCTGTCCCCATTTCCATAAGTAATCCATATTCTTTTTTGTTCCAACATTTTTCCAAAGCCTGTCGTTGGTGTTTATACGGCTCGGTTTTGAAGTTATATTTTTTTGCCTGTTGATTGTTCATATACGGACACTGCCAAAGGAGGAACAAAAGGGAGTTTTGACAATGACAATGTCCATATATAAACAACTAATTAAAGACACTATTGGTTTTACATCTGTTGCACACTCTATTGCCAACCCATTCGCTGTCAAAAACTTTTCCACAACTTAAACATTTTCGTTTTGTGCAGGTCTTTGGATCTTTGACATGGAACTTACCTCTTACATCATTATACAAGGTCACCACTAATGTAATGTCTTTCTAGGCTTGTCTTTTGTGTGTTTTATAGCAACAGCAATAGATTCTGCCCAAAAGTTTTTTGCCTCTTTTTCGTTTGGTGCAGAATCAATAATGTTGTGTGCTAAAACAACTGCCAGAGATTGTAGTGCATCTGGGACAGATATTTCATCACCAAATTCTTCGTGAACCTCTTTCATAAAGAATCTAATTGTATAGTCAGCACCCTCGCCAAGTCTCCTTATTGTTTTGTCAGAGTATTTTTTAGTCATTACATTTCTCCTTTGAAACATTAAGTGCTTGTTGCTTGTCGCTTGTTGGTTTATCTATCATCTTTTGCTCAAACCACACAAAAGATTTATCCCCTTTGTCAGAACATTTCCAACCCCAATGAACCTTGTATTCTACAATTCCTTGCTTGTCTATCCAAGCCATAGAATTGTCGGTTTTGTCTAGTTGGTTTTGTGCTGAAAAAGAGGCGACAACCATATCAGCATCAACAATACCTTGTTTTTGGTAATTAGTGCAAGATGATATAAGTATCAATGTTGCAATCGCTAGTGTTTTTTTCATAGTCATTTCCTTTCAGTTATCTTAAAGTTAATAAATCCAAGCCGTGTCCCAACAATAAAAGCATGTAGAAACAGGCAAATATTAAAAGCACACATATAAAATCTAGAATATTGTCTTTCATTTTTCCCCTTTAAGTTTGTTAATAAAATCTCTTAATACTCGTAGGTCTTTATAATTAGAGTTTGGTAATTTGCTAGTTGATGTATCAATTAAATCATATTCCTTATCAAAGTCCTTGTCTATTTCGGCTTGATATATTTCAGCACTATTCATTTCATCACTTAACCAATTATCCTCTAGTCCTTGTAGGTGTTTGTCTAGTTTGTTTATCTCTTGTTTAGTTATTTGTTTCGGCATTTTTCATTATCCTTTCTTTGTTTGTATTGGTTTAACTCTTTTTTCAAAGATAAAATTTTTGCTCTATATTTGTTTCTTAAATAGTCATCAACTGATTTTATTTCTTGTTGCAATTTATAATATTTTTTTTCGTTTTTTAACAAAGTTTGTTTCTTGGTTTGTTCCAATACATCAACTAGTGCATAATAAATTTCACACCATAATTCATCTTGGTCAATGTCTTTTGAATCCCATTTTCCTACCGGCTGTGAGTGTTGTATAATTTCCCCTGCTAAATCCCAAAATCCTCTTGTCATAGATTCATCTGTTTCTGTAGTGAGTTCCCCACTTAAATAATCTTTGACTATTTGATTACTATATGTGTAGCCCCAAGTTTCTCTTTTAATAAGTGCTTTTTTTTCTACAACTTTATATTTCATTTTTCCCCCTTTGTTGATAATGATTTGTAGAACAATCTGCACTACAATAATAATAAGTCTCGCCATTTTGGTCAGTATTAAAGACTGGATTACTCCAATACAATAATTTGTCTATTTCTTGTCCACAATATTTACAAGTTATTTTGTTCATCTACCCAATTAAATAACCCCTCTACTTCGTCAGTTAATTCCCAAAAAAATTTATTTCCTCTTTCTGTGTCGTCTGTTCCCTCGTATCCTGTTGAGTTTCCGTCTTTATCTTGTGGTGCAACCATTTCTTTTTCGCAATCAAATTTCTTAATAGCACCCCACCAAACATCATCAACCAATTCATTAATCTCATACCATTCCTCGCTCTCGCCTCGTTTTAACTTTTTATTAGTCTTAATCCACTTGCCATAGACCTTATGTTTTTTTATTTTCTCTAAACTTTCCTCAACATAATTAGCAATCTCTATGTCTAACTCATCTACCTTTATACCCATAGCATTTTTCAAAGTTAATGTTTGTAGGTTTGTGTCGTGTTTTTTATTCATATTTTACTTGCCTCTTTGCTGTCCTTTGTTGCTTTTTTAATTTCATATCTTAAATACTTTAAATCATTCATATCGTTTCCATTAACTAAATCAAATATTACATTGTGAATCCATTCTCTGTAATCATCCCCTAGCCAATAGTTTATTTCTTTCATTGTTATTTTATTCATTTTTCATTCCTCTATTTGTCCACCCTCTCTAAAATTTTTTTCTATAATTTCTCTATCCCAACCACTAACATTATCAAAATCAACTTTCCTACCTTTGCTGTCCCAAATTTCAGAACCCTCGTAATCTAG
>VTLG01016351.1_pt1 | contig 35305 bp, 31 predicted proteins | sample 4694571 | NCBI WGS metagenome assembly VTLG01 (sample SAMN12604809, study PRJNA352737) | marine metagenome | biome: ENVO:00000447; feature: ENVO:00000209|ENVO:00000569|ENVO:01000036; material: ENVO:00002151; isolation source: viral sequences binned using virsorter ...
TTTAGCTGACCCTCTTTGTAGAACACGCCGTCCTTCTTAAACAGCTCTCGTTTTGCAGCTGCTCCGGCCATCATCTTTTCATCTTCAATGCGTTCTCCTTGTATTGATCTGGCCGTTGCGGCAATCAGCTCTTGACCCTGCTCAGTGTTCTGGAGAAAGTCATTGTATATTTCTGGGTTCTCAAAGAATGCGTAAGAACGATTGATGTAGTAACCTAAGTTCTCGTCGATTGTGAGTTCCAGTAGGTTAATACCATCGCCGTCAGGGCGATGGAACAAGCCAATGTTAATACCTTCTTCAGCCAAAGCATCTATATGCTTTCTTGCGTCATTTAGTGCTGCCTCATACTCTCTTAAAGCCGTTTTAATACTCTCTCGCTTAACTTGATCTGGAATGTACTTTAGCAATGCGTCTTGAATCGTCATGCCATTCAGTAACCCTTTTGTGCCTGTAAAATACCTAAAGAAGTATTCTTTGAGCACTGGGTTTAGATCTTTAGAGGTGAGCTTCTTTCGTGCTTTGTCTAAATCTTTAAGCCTTCTCGCTCTCAATTGGTTGTGATAGTTCATGAAGCCCATTTTGGCTTCTCTGATCTGACGCATCATCATGCGCTTGGAGGAATTCTTTTCAGGTATGTCCCACAGATCAAAGATAAAGTCAGTCAGGTTCTCAGGAGCCTCTTTAATAGTCTTAGCAAAGTTTGTCCTGTCAACGATACGAGCAATAGCGTGCTTCATCTTGAATCGTCGCTTTAACCAGCTTCTGGTAAGCTTGTCGTACTCAACATCAAACTCTTTAGCCAGATTTTCCAGAACAGTGCCGTCAATGTCCATTTGTTCCTGACGCATACCAGGAATGTTGCGGGCGTTCTCTCTGATAATCTCTTCCAACTCAACTATCAGCTCATTACGCCGTTCCATCAAATATTCCAGATCTTCCGACAGATCCTTCTTAGCTGCTCTGGCGATAGCTCGCTTAACTTTCTTCAGCTCTTTCTTCTTCTCTAAGTAAGGACTGCTTTCAGGATCTTGAACAGTCATCTTGCTTGGGCCGATAAACCCTCGTTGATGAACAGACTTACCAACTTCTGATGCTTTTTCACTAAGCATCAAACCGTCCATCCACATATCAACGTAGAACTTAGTGTCTCTGGGGGCAATTCCGATCTTAACAAGAAGTTTCTTCAAGGCTTTTGCAATATTATTTACAATTGACCTAACTAGAGATGTTACCGGCCCATCCTTCTTAAATTGTGATTGTTCTTCTCTAATCCTTTTTGCTATTTCCTTAGTAAGCAAGACAACGGGAGCTTCTATATAGGCTTCTCCAGCAGAACCGTAGCTATCTATATCTAAATAGCCAGCATCTATAGCTAAATCCATCCACTCCTGCTGCATTTCCTTGCTAAGGCCACCACCAAATTGAACTGCATGAAGAAATTCATGGATTATCACTTCTTCAAAACCAGTAGTTATACCGTAATCAGAAATAAATATGTTGTGTATCCCCTGTGTCTCTGCCATAGAACGCTCATGAAGACCTGCTACACGAGATTGAATAAGCTTATCCCATGGACTTGGTTCGGATTCTTCAGGTATATACTCCTTAAAGAAGAGATTAAATTTCTGACCATTAGCGAATGTACCGAGATACCCTTTTTCATCAGGAAACGCTTCTATGGATTTAATACTTGGAACCAGATCTTTAATATAATTTTCTAACCCAGAAATGTCTCTGTCGGTTTCCGGAGCCTCCAAAAGCTCCGTCAGTGTCAATTCAGGAACGAACTCTATTGCATCTTCTTTCTTGACATGCTCGCTCCGATCTAAGTAAGGGCTTTTCTTAAATCCAGGCGATTTTTTATTAACTTTCGGAAAAGGCCTAGAAAACTCAAGATCCATTTGATCTGGATCAGCATCCATGCCTTCAAACATCCTCTTCTCAGAGCCCTTGCCAGTATTATCAAACTTAGGCTGAGGGGGACGCTCAACTTCCTGTTCAAGCTGGAAGTCATCCGGCATCTCGTTAACGTCTACGTCTGCAAGAGGGCTCTGTTCGGGAGCCCTCTGCTCTAGCTCAGCCTGCTCTTTATCCCAACGCTCCGCTCTGTCTTTTGGAGTTTCTTCTATTTCTGCCTCTGGATCATACTTCTCGTTATACTTACGTTCAGCCTCTTCAGCTTTATCTTGAGCCTCTTCGTAGGCGGCAAGAAGCTTTTCTGCTTGCTCTATATTGCCCACTTCTTGAGCACGCGCTACTGCGGCATATAAATTACTTGCTGTTACCTTTAAGTCTTGCACCTCCCTGTCTTCTTCAGCAGTAAGGAAACTTTCAGGCCTCTTGAGATCCTCTTTCCTGGCTTCAACAACTCTCTTAACGATTCCATGCCAGTTATCAAGAATCCATGCAACACCATCCTCTGTCTTTAGCTTCTTTAGAACCTTGTTGTCTATCTTGTCGCTTGAGTTAACGAGGTTCATTAACGTTTCTTCGTAGTCAGACAATGCTTCCTTAATTAATCCACGTAAGATCTTAGGGTCACCATTAGCCTCCAAGAGAGCATTGTCGATAAAGTCGTCTACGACGATTTCAAGAGCTTCGTCGAACTGCTCTATCTCTTCTTCTACCCAAGCCTTTTCTAAAACCTCTTCTTGCTTAATAAAGTCTTTGTTAAACAGATCTGGGTACTGGGCTTGAACAATGGAGGGGAATTGAGAGTCTGGCAGTACTTTACGGGCTTGTTCTATGTGGCTTCGATGCTGGTCTTTGTACCACTTGAGGTCGTTAATAGTCCCTTTTTCCAGATCCTCAACGCTGTCAACACCCTGCATTTCTTTTGCTTGCTTCTCTATCCATTCATGTCTCCCCATATTGATGGCAACAAATTGTTCGTAATGGGTTCCATCAGTATATGTAGTGACAACACTATAGCGATCATGCGGCTTGTTCCAAACAAGACTGATAATCACTTCTTTCTTTTGGTTTCCTTTACTGGCCGTGGTATCTAGCTCAACGCCTTCAATAGATTGAAGAACAAATGATCCTTCATCACTCATACCACCTTGCCATCCAATATCACCAACAGCGTTAGCTGTATCCATCAACTTAGAATCAAATTTCTGATCGCTAGTCAATAACGGTACGTCTTCATCCCTGCCTAGTATGTCTAGATAAGCGTTTCCGTAAGCTGCTGCTGTTTTAAGAGACTCTTCAAGCTGCTCTGTTTCCCAGTTAGTAATTATTTGCGGGCCTACTTGAGCTTCTTGCTGGGACTCTTCTTGCTCTGCGGCAGCCCCTAAGAGGGCTGCATTGATATCTTCTTCACTAGTTTCCTTTTCCGGCCCTAAAGTAACTTCTTCGCCTTCAAAATAGATTTTTATTTCGCCATTTTCATCCGCATCAAAATAGAAGAAGTCTGGAGAAAAACCCTGCGCCTGACCAATGATATACTCAGGGTCCATCCATTCATTCCTGAGTTGCACCAATTTCTCTTTAAGTTCTACTTGGCCATAATAAATATCTGCTGCATGATCCCAATTAAGACCAAGGAAACCGGCATCGTCTTCATACATGTAAGGAGCTTCGTTTCCAGCTTCCACCAAAATATGCGAAGGATCAGTAGTTCGTTTTTTATCTCCGGCTCCGTACCCCGATTCAGTTCCGCTTAGACCTATTGTCCCTCCCTTATCCATCAAAACCTTACGCTGAGTTAGCGTAGGCTTTTTGCCTGCGTGTCCATAATATAGGAGATAGGTTTCATCAATTGAAGCGAGTTCATTTTTCTGTAAATGAACGTATGTTTTAATTTGATCTAGCAAAATAATGGCATAATCAGGATTATCACCTACTTCTCTTTTAACTAAACGGATAACATTTTCTGGCGTGTACTTATTCCCTTTAACTCCCGCTAAAGAGTCGAACTGACCAAAATAAATCTTATCATTAACGAGACTGTTAAGTTCATCAGTAGCAATTTGTGTTAAATCGTAAATTTCTTTTCGTTGAGCATCGTTTTCATACTGGAACAGTGTAGGTGCTTTAACCTCTAGCTTGCTAAGCCCAGTTACGTTTTTTACGTCCTTGTGTTTCAAGAGCAGGTCGTAAGCCTGCTCTATAGTGCTAGCTTTTTGAACTCCTTTAACTAGCATCATATTTGCGTCACCATCCCCCAATGGCTCTCGGTAAATCTTGTAGATCTTATTGCCTTCGCTATCCAGATCCTGATAGACATCGGCAATTCTCTTCTTGCCAGTCGTATCAAAATAAGCTATTGACTGCACTCTCTGAGCTTCATTGGTAAGTCTGTTTTGCTCTAAAGCATTTCCAAAACGAGGCATCTCAAGATCTGACATTTCAATTGTTTCGGCATCAGGAAACTTCTCATTCTCAATGTCTTTTTGCTTGCGCTTCGTCGGAACTTGTTCCTTCTGTTCCGGCACCGCATCGGGCTCTACAGCTAATGCCGATGGAGAACGACTCATCATTCCCCCTTGGACTCTTTCAAACCCAAACTTCTCATACCATCGTGCTAAAACATCCGGATTTGGACCATCAGTAAATGCTTTTTCCGGCAGCTCTAAAGTTATGGTTGTTCCCGTTTCATCAGCAATCGCAGCAAGACGATTGATAATATTTGTACCCAAACCAGATTTTTGTTGAGACTTAGGGACACTGACCATATCCAAGTGCACTTCATTTTCATCGACAACTTGCAGATCTACCATCTGCCCAGAACCTTTTTCTCCCCACTCTCTTTCCCGAAGAGTATGCTGGTGCATCGGCGGCCATGCACGAGTTTCCGACTCGTAAATTTCCATGAACGAGTCTGCACCCTGTTCTACTTCAGGCTGTATACGGGCACCTGCCTTGGGATCTATCTTGGCAGGAGATACAAGCTGATCTGAAATATCGAATTGCGATTCGGCATTAGGTGCTCCACGTTCAGTGCCCTTTTTAAGGAACCTGACTTTCACTAATTTTGCATCAAAGCCGCCAGCGTGAGTTGCAAATGTAGTTTCCCACTGAGTGTCGGAGTCAAGTAGATCTAACACCTGAGACATTACATCTATGTTCTTGCCTTGATTGGCAGGGTCATAGAATATATTGACTCTCTTGCCACTCTTAATCGCATCTGCAATTTGCTGAGCTAATTCCTGCGGTATAGAATCTGCAATTTTAATGTTCTTAAGCTGAAGCTTGGGTGCTTCAGCTCTTTCGTCCGATTCTTTCGCATCATAATCCCTGGCAGAAGACTCAAAGTTGAGCTGCTTTATCACCTTTGCTGGATTTATACTTACAGTCCCAGCACCCTTTTTCTTCTGGGGAAGAATGATGGTATGAGTTGATCCCGTGTCTCTTCCGGTGTAATCAGCCTCTCCTTTTGTCTGACTTAAATTTATTGCGTTTTTATTTGCGGCTCGGGATATGACAAAATGCTGGTTAACTGCTTCTCCGAACTCCCGCGCGTCAGCAGCTAATTCGCTTTCACCGCCTGCAACTACTGCCCGATCGGAAGTTCTTCCTGCAGTTTTTACCAAATCAGCATATCCGCTTCTGCGACTACCGGACTCCACAGCCGAACCATGGAACACTTCACCAATTGGCTGAAGTTCATCTGAGACTTCTACGTCTTCACCTTCAAAGGCATCCTCTACTACTTCTGCTTCTTTAACTTCTTCCTCAGCTTTAACCGCATCGTCATACCTAGCCATTACGATCTTCTTCTCGCCGGTATGAAGATTCGTATTGTTTAATTCATTTCCTAATGACTCACGGTCTATATTATTTTCAATAGCAGTTTGGATTATGTCGTCTGCGATCTCATTGAATTCCTCGTCAGCTTCTTGATCAGAGATCAAAGTGGAGATCTTTCCTACACTATTAGCCAGTTGCTTAATATCGTCAAAAGCACTTACAATCTGAGGTTCTGCTGCTCGGTCAGCCTCTTCCTGGCTAAATAACTTATCTTGCTTGTCACCCTTCTTCTTCTTAGCTTTCTTCTTGGAAGTATCTCGGTACTGTATTTTATTGCCAGTATGGTGCTCAAAGATTATTTCGTTGATCTGGTTATCAGTGAGCTGCTCTCCACGGCTTTGTCTTAGCATGACCTCTACAGCAGTGCCAAAGACAGCATCAGTGTTCAAGTCACTGCCGTCCCACATGGCCTCCACATCAAAGTCAGACCACTCAGTCAAATTTTCTAAGTAACCAGCATCAACGAGCTCACGGAACTGATCACCCATTTGCTTGGCCGTTTTAAGCTGTTCTTCGTCTTGAACAAAGTCCTTCTTTGCGACCCTAGACTTGCGGTCACGGCTCTGATTGTCCAGGAATGCCATGACTCTTTGTTGGGATAAGTTTCGTTTGATAGGGTCACGAGAATCAATGGCATCTAAGTCTTGAGTTATTTGATCGACAACATCAGAGGAAACACCTTCAGAATCTAATTCCCTGAGAGCAACATCCCTAACTCCCTGAATAGATTCAGGTGCTATCAGCTCTCCCTGCTCAACCCTTTCCTCTCGCATCTCTCCTAAGAGCTCAGCTTCTTCTGTCCCTTCTTCAAACTCTAACTCTTGATCTACGGCAAGCTCATCGGCTTGCCGCTGAATTACGCTTCTTAAATCTTCCTTTCTCTTTTGCTGTAAAAGCTTCTCAATAAAGCTCTGCACTTCCTGATTTCTATCTGACTCAACATTCTCCACAGTGTCCACAAGCGCATCATGAAGCTTATCTGAAAAAGCCTCACGCTGCAGGTTTGTTTTCAATCCAGCCTTCTCTAGATTAGTGGGCAATAAAAACCGAAGTCGATCTCTTGTATTAGCCCACTCACTGTACTTGTCTATTAGCTTCTCCCTGCTGTGCACCGACAGTTCTTGCTGAGTAGCACCTTGCCCTACAGCCCACTTTTCAAAATCGCCTTTTTCCATCTGCATGAGCAAAGAAGGCGAAATAAACTTACCTCCATCTTCCATCTGTGCTAGAACATCTGCATCTTGCTGGGCATCCCTCTCAGACTCCTGCATAGCCTCCATCATTGAAAGTATCATTCTTCCCCTTGGAACTTCAGAGTTTATAGATCCATCAGGGTTGAATACGTCATAGTCAGAAAGAATAAAATCCCTAAACGCATTGCGTGAGGTCTTTGCGGCCCTCACAAGTTCAATAGCATCTTCTTTTAATTTGTTGTCTTCAGCTATGTAAGGCATCATAGCTTCAACTATCTTCTGAGCTTGACCATCAGCTACTTCAAGGTCTTTTTCTATTGCATCTATTTTCTCTTGAAGCACTTCTCCAGCGACAACCTTGTCACCGATCTTTTCTCCAACCGAGTTACGCAGTATTTCAATAGCTTTCTTTCTGCCAGTTGCTTTACCAGCTATCGTAAGAAAATCACCAAGACCTACGTTTTCTCCTTCGTAGGGAACCTTAATTCTGTTTAGCTTTTCGGTGTTTTCTTTGCTTGGATCACCAACCCATTCAGAGATAATACCAACTTTCCTGTCCGATGCTAAGCGTTCTTCCTCATCTTCACTTTGGTATCCGGAAGATATGTTTTCGGTAATTGCATTGGCAATTTCTTCACCAGCAGTCTCCCTGATGGCAGCTTTAGTAGCAATTCTGTTTAATACGTTATCCTTCCTTCCCTTACCTCTTAGGTTATCCACCCCTGCTTTCATGTTTTTGAAAGACCTACCTGTAACACCTAATGCAAACATAGATGCGCCAGTAGCCTCCCATGTATCCATTATCCTTCCCTTAACATCAATAGGCACGTCAAGATCGTTGATCTCATTACCTATGTACTCACCAATCATTGTCAATGATTCCTGAGCAATTTCCTGAGCAGTTTCCTTGGCAGCATTAATCGTATTAGCTTTTGTCCCCTTCCAGAGATGCTTACCTCCCTGGATAAAATTCTGAGACATCGATGTGTTTCTTTGCTTAACTACATCAAAGGCTTGCTTTAGACTCTGCTGCTGCTTTGGCTTAAGGTTCTTAAACCAAGCTGACTTCACGCTTTTAACCTGAAATCGTTCTATCGCTGCGACTGGAATGGCTGCTATAGAAGACACTGCATTAGCGCTGTCAGTGCTGGCACCATTCTCTATCATTGTGTCGTAGATTGCGTCTTTAGACTGTGCCCACCAGAACGTAGTTGATCCGATTGCTGCCGCCCGACCTGCTCCTTTTGCGCCGACTTTAAGTGCTGTTTCAGCACCCTTTTTAAGAAGAGTTCCAGAACCAATACCACCTATCATGCCGGGGGCTATTTCTAAACCACCACCAACAGCTCCTTCGACTGTAGCTGCAAACATATTTGTGGTTGAAGAGGTAGTCTTTCTTTGCCTCTCTATTAGATACTCAGCAAAGTCTATCTCTGCCTGGTCTAGCTTTTCCTGCTCAGTATCTTCGTCTATTAAACCAATCCACTGTCCTAATTGTTTGCTAGCGCCGCTAATAGCTTCGCCAGTTTCTACAAACCCTTTTTCGTAGAACGCATTCCAAGCGCGACCAAAGAATCCTGCCTGCACCTGCTGTTCGTTGGAAACATTAAGCATCGCCTCAAAGAAATCAGCTTTTTCTTCATCAGGCATCCCATTGACCATTTGAAAAACAGTCTCATGAGCATCACTTCCAAAATCATACATCTGAGCCAGATTACTAGCGGATTTAGCTAATGCGAACGCCTTCAACTGCTTCTTGAATCGCTCACGATCAAATGGCTGATCTGGATAAGTCTCTCTAGCTTTTCTTTCTGCAAGAATAGCTTGATCTTCTAACCATTCGTCGCCAACAGCGGTGTTGTCATCGCTGTTTTGGGTAATGTGGTATCCAGCATATCGCTCAGGATCAATCTTACCTTCAGTCCAACTACCTATAAGTGCGTCGTAAAAACCAGCACCGATACCACCACGATCTATGTTCCGGCCTACGTCTATTGACCCATCTTCATTGAACTGCAAAGGAGCAACGGAAATCTTAGATTCCATTGCCAGCTTCTTAGCGGATTCCCGCTCAAAGTCACGACCGCCTACTGCGCGGACATCAAGCCCTGCAAATCTAGGCTTATAGATGCGGGCCTCGTACTCTTCCTTAATCCTTTGCTGCTCAGCAGCGGCTTTTTCAGCGGCTGCTCTCTGTTCAGGAATACCGGAATACCGCATACCTGCCGGAGCCTGTGGGGGCTCCGGTTGGCGATCAAGAATAGACTTCTTCTCTTCCTCTTCTACGGACTTTTGCTTATAGAGGTTGTCGTATAAATCCGACGCACTGAAATATTTAATTTCATCTGGCATTTTGAGACCTTTAGGAAACTATCAACTAAAAGTTGTTGTTGTCTTATTTAATAGATTATTTTTTTTGAGGAGGGTAATTTGGCTCTAACTCAGGAGGCTTATAATAAGCAGGATTACCATCTCTTAAAGCCTGCAGTAGTTCTCCAAAGTCTTCAGAATCCATAAAAGAGTACTGCTTTATATTGTAGTCTAATCCTAAAAGTTCATTTAAGGCTTCAACCATTCCTGGCTGGCTCAAGTTCGTTCTGTCTTTTTTACTAGCGCTTTTGAAATTCGCAAGAATATTTTCTCTGGTGTAGAAACCTGCGTGCCCCTCCATCCCCCCAGCTTCTTCTGCCGGAGCGGGTTCTTCAGCGGGGGCAGCAGGAGCTTCTTCAGGAGCATTCCTTAAAACATTATCTAAGAATTTTTGGCCTGTTCTGTCTCCACCCGCAGCTGCTTCCATTTCTGACCGCATAGCAATAAGGCCTGCTTGCTCATCGGGCTCTTTCCTGAGCTCTTCAAGCGAGTTGTTGTAAGCCTTCGCAAGAGTAATCATTCTCTCTTTAGACATCTTCTCAATCATTTCAGGAGGGATCATATTACCCATATGTTTAGAAAGGTCTTTAGCTACTTGCGGGTTCGTGTGATCTAAACCCAAAGAGGTCGATCCATCTTGCATTGTTTTCAAAGGTATTTTTGCGGTAGGAGGTTGAACGGGTGCGTCAATCCGATCAACATTTCCGTCTGGCCGAATTACAAAGTCTCCATGCTCCCCTTGTTCCGGATCTTGGAAGGGTCTAGCTTCAGAGCCAACTTGCGGTACATTTGGCCCTTGTGGATGAGCCCCTTGAAGCATACTCGGATCTCTACCAGCCGCTTGATCCGTCGTCATCATAATTTCTTCGTGTTTTCTCTTTGTTTCGGCATTTCTTTTAAGCTGTTCATCTCTTGGCAACTGATCAAACGGTACTCCATCTAGAACATTTGCTGCGGATGGTGCGCTTGGGTCAGAGCCAGGGGTAACCTCAAGACCGTAACGACCACGCTCATGAGCTAATATCGCATCGTAAGATACTTCACCATCTGGCCCAAGAGCCCAGCTTGGAACTGAGCCTCTGTAGCCAGGTGTTCCCCCCGTTACTTTGTCTACCGCATCGCCAACCAACCCCTTAGAAGTATATTTTTCATACAGCTCCCTAGCGTCATTGGCAGCTTGCTTTTCACTTTCCCGTGTCTTGTCTTCCTTTTCTATACGAAGTTTTTCAGCGTCGTTCTTGGCTTTAGCCACATCTACAGCATTTTGGATTTGCACCCTCTGCGGTGGACCACCAAAAGGATCGGGAATTATCTTAAAAATGTTATCCCCGTCTTTTTCTTCTTTAGTATGAGCTTCTTGCCACTCTGCTACGTTCTTGTACTTTACACCGTCTTCACCCTCGGCATCCCAGCGATAGACATCTTGACCGTTGACTCGCTCAATGATGTATCCATTCTCTTTACCAACATAGCCGTCTTGATAACGAGCACCTCGTTTATACTCACTATCCATTTCCGAGTTGAGTATGCCTTCCTGCTGATCCTTAAGGGGAGCAACGGCTTCGTCGTATTGTTCTTGGTTTATTTCGCCTTTCTGCAAAGCAGAATCCAGCTCAGCAATCTGACCCCCAATTTTATCGTGCTGCTCTTTTCCGTAAGGAGTCAACATCCCGTAAAGATTCTCTCGTGACTTAGCAGCCTGAGCTCTTCTAACCGCTTGAGCGGCTTGGTCGTCTTCAAGTTCAAAACGAGTTCGCAGTTCATCAAGACTGTTCTTGTGACCCATGTCCATTAGGTCAATCCTGCGTTCATGATCAATTACATCTTGATCAAGCTGCCAGTCGTGCATCTTTTGATCACGATCCATCTGGAACTGGTTAGCCATCATTTGACGTTGCATACCAGCTTGATGGTTAAACTGCATCTCTTGAAAACCAGCCATTATCTTCTGGTTTTGCATTTGACGCTGATTAGCCATTTCGGACTGCTGCATGGCTATGCGTTCAAGCTCAGAACGACGCTTCTTTATATACTCGTTCTGACCAGCTCTAAACGCCAAACGCCCAACGGGCACCATGCTGGGCCCATGTTCTACTCTAATAGCCATTCTTTATTATCCGTAAGAAATAGTCGAACTCATTTGCGGTCTAGCTCTTTTAGCAAGAGTCTGCAAATTAGACCGCTTGCTATTGTAACGTGCAGCAGCGTTTTGCATTAATTGAGCTTTCTGAGGAGTCGTATTAATTGTGTTTCCCAAAGCCCTGTTCTGTCTGTCAGTGAACTGCCGTTGCTGCATTCCTTGATTTGGAGTTCGGAGGTTCATAGTTGTTGATGCAGTTGGCTTACGAGTTACCTGCGGCTTCCGCAAAAGCGACATGTCCATACTGCCCGGATTTCTGCGATTGCCCTGAGACATCATGAATGTTTTTTCAGCTTCAGTTGGTTGCCTAGACTGGTTATAGCTGCTGATCTGCCGTTGTCGAACCTCGGCGGGAGTCATCTGAGGTGCACCGCTCTTGCCGTACGCAACTCCATCGACTACGCCACCGCCTTTAACTTGGTTGGGTAAACCACGCCTCCCTTGAGCTTGATTACGCAAATCTGCAAGTGTCTTAGGACCACCTTGCTCAGCACGTCGCTGGCGAATCATGTCTCCATAACCCTCTTGCCCGAACATGGGCTGTTCGGGTTTTGCTTCTGGGCCTTGCTGCATACGTGATGCTTGAGGTTGCTGTGCATCCCACCTTGGAGCACTCCTCAGACGTTCCTGTGTCCCTTGATCTGCGTAGCCTGGATTTGCGTCACCTCGGGCCATTTTGAATTGCTGCATTTGAGAGAACAGAGACGATCTATCGTTAGGGCTTTCCATACGTCCCTTTGCCCAAGTCTTGAATTGACGCATGTCATCCTGATTTAAGCCCTGCATTGCAGCAGCATCTTGGTATTCGGACATCCAAGCATCTCGGTTAACGCCACCTTGCTGAGCCTGATTATCTTGTCTTTGCCAGTCGCCACCTTTTTGCTTGTTTCCAGCAGTGTTCCAGTCACCACCGGCTTCCTGCTCTCTCCGCCTACGCTCATTGTAGGCATCAGCAATACCACCGGTTGTGTTAGGGATTCCCGGAGGCATTCCCTGAATTTCTCCACCGCCACGCTGTGGCATTCTAGATGGCCCATCACGCATAACCACATCACCGCCATCGCCCCACACTGGCCCACGTCTTTCACGTTGGCGACCACCTTCTTCACCACCAGTGTCGACGGTATCTCCACCCCCGCCTCCACCTCTTCTGCCCCAGCCTCCGTCATATTGACCACCACGCCCTTGCTCGTTTGCGTAATCAATCATCTCTCCCTGAATACGTGTCTGCTCAGCGAAAATATCTTTGGCGTTATTCATTCCAGGTTGTATCATCGCTTGCATCATGGCTTGATACTTAGCAGGATTCATATCAGTACGAGGTGCTTGAAGCTGATTTCCTTGAGCAGGTTGTCCATCCTCATTGGCTTGAGCATCATCCACAGCTTGACCACCTGCATTATTAGCAACACCTTGAGCCTGATTTCCTCTAGCCGCAAATCCTTGTGCTTGAGGTTGACCCTGAGACTGAGCAACTAAGCCCTGAAGGCCGCCTTGCTGGCCCCCCGTGCCCATACCGCCATCCATCTGAGCAGCAAGAGCTGTTTGCTCACCACTTGGGTCAAGCTGATTCTGCATAAACTGGTGGTATTCATTGAAATTTCTCCAAGGCATTCTTTCCGGCTGCAGTTGCGCAGTTACATTCGGCTCTAATGATGGAGGTTCATAGCCGGGGGGGTTGTTGTTACCACCTCCAGACGCTCCTCCACCTTGGTTTCCTCCGCCACCTCCGGAAGGATCTCCACCACCGCCCCCTTCATTACCACCGCCCGCTGGAGTTTTTACTGGCGGGCCAGTTGGCGTGCCTGGGTCACCTGGAACTTTAACCGGCTCACCCGTGTGCGGGTCAATATTCGTAATTGGCTGGCCTGTATTAGGGTCTATATTAGGAAACGGGTTTGGGAACGCTGGTCCAGATGGCCCTGTCGTTGGATTTTTTACAGGACCATCGTTAGGACCCCCAGTCCCAGTACCTGTTGTCCCAGTACCTGTTGTCCCAGTACCTGTTGTTCCAGTTCCAGTTCCAGTTGTTCCACCACCAGCGTTACCAAGACCTCCGGGGCCCATTGAGCCTGGGCCTGTGCCATCAATAACATCAACTCCAGAATCTTTGTCTTTAAGTGAAACCTCGCTACCATTTACAGTGACATCAACATTAACTTCACCACCTTGAGCCTCTTGCACTGTAGCATTCTCTAATGCTGCACCCAGCGTACTATTAGTAGATTCATAAGCTGATTGAGCAGCCGTATAACCTTCTTGAGCAGCAGCAAGTGCTTCTGCGTTTCCGCTCTCAAGAGCTTCTTGCAGCTCTTGAGCTTTCTGCTCAAGAATTTCACGCTGCTCTTGTCGAACTTTGTCAGCAGAGTACATTTGGTCTTTAAACCTAAGATCATCAGTAGCCCTAAGATCTTCTAAAAATTTCTTCTGAAAATCTTGATCGGCTTTTCTCCATTTATTACGTTCAGCTTCCATATCAAACATCTGCTGCCGACGAGCTTTTGCGTCAGCACGATTCTGATCCTGAATCTCTTTAGCTCTGGCTTGCTGCGCCATCATCTGTTGTTGCATAAAGGCCTGTTGCTGAGCCATCTGGCGCTGAGCAAACGTAGGCTCATTTGAAACGGGCTGCGTAGGTGCTGCCATACCACCAACACCCATGCCGCTTTGGCCTGCAGCCATAACGAGATCTGCCATATCTCTTAAAGAAGGGACAGTGTCAGTACGTCTTTCCATAAAGTCCAGAGTGTTCTGGCGAGTCGCATCACCTGCCAAATCACCACGCTCAGCCATTCCAAGTCTACCCTGACCAAGCTGGGCCTGAGTACCAAAATCGGTAGCTTGTTGCCCCAGTTGAGCTGCCATTCCTTGACCAGCAAGTTGACCTTCTAACCCAGTGAGCTGACCTCTGGCAGAAGCCTCAGCACCTAATCCCTGTCCTAACAATCCAGCCTGAGCACCAAGGCCTTGTCCGATCAGGCCTCCCTGCAAAGATGCACCCTGACCTAAAGCGCTTGCTTGTTGGCCTTGTAAAGCAGAAGTCATTGCAGCGTCAGCACCACGGGCCTGTTGCTGCCCGCTTGCGGCGGCAGCCAGGCCAGCAAGACCGAATTGTCCCGACTGAGCTTCAAGTGCCGCCTGACCTCTTTCACCAGCACCTACAGCAGCCTGACCAAGAGCCGTTCTAGCAGCAGCATCCCTCGCAGCTATTTGCTGGGCTGCACCAGCTCCCGCTAAGCCAGCCTGCAATTGAGCTTGAGCACCTTGACCAGCAAGAGCTTGTTGTCCCGCAGCCTGCTGTCCTGCAAGTGCCTGCTGTCCAGCGGCTTGCTGACCAGCCAAGTTTGCGCGAGCTCCTGCGGCCTGAGAAGCCAATTGCTGCTGCGCAGAAAGACCCGCACCAGTAAGATTTGCGGCAGTACCAGCTTCCTGTCCCAGTAATCCCATTTGAGCCTGAGTGCCTTGCTGCAAAGCACCTAATTGACCAGCCAATGCCTGCCTGCCAACAGCTTGCTCGGCAGCAGAAATTCCCTGTTGCCCAGCAGCTTGCTGAGCAAGACCTTGAAGCCCTGCTTGCATTTGAGCTTGTTCGCCACGAACATCGCCTCTTTCCTGAGCCGCTATACCTTGCTGACCGAGCTGGGTTTCTGTGCCTAGACGACTCATGCGAGCCTGTTCAGCAGCTCCAAGTTCAGATCCTCTAAACTGTTGATCAGCACCTAAGCCTGCAGCCTGCATTGCGTCTTGTGCCGACATGCCCTGTGCAGTAAGTCTCTCAAATGCTCCAGCCTTTTGCTGACGAATTTGCGATTCAACCTGCCCAATTGCTTCTTGACGATTTCTTTCAATATCCGATGCAGCACGATCTAACTGTCCACGTATAGTAGTACTGTCTAGACCTCGGTTTATAAGGCTTTGCTCCATCTGAGCAAGCTGGGTTTCTTTTTGCTCATCAAATTGGCGGTTAATTCGATCCATGGAAGCTTGTCCCATTTGATCGTACATGCCAAGGCCCTGTTCAGTTCTTTGACCGTATCTTCCAGCGCGCTCGTCTTGAGCGGCACCATAACCCCCAGTAACAGCCTCTCGCCCAGCACCAAATTGCGCAGCTCTTTGTTCTGCTGCAGCGTCAAAACGCTGCCCAGTGTCTTCACGTAGCCCCTGAATACCCTCCCTTGATCTGGCACCAGTTTCTCGTGCTCTATCTCCCGCTTGACTTCCTAAGTCTTGATAACCTTCACCAAGCTTTCCTAAACGCCCCTCTGCCCGAGCGGTTAAATCTTGCAGAGTCCCCCTTCCAAGTTCTCCAGCTCTCTGTTCACTAGCGCCAGCTATATCGGCTGCAGCGCCACGAGCTGCTTGGAAATCTCCCTTTACACCCTGCTTGCCCTCTTGAAATCGTTGACCAGCCGCAGCTATGTCAGATGCGGCACCTTCGCTAACCTCTCCCCTAGCAGCCTGAAAAGCCTCGCCAGACCTTTCACCAGCAGCATCGAAAGCTTCTCCTGATTTCCTTGCAGCATCGCCAAATAGTTGACCGGCCTTACCTTGTTGCTCAGAGTAACGAGAAAGGACAGAGTCCGCTTCCTTCTTGCGCGAAGCATCATCTTTGCTGGCAAGGCTTTCATAACCTGCTTTTACTTTTCCTCGTCCAGATTCAACTATCTTGCGCTGGGCATCAGCTTCTTTGCGATAACGTCCAATAAGTTTTTCTAAGTCTTTATCAGCGCGACCCAATAAGCCTGTTCTAGCTTTTTCTCCAGCCTCTCCAATTCTTCCGGCGAGTTTTTCGCCAATTCCTTCAGCCTTTTGTCCTGCGGCTTCTGTAAGCTCTGAAAGACGACTTTGTCCAGCATCAAACCTACCAGCTGTATCTTGAACACGTCCAGCTCCTTTCTCTAGAACATCTGTTCTAGTCCCGTCCGCTATTTCTCCCATAGCTTTTGAAACGTCGCCGGAAAGACTGGCTAATGAAGTAGCAAGATTGCCATGCCTAGTATCCAAAGCATCTAAGCGACTTTTTTGTTCGTTTACAAGCTGGTCATAACCACGCAATATCTGGGCATAACGCTGCTCATTGGCCTGATTACCAGACTGACGAGCGCTTTCAAATTCAGCGATAACTCGCTCAATTAAGCTCTGTCTGTAATTGACTTGTTCACCAACAGTCCCTTTGCCCCGACTGGGGTTTTTTTGATCTGCGCCCATTAACCTAATCCCATTAAGGAGTTCATCATTTTAAGTTGTTGTACAGCAAGGCCGGGGTTTCCGATCATCTGTTCACCCATGCCATAATCCTTTTGCTGAAAAGGTCGCATACGCTCAATCTTCTTCCTCTGCTGCCCTCCACGAGCTGCCATTGTTGTCTGCGAATTATCTATATTTGTTCTTTGTTGATTATAAGTGCGGCTGTAATCACGGTCACCGCCTCGGTAAGTGCTTATATTTCTATTTGTAATATTGGTAGTGTCACCACCAAAAGTCGGGCTGTAAACAGTTGGTTGACCAAATCCACCGCCTCCATCTGGGCCCGAAGTGAGTCCACCTGTGTCAACACTGGAGCCGCCTCCTTGCGTCCCTGGCATTCCAGGCGATGTAGGATTGACCATACCTCCTGACGGGTTAAGCTGCATAGGTTGCTGGGGCATACCAAAACCACCTCCTCCAGCAGGCGATTGTGGAAGTTGGGGCATACCGCCACCTGCCGGAGTTTGATGTTTACCAGAGACTTGGCCGGGATAACCTCTTGGATTAGTCCTTGGGCCCATATATGTTCTACTCATTATTAACTCATCTGGGTTAAGGTTTCTTCGTACCAGTTTCCGCCATAAGCAACGCAAAGCTTGACAGTTGATCCACCGCCTCCAAAAAGGAGAACAATAGAACCGTCATCTGGATTGTTGTCTAAATCAGTACTATCAGTATCATCGCTAGTAACCACAGTAATGTTTACATTACCGGAAATAGTTACTTTCTCAGCTTCTGTAAGGGCGAGCCTTGCATTGGCTCGCCTAGCTCTAGGTGGAAATTTTGGCCCTCTATTAAGACCTCCAATAATACCCATCTACCACTGTCTCCCTCTCGGTCCATCAAAGCTGTTAAGCTCTATACCGAGAAACTCATAAGCCCAAGTTTGATCGGAACTGCTATTCTGTAATTTTATATAAATGTCATGTCCAACTGCCCGTCTTCTTTCGGATTTATTTCTGCCAGCAGACCATGAGCCCGTGAACACTGTCTGGTCAGATGCTGCGGCTTCGGCAAGCTGAGCCGTTTCAGCAGCATAAACCGTAAAGGCAACATCATTGCTTCCAGTAGCTATCGCAGCTTTTAAGTCTGTCAGCATAATCTTAGGCCTGTTCGCAAGTTGTATCGGACCCAAGAAAACAAAACTGTCTATTGCAGATCCATCATCAGATTTTGCAGGTGTAGAATAATCAAACTTTCTTACATAACCATCCTGACCGCCCATCAACACGGTTCTGTCAGAAGCAGCATCGCCATCAAACGTATGGACAGAAACAGGATTGTGGTTTGCATTTGCAAATTTATCAGGCCACCATGACTGGTTTCTGACATCGTAATAAAAGTTAGTTGTGGCCGAACCGTCTAAAGGTGTCAAAAACACGTAGAATCCACGTTCCCTGTCAGACCAAACCATTCTCACGGAAGTAGTGTCCGCATTAAAGTTGTTTAGTCTTTCTGGTATTTGCTTCTCGCTTAAGTTCTGAGGAGGAGATCCAGGCTGCATCTGATAAACACCGCCACGACTACCAAAAAAGTAAACAATACCTTCAGGGCTTCGGCAATAAGGGCGACCAAAAGGTGCTCCAATGTTGTCAGATATAAGGTCAAGACGACCGCCTTCAGCAGGATCTCCAGTCATCTGATATATGCTGTGATCACCAAAGAAAAGTAAAATGTCGTCTGAATACGGACACATAGCATTTATGATGTCAGGACTTTTGCCAGCGTCTGCATTGTTGCCTGCCACAGCCTGTATGGCTGTGGGCGTACTTGGTGAATAGTTCCAGTCAGTAGCATCTCCAACCTTGGACATATACCAGTTATGAGGGTCACTGCTAATACCGCTCATTACAATTCTACCGCGCCAAGTCTCTATTAGCCTTGGCTCATTACCACTATCAACAGGCAAAGATCCTGCAGACGCAGTCCACGTAGAAACGGCATTTGTAGAAGCAGTCCACTTTTTAGTACTGGCACCGTCTGCAAAGTACACAACCCCGAACAATTGGGATGAGAATATAGTCGGAACAGATCCAGACAAAGCACCACTTCCACTCGTAGCAGTTGTAAAGCCGGATGTAGTGACATTGGCAACGGTACCGTTAGTAACGGCATAAGTATACACCGTCCTCGCACCAACCTCATCTTGGCTGGCTGGAGTAGCCCTAGCTACCACCTGACCTATATCCTGCACCTTCCCATCAGCGGTTCTGGCGTTTACATACTTTGACAACCCAGCACGCTGACCACCACGAGAGCGGCCAGTAGAAGGTTCATAAGCACGGACGTTCTGACACTCGGAGGTGCTGTTACGTGGTTGTGTCTCATAACCTGTAGACTCCACTAACCCAAGATTAGGCCAAGGCATATCAAACCTTGTCCTTAATCTTGCCATTAGCTCATCGCTGCTCCGTTGTTGGCGATTGGCGACCAAACAATGTTAGCGCCTTTTTCAATAGACATTAAAACTAAAAGATCGCCAGCATCAGCCATCGTCGCAGTAGTTTCAGTTCCATTGCCGCTGTTAAGAATCTCACTTCCAGAACCAGTGATAGCTACGTCGCCACCATCAGTCTTAAAAGCAAGTGCAATAATAATTCCAGCTCTTTCTGGAGATGCAATCTTTCTTGTTTCAGAACCAGCAGTGACAATCGAACAAATACCAAGAGTTCGATCTACGGCAATTGTTCCAGCATCGCCTGGATCTACAATAGCCATTTCTGGCTCACGAGCTAGTTGTTGAAGAATATTATGGCCTGACATGGACATCCCTTTACGAAATAATGTGTAGTGCAGCAGTTCCTGCTGCGTTAGCTTGTAGTTTCAAAAATGCAACGCCTTCTATAGCGCTGTCTAGAGCGTAGCTTCTACCGGCAGCAACCGTTGTCGAAACAGCAGATCCACCGCTGTACAACTGTTGATAAGTTCCATCTTCAGTATCTGCTACCCAATAAGTTACCGATGTTATCGAAGAGCCCGAAGGTACGTTTATAACGCCCTTGCGAAAACCCGAAAAAACAATAGAAGTAGAATTGTCTTTGTCGTCACTAATAGTAACTGACGAAAGGACCATGTTTTGTGGACTAATAGTTGCCATATATCACCTATGGATTGGTATCGTAAAAAGCACTTCCATTGTACTTTACAACATCGCCATTTACATAACGATTGTCTTGTTCTGTCATCATAATGGTGTCGCTTGCATCCCTGTTGTAGCCAGCGACATCTGGTGTGTGTATTTGTTTATCGTAGGCAATTGAAGCCTGCAATCTCTGCATAAAGTTTGCAGCGTGTATTCCTGCGTTATTTTCCTGACGAGCCTCAGCAACAGCTAAACAACTTGCAAGTATAGTTTCCGCATGAGCCTCGCCACCAAGAGGGTAAGGATTATCAGTGGTAAGCTTACTTGGCAATGCGTGATACCTATAAGAAACCGTATATCCCTGATCTGGTGTAGGCCAAAGCATTAACTGAAACCGTTGACCGTTTGATCCATCACTACTGATCGGCCTAACTGCCATAAAGCGTGGATCTGACTGTTCGTTTCCACTATCTCTTTGACGAAGCAATCTAATACGAGCTTCGCCGGTTGTTTCAATCGGGCTCCATCGGTCATCACTTGTGGCATATGTAGCTATGCCAATCATTCCGCCAAAATTTGCAGAAAGATTATAGTCTTTTGTTCCAGCAACAGTAGTTAAAGTAGTTACAGGCTCCATAAAAGACCATTTATGACCTTTTGGAGCAAGGCCACCTGGAGCTGGATGGTAAAATTGACGTAGGCCAGAATTGATGATGTCATCAATCTGAGATAATTCGTCAGTACTCCAGTTACTAGAAGTACGTTCTCCGAGCCAATACCAGCCGACTTCCTTTCTCAGGTCAGTCAATGAAAGAGACAGCGTTGACTCCGTGCTGGTATCAGCCGGAGAACCAATTGTCTTTATCGTGAACTGGACCGGAACGGCTGATGAATGGGTAAACAACAACCCAATTACAGCCGCATTCATTTCCGCAGCGGTCAGATTAACTGAATACTGACCATTTCCTTCTTCCGCAATAGAACCAGAGATGGAAGCCTGAGTGCCTCCATCTTTGGTGATGTATTTACCAATCCCAGAAGCAGCCCCTGTAAGGGCTGCTCCAGTGGTTTTATTTACTAAACCGAAAGTAAATCCAGTTACAGCTTCATTGCGGACAAAGCTCATGAACTAGCCTTTTTTCTGGTTGTTGTTTTGGGTGCTGTCTGTTTCACGCCACACACTATTGCAATTTGAGTTGCAAGTGGAAGCGGACCGTTCAGTTTTTTGTGGTACAAATTATGCGCTTTATCAAGAGCAGATTTCTGGGCAGCGGTAAGACCGCCAGTTATTTCTTCTATTTCGTTTGTAAAGTTTTCCATTGTTCCCTCCTAAAAAACCGGGGGAGAAGGAAGGAAGGAGCCCTCTCCCCCGGCAGCGAAAAACAGAAACCGACTAGTTGTCGATCTGCTCTGCTTGATAACAAGCGACCCAATCAATGTGCATGATTGGATCAGTCGTTCCAGAGCTATGGCAAACAAAGCTCGGTGTCAACTCTACGATTGGAATGTTCGTAGTGATGGAATCCTTAGCCACACCGTTGACATACGGCGTGATCTTAGTCAGACCATCAATGACAAAACCAACTTTCACGTAAGCATCATCAACAACAGTGTGAACTGAGGCTGTTGAGCTACGACTTCCAGCTTTCTCACTATGGATTCCCATAGCAGTCGAATTGATTGCTTCAAATCCAACATGATTAGCTGAAGAGTTTGCTGCTGAAGCAAACAAGGTTGCATCAATCTCAGACAGTCCAGCAAACGCTTGAACAGTTGTTGAGCCAATGTCAGCTAACTTAATGCGAGCTTCGTAATAGATTTTCGCATTTGCGTTAGGAATAAAACTGGAAGCAGCGGCTGCACCACCCATCTGAATTTGCGCACCTTGGTTGTTGGTTGAACTGGCAGAATCCAGCAGCAACACACCACCCTTAGCAGCAACGTCACAAGCGGCAGTACCGGCTGTTGCTTGAGTTAAAAGCCAACGAGTCGAAGCATCATCAAATGCTAAAAAGTCGTCAATAATCCCGAAGCCTTCGTCTATTGCTCCAGAATTAATCTGAACCAATGGCGCCTGACTCCAAATGTTGGCCGACAGTCCTCTCAGGAGCTTGCCAGCACCACGTTGTGGTTTTAAGTAAAGGTCTCCCATTTGGGTTACCTCCTTTCAACTAAAATTAGGCCTTGTACAAGACGAAGAGTTTACGACGGTTGTAACATACGAAGTTACCCCATGTATCCATGTGAACTTCTCGTACAGTGTGCTGACGCGCTGCCTGCTGTGGAGCATGGCGAAGCATCTTGCGACCCTTGCGGAAGAAGAACTTGAACACTCGGAGGTTTACTCCGTAAAACGGATCGCTGGAATCATTTTCCTGCAAGTATGGAACCCATACAACAGGATTACCCTTGATAACAACCGAACCAGCATATTTGCTAAGATCAGCACCGAGGTTGTCATTACGACTTTCCAACAATTTTTCTAGGTCTGCTAGAGTGTTGTAAGTAGTAAAGAACATCCAGTCAGAATCACCCTTGCCGCCAGCAAGTTCTGCGAACTGCTTAGGAGCCTGGAAGTGAGTAAATTCACAAGCCTTCCGGATCTTGGCGACAAGATCATCACGACTTGCGGAAGTATAGTTGCCCGACCAGTTTTTCCAGTTGGCAACGTCGGAAACTTTAATGCTTCCAGCACCATTAGAAAAACCACTTGGATCTCCACCAGTAAAACCACCGGCAGGTGTCGTTGCGGATTTTTGAATCCAGAACGGAATACCTGATGGTCGTCGTGGCGACTGACTATCCGAAGAAGGGGCGCTCCAGAGAGCTTCTTCCATCAACTCAAACCAATCGTTGTACATAGAGTGCTCACGCACTTCTACTTCACGGATGATCGTTTCACGATCCGATTGGAAAACATCTTCGTCTACGTCATAGCTGAAGTTGACCGTACTCTTAGTCCAAGGCTGCTTAGCTTCGGTGGTAAGATCTTTTACGCTAGTAACATCGACTGAGTAAAGTTCACTAAATTTAGCTGTTCCAGTGTTTGTAGTCTGGACTTTCCAATTTAGCTGAACACCACCCTTTTCAGGGTCTGCGGCTTTGCCGGATAAGAACTTGGACGCAAAAATGTGGTGTTGCAAATCTAATGAAAGGTCAACCCACTTTCGCTTCTTGAAGTTGTCCAAGGTCAAATTGACAAAATCGTCTAATTGATCTGGTAGCAATGGCATATTGCTCACTCCTTATAAAGTTTGCGTCACAGATCACCATTTTCTCGCAAGAAGCCGTCAAAGGCTTCCTTAAGAACTGGATCATTAACAGGATCGTCGGTCGGCGCTGGAGCAGTCTTTTGAGTGGCTTTTCCACCACCAAGTCTTCTCTTTGACGCTTTCCGCAATCTGTCGTTTGTTCTGCGACGATTTAACGAATCTATTTCATTGCCAAACAAGGCACGGTAAGCTTGATTTACTAATTCGCCATATGCAGGAGTTTGCTGTCCTGACTGCTGATAGCCTGTGGCTAGGACAGTCATCTGATCAAACAAAGCAGACATGTTCTGCCCTTCTTTGCTATTTGCATCAATTTCCTGAAATGGCTTATCACCAAACAAGCTTTTGTGTTTAAGTGACTGAACTGCAGAATTAAACTGATCAAGTTGACCTTGAGCCATCGACTGAGATTGCTCACGGTACGCCTGATCTACAAATTGCTGCTGGTAATTGATCTGCTGTCGAAGCTGATCAACCTGGCTATTAAAAGAGCCAACAATATTGTTAGCTAATCCATCAATAGCAGATCTTAGACCTTCGTCATAATCATCACCAAGTCCAATCTTAAACTGTTCAGCAATATCCTGAGCTTGAGGGACTATATCACCTTGAGCGCCTTGAGCTTGCTGTTGTGCGTATTGCTGATTGTATACTTGCTGTAACTGTTGCTCAGAAAGTATAAATTGATCTACAACACGACTTAATGCTTCCGGAGTTGCAAAATCATTGGCATTGAGACCGTAGTACTCTGCTGCCTGACGCAAATCATCAGAAACGGTGGGTTCGGAAGTGGAACTTTCAACACTCCCTGTATCTATATCTTCTACTGTTTCTTCAATTGTTTCAACGGAATTATCTTCAGAATCTATCTCAATCCCCCGCTCTTCATTGATTTCATCAATAACAGCAAGGTCAGATTCCGTTAATTCGACTGCTTCTACTTCTGGTTCTTGTTCTTCGCTCATTTTTCTTCCCTAATCGCTATATCCCCCATCACGGTCACGTAAACCACGATGTTTTAGGTACTTAGCTCGTTCTCTGCGAGAACTAAAAACAGCCGTACCATCACTAGTAAAATCAACACCTGTAAAACCATGATCTTTAGCGTCTTTCCTAAATTCATCAACTTGATTGCTGTGAACTGCGGCTGCTACGCTACTTAAACCAGTGCTCCAGGCATTTGTCCCGCATCTACGAGATACCTTAGTTACATTCTCTTTTCCGTATTCCGGAGAAGGTGTGTCGTGCCATTTAAGCTCGCCGTCCTTGCCTCGGTAAAGATATTTCTTCCTACTCATAAACTATTACTTCCTTTTGAGTTTCAATCCAACAATGAGCACCACAAGACAAAGGCTTGTGAGGACGATAAACAATCTTCGCAATTTCACTACCATCATCGTCAATAATGACAGCTTCATGTGCGTAACGATTGCTTTTATAAGTCTTAACAGTAAGAACAGGCTCGGTTTCCTGCTTTTTCTTGTTTGACTTAATTACATGTTGATTGACATGAACAATTGTCTTCATTAATACTTTTTACTCCGGACTTTTTTACCTGTTTTCGCAGCGTGCTTTCGTGCTGCAGCCTTGCCTTTTTTAGTGTAACTAAACTTCCTCTTTCCTACTTTTGGCATTTTAACCTCCTGCGGGAGTACGTCCCATCTGAGCCATTTGCTGCTCATTTGGCTGTCCACCCTGTAATAATTGCTGCATTACATGATTACGAGAATCCCTTGTTCCCCCAGTAGGAACAGATCTCCTAATGTTTTCTTTAACCGTATGCTGAGGCTGGGGAGCCTCAGCCGGTTCCGGCGTTGGTCTATTTTCTTTCATCTCTTCAAACACAACAACTTCTTTGAGTCGTGGTATATCTAGAAGTTCTGAATATAACAAAGTCAATTCTTGGAAATCGATAGATCCTCCTGACTCCATCATGTTTTGCTGCATCGGCATAGCGATCTGAGTTACAAATTGCGTAATGTTATTTAGCTTCTCTGATGGCGACTTATACATCATAGAGTAAGGCTCTATATCAAAATTGTATTGCAAAAAGTCACCTTCCCTTAACTCTGGAGTCCACACAGTAGTGAAGTGGATTCCAGCTATTTCGTACTCAGTTTCCATTTCTTTCGACTGATCTGCCCAAAGAAGCCACCCTAAATCTCTGCATATATTGGTCGTAAAGTCCACAACACGATATTGCATATTTGCTTCACGTTTAGAAACAGCACCATGAATAAGCTTGTCCTGAGTAGCTGTATCCGACTGCGGACCCAGGCCAGCCATCATCTGGAGATTTCCAGCCATTCGGTCAAACTGTTCTTGCATTGCCATGCTAAAAGCTTGGTTCTGCTGGTCAACGCCACCCATCTTTAAGACATTAACAGACTCAGGATTAGAAACCCTAGTCCACTCACCATCGGCTGCACGTTGCAGCCTTTGTGCGTCTTCATGAGCACCGTCTTGATAAAACGGAATATCTTTTTGCCTTTGAGCTTGACGCTTCTGTTTCCGGAGGAGGCCATTAATTATATCATTCAAAGGCTTTAAGTTCATTGCTGGAGAAACACCCATGATCTGATCTGGGACTTCTGCAGCAAGAGTTAAGATGTGGAACGGGCCGCTTTCGGGCCCGTCCCACTCTACAACACGCAAAGGAGGAGAGTTCCCCCCTACATGAAAGGTGGCAACTAAATTTTCGTATGGAAGCCAAACATCCATTAACTCTATTTCAGGCTCATACGCTTCAGGCTTAGATTCACCAACAAAGGCATCACGGAGAGGTTTGTCTGGACGATGATCCATCATTCCAGATTCCCTTGTTGCTTTTGGTAAATTCTTAAGAACCTTTTGGTCAAAAGAACTGTCTTCCTCAGCTTTTTTGCGGGACATCTTGTACTTATTTAAGGCAAACCTAATCTTGTTCCAAGAAGTAGCTTCAATGTCATAAACAAAGTCATCAAGGCTAATGTTCTCGGCGTAAGGCTTCCCAGGATCTACCCATTCGTCTTCGCCCTCAAGTTGGACTAAGCCAGCCTCTGCGGTATAAACCTTAATAACGCCCATTCCAAAAAACGCCTCAAGAACAGCTTTTCTGAGCGTCTCTTCTAAATGAATCTCTTCAATTAAATTGTTTATGCTTCTTTGGAAATGGTGAGAAAACCAGCTTAACTCTGGAAATTTACTGGTAACTAAAACTCTAGGCCTATTGGCAGCTAGAGACATAGTGTATGTCTCAGCAGTTTGATACATCAAGTTCATGATGATCTCAGATGTAGGCGTGTCCGCACCTTGGTTGTAGTAAGTGCCTACATAATCTTTTACAAGATTTTTCCTGAGCTCTCTAAACGGTCGCAAATTTCTTGTTGAGTACTCAATGCACTTAAAAAGACGAGCTCTTTCACTTTCTTTATTAATATCCATTATTCCCACCCAGTAGCTGCTTGTTTCTTAAGCTTTTCTTCATGACGAAGAAAACGCCACGCCATACTACCAACAGGTGCAGTATCACGTATTTCTTCAATTTTAGGATTCTCACTAGGTGGTCGTTCTTGAACAGCGTGCCATGCTATTGCTGCTGCGATAACCCTGTCCCCGTGAGATTGACCTTTTGCAGAATCATCCTGAGTTTTGACACTGCGAGAATGAACTACTTTACCGTCCTTATAAACATACTGGCGACACTCATCCAGCAACTTATCCGAACGTATGACATACTGTCTTGATTGTACCGCACTACTCATCTTTGAGAGAACGGATAATTTGTTTTTGTCATTGCTAAACCAGCCAGGGTTTTTAGTTTTCTTCTTGAATGACCTTCCCTCAGCATCTCTGAAATAAATGTTTGAGTAGTGTCGATCAAGCACTTGTCTTCCAAAAGCACCCCCCGGCGGTCCGTTCATTTCCCAAATCAAATAAGCGTTATTGAACCATTTACACGCAGAAACAACTAGATCGGCGAATGCTTCAGGCCTCATTGTATTTGTAGCAAATTCCGCAACTTGTTCGTTCGTAACACGATCCACCACAAAACACACACTATTGGAACTGTAAGAACCTCCAAGCCCGGCAGCAATGTCACAACCGACAACATACTGGCCGGTAGCAAGAGGCCGACCCTCTGCGTTACGATGGCACCAAAGCTTCCACGGGCCATCCTCTGTTTGATTGAATTCAGGCTCAAGATCGCCTTCGTCGTAATGTAAAATCCCAGTGGTATAAGGAGCAACCAGATTCTCTCGTCCAATTTCATATAAATCCTTTCCGAATATTTGGTATTCAGAACCTCCGTAGTCACGATCAAGTTCTTGAGCTATTGATTGAGGTGTAGCCCCAGGTCGCATACATTCCTGATCGTAATAGGGACTTCGTATTTTTCCGTCTTTTACAAAAGGATAATCGTCAGTGAAATTAAATGTCTCATCTAAGATCTTTAACGATCCTTCGTCACTGGTGTACAAGCCTCTACTGCGAACAGGATGCTCTTTCCAGTCCATAATAACTTTGATCATATTGGATTCTTGGTGCATTACATCGTAATAAGCACCGCTGGCACCTTTGGGTGTAGACACGAACATGCGACAGTCGGTCGCATGTTGGGTTGCTGCCAACGCTTTGTAATCATCGCCATTAGGAAACGCTGCATACTCATCAATTGCAATGCATTTTTTACGACCACCACGGAAAGCATCTTCAGTTGTTGAAGCACCCTCAAACGTAGATCCGTTGCTCTGATTTTCCATTAACATGGCAGTCCGGTATACTTTGGGCCTCATCCAAGGCGGAAGCCCACCCTTGCCACCGTCGCCAGTAAGTAGGAAGTCAAGCTTCCACATTAACGTGTCTTTCTTACCTGGCTTGTCAACAAGATCTGCAGTACGAGACATGATCCCAAAGCTGCTAAAGTCATGAAACATCCATTGGTAAAACAACAGCGTAAGAAACATCCATGTAGCACCAAGGTCGCGAGACTTTTCAATTCCAATGTCACGATCACCAAGAGCACTATTCATTATCAAGAAATCACGATCTTGATATTCGTAAGTTAAAAATGGGATCACATTAGAGGTCGTCCCCCGCAAACGGGACGACCTTGGTTCATATAGCCAACAAAATGCGTTAATGAAAAACAGAATGTCTTCTTTGCAAGCAGTAAACAAAATACGTTGTCGCTCAACAGTATCAGCCCATTTAAGCAAATCTCTGCGATACTCTAAGTTCGATTTATAATCTTTTGGAACTTGTTTGTATAAAGTCATATGTTAGCTAACATCTCCTCTATCTGCTCTATAGTGTGATTGGTAGCTTTCATTGTTTTGTCTTCGTCTTTGTTCGTATTGATCTTCATCTGTTCACGAATAACAAGCTCCATGAACTTTGTCTGATTACCAACCGCCCAGACTACCATGCTCCAAGCGCCTGGGGTCGGTGCCTGATCCGGAACAACGAGCCATTCGTCTAGCTCACCTTTGCATTTATGGAGGTTATGAAAGACCCAGGCTATGTCTTCAGGTAAATCCGACTCGTTTATGTCGTATTCACCAAGTTCATCCATTAAATCAAGCTGCTCTTTCTGAAGCCTAGCAGGAGCTCTCTCCTCCTCCAGTCGCTGTTTCTCTTGCTTCTTTTCCTCCTTCGCCAACTGTTGTTCCTGTATCTGTAACCAATCGGCCTGTATTTCCCTCTCTTTGTCCGGTCCTTCATACCCCATTTCCACACAAGCTTTGTAAGAAGCGTTCTTCTGGGTTTCACCCTGTTCAAGCAAATTGTCGTAGATCTCACGGAACAAATGGTATTTTTGCTCTCGTTTCATGCGATCAATGAATAAAGCCCATCCAGGTCTTTTGCGTTGTTTAGCCATGTGTTTTGAATATCACGTGTTTGATTATTGCGTCAGTATGAGTAAAAGATAAAGCGACTATGTCTGCATCCATTTCAGTAGCTGAAAGATTCAACGACCATTGGCCGTTGCCTTCGTGAACAGCCGACGCTGAGGTGTTCCCTTGCGTCCCGCCGTCTTTAGTTATCTTTGTCGTCACAGATCCACTTGTCACCGCAGATCCATTTGTTTTATTTACTAAAGAAAAAGTGTAACCAGTTACCGCAACCCCTTTCCGGAACAGCTCTTCTGTTGCTATGTCACCAATAAGCTCGTTTGAAGAGACATAGTACTGAATAGTTGGGTTAGAAACCCCCATGCCACGAGTAACAATAAACTCAATGGTACTTGTTCCAACAAAGGCAGGTACGATTAAATCTTTTATTGCCATTTTTTATACTTGTGTTATTGACAGAAATTGTTAAAATCTTCTAGTACTAAGTACTTAGGCTGGCTTTAAGCCAGCCTTAATTACTAAGTACTTAAGTACTAGCTGGCTCTTGTTCTAGAAGTAGGACTACTTGCATCATCAATCGTCCACGTCATAGCCGTGTCACTACCGTTTAATTTCTTTCCTGTAATGGTAGTTCCTGAGATTGCAAACTCGCCGACACAGCAGTAAATCATGTACAGCAGTTGTGCTGGCGTAGCAGCTGCTCCGTCAGAGGCATAGCTCTCTGTTAAAGTCGCTCCCCAGTGAGCTGTAAGAGCGTCAGCACACTCACTCTGAACCTCTGCATCCCAACTGCTATTCCACGGTATGGCAGTATATCCAGACCCCGTATAATCACGCTGTGCCTGCAAGCTATCAGTCGTGTTCACGTAATCATCCCAATCAGCAGTAGATTCCTTACTGACCAGCTTAGCGACAATAGAATTGTCTGCGACATCTGATCCAGCCACAGAAGCTGATACTAGATGGTCTAAACCATAGGTCTCTATAGCCGCATCACAAGCAGCATTTATCTGGTCAGTAGCGTCAGAACCCTCAATCTGAGTCACATTAACGCTAAGCGTGTCCTGTACGCCATTGATGTGGTTATTACTATCTACAGTAGGCAAGCCACCATTTGCAGCAGGTGCAGCATCTGGAAGCCTTTCAAACTGTATGCTAATCGGCAATACGACTATATCAGATGTAGTGCTTTTACCTGCTAGCATCCCGATATTACAATTAGCTTCTGCTGCGCTTATAGCTACTTTGTACACACCGGGGCAATTAGTGGCATCCACTTCCGTCACAGTGTTTGTATCAAGTGTTTCAACTGTACCATCTTTTATCCATTTGACAGCAATATTGCTTGCATCACCTGTTTTCCCTGTATTGGCACTAGTGTCCCAAGCCACAAAGGTTACTGTCATTGCTACGTTTCTTGTCGCCATTATGTACTCATCCCGTTAATAAATAGGGTTACTGGTATTTTTGCTGAGGAGCCTCCACCACCGGAAGCGTATTCAATAACTAATTGGGCGGCCTCGCTAGCACTTGAATAGTCGTATGAACTTCCATTCCAGTTGTACTGACCGGCATAGCTGAAAGTGCTTGTCACAACGGCTAACATCATTGCATTGCCACTTGACCAACCGGAACGGTTTACAATCTCTTGTATGATAGTTTTAATATCTGAGCTTGTTTGCTGACCAAATCCTACCGAACTTGACCAACTGACGTTTGCAGAAGTGAAATTGCTGGATGCTAAATCGCTGCCTGCTGAAGGTGCTGAAGCATTATCTGCGTCAATTCCGTTAATTACTAATGGAACAGATGGATAACTTGATTTATATGGCTTAAAGTAGGCCGAAGCGATTGTCGCACCTTGAGCGATAGTGATATTTTGAAAACGAAAATAACCAAGATAATGGCTAAAATAATTCGGCCAGCTTTCGTTGTCTTGACTGCCAACTATAACGCTACTACCGCTATTGCTCGGGCTGCCCCAACCACTTGTCGGAATTGATGACGATGACGTAGCTCTGCTCACGTAACCGTCATCAGCGCTCGCAGCCACTGTAAATGTCGTGGTAGTTGTACTCATTCGTCTTCCTCTTCTAAATCAGTCAGATCCTGGAACGTAGCTAAAAACTGAGCCGAACAGTGCTTGCAAGAAACCAACGCAGGGTAAAGGACATATTCCCCGTCCTTATCCACCTCACCTTCTATCTTACCCTGTATATACTCTTTTTCCATACAAATAGCACGCTCAAAGTTCTCAAGGCCGCACACATCACAATCCCAACGGAATGCGTGGTGCAGACGGGCAATCATATTTTCCATTCCAGACATCAAAAGTCCTCCAATAGCAACCATTCTACTCCATAGGGTCGAAAAATACATTCGCTAGGAACGGTGGCTATATTAAAGGTACTTAGAGGGGGCAGGGGGGGTCTGGTTCGCATGCGTTCCTATTCCGTACCTGTTCCGCTATTTTAACGGCTCCCACTGGCCGCCTAAGCCACTTAAACCCGCTAGCCGTGCAGATAGGCCAGATCAGCAGCCGGAGCCCGCAGCGGAGCCCGTAGCCCGTCCAGCGATCAAGCCACGCAGCCAAGCACGAGCCCCAAGAACTAGCCAGAGCCACACCCGCCCACCAGATCAGCCGCCCTCACTGGTCACCACATCACCACACCACCACAGCCAGCAGCCCAAACACTCTAGACTCTAGCAGCAGATCAGCGAGCATACGAGCGGACCGAATACCCGACCCAGCCGGCACGCCAGAAAATAAACGGCTATTTTTCCTTTAATCTCATGAATAGGTATGTACACGTATGGTCAGTTATGTACGATAGAGATCAAAAAAGACTTTACTCAACAAAGCGAGGGGAAATCCCTCAGAAAGGATCTTCATCATGCCTAAGTTATGGCCTAAATCAGTATATGATCGGGAGGACAAATTCCAAGAGATCATCAGCTGCATCCAGCGTGCGGAAGAGCTGGACGACAGACTTCCAAAGCTTAAGGGAGGACGGCAGCGCCGGTTATTAGACATAGCACTCCATCGCCTAGCCTTCCTGGTCATGGAGCGTCACTACATGGCGGGTCACTCAGATCAGGACGCAGCCCGCCACATGATAGAGGCAGCCAGAGAGGCAGCCGCCGAATACTTAACCACTAACGAAGGGGAATAACCAAAGATGAGAATTAACACAGACACCATCGAAGCAGCGGACGCCTACCTAAACGTTTTGGACGCTGACACGTTCACGGATCTAATCTGGCAGCTTATGCAAAGCGAGGACATAGAACTGGCTAACCGTCCTATAGTCTTCGCCCATGATGCCGCGCTGGATCTGGCCAGCCGCTTTGAGATATTCAACGAGGATCTGAGCCCACAAGAGCAGATAGACACCAGTGCCGCCGATATCATTAAACAGCTTGAACAGTGGATCGGAGGTGATCCAACTCATCAAGCACTGTATCAGCTTATCGGGCGTGCTGTTGTTCAGTTCTTCATTACTCGTAAGCCGGAAGAGCTGGCAGGCTATCACAAACAGGCAGCCGACCAGCTACCGCCGGTGATCCGACTACGACTATTCCCGCACGATGTCCCTAATCCCGAGGAATTCCAGAGATAGCAAGATCAGCTGCCGCCCTTCGGGGCGGCATATTCAAACCTTTAATTTAGAAAGCTAAAACAATGAGTAAATTCACTCACAACGAAATGATCGACACCAAAGATATTGCGACCAAAATATCGGATAACCTAGGCGGCAAATATTTAGACGCATGGAACAATGGGAGCCTGATCCACAGCCGATATATAGGACTCGCTAAAAATTACGATGTTGATACCGCCATTGAAGAACTAATGGACGATGTTGATTCGATGTTCGACGACTAGCAACCCCGCTGCCGGAAGTCCCCAGCGCAGCCTTTACCGGCTGCGGGCGGCCTTTACAAACTGTTTTAATTAGGAAGGTTTAACAATGTCAGAGAAATACAGCCCTGAGTGGTTCACAAGTAAGCTGGACAGGTTTTCATATACCCAGAAAGAGCGGCGCGAGTACGACCGCTTACTTGAAGAGTACGAAGAAAAGCTAGCAGATGAGTGGGTAGCGCCATACGTGAAACTGGAACACATCAGGCACTTTGTAACCACGGCAGGCACCTATTACATCGACCGAAGCGAAGATTGGCACGACCTGCCCGATCTAGACGCACGATATAGATTTTATGCAAGCATTGAAAAAGATCTATTGAATCTTATTGATGATCTAGCAGCCAATCACGAGTTTACAGGGGAGGCGAAATAATGAAACAAGTACTACAAGACAGTATCAGCAAATTCAAGAAAGGGAGCAGAGCATTAACCCTGCTCCCCGCAGGCGATCCGGACGGCTGCGGAGGGTGCCCAGTGGCTTCTCAGTGCTACGCAATCAGTATTGGCAAGCATCGCCCCAGCGTGCCGCAGAAGTACCGCCAGCGATCAAAAGAGGTGCAACCCTCCGCATTGGTACGGCTTGCAGAGTATGAGATCGGGCACGCACTAATGGCCGAAGAGGATATACCGTGGTTCCGCTGGAACCCGCTCGGATCTAGTCCCAGCCTGTCAGCACTGAAAGCCCGCAAGGATGAAAAGCAGTTTTTCAGCGCAGCCAGGGCACTTGCTGAAACACTCAACGCAGCCAACATACCGCAGCACTGGCCGATTCAGGGAGCCGCTAAAGCTAAAGCCTACAGGAAGCGATTAGGCGACGTTGTAACGATCAGAGAGTCAGTAGGCCAGATAGACGACGAAAGCCAGCTAAACGGCAACACAGCCGCACTACGTAAGCACGGCGCGCGGTCAGTGGTTGCAGGATCTAAAGGCAGAGGCAACGCAGCCAATGCAGCCACAGCCCAAGCAGTAGCCGACAGGGCGACCGCTAAGGGGATATCGTGCAAAGTATGCCCCGCAGCTCTTGAGACTTTCAGAGTACAGGCAACCCGCCCACGCCAGCCCGCGAGGCAGTCGCAGAAATGCGGAAGCTGTACGGCTTGCAGCGACTCACAAACAGAATTGATTATTTACCCATGGCACGCATAAAGGAGCCTAAAACGTGAACAAGTACGACGAACTGAACATGAGGTAATTGAATAATGCTATATGATGCGAATATAACACTAGATCAGCTTAGAGACTTGGAGTACCACGCAGAACGATTTGGTACTTCGGAAGATCTAAACGATATTGCCGAGGCTAGATCAATACTAGAACGAATTACTAAACGCTATGAAGAAAAGGAAGAAGACGATGGATAGAACAGTAACACTAAGTAAACACGAAATGGTCATTGACCGTGACGTGTTTGATTCAATCTTGGAGATTGCACACGGAGCCGAAGCAGTGGACAGAGATTTTTCAACGGAAGAAACTCTACAAGTGCTTAAAAACTACGCAGCTAAGGCACACAATCATGACTCTCTATGCGGATTTTTAGGAATAGAACTTAAGGACGATTGCGATGAGTAGTTTATCAGATATGAGACACACTAAATGCCCGCATTGCGAGCAGCAGATGAGCAGGTTCCCCGCCCTATCTAGGCGAGACAACAAGACCCTGATCTGTAGTGACTGCGGGCGACGGGAAGCACTTGAAGACATTATTGAACACTTAAACCCCGTATTGGATAGATACGGGGCGGAGGAACCAGACTATGAAAACTAAAGCCAGATACCGCCACACACTAGATATTTGTTTCTCACTGGAAGCAAGCACCCCAAATCCAGGGGAGCTTAGCAGGCTTGAAGTAATCCAAGCTCTACTGGCACGGGTTGCGAGTGTGATTGACACCGACGACTTTCCCGATGCTATCGGACACGTAGATATTGAAGAGCTTGAACAGGACAGTGACGATTGGCTGAAGTTCAGGAATACCCGCTGGACACCATCGAAAGAAAGACTAGAAAACCTATGATCTATTTACTAGCGGGCGGCCTGTTAGCCGCCCTGCTTTTTTTAATGTATTTACTAAGGGAGAAGTAGTATGGCAAAGGCCATTAAATTAATCGAAGATCAAGAGCCAGAGGTAGTCGAAGTAACCGACTTTGACAGCATGAAAGCGATCATTGAACCTTATTCGGATATTACAGTACCTTACCCAACACAGACTCTAGGCGGAGCGAGGCGACGCTCCACCGGCGGAGGATATTGTATTTGGGGTGACGATATGCCGATGGACGGTACTCCGCTAAATCAGATGAGTACAGTATTCCAAGCCAGGGATCTGTCTCAGTTTGTTAGGCTGCAGCCAGTGCCCCTGTTCGGGGTTCAGTTAATCACAAAGACCAAGCCCATCAGGCATGATGACGAGGCAGCAGGACTTGAGTTTATTGACGTGAGCGATGATATAATTGAATTAACCAAACGCTTCAATGATACTCAAGC
>VTLG01005228.1_pt1 | contig 35294 bp, 55 predicted proteins | sample 4694571 | NCBI WGS metagenome assembly VTLG01 (sample SAMN12604809, study PRJNA352737) | marine metagenome | biome: ENVO:00000447; feature: ENVO:00000209|ENVO:00000569|ENVO:01000036; material: ENVO:00002151; isolation source: viral sequences binned using virsorter ...
ATGGTAAATCACATTAATGATTTGCAAAACAAGCAGAATACTAATGCTTTTATGGCTGACCAATTACAAGTTGGCAAAGAAGCATTTATTAATTTGCTTCGTGCATCATTGGAAGCACCTGAAGAAGTAGAGGGTGAAGTAGTAGAATGATCGTAAGACGATGCGTTCAAGGCCATGATGTGGTCATTCATAGAAATAATAAGCCAGGAATGAAGAAAACAATTCAACTAGCAAACGGTGACACGTCTACGTTGACCTATCCAAGTGCTGCAAAAGATTATTTTTTATGGGTTGATGGAGAAGTGGTAAAGCGTAGTGATAGTTTTAAAACCATCGAAGAAGAGTATGTAAAAGAAATTGCGAAAAAACGCAACGATGGTCATGGGCGCATCGATATTGTTAAACATAAACTGGTCAATGGTAAGGTGGCGTTGAGATGAATAACCTATTGGCAAAATTAGTGAGCTGGCAATTGCGCACTGGTCAATTAGATGGCTGGACTAGTTATCATATCGCTGCTGGCGCATTCTTATGCAAGATATTCCAATGGTGCGGTTGGTCAGATCTATGGTGCGTGCTTGGAGTATTTATCATTGGTGTATTGTGGGAAATATTCGAGTGGTTCGTAGAAAATTGGAGAGTGTATGGCTCAAAAGAAAAGTGGGCGTATAATACAATGTCTGATCTTTTTGTAGAAACTGCTATTGCATGGTGGATGGTATTATGAAAAAAATGGAAATGCGTGTGCTTGGTAGTTATATACTGCTCTTATTAGCTATTGTAGCCATGACACATATAACTGGATGTGATTCTGGCTGGTCTATTGCTGGCTGGGAAGTTAAATGAGCAAGCCATTAAATGATGAATTGCAAATACATATCAGCGTTAAGTGGGCAATACAACTGGTATTATTTATTGTTACTCTTACAGGCGCATGGTACACCATTAATGCTAGTATTTACAGCAACAATCAAGAAATTGAGCATATAAAACAAAGTTTAATTGAATATGAAGAATTATTGGATGAGCGAGTTGCGCGTCTTGAAAAATACAAAGAACAGGAGTTGGAAGAAGTGAATCGGTCGTTGTTAAGTAAAGTTTTAGGTAAAAGTGAATAATGGATTTTATTGCGCTGTACTCAGAAGCCGGAATGATCGGCGTGTGTGGTGCTTTGCTTATTTATTTAGTGATGTCATTATCAAAAAAATCAGAAATGCAGCAACAAGCATTGGAGAATTTGAAAGTTGAGAACAAAGGTCAAAGCGAGACTCTAGAAAATATGGAAGGCATGGTAATAAAACTTATAGGAAGATGGAATCAGTCAGATGATAAACTGGATAGAAAGTTTGATGCGATCACAAAAGAGATAAATGATTTGGATAATCAAGTATCAGAATTAAAAGGCTCTATGAGTCGAATTAACGGAAGGCACTAATGGACACATTACGAATAGCGGGAATTAATTTTACGAACTACGCACTACATCTTGGTCATGTTAATGATGCGTTACAAATAGTAGTGGCTGTGTTATCAATATTTTTATTAATAAGAAAAATAAAGGACAAGTAATGGACATTAAAGCAATTGTTGTAGGCGAAATAACTAAGCAAGCAGAAGCGTCTGTACCACAATTAAAACAAGCTATCAACGATTATGTGATTGAAACGATTCAATCCAAAGAGTTTGAAACAGAATGGGCAACCGCTATTAATCAGAAAATTAATTTACCGGGACTCAATGAGCGTGCAGAGCAAGTCATATTTGAAAAGATGATTGATAAAGGCACAGATTTAGTTGCTGGAGTTATGTCTAAGATATTACAAGAAAAGTAAAGGAGTTACTATGCCAAGTAAAAAAGGTTACGGCAAAAAGATGGGCAAGAAAAAGCCAGCAAAAAAAACGAAAAAGATAAAACGTGGTAGATAGTAATCAAATGCGAGACATCATACATGGTGTCATCAATTTATTAGGTGCAAAGTATGCTGATCAACGCGCATTAGAGCTAATTTACAATACTGGCTTAGTAGAATCTAAATATGTTTATTTAAAGCAAATGAAAGGACCCGCCAGAGGTTTTTTCCAGTGCGAGCCTTGGGTGGCTGTAGATATTTGCGATAATTATTTAAAGTACCGTGAGTCACTGATGAAGAAGGTGGCAGAGGTATGTATGCTGGATTGGAAATATTTTCTTAAACCAAATGAGGATGATTGGAGATTTATTCTTACCACCAATATAGCAGCACAGATCATATTTTGCAGATTGCATTACAGAAGAGTTCCAAAGCCATTGCCTAGAACATTGGAAGATCAGGCATTTTATTGGAAAAAATTTTATAATAGTGCCAAAGGCAAAGGCACACCACAACATTTTGCAGAAATTGTAAGTAAGTATGGATGACGCTACGCAGATAGATAGATTGATTGAGGTAATGCGCCAATTAAAGGAATTAGAGCTTATGTATGCAGAAAACGCAGATATAGTTATTATGAGCCTAATACTGGCCTTGATACATTCTACACCAGTACCAAATGTAACCATTTTGAGTAATAATAGAACAACCATGGCACAAGCATGACAAGATTCGAGGCATTCTGTAATATAACTACTGATCTCCAAGCGATCTGTGACGTTGACTCTTACGATCGCAAGCGAGTCCTACCCAACAATTGGGTCGAATCTGGAACCTCTAATTTGTACTACTTGCATAATGCTGGTTATTGCTCCGCGATATTTATGGATGGCGCAGAGCAAACCTATGTATCCGACACACCAAACGCCATGAACGAATGGACATATCAAGCAGCATCTGACCGCTTAGACATGTATATTGGTGGTTCCAGTGTAGCAGACATGAACTCTCGAAACTGGGAAGAATCACAAGATTTTGCTACACTAAAAACAGCAGTGGTCAATGAAAGCGCAGATCTGATTAGGTCATATATAAACAGACCCATATATCGCAGAAAGAACGCAGACCTACAAGGTGCAAGCTCTAGAGATTATGACTTCATTTTAGTGCGAATAAACGCGTTATTAGCAGCTGCTGATCTGGTACGCAGATTTGATGAAGACAAAGCAGATGAGATCTATGAAAAAGCGTTAAGTCCAGATGGCGAAGGTTTACTTGATAAATTAAAGCGTGGTGAGTTTGCATTATGGCATGAAACCACAAATAGAAGTGAGGATGGTATCGTGCAAGTGGTTAGTATCAATGGTAGCACTACAGGATATCCTCGCGATATTAAGATGCATGGACCACCTAGCGTGGATTATGATGAGGTAAGATTAGTGATATCTACTGGCGGTACTTTTGCGCCGGGAACCTCGAGTCCAGTAAAGTTCGATGTGTATGTGAAGAATGATAATGGTTTACGCATGGAAAAAGTAGTGGATGCAGAGACAATGAACGGATCATATCAATCCATGGCCTATGGCGCAATGGTCGCTTGGCAGCCGGGTGTTTATGTTGCAGATGATGAGTTCAGCGTAATATTTCAATCCTCTGATGTAGCTATCGGTAGTATCAAGTCTGGGCAAATATATCGCTAATGGCCATTACGTTTACTAATCACTTAGATACAAATATTTTATCACCATTAGAAGCATTGCTGGTTGCAGAGTTTACACAGCCAGTTTCTTATGATGTTGAGTATGTACAGCGTGGAACAAATTGGTTCAATCTTAGACCGATTAGCGATACAATTGAAGAAGAGCAAGCAAACGGCCATACTCGCATTTATGAGGTGCTGGTGCAATACTATAGAATGGTTGGTGGTGAATACAAACGCGATACACATATTGACACATTAGCATCCATCATGGAGCGCGTAAAAAGATTGATCAGAAATAACACATCCCATGAAACATATTTTTTTAATGGGAAGTTGGATAATATTAATTATGCACCAGATACTGGTGATTTGTCATCCGATGTGCTATTAGTAGAAGCAACATTCACAGCAAACGTATTTGAGGTTGTATGAAAGTAAAGAAAAAAGATACATGCGAAAGCATTCCAAAACATGGCAGTCATTCTGGATTATCAAGAGACAACTGGCAAAAACTAAATGAAGGTAAGTCTGTGAATATGGATGCCATACCAGAAGCTGCAAAATCATTTTTAGAAGAGGTAAAAAAAGGTAAGTAATTATGGCTAATAATTTAACAGCATATCAACCCAATGACTTTGGAGTAGGGGTTAAAATTGAAGCAACTACTGGTACTGTTGTTGCAAATACAACTCAACTATTTACTGATAGCGTCAGTATGCCATCTTTTAGTCCAGATCAAGATTTATCAGCTAAATCTGGAAAGTTTGTTGCCGATGAAGCTGAAATATATTCAAGCAGCAAAAACACTCCGTCAGAAATTACTGCTACTGGTTTGCTAAATGATACAGTGCTTGCTTTGTTGGATGGTATTTTACACACAGCTGATTCAAGTGATGTAATTACTATAGATGATTCATATACCGCGCCGCATCTTTATCACGGTCAAACCATTAGTAACGCGCCAGCAAAAGCAACTTACACAGTAAAACTATTATCGCCAGCTGTTACCGATGACGATGGTTCATCTAACCCTACTAACAATTCTATTCATTTAACTGGTTGCTCTGTTACTGCTCTTTCTATTTTTGGAGATGCTGGAACTGATGGTGGTCGTTTAAAGTATAGTGTGACTTTTAAAACTGGTTATAGTCCAGCATTTACTGGGGCAGCTGGTAGCACCGTAGCTCCTGTAACAACTGGTTTCAGAACTATACATGATTTACCATACCGAACTATTGCTGGTGTTGTAAGTCCAGTGGTAAGCAGTTTCAATTTAAGCATTGAAAACCCAGCAGATTATGTAGGCTGGGATCCAGTTAATAATAAACCATATTCTATTTCTAGAAGTGTTCCTGAAGGACCAGTAGTGAATTTATCTGCTACCGTAAAGCTAGACAAGGACACGAGCGGTTTATTAGCTAATTTTATGAATGCATCAAAGCAAACTGGTTTAGTCAATCACATGTCAAATGATGCAGACCAGCCAGCTGATTTATTAACGTCAGGTGGTGCAACAGAATTTGGATTCAGCTGCGACAAGGCCATCATAACCGGAATGAGCTTGAATGAACAAGCTGCAATGATGTATGATGTAGAACAAAAGCTCTTATTCGGGACATTCAAAGTAAGAAATACCTAATACATGACACTAAAAACCGATCACGGCTCATTTGAGATCCGTGACCTTACCTTTGCAGATAGGCGCAAACTTCATCGCATGGAAATTGCTGCCATCGATATTAAAACAGGCGAAATGAATTCTGATAAATTCTACGATATGCTAGAATGGGTCATGAATTTTTCTTTTAAGAAACCACAAGAAATATTCGCTGATATGGATGACAATCAAATCGATGAAGTGCTAATTGCTGCATATAATAAATACAAGGCTGGCGTATCTAAAAAAAAGAGTTAATGCACCGCATTGGTTTGTGGTGTAGTTATAAGTCTTTTAAGCCAAACAATCTCCAATTTCCGTATGTAGCATCCAGTCCAACTTTGGGCAAGATGGTCACATACGATGAAGAGGAGCTTTGGAACGAGATAGAACGCATTCTTGCAGAGGATGAGCAAAAGAAGTTCTCTCCCGGCCAGCAATGCTACTTTAACCTCATACATTGCGCAAATCCATCGTATTTCTTAACCGATGAGGTTATTATGACCTTAGAAGAATACATGGCCATGAAACGCTTTAATATCCCGCTTGCCAGTAATATAGATGATGCGTCATATCATCGTTTAGTCATCTTTTCTGCTATAGATGACGAGTATAATAAGGCTACAAAATCAGATGTCTAAATTCATAATAGAAATAAGAACAAAAGGCTTTGGCAAAGCTGAAACAGAGATAAAGCGCGTAAGTGAGCAGACCAGAAAATTTGCAAGAGATAGCAATAACGCATCTAATGCTGGCGCAACATTCAGAAAAGAGGTAAGTCAACTTCGTAATAACATGCTGCTATATGCGTTTGCTATTGGCGGCACAATCACAGCATTAGGTCGATTTGTAAAAACTGCATCGGACGCAAGAGAACAGGCTAGTAAGTTTAGGGTCGTGTTTGGAGAATTTGCGCCAGAAGCAGAAAATTTTGCGCAAAGTATTACCAATACATTTGGTATTGCAAAGTCTGAAATGATACAATTATTAGCTGGGCTGCAAGACACATTGGTTCCTCTTGGATTTAGTAGAGAGCATGCATCTGCACTATCTCAATCTATTGCGCAATTATCACTGGATGTAGGATCATTCAATAACGTAGCTACTGGCGATGTAGCACAGCGATTCACCAGTGCAATTATTGGTAACCACGAAGCAGTTAGAAGTCTTGGTATTAGCCTAACTGAAGCTAGTATAAAGCAAGAAGCGTATCGCCTTGGTCTTGCTGAAACCGATACAGAACTAAGTCAAGCCGCCAAGGTACTTAGTAGGATGAGTATTATTTATAACAATACTACAGATGCGCAAGGCGATGCAATAAGAACTCAAAAAGAATTTGCTGCACAATTAAGAGCTTTACAAGGTCGATTGACTGAAGTAGCGGAAATGTTAGGTGAAGCGCTAATACCTTTTGCAGAATTTGGATTAAAAATGACCGACATTGCGCTTGGTGGCAAACGTGCAGAATTCGTGTTGCTTGGGGTTGGAGCTGCAATAGTTAGTTATTCTGGTTCATTGGCACTAGCAACAATACAGCAAATAAGATTTAATCAAGCTGTTAGTAGGAATGTTTACATTGCTTTTGGTACTGCATTTGTTATGGCAATTGATTTTGCAATGGAAAAAATAGAGGAGTTTGGTCGTGGTACTGTTGAAGCTCAATATGGAGTAGACAACTTAGGCGATCTAGTGGTTAAGCTGGCAGATAGCAACATTACATTAGCTGGCAGCACAGATGCAGCTGCAAAAGCAGCTGCTGATCACGCAGAAGCTTTGAAAGAAGAAAAAGAAAGAGTAGCCGATATTGAAACTGCATTAAGGGTTAAACTGGCTGTGATGCAAGAAGACACAGAGTTGATGAAATTTATGGCTAAAGCAGAAGCGGAAGGTAACAATTTTGTCAATGAAAATATAGTTAATATTCTTAAACAAATTGACGCATTAAATGCAAAAAATGAAGCAGATAAAGAAGCCATTAAACTTGCAAGGGAAAAGAAAGAAGCAGAACTAGCAGCAAGAAGTGTAATGATAGATGGTATAAACTCTATTACAGCAGCACAATCAGAAGCGGCTATTATACAAGCAGAACTTGATGGTGCAACTGATCTTCAAATACAAAAAATGCAAATAGTAAATAGTGCTGCAATGGAGCTTGGTGGCATTATTGGTGGTCCGGGGGGTTTAGGTTCTGCGTATACAACATTAAAAGATACAATAGGTCAATCTACTGAGGCTTTGTCAATGGAAAGTCTTGGTGTAGAAATAGAAAATGCGTTAGTAAAAGAACAAGTTCAGGCTATTATTGACTTATATAATGCAAAACTTCTTTTAGCTGACGCTAATAACACAGCTACTGAAGAAAGTAAAGCTGCTGCTGATGCATTAAAAAAACAAAATCAAGATTTGATAGAATCGCAACAAGCCGCACAGGCAGCAGCTGGAGCATTGAACGGCGTGGCTGGGGCAATTAGAATTCTTAAAGCAGAGTCAGATGACCCAAAACAAAAGTTGCAAGGTTTAATACAGCTACTAGCGGGTATTGTATCTATTTCTAATCCAATTGCTGGTGCTGGATTAAATATATTTGGAGCGGCAATTGCACATACTGGCGGACTAATAAAGAACAATGGTATTCAGCGTTTTGCCACTGGCGGAATGGTTCAAGGACAGGACAATGTACCGATCCTGGCACAGGCTGGTGAGTTTGTTATGCAGCGTAGTGCGGTACAGAATATTGGCGTAGAAAACCTAGCAGCGATGAACTCTGGTCAAAGTAATGGTGGGATAACTGTCAATATACAAGGCAATATGATAGGAAATGATGAATTCGTGCGCGACAATATTTTGCCCCAGATAAAAAAAGCTGCGCAACAAAACCTAGCATAACATGGCATTAACCAACGCTCCACAAAGGTCTAATGTCACTGAAAACTGGTTGTTTGAGTTTACTGCCGATAATAAAAACTGTTTAGATTTCGATGGTTCTGATGATAATATAAATTTTGGAAATATTCTATCGACACCATTTGTGAATTTTACTGTAGAATTTTGGTGTAAGGCTGATGCAATAGGTGGTGGTGTGGTTATTCAACTTTCAGCTGGCTCTGGCGAAGATGAAGATGAAAATGTATCATTTAATGTAAATCTTCAAAGCGGTGGCGAATTTCAATTGTTTTACGAGTACGGAAGCGGTAGCAATGAATCAAACACTACATCATCATTTGACCTTAGTGCAGATACTTGGACTCATGTTGCAGTTGTAAGAGATGATTCAAGCGGTGAAGCGTATTTTTATAAAAATGGAGCATTAGTAGAAACAGAAACCGCATCTAATGACCCTACTGGTGGAACAAGTGCTGATGCTGACCTAACCATTGGTAATAATTTTGCCAATAACAATGGATATAATGGAGAGCTTGCTCATGTTCGTGTGTGGAATACGGCAAGAACAGCAGATGAGATATCTCACTATTATAATAGATTAGTTGATAGCACACATACTGGCTTAGTGTCCTATTGGAAATTAGACGAAGGCACTGGTACTAGTGTTGCAGATTCAAGCTCAAATAGCAATTCTGGAACAATTACTGGAGCAGCATGGTCTATCAATGGATTTGACAAATTCATTCACGCTTTTGGAATTGCATTTAAAGACACAACGGTTAGCTCTAATTATTATGTTGGTTCAGTATTAAACAATAGTATCAGTATAAGAGATAATATAGACCTAGTTCAATCGACATCAAGTACAGGAAACATTAAACTAACTAGCGCAAATTTTCAAAAACACGGCACTGATTTTTACAAATTACTATTTAATGGTACCAACAATTATCACAACAAAGAAGTGCGCGTATTTGCGCAATTTGATAATGAAGATACATTAAGCAACTGCCAGCAAGTATTTTCTGGTAGAATAGTAGAAATGACATTAGATCAAAATCAAAATATCACGATGCAGATAAATTCTCATCGACCTTGGGATAAAATAGATTTTCCGCAAGTAAAACATGAAAAATATAATATCTATGAACCAGTAGTTTACGGATCATACACATATTCCGATGCAACTAGTGGAGCTACTAATGATGCTGCGTATGGGGGTGTATTTCCTGTGCCAGTTCTTTATACTGATAGAAACATGATCACAACGCTTATGCCTAGATCTTATTCTGGAGGATCACACTCGTATCTACATCACTATATTGGATTTGATCATTTTTGTTCGTTAAAGGTTGAAGGATCTGGCGTCGTAGATACAACTAGTACACAAAATGGTGTAAATATCTTAGAAACGCCAATAACACATAGAGCAACTGGCTGGATACGCACTAATCAATCTTCATTTGATTTTTCTGGATCAGTGACATATTTGACCAACCCAGAAAATGCTACAGACTATAACTTAGATACTGGCGCAGCAGACACGAGTACCTTTGCCACTGCTACAATTACAGCTGATGGAGATGTGCGATATCTTACCGTGCAGACACCAAGTAAGCAATTTGCTGTTACTATAATTACTAATGTTTATATAAAACATGGCGTTACAAGTACTACAGATAATCAACAGTATAATATTGATTTTTTTGGTAATCAGTACGATTCTACAGCAGATGACTTGTTATCATCTCCTATAACAAGACAATTAGCCACTAACATATCTACACATTTATTTAACTTTAATACTACTCCAGCCAACGCAATTGATAGTGAACCCGCATTATTGTGTCCAGATGAATTACTTATAAAATGGGCGCATGAACATGCACCAACCGCCTATGACCACGAAGACCACACATTAAAAGTTTATGATATACAAATGCGCTATGAAAATCGATTTAACTACAATGACGATGATGCTAAACGATTAGCAGATCTAAAACATTTTTATTGCGGGGGCGCTGGCCTTACCGCATCTTGGGATTCTGGAGCTATTAGTCACGGTCACGATGCACACCGCGACCTATTACAACGCTTTGGTGGAATTTCTAGCACTGACCCAGATAACTGGAGTTCATTAAATACTGATAGAGCAATCGATAATTGGAAAGTGCGCTACTGGCAGCTAGAGCCAACATCGCTAAAGCAAGCATTAGATAAGCTTGCGTATGAATTTGGATTTGTGGCAAAGTTTACACCAACAGGCACATTAAAATATATACATGTCAAAAAAAGTAGCGAATTATCTGCTACGTTAAATTTAACTAAAGATGATATTGATAATGTGGAAATAAGTACTAGTGGCTTAAGTGAAATCATTACAAAAATGAAAATTTCAAATAAGCTACATGCAGCGGAATCTGGTAGATATTATAAAACAACAACATCTAAAAACTCTACAGCGCGTGCTAAGTATAATCTTGGCGATAAAGAAGGTATTGCAACAATTAATCTTGATTATAATGTAGGCACTATACCAGAATCAGCAGACTCAGATTGTAATGCAGATTGGTATTCATACTATAATAATATTGTTGGAGACATGAAAATAATTGTTGAGTGTAATGTCATAAATCCAGCAAAAGGATACCAGTTAGAAACAGGCGACATTATTACATTTACAGATATGCCAGCGGAAATGTTTGGTACAGACTTTTCAACAAGTAAATATTATATGATAATTGAAACACAACGCTCACTAGGTAATGTGAGCATAGTAGCAAGAGAGGTAGGATAATGGCAAATAATTTACCCATAGCGAGAGTAAGATTTTACTGTGACCAAATAAGTTATCGTTTATCGCGTGGCGTATCTGTAAACGGTTTTTATGATGTACAGGCAACAAGTACAGGAGACAATTTAGTTGGTATTAAAAGTGGTGGCGGCAGCGAAGAAGACCTTTTTGATATGCGTCCACATAACTTAGTGACGTTTGATACATCACGCGGCAATGGTCCAGCAGACCATGTAGTCATTAGCCTTGACATGATGGGTGAGTCGGATTCAAAACATTCTTTTGTTGCAATATTAAATCACAATTTAGCTACTGCAACAGGAAAAATTCGTGTTTCAGCAAGTGACACTAAAACCCATATTGAAAATGATGACCTTTCTGGCGCAACTGCAATTAACTGTACTGAGGTAGTGAACGCTGGTGGTGCTGATGGCTCATCTAATATATTTACACCAGCTGCGGATGGTAGTACTATCGTGACATGCGCAGAATCTGATCTACGTTACTGGGGTATACAATTTGAAGGTAGTAACAGTGGTAATTTTAGCAGCACTGACCTTACCGTAGGATGTATACTGGTTGGTGAGTATTATGACGCAGCTCCTGTAGATGTCAATCTTACAAGAAGCATAGATTTTGATGGGGTCAATGTGCAAGAAAGTTTAGGCGGGCAACGCTTTTCTACCATGACACATCACGGTCGTCAAACATCTGCTACATCCAAATCTCCATTTGTAACCACTTCAAGTCAGCAACAAGTATTTGGCGGTCGTATGATATATGACATGACCATGAGTCATGTTGCGCATGATGAGGTCATGCCCACACAGTATAATACATATGACCCAACTGGAGATTCATTTGTAAACGATGTGTGGAATATGACCAATGGAAATCACTTGCCATTTATATTTTCAATTGATAACACGCATACTGGCAGCAATGCGGAAAGTAGTCATATTTTTGCGCGGTTCGGTCAATCAGCTTTGAAAATGCAACAAGTGGCCAGTAATCGATTTAATTTTAAATTGCGCATTGAAGAAGAGTTGTAAATGCGCGGCTTTTCCACAATTTTCCACAAATAACTAAGTTTCTCCTCGGTAACACACCGGATTATGATTCCGGTGCTCTAACCAGCTGAGCTACTCCGCCATATATTATTTTACTCGTCGTGAAACTAGCATGAAAACCATGCCAACAAGATGCCTTAATTTATTGCTAAATATGCACAAAAATGCATGAAAAAGCACCTTATTTTCCACAGATTTCCACAGAAATAATCGGAAAAGCCGCGCGGGCGTGTCTTCTGTACTGTGGTTAATTATTAACAATATACAAGCTTTCCAAATAGCGCATACTGAATAATATTATCAGCATCACCAGCATCAATATTACCAAGCTCTATAACACTTTCTTTGCGCCGTTGATCGTAATACAGCTCAACTGAATTTTTATCTATCCATAGCTGAAAACCTTTTTTAAGCATTTCTGGCGTAAGCGTATGTATTTCACCATCTGCGCCAATTTCTAAACGTCCACCAATGGCCAGCCACTCGTATTCATGTTGTACCTCATATCGCCTTTCTGGCAGCTTAGAAGTATCGCCACCAATACCTTGAATAGACTCACACCAGTAGTTTACACCGCCTTCAAAAGCTATACAGAGTAAGTCCATTATATCTTGAACATTGAGTTCTATAGTTACGTTGACTTTCATTACATTTATCCTTTGTATTGCGTTTAATAATTAACGACAGTGCTATTAGAATAATCTTCCACTGTTACCAAATATCTACGACCTCTATAGTAGTAGAAATGCCATTCGTTCATTGAGTTTTTTTGTTTTGCTCTATAAAGATTAACTACTTTACCACTTGGCAATTTTACTCTATCTAAAAAGACTCTACCAGTCAATGTAATTGGCTCTAAACAACGTCCAGTAATATGAAATGAACTCATTACGCTACCCCCATCTTACGATTAAACGCGTTATCAATGCTATCGTTGAGCTTATCCATCGTTGCATGCGATACTGGAGCGTAATGCTTAGATACTACTGACTTGGTAGAATCGCCAATAGCATACCCAGCAAGCTGTATATCGCCGTTTTCTTCTTCTGCCAACTGTGCTTTCAACCTACGCAGATCATGGCATGTAAACTGGATTCCAGTAATGTCATTGATATCAGCAATAATGCCACGCAGCTTTTTATACCCAAATGGTAATGGCTTTTCTTTGCCTTCTTCTTTCCACTTTCTAAGTATATCCATTACAATGGGATGCTGCTTGGCCAATTTGCGCGAATACTTGCGTTTTGGTAGTAAGCTGATAGTGCGCTCATTAAAATCTACATGATGCCATTCTAGTACCTTATCGCGCCTTTTATAATTATAACCAAGTAGCTCTGTGGCTCGCGCGCCAGTGTAAGTATATAGTGTTAGTAAGTCTTTTTGAAACTCACTAAGGTCAGCGTGATTGAATAATGTAAGTATTTCCTCATCGGTCCATACCTTAAAGACAACTTGATTTACCTCTGATGCATTGTACTTATCGTTTTTAGTAACCACCTCAAAATTGACCATGCCGCGACCTTGAGAACCGCCATTAACCCTCGCCCAGTTAAAAATGTGACGTAAATCGCGTAAATAGCTGTTTATGCCATTACGAGTGCATGTCTCATTGCGCTTTGATTTATATATCTCCCATCCCAATAGTCCATTTTCTTTCATACTTCGTATATTATCTACTGGTGTATCTGATGGAAAAACAGGCTTAACGCTATTCATTACGTTTTCATATTTTTCCACAGTATCCATATTGGTCTTCTTGTCCAGTACATTAGCAGTAAATGCGTCAAACACATTTTTTATGGTCACGGTTTCTTCCGTTTGAAAGTACATTGCGTGCCATATGGGATTATTGGTTTTATGATAATGCGCTATGTTCTCCCAGCGTCGAAGCTCCTCATTTGCGTCATTTTCATGCTGAAATGTAGCTTTTTGCCACTTGCCTTTAACCGGGTCAAAGTATGAAAGCACATATGGTTTTTTAGCGTTTTTTTCGCTGCGTTTATTAATTGATGCCATGGTGTTGTCTCCTAGTTGTTTATTGTGGTGATAAATGGTGTTATGTTTCTAAAAATTGAACTTTTGAATCTACAGTTAGATCAATCCAGTTAATCTTATTATAAGTAATGGTATGAACTAAACCTTTTCCAGATTTGGTAATATAAGTAACTGGCACAGGTATATAATGATTACCAACCATATTTTTAAGTGATTCAAAAATGTAAGGCATTGATTTAGTATGCTCTTGTAAGACCTTAATAGATTCTTTATCAATTATATTATTAATAGGATGATCATCCATTTGACTATATTTTTTTCCTAATTGATAATATTCTTTTAATTCATCTACAGAAAAACCAGTGCGATCAGAAAGTATTATCATATTGTCAACATCTACAATAGTACGACCTATTTTAAATCCTTTTCTGATTAATTTTACTTTTACTTTAAAATCAAATTGAAGCATATCCCAATGTGTTTTTTCTGATGTTTTTTCACTGATCATTTCTTTTAATTTATCTATCTCAATATTTTGACTTTCTATCTTGTCTCGTTGTAGATCTATTAAATATCTTGTGTCCATGTCTAATTCTCCTGTTTGATTGTGGTGACTAATTTCTAAGCCGTCTGGCGTTTTGGTAATACTGTATCCCAACGCACTTGCAACAGCTGCTAAAGATTTATTGTGTATCTTTTTTGCGCTACCATTTAACCACCGATGTATTTGCTGCCGGCCAATTCCAGTGTCTATAGAAAGCTGTGATATCGTGTCTTGATTTTGCTCCATATGTCGCTTGATCATTGCAATGACAGCTTCATGTTTATTTGTGTATGTTGTCATGTCTATTCCTTCAATAGCTATCTAAATATAGCGACAAATATGCATAACTTGCAAAAATAATACTTGTAAAAGCTCCAATCAAAAATATAAGTTAGCTACAGATGCACAATAAAAAAGCTACACATAACCCCCGGACAATTCATCAGCTTATGAGTGAATTTGGATATAGTTATCGTGATATGGAGCCGATGACAGGCTTATCCGCAAGTATGCTGTGTAGATTATTTAATGGCAAAAGAAACTTCTTAACCAGACATAAATCATTAATTGCTAAAATATTTCAAATAGACGAGAAAAACATTATATGGCCACCGAAGCTGTACAAAACAAAATAGGTTGGATGACCATTAAACAAGCTGCGCTATACCTTGGTGTATCTGAGCGCGGATTAAAATATGCAGTAGCTTTAAAAAAGCAAAATAAAGCGAATCGATCGCTCATTATAAAAAGCTACGGAAACCGTACACTAATAAACGTAAAAAGTTTAGATGATATTGAAAAGATCACAATTAATGCTCCGCAACACTAGGCGGTGCCGTACCCTCCATTTGTCTGTCTATCCTTCACTGACAATAGGTGCTGCCTAGTGTTATATATTGTACACATTAAAGATAAACATGAGCGCATACAGTTCGCGGCGCATATTAAAAAGCTATTAAGAACTGCTAACATAGAAGCAAAAGATTATATACCCGGTAAGAACAATCAGATCATACGATCGGATATTGGCATCAAAGCTGATGGTCTAGATAAAAAGATTTTGGCTCAAGTACTGAGTCAAATAGAAAGACGTGGCTATACTATATTAAACGCAAAAGGCTCGGAAACACCGAGCCTAATGCACTCTGCTGCGTCACCACAACGACAACAGAAGACAACAGGAGAAATTACGAATGGGAATACTACCTAGCAATTACGAAGTACCCGATTCTGGCTCCGCTGGACTATATGTCAAGCTGGAACCCGGTGAGAATCGTTTTCGTGTATTGGAAGCACCTACTACTGGTTATGTAGTTTGGGAAGATAAAAAGCCAACCAGATATAAAGATAGGGCAGATGTGCCATCTGGCTCAACAGAGGTAAAACATTTTTGGTTTGTGCCAGTATGGATGAAAGACCAAGTATGTTTTTTGGAAATGCAGCAAAAAAGTGTGATCAAGGAATTGGCATTTTTTGACCAGAATGAAGATTGGGGCAATCTAACCGATTATGATGTGATCGTTAATCGCGAAGGTGAAGGCATGGACACGCAATATCGTACTGCTCCAGTGCCAAAAAAAGCATTGGCTAAAGCAGCAAAGGATGCTTGGGCGGAGATGAAACCAAACTATAGACCAGAAGAGCTATTTAAAGACGATGGCTCTGTTTATAGGCCAGAAGCAGAAGATTCAGACGAAAAGCTACCATTTTGATCAACGTAGCTAAAAAAGGCTATCGTGGTGAGGTCGAGGTTCTTAGCATGTTTGAGAGCCTCGACATCAAGGCCATACGAGCTTGGGGTAGCGATGGTCGTAGTATCATGCAAAAAAGTGATGTAGATATTTTAGCGCATGTTGATGATATAGAATTAAAAGTACAAGTAAAGCGGCGCAAAAAATTGCCCGCATATCTACAGTTTAAAAATTGTGATCTGGTGGCCACCAGACAAGATAGAGGTCACTGGGTATATATACTTCGCGAATCCACATTTAAAAGGTTATTAGAAAAATGTGTTTCGTGATCAATAAAGATTATGCTGGAGAGTTAAAGATGAAAAGCATGACAAATGAATTCATTGAGGTTGGCAAACTAGAGAATTCTCCAGCTGAAATTGCCGATCATGTCGCAGTGCATGAAAGCGGGGTCAGAAATGTTGTAAAAACTGGTCAAGGGTCGGCACTGGTGGAAACAGCCATGACCCCGCAAGTATTAGGAGATAAAAAAATGAATGCAAAAGCAAATCTCGTGAATGTTGTAAGTAAATGCGTAGATGAAGTGTTAAAAAAACATAAAGTTAAAAACGAAGATAAACGCATGGAGATTGCAATGGATGTATGCGATGAGATATTAAGATTCTTAGATAACCCAAGCAATTATAAGAAGAAAAATGGATAAGAAAAAACGGTACTGGGCAACACCACCAGACATGATGAAAGAGCTAAACGATGAGTTTGATTTTGATTACGATCCATGCCCACATCCAAGACCAAAAGGTTACGATGGTTTGGAAGTAGAATGGGGTAAAAGAAATTATGTAAATCCACCATTTTTAGGCGGTTATATGAAGTGGGTCCACAAAAGTATTTTAGAGCATAAAAAGAATAAGCTTGTCGTATTTATTATACCCATGTATGCATGTAGAGCAGTTGCGTATTTATGTGAATATGGTGCAGAAGTAAGATATGCTGGTATGCCGCAATGGTTAGCATTGGAAGATGGTGAACCAAATCCGGGTAGGAAATGTGATCGGCAACCTTGTGTTCTATTGATATTAAAACCCGACCAACCCGAATGTATTATGTGCGATAATAGTGTTTGTGAATATTGTTTGAAGAGCAAAGATGAACAGTAAAGAATTCAATCAGCACAGGAAAGAATTTTTTGACAAAGCGATGTCATTAAGTGACGCTAAGAGCGTTGAGTATACTATATCTAATGAGGATCGCTTATACAATTTTAAACATGTAGCCGCAAGGCTTGGTACGACTCCAGAACAAGCATTAATGGTGTATGTATTGAAGCATGTAGATGCAATCTGCAATGACGCAAAAACCGGGGTACAAGTCAGTGATGAAACCGTGATGTCCAGAGCTATGGATATCTGCAATTATATGGTCTTGTATACTGGATTAAAAAAAGAACCACAACCAGATGAAGATAACACTAAACCAGTTGGAACTGAACATGGCATTACTCAGCGGAACGGAAAGGATGATTCAGAACCAAAAAAATGGAACGAGCTTTCGCAAACAAAAACTTGATCCAGACATAAATGGAATGGCTGGCGAAATTGCTGTCGCCAAATATTTCAATAGATTTCCAGACTTTTCTGTAGGACCACACAGAAGAGGATATGACCTAATCATAAGTGGACGTAAAGTAGATGTAAAGACCACTACATATAACCCCGGTTACTTACAGGCAAAACTCAACAAGAAATTTGAAGATGCCGATATTTATTTATTAGTAACAGCTGACCTACCGCACTATACCATACAAGGCGGTGCCACAGCACAAGACCTACTGCGCAAGACCAATATAAAAGATACTGGCTATGGACAATTCTATACGCTAGAACAATTTCAATTAAAGAGTGTGCAGCAGCTATGGAGAAATCGCTATGCACAGCCTAAATAAAGGTAAGATGGGCGAATTAGCAGTACAAAAAAGTTTGATTGAGCAAGGATATAATATTTATGCGCCTGTTGTTGATTCTGATCAAGTAGATCTGGTGGTAGAATTAACCAGCGGCACAATGAAACGTGTCCAGATCAAAACGGTCACGGAGTTGAAACGTGGCACATCAATTGAAGTAAGCCTTACAAAATATAAAAATACCAATAGAATAGATGTAGTGGCCGTGTATTTCTTACCAAAGAATATTATTGCATACTACCCATATGACAACTCACATGCATTGAGCCTTGCGATAACTACAGGCAAAAATAACCAGACCAAGAATCGTAAGTGGTTTTATTCCTATGACCGATTTCCGGAGTTTAGCTAATGAAAGCACACTACGCTGGCAGCATAGCCTATGATAATGAACGTGACGAGTGGGAAGACGCTTTGGTCATGGCATTCAGCTTTGATGAGCTGGTAAAAGATATGAAAGAATTAATGTCACAACGTAAGAACAGTGAAGTGCATTTTGCCTGTTTTAAAGATAAGAACGGCAGAGAGCATGATGTCACACAAAAAGTGAGAGAGGAGATTGGATAATGCCAAAGACAAAACATCACAAGAAAAAGTATCCGAATTCAGAATGGGTACGGCGCAGAAACATACGCAAAGCAGCAGCTTCAAAGCAAAGCTCATCAAAGCCAGTGGTGGATATGGTGGATTCATCAGACAATATAAAAGAGATCCGTTCTACTGCACAGATAACGAAGCCAAAAAGTTGGTTGGGCGCAATCAAAAATGTATTTGCGGGTCGGGGAGAAAGGTAAAGAAATGTTGCATGTAGAAAATAAAGAAACACGAGGTCGTAAGCTTATCGTGGATGAAGTATTAAAAGCTTGCGGTGTATGTGGCCATGTATGGGAAAAGGTCAATAAAAGAATATATGCTGTGACGCATATGATATATCCATTTGGTGTGATACCAAGAATTGGTAAAGAAGTAAAAACATGTCCTCGTTGCAAATAAATAAAAGAAAAAGAATTATACATATTGACTACGAGCCAAATGACTCTAATGGTGGACCAGCATATGATGCGAAAAAAGCTGATAAGCATATTAAATACTGCGTTACATGCAAAAAATGTTGGCAAATAGACCTTGAGTCTAGCCGCGAAACCTATAATAGGCTGCTAAAAAGAACGATATATAATTATTATGAGAATTTTCCGTCCATAGGTAAGAAACGTAAAACATGTAATCGATGTAAAGGAGAGACAACATGACAAAATGGTATTTACACGAGGTAATGGTAACAGGAGTAATGGATGTGATCATGGTCGCATTCTTTGGAGTGATATTCTACTTTCTGATGAAGTGGTATGTCTGGATGTGGTTCAAGCGCATATGGGTGGTGCTGCTTACCATCAATAGAAAGATGGATATTTTCCTAGAGATCATGAATATAAAGGATGATGAAGATGTTTCTAATTAACGTAGCAGAGTGGTGCGTGGAAGCACTGGTATTGGCACTGGCATTCTTTTTCTTTGCCACTGGCCTTTTTATTTTATTAATGCTGTTCAGCGTGACCAAACAGGCATGGCAGCGAAGTGAGGTAAAACAGAAATTAGAAGAATTTATATCCAACCATTAAACAGAGGACAACAACATGGGGAAACTACTAAAGAACGTAAAAGAGAAAGGCTTTGTGGAAGTCGATCTGGACGAAACAATTGGCGACATATTAAGATATGACAAGTTCAAGAAGCATGGCGCAATGTATATTTTGGAAGATGATACCAAGGCTCCAAGCGTCACCACTATTATTGGAGATAATCTAGGCTGGAATAAAAATGCATTAATGTCATGGGCAAAACGTCAAACTGCGCTAGGCAATGATGTGGATGCAATGCTAAAGGATGCGGGCGAAACAGGCACGCTACTACACATATTAATAGAAGCACATCAACGTGGTCTGAATGTGGACCCTAGAGATTTTACGGAAAATCAATTTGTCAGCGCCATGAAATGTTTTACCGGGTATATCAATTGGGTCAATAAGGTCAAATTCAAACCATTGGCCAGTGAATTGATCCTGGTAGACAATGAGCAGCGTGTAGCTGGTACAGTGGATTGTGTTGGCAAGGTTGGCGATGATCTTGTGCTGATCGATTGGAAGACAAGTAAGTATCTATATAAAGAGCATAAGATTCAAGTGGCGCAGTACGCTACCATGATGGAAAAGTCTAGCAATGTGGATTATTATGTCATGGAAGGCGGCAAACCTAAGAGACTCAAACATTCAGACACCAAACGCAAATTCGCTTATGCCATGATATTAAGATTTGATAAAACAGAGGTAAAGTATCACCAACATATGGTAGATCGTAAGAAAATTGATGCGGGTGCAAGCATATTTCAAGACCTACTACACTTACATAATAAAAAGAATACGATTTGAAACCGCAGTTCAGTCGCGTCAATACGCGCGGCACTAGAGCGGTTTGCACACAGGATGGATGTGGAAAGGACTTTAGTGTATCTATCAATGAAGAATTCAGTTATTGCCATCGTTGCCATAAGCACTGGTATCATAACGATATGGAAAAGATAGAGGAAAGACCGCCAGAACTAATGAATACCAGAACTCCAGTATTCATCAGAGGGAATAAGGCCAGAGAACAGGCCAAATACGATGAAGCAAGGGCGGTATTCTTAGAACATTTTGACCTGATCGTTAAGCATGAGCAGCTGCCATGGCCAGAGAAAGCAAAAGAGTATGGCATTGGTGCCAGAAATAAAGGTGATGACGAAGTGCAGCTGATATTTGAAATTGATGAAGACCATTACAAGTTTCACAAAGGTCAGCAGTTTGGAAACGCAGATTGCAAGATCTACCCCATAAGCGTGCTTCCACAACTACAAACCAACAGCACGCTACTGGTCGTGGAAGGCGAGAAAGATGCCATCACGGCCAATTCCAACGGTGCGCCAGCTATTACGTTTACCTCGGGTGCTGGCGCACTCCCTCGCGATATTTCTAGCATTGAAAAGTTTACAAAACTGGTTATATGCTATGACAATGATGAAAAAGGCGTGGAAGGTGCAAGCAAGGTCGCCATGGAGCTGTACAAACAAAATAAAACCCGGAAGATAAAAATATTAAAATGGAACAATAAGCCGGATAAATATGATATTACAGACTACTTCATGGATGGCTATACGGCCAATGACCTATATAGTTACGCGGATAAAATGCCAGTGTATGGCGCTAGTGCAGCGGACTTTGGTGGACTTAATGCGTATGACCCGGAAACATTTATCAATCGATTCCAAGATGAGGTGGTACAGATCTGTGAGGAAATACTTTTAGAGAATGGCACTTCTAGCATCTCTGGCCAATCAAACGTGGGCAAGTCCATACTGGCTTTGCAATTCGCCATGTCTGTGGCCATGGGAGTGCCATTCCTTACATTTAATGTACCGCGGCCTAGAAAAGTATTACTGGTGCAGTTCGAGATGATGGATGCACATATGAAGACACGAGTGGATAAGTGTATGGCCGGGATGATGGCTCAGTATCCGCATAAGATAGGTCTGTTGCGAGATAACCTTTTCATCACAAGCATGGAAAATATAAAGATCTTCACAGACCAGTACAAAGCCATCGAAGGAAACCTCATGTCTGGTGACTTTGATGTGTGCGTGGTGGACAATCTATATAGTAGTTCTGGTACGCAGCTGCATAAGAATGATGCACTCACGCAGCTGATGAGTCGTATCGATGAACTACGGAAAGAATATCAGTGCGCGTTCATGATGATCAGTCATCATAAGAAACTGGAAGAAAAGCGGCCGCTGGAGCATTCCATGGTGTATGGTGGGTCGTACTTTGTGAACTTTCTGGATAATCTGGTTCAAGTGGCCAACACCGGGCGACATAACCAGTTGAAAGTGTTCAAGATCACCAAGATCAGAACCGAGAACGAGTTCCATGAAGTGCCGCTTGGTATCTGGCTGCATACGGAAGATGAGCAGCTATATTTTCAATATCGCAAGCCGCTGCCAAAGAATGAAGCATACTGGTATACAGATCCGGAAGAAAATACGGAAGAAAGAGTACTAAATGCGGTAGAGTCGGAAGGTGACAATTTTTCATACATGCAGTTTGCTGATGCGCTGGAAAAGACGCTGAAGATCACTAGTATGAAAAGTGTTTATAAGTGGTTGGATAAGCTGGAAAGCATGGGGTATATTACTAAAATTGAGCGGGGTCATTATGTGCGTTGCGCCAATGAGTTGGATGCATTTATTAAATAACCGCATGGGTAAAAAAAGTAAAAAAAGTAAAAAAAGTAAAAAACTTTTTTACTTGGTAACGCAGTTTCGCACTAGTTGTCACGACAATCTTTTTTACTTTTTTTACTTTTTTTACTTTCTGGGGGTGTACGGTGTTTTTTTACCCAAGATGCCCATTAAGCCATAATGCGGATAAACAGTGCCAATTCGCGTATGATGGCGAAAATGGCATTGAATGCAAGTATATAATTGGCTGGTATCATAAGCTAAATATCAAGCATTTAGACCGCTGCTTTTTAAAAATAAAAAACCGTGACAGATTGGCGTGGCGGAACCGAATGATAAAAAAATTCGGCGAACCTCAAATATAAAATTCTTCAAGTCAAAAATATTAAAATTGGTGTCCGAGCATGATTTTGAGCCAAAAAATCATCAAATTTTGGTTTGCGGGTCACATTTTGTGACACTAAAAAAACCCGCAAAAAAGCCGCAAGAAACCAGCAAAAAAGCCGAAAAAAAAGCCGCAAAAAAAGCACATCCAAACTAGGCACCAAAGCCGCAAAAAAGCCGCCGCATTTTAACGCCAGCGGCGCGGCCTGTATATTTTGCGCGGTCATTCCTAGATCCTGGGTCATTCCTGGCGCTAGGTAGTACCAAAAAACGCCGGTTTTATCGTCGGGCGGCACATATACCGCCGGCGGGAATCTGTTTTGTTTTTTGTCTATTTACGGAAATTTTACGGAACAAAAAACCAGCTCTATATTTAAAGCCGGTTTATTTAGTGAATGCGGCGCGAATTCTGGCCGCGGCTGGTTATGTATAGGCAAAAAAAAACCCGCTCGAAAGCGGGCTTTTTTACGGTGTTTATTTATTCATCCGGCCAGAGCTTATGACTAGACCAGCATAGCCAAGCAAAATAGGCTATAATAAGCAGCTCGCGGAATATGTCGCCGGGTGTCAAAGCTCGTTTTCTGCTTCAAAGTGTTCTATAGCTTTTATAATGTTATCTTTAGCGGCTGGCCAGCTGGGCGCTACCGCATAGATCATACTAAAAACACTGTATAAAATGCCGTTAACAATAGCGAGGATATTGTAGTTTTTAAATTCCTCTAAGCTATGAAGCCAGCAATCCGTTTTCATGATGACATTATTATATTCACTCATGAGCTTTTTGTCTTCTTTTGTCATGGTTTTATCCTTCTTTTTTTTTGTTAATGAACCGGTATCACTATCGACACGCCGCCAAACTTCTCGCGGTTTCCGCATGCGTGCGGATTATCTTTTATTAGTGTACACTCGCCGCAATATTTTGGACATATAAAAACCTTACTAGCGTTTACCTTGCTCCGGATCTCGCGGCGGTCTTGTTTGGTCAGTGTTTGTTTGTTCCAGTTGTCTAGAGTTTTCGCGGATACGTTCACGGCTATAAAATCGCCGCGATATATGGCCATATTCCGCACATATGCGCCGGTTTTAGTGTGTTCATGTATTCCGCCGCTAGACATGTTCAAAGAGTAGTTTTTAGGCCATATATAGCCGGTCTTGTCTAGCTCTTCAAATAAATGCAAGCTTTTACTGTATCCGTATGCATTTAAACGCGGGTATTTTTTGAGCGTATCCATCCAAAATTTTAGGACTTCTACGCTGCTAAAATCACCGTCCACATAAAGCCGCAGCGTGACCGCGCCAGATGTTTTTTCTAGAATGCGCTCTATATCTGCGTGTATTATCTGGCGGAATACTAGGCCGCGCTCCAGCAGCGTATTTTGTAGCTGCCGCATGAATGCCGCCGGATACCGCCAAGCTTTTACACTATAACACCAGCCCGCCAAAATACCTTTTACAAACTTCCAGCATGCACCGGCACCCGGGCAATTTATACCCGGGAGTGTACTCCAGCTAATAAATGGTAGCTTACTATTACCTAGCGTAAACATCGTGAACGGCGGCGCTCCGGCCTTGCTGGCTGGTTTTAGCAGCCATTGCCAAAGTTTCGCGGCATTTTGTACCCAGCCGGGTTTGTTAATCTCGTGAGCTTTTACCGTGATCTGCTTTAGTGTTTTTAATACGCCGGCCGCGGTCAGGCCGTTGCTGAAAAGCGCGCGCGCTAAAAATGCGCGGCTCATTGTTGTCTTCTGTTGTTTCATGATTTTACTCCGTGGTGTTTAGTTTGCTGATCTCTTCATCTATTGTTTGCTGGTCGTCAATAGTTGTAATAATCAAGCTATCAATGTCGTCATAATATTCATTATTGTATTTTTGCTCTTCTATTACATCGATCTTATCATAAGATCCGAACTCTACACCGTACCCGCCGCCGTCATAATCAATGGCCAATATATAATACTGTCTTGCATTACTTAGCTCGTGGAATCTTACTAGACCCGTGGCGAGTCTTTTCATGAATTCGCCGCTGGTCTTGGAGATCTGTCCGCCCAGATCATTTTGGAACCGTCGGAAGTTCTCGTTTATATAGCTCTTTCTAACGTCGTTGAATTCCAAGTCCATACATAGCTCGCCGAACTCTTTGCCGTTCATCTGTGACCAGCCGTCACGCAAAATACAGAGAGCTTGCTCCATCTGCTTGGGTGTTAAAGTATTGGTTTTATTATTGTTATGTGTCATTTTGTTATCCTTCTGCGGCTTCTGCCGCTGTTGTTTTGTATATAATAGGAGTAGTGTAGCTATTTTGTAGCTTATTGTCAACATTCAATAAATGATGAACCCGGCCGCGAGTGAGTTCAAAATATAGCTGGCGGTCAATGCGTAATATCCGGCCAGATCTCCACAATTTTACACAGTCATTCGCGGCACCGTCGGAAGTCACCCGGATAAATAGTCCGGTGTCACGAAATGATACGGCAACACCAAGGCTGGAAATTGGCTGACTTGGTATTGTCTCTCTAAATTTTTTTTACCCTTTTTTGTCAACACTTTGCATGTGTAGCTTATGTCGCTTTATGGATAAAGAATGGCATAATCTATCGGATGCGGATGCCACTTTATTAGAAGATGCTATAATACAAAGTGAAGAATTCGCTGAAAAGCTTGCGATTTTTCGTAGTGGACTTATTCCGCCAGAACAACGGTGGCTCCAGCTCAACGCCCACGAGATCTACGACAAACTAAGCATGCGTGAATTAGAAGTGTTCAAAATGCGCACATTAAAGCACACCTTTCCAGTAATTGCAGAAGCCTTGGATATTAGCGTATCCAGTGCAAAGACATACTGGCGGCGCTGCCTTGCAAAGTGTAGCAAAGCATTCATGTCAACCAATGAGGTAAGTAGTGATGGGTAAAAAAATTGACATCGATGGTAAAAAGGTACGCATGCTGGCCAGTTTCGGCTGTACCTATATGGACATTGGCAAATATTACCAGTGTAACGAAAGCGTCATTAGAAAACGCTTTAAACCAGAATTTGAAGCTGGCCAAGAAGAATTAAAATTATCTCTGCGCAAGAACCTTATAAAAATGAGCCTAGAAGAGCAGAATACAGCTGCATCCATCTTTCTAGCAAAGAATTACCTCGGCATGTCCGACAAAACTGCGATCGACCTTACTGGAAACATTGAAAGCGTACTGAAAGAGTGCGGTTTCGAGGACAACCCAATTGATCAAGCAAATACTGAACCGCGAGAAGCTCTGGAAGCTCTTGGGATATCAGCCGACACCACACCAACAGGCCATACATAATTCCAAGGCGCGGTTTCGCGTCTGCAACATGGGTCGGAGATCTGGCAAGAGCTGGATGGCCGCACACGAGATCATCCCATGGCTATTAACACCAAACACACGCGGTTGGATCGTAGCGCCAAATTATAACCTTGGTCAAAAGGTTGCTCGTGAAGTAAAGCGTATCATCATTCGCGAATTAAAGCTACCAGTAGAATCCAAGAAAGAAATTAGTGGCGATCTATACTTCATGCGCCTATCCGGACTTAACTCAGAAATAGCGGTACGCTCCGCGGACTCCCCGGAAAGTCTTATAGGAGAAGGTATAGATTATTTAGTAATAGACGAAATGGCGCTCATATCAAAGCAAGTATATGAGATGTTCTTGCGACCAACACTAGCAGACAGGCAAGGCTGGGCGTTATTTTGCTCTACTCCGCGTGGATTCAATTATTTTGAGCAACTCTACCGCTATGGGCAAGATAAAAAGCACCCAGACTGGGAAAGTTGGCAAGTACCAAGCTGGCGATCGCCATTCTTCAAGGATGACATAGAACAACTAAAAAGGACAATGACTCGTGAAACATTTTTACAAGAGGTCGGAGCTGAATTCACCAGCTTTGCTGGAAAAGTATACGACTTTGACCGCTTTACCCAAGTTAAGGCCAACCTCAAGTATGACCCACACCTACCGACATACATCAGTGTCGATTTCGGTTTTAGAGCAAGCACAGCGGTCTGTTTACAAGTACGAAACAACCCAGATGGCCTTTCCACGATCTACCAGATAGATGAGATATTCTTAGAAAATAGCACTACAGAAGAGCTTGCAAAACTGGTCAAAGGTTTACCATATCATGTGATCGCATATTTTGGTGACCCAGCTGGAGCGGGTTCCAATTTGCAGACCGGTCTATCCGATTTTCAAGTGTTTAAAAAGTACGGAATGAACATACGCTGCCGCAAAGACCGCCATAATCGCGATGTAATTAATGGTATTACCCATGTTCGCCGCTGGTTTGAAGATGCAAATGGCGAAAAGCATTTCTTTGTAGCAAAACGATGTAAGAAATCTATCCAGAGCTATGAGAATTATCGCTACCCGGAACATAAGAAAGATCAGCAGCTAAAAGAAATGCCATTAAAGGATGGTATCAATGACCATATTGCTGATGCATTGCGTTTTGGAATTGTAAACTTATTTCCTATTAGAAGTAGAACAGCTGGTGTAATCGATTGGTAATATTACAAGATCTAAGTGAAGGCGCGATACAAGCGTCATTAAAAAAACAACTTTCATACATTGAGGATGAACGCACAAAAGAGCGTGATTACATGCTTGATTGGTATGAGGGTATCAACATTGAGGATTATGTAAAACGCTATTTTAGCGCAGAGACATTAAGGCAAGTTCCGCCACTGAATCAGAATATCACCAAGCGCGTAGCATCCTTGGTTGCAATGACATACAAGCGCAGTCCAAGGCTTCGCGTTAATGAAAGATATAAAGAACTAATTGATAGTTCCAGTTTACAGGCACAGCGCAGATTACTGGAGCGGTTGACATTTTTATTAGGAACCATGGCATTCCGGTCATACTGGGATGAATCCGTTGGCCAGATAAAGTATCAAACGCTTTGTCATTTTACCCCGCTGTTCGTTGCGGGTGATAGCCGTGATGAGCCAGTTGGAGTCATGTACCCGATAGAATACCAAGGCGATGCACGGCTAGAGAAGCCGGTTCACGCGGTATGGACCGCAGATCGTCCGGGTCAACCGGGAATGCATTATCTGGTGGATGAGCATGGTATGAAGATATCTGTCAATCCAGAAGACCGCAATCCATATGGAGTTTTGCCTATCACCTTTGCACATCGCTATCCACCACTAAGAGATTTTTGGTCTGGAAGCGGCGCAATCGATGTGGTTTCAGTAGATCAAGCCGTAAATGTAGCTCAAATTGAGCTATCTCTGGCTGTAAGGTATGGCGCAATGGGAATCAAGTATCTTACGAATATTGACGATGCATCGCGCGTAGAAATTGGCGTAGATAAACTTTTGTATTTACCACAGGACTCGGACCTAAGAGTAACCTCACCCGGTGGGAGTCTTACAGAGATAATTGAAGCTACTCGCTTTTTAGTAGAGTCATGTCTCAACAACAACCACATTCGAGCAAAATATGCGCGTAATGACTCTGGAAATGCACCGTCCGCTGCATCACTAGCAATCATTGAAATGGAGAATATGGATAATCGCACTGCAATGACCGAAGACACATGGCGACCATGGGAGCATCGCAGATATGAAGTGGATAGAAGAATTTTGCAAGTCGAAGCCAATGCCGACCCCGGCCAAGACTACTCTGTAGATTTCTTAGAGCCAAATTATGCTCTCACTCCAGAATCAGAAATTGCTCTATGGAGTTGGAGATTTGACCGTGGACTTGCTACTCCACAAGATTGGTTTGATTATAATAATCCAGATGCAAGCCAAGAAGAACGTACAGCGTTCCAACAGCAACAAGAAGCACAGCAAGAAGACCAGTTACCACAAAATCGTCTATTAAATAGACTACAGAGCTAAACATGGCCGTCATAGATGACGCTATTTCTAGCTATCTGAAATCATTAGGAATTGCAGAAGATGAGTTTATCCAAGACGTTAAGCAAATGGAAGAGGATGGTCTTACTGGAGAAGAAATACTGGCTGCTCTCGCTGCGCTTAATGTTGCGACCTATTTTATTGAAGATCTGGGTATGGCTGCCGCAATCAACACCCAGATGGGTTTCACAGAAACTCTTCTTGATGATCTGCCGTTTTTTGGGTCTGTCACGGAAAGACAACTTGTGGCTCTCCAAAATGTACAGCGATCATCCGTATTAAAATACACAGAACACCTTGGCGAATTAGTTCGTCAAGAAGTGATCACAGGAACTCAACTTGGCTTATCCGCGGATGATATAAAAGATAGGTTGGTACGTTCCATCAATGTCAACCGAGTGGATAATGTCATAGAAACTGCGATGACAAATTATCAGCAGCAAGTCATCTTTGCTATGGCAGAAGAATTACCCCAGGATCAACGATATACATATTCTGGACCACTAGATAATAAGACGCGACCTTTATGTCGTGAAATTATTGCTGCTCAACCTTTGACCAGACAACAGATAGAAAGCATTTTTCCCGGTTCGTTTGTAGATAGAGGTGGCTATAATTGCAGACACTTGTGGTTGCCGTTGTCGTCTAAAAGCGAATATACAGAAGACCGTGCCAGAGCGCGAAATGATATAAAAAATAAAAAGAGGTCTGGTAAATACAAAAAACCAGAAACATTAAAGCAGTACTATGAGCGTATTTAACATTAAAGAAATAATAAAGTTCAGACCAGCTGATATAAAAAAGATGGGTGAGGAATTGACCAAGACCCACAAGTTTCAAGCTCAAGATGGAATCGATGCAGATGGAAAGCGATTTCCAAGCTACACACCAAGATACGCACGAAGAAAAGCAGCTGGAAAAGCTGCAAAGAATCAAATCAGTAAACAAACCAATCCAGTGAATCTCACACTTACTGGCGCAATGTGGAAAGAATTCAAATATCAAAGATATGCTGTTGTGGACTCAGAAATACACATTGATTATGGAATTAAAGATGCAGAGCAAGCCAAAAAAATGGTTGCTTTGCAAAAAGGACGCTTTGGTAAGCCTAGCAAAAAAAGCAGAATTACTAATCGCAAAGATAAAGCGCGTGTGGTTGCTAAGAATCAAAAAGTAGGACCCGAAGTTGAAGATCGGATCGCTTTGTTATTTGCGCGCAATATTGAAAAGAATTTACAAAGACTTACAAACCGACCAACGATCATACGAATGTAATAAAAGGAGACAGTATGTCCGAAGAAGCAACCGTAAAAACGGAAGCGCCGCAGCCAGCGGAAGGCACCCGATCGCCTGTTGAAAAACCAGTATCGGTAGAGGTGGAACCTCAAAACCAAGACGAGCAACCCAATGCGCAAGATGTGGGCAAGCTCGTGGCAGACAGCCGAAAGTACAGACAACGCGCCCAAAAATCAGAAGCTGAACTCGCAAAGTTGCAAAAACAAATTGATTCTGATCGCCAAAAACAATTGGAAGAGCAGAACGAATGGCAGCAACTGGCAGAAGAACGTGCAGCACGACTTGCAGAGCTAGAACCGATCGTAGAACAAGCTCAACAAGATGAAGCACGCATGAGAGAAGAAATACTTGCTGATCTAAGTGAAGAGGATAGAGAGGTCTTTGGTGACTTACCGTTATCAAAACTTCGCGCTCTTCAAACCAAACTAAATCAAGATAGTCCGCGTTTGGCCGTTGCAAACAATCCCGCTGTAAGTGCAAATGAAGTTCCGCAAGATTGGACAAGTATGAATCGGAATCAACGTGCAAAACATTGGGATAAGATCGTAGCGAGCTACAGGCGGACTCCACCGAAATAAAAGGAGGCCTATAAATGGCTTATACCGCTTTTAGTGGTGATGCAACCCAAGGTACTGGATCACATTTAGATGTATTCATTCCAGAACTATGGGCGGATGGTATTTACCGCTATTTTGAAAAAAACCTCGTCTTAAAACCATTTTTTGACGATTACTCAAGTCTTGTGCAAGGAAAAGGAGACACGCTCCACATACCAACCGTACAGGAAGTTGCTGTAAGCACCAAAAGTGCAAACACTGGTGTTGCTTATAGTGTGAACACTGAAACTGACATTGATCTTTCCATTGATCAACACAAATATGCAGCAAAGCTATTTGAAGATATTGCAATGGTACAGAGCAATGAACAGCTTTTTGATAAGTATGCGCAGTCTATGGCTCGTTGGGCGTTTTCATAAGTAATTATGATTATTATGACTGGAGTATTAAGCGGGAAAGCTAAGTCGCAAGATACGCTAATCCGAACCGAAGTACACGCGAAGTGTGTATAGGGGCAGAGCATAGCTAGTGAAAAGATATAATCTAGCCAAGAGACTCCGGCATCCAAATATGGATGAAAAGATATGCCGATACCCAGTGGAAACGCTGGGATGTGAGATAAAAAACTCACTGCAACATTTGTATGGACTTGCGAAAGCTGTTGACACTAAGGTTGAAGCTCTTCTTCAAACATTGGGTACAACTCAGAACCTTTCAGCTAATAACAGTATGTCAAATGCTGATATTGAAACTGCGCTTGGAACTTTGATGTCTAATGACATTCCAAAGGAAGAGTGTGCATTCTTTGTCAATCCATTGATCTATGCTGACCTACTGAACTCAAAAGCATTTATTGCTGCACCTAACAGTCCAGCTAACTATGCTACTTCTGGTTCTTTGGGTAATGTAGTTCCGACTGGTTTCCAAGATAATGCTGTTATGCAAACTGGAGAAGTAGGTATGCTTTTTGGGATGCCAGTTTTCGTATCCAGTTTGATTCCAACAACATCAAGTTCTGGAATTGAAGCAGCGTACTTGGTACACAAGTCTGCTGTAGCAGTAGCAGTACAACAAGATATTCGTATACAAAGCGAATATTCTGTGGATTACTTAGGTACTAAGGTAGTTGCCGACGTGATCTATGGTGCATGTGTTACTACTTCTAACCATGTTAAAGGTATTGAGTTCTTGAATACTTAAACCTCACGCAATGGGCGGTGCTTTGTCATCGCCCATTGTATTATATAGTAGGAGAAATTTTATGATCATATTAAAAAAAGATAACCATTACGAACATACCGCTGATCGCGAAAAAGCACAGCAGCTGGTCAATGATGGCTTTGAAGTATTAAAAGATAAATCTGGTGGTCCTAAGATCGTCAAACAAGCAGCAGCACCAAAAAAGAAAATGTTCGCTAAGAAGAAAAAATAACGCTTATTAGCTGGACTCGTTCACGGTCTGCCAACACCTTAGAGAGATAGGAGAAGAAATGGCAAATTCAAATTTACATCGTTACACTGCTCAAGAAGCAGAAAATCGTCTTGGTGGCGGTGGTTACGATTATGTAACAAACGCTACTGTCAATTCCCACACTTACGTTGCAATTCAAGCACTATCTACTGATTGTGTCATATCTGCAACAAGTCTAGATACAGACATTTGGGATAGTTTATCATCAGTGACAGTTTTGGCGGGTCAAACCATTTACGGTGAGTGGTCTGCTGTTACTGTGGCCAGTGGTGATTTTGCAATAGTTTACAGGAAATCGAGTTAATCATGAGCAAATTACATAAAAGAAGTGTACAAGAAGCGTTAAACGTAACCGTAGGCGGTGAATGGACGGTTAATTCAGCTGGCACGGCTGGTTCATCTGCCAATGTAAATAATTCAACACATTTAGCGTTAGCTACCATGACATCAACGCTTGGAGTTTACAGCGCGGTAGAGATATACTTTAATTTTGCAACATCTGCTACAGATGTAAATGCATCCAACGATATGGTCATTCCAAAAAATACGATGATCTATCTGACCGTACCTCGTGGCCTTGGTAATACAGTTTATTTTAATTACAACTCAACTAGCACCACTACTGGTGCGGTAAGAACGGTGGAGATCTAAGATGTTCAATTCAATGGGGCAAAGCAATCCGCAAGACCTAGGTAATGGCGGTACTCTTGACGGTGATGTCACAATCACAGGCGATTTAACAGTTTCGGGTGGAATAGGACTCACACTATCAGAGGTAATTGAAGGCACATCAACAATAGATGTAACCAATACAGAAGCCTTCCTTGTGCGCAAGAACGGTGATGGTGGTGACATATTCACAGTAGATACAACTAATTCACAAATAACTATCGGTGGCTCTGCTGATGAAAAATTAATGCTGAAGGGTTCAAACAACCCATATATAAGATTTTATGAAAGCACATCAGCAAAAGCGTATATACAGTGGCACTCTGATGGATATATGCAACTTGAAAATAGTGAAACAGGAACTACGCTTAGATTAGCAGATTCGATAACAATATCAGATGCAAGTTCAGGTTCTCCTAAATTAATTCTTTATAATTCAAATACAAGTGGCAGTCAATCAAGTCACCTTGATTTTCAACAAGCAAGCACCAGCCAAGCAGATGACCAGCAATTAGGATATGTTTCATTTAGTGGATATAGAGACAATGATAGCAGTATAGAAACAATGGTTTCAATGGCGGCTTTTATGTCTGATATAACTACAGCCGATTCTGCTGGTGAATTTAGATTGCAAGTACATATAGATAATAGTGCTTCTAATGTATTGAATATTAATGGATTTGATGGAGGTGTAGGGCAAGGTAGCATAGTATTCAATGAGGACTCAAAAGATTTTGATTTTAGAGTAGAATCAGATAACAATGCTAATGCTTTTTTTATTGAAGGTAGTACAGGCAATACTGCAATCGGTACGGATTCTCCTTCATCACTTTTTCATGTTACAAGTTCAACAGCAGATGGACATATTATAGCTGAATCAACTCATGCTGGTTCAAATGGTGTTGTTGATATTAGGTCGGTTGCTGATAGAGATTCAGTAATACATTTTAGAGAAGGCACAACTGTAAAAGCCAGAATTAAAAATGATGCAAGTGCAGATGCTTTGGTCTTAACTGATGGGGCTGATAGTGATACTGTATTTATTAAATCAAACAATGTCGGGATTGGTGAAAGTTCTCCAGACAGGCTCTTTCACATTAAAGGTGCTACTCCATTTATTAGAACAGAAAGCACAGGTACTGGAAATGCTGGAATTGGACAATTAGAATTTTATGCAACTACTACATTGATGGGGTACTTTGGATTTGGTTCTACTGCAAACTCAGATATAGACTTGGCAAATGCAGTAACTGATGGAGATATAGATTATGCAGTTACTGGAACAGGAAGTAACCATACCTTTTATACAAATGAAAGTAGTGCAAGGTTTGTAATAGACAACAACTCCCGAATCTCACTCACAAATAATGATGCTGGTGGTACAAGTGGTTCAGATGGCACAAGTGCTAATACAATACTTGGATATTTAGCAGGTCAGGACATCGCTTCAGGTGGTGTGGATAATACCTATTTCGGACATAAGGCAGGTAATAACAATGCGACTGGAGATGACAATGTTTTCGTTGGCTCAAATGCGGGTAAAGGCTCACATGGAAACAGTAATAGTAAAAATGTTGGAATAGGTTCAGATGCTTTATTAGCTGTTAGCACAGGTAGTTGGAACGCAGTTATGGGTAATGCTGCAGCAAAAGCTATGACTGACGGACATAATAACATAGCGATTGGAAACCAAGCCTTAATGACATCTACAAGTGCTGGTATATGTGTTGCTATTGGTGATGATGCGATGAAAAATGGTAATGTTACAAGTGCCGCTGATGGAGCAGTTGCGATAGGCGGTTCTGCTCTTTACTCATTGACATCTGGAGCTGGGAATTTAGCGGTTGGTCAAAATGCTCTAAAGGCTCAAACTACAGGAACATATAGCTTGGCTATTGGTACTAATGTATTACAACATTCTGTAGATGGTACTTATAATATTGGTATTGGTTATGGGGTAATGTCTGATTGGGATGTTGGTGGAAGTACAAGCACTACAGTAGATGGTTCTAGTCATAATACAATGCTAGGAATTAATGCTGGCGGTGGAGCTTGGACTAATGTTCAATCCAGTTATAATGTAGGTATTGGAAACTATGTAATGGATGCGGCAATGGATGGGGCAACTTATAATGTTGCTATGGGATACAATTCTTTAACCTCATTGACTACAGGCGACCATAATACAACAATAGGAACGGGTTCTGGAGCGGCAATTAACACAGGGTCTAACAATACGATTGTCGGTAGTGGGGCAGGGGATTTAATCACAGACGGACATAATAATGTAGTGATTGGAAATGATGCCCTAAGAACATCTACAAGCGTAGGATATGCAATAGCTATTGGAGAATCTGCTATAGCTAATGGAGATGTAACTGATGCCGCTGATGGCACGATTGGTATTGGAAAAGGTGCATTATACGCATTGACAACTGGAGCTGGAAACACGGCAGTTGGATACCAATGTTTAGATGCGACTGACGATGGAGCATACAATACAGCAGTAGGATACAATGCTTTATCTGCTAATTGTGGAAATTATAATACATCTATGGGTGTCCAATCATTAGAAGCCACAACAGGCTCTGCTAATACATCTGTAGGAT
>VTLG01009409.1_pt1 | contig 35290 bp, 59 predicted proteins | sample 4694571 | NCBI WGS metagenome assembly VTLG01 (sample SAMN12604809, study PRJNA352737) | marine metagenome | biome: ENVO:00000447; feature: ENVO:00000209|ENVO:00000569|ENVO:01000036; material: ENVO:00002151; isolation source: viral sequences binned using virsorter ...
ATTAGCTTTGGGGCAAGTTTTACCACTTGGCAAGTCAAAAATTAAAGTGTTTTTTAATTTTTTATTACCTTTTGACATTTTTAAAAGTTCATTCATGATGATTAATAAAAAATTGGAAGGTTAAAAGCATTTGAAAAATACTTTTATTAAAGGATCAGTTTTAAATGATCCCTAAATGAAAGTATTAGAAAAATAGATTATTATCTTCTAACTCTGTTATTAATCCGTCAAAGTCTTCACTAGGTGGTAATACTGATAATAAGGAATTTACTTGTAATGCCCCATATTCAGATTTTAAATAATTTATATATTCACTTCTACTCTTAAATCCATCTTCTAGATATCTATCTAGTGGAATAGTTCTTTCTTTATCGATAAAATTCATTTTTAATAATCCTCTGGGAACATTAGACAGGTATTGTTATAATCCATTTTTGAATATTCTTTTAAGTTCATTTGACTTTCTTTTATTCCATAACCTACGGTTTTAATCCATATCTTTTTACCAGTAGATAACTTATAAGCCGCTAATATATCTCCGCCGCTTTCATTTTTAACTGCTTCGTTATTAAATTGAATTGAATCACTTTCAACTATTCCCCAGTCAGCATAAAAGTATTTATTTTCAAGAATTGAAAATACTTCCATAGCAATATTAAAATCACTATCCATGTATTGACTTAATGAACTTGAATAATGAATAAAGCCAAAGTTTGACTCTTTTAATTTTTTTGTTTTTGTGGTCATAATTGTAAAAAATAGTTTACTATCATATTTTAACTTATATGTCTATGTATGTGAAAGTATGTCTTATTAATTATATATAAAAAATTCATTCAATTTTTGCATTCAATTTATAAGATTAATTTTTTTTTATTTATTATCTATTTTTTTTTGAAAAATTTTTTTTAGTCCTGGCTTTTTTTTAGTCAAAAAAATACCCGCTATTTTTAGCGGGTAAAATCTTCTACATATCTGGTTCCCTAATTTTTAGAGCTTCGTGGCATCCATTTTCCTTAAATGCCTTTTGCCAAAACTTGTAAGTGTGTTTCTCTTCAAAAACATCATTTAACCAAGTTACTGCTGATCTTCTTAAACCGCATACATCCCTAGTGTATGAAATATATAATCTTGTAAGAATTAATCTTAAGCTAAGTTCGGGAACTTCAACTACTGATCCATCACCACAAGTGAACTTAATTGTTGAAGCGTAGGGATTCTCAATTAAGAATCCGCCACCTTTTGTTTGAGTAACTTTTGTTTTTAGTTCTGACATTTTAAGGACTCCTTTTGTTGTAGTTTTTTTTGTAGTTTTTGATTTAAATAATTAGCATCCGCTAATTCGTCAGTTAATCGCAAGATTTTCTCTTGCTGGTCTTTTATCTTTTGATAAAGATAATAGTCTGGGTTAATGTACATAGTTAAAGACTCTCAATAATTCGGTTTAATTGATCGGTCCTATCTTGTAACCTAGTTTCTAGTGTTCTTGTAATTACTAATCCTTGCCATAGCAAGATTAAAAAACAAGTTAACATAATTGATGTTCGCATAATAAGGAAGGGATAAAAAGAGCTAGAAATAAATCTAGCTCCAGATTTAATTTAATCGTCTAGAACTAAACGACAATAAAGCGGTATTGTTTTACCTATCTCATCGTAATGAAAATAAGTAAAATGGTCAGCTTCGTCAAATGGGTTAAGTTTTAACCAAAGTACTCCAGACTTAGAAAAGCATTTTTCATATCTAATTTTTTTAGATATCAAAATATTTTCATAGTCTGGACTTATGCAAGTGTTACCTATCATAATTAATTCTCAATGATTCTCTAGTGATTTTATCTTTGAATAAAAGAGTATTAGGATAAGTTGGATGACTACTATTAGTAGCTTCCATAAACATCATATGATCAATAAAATATTTTTTATTGATATATTTTTTTGATAATGCAATATCAAAAGCAAGCATATAATTGTTCATCATTTCTATATTTAGAAACGATTGACGCTTGCGGATTTCTGTTAAATCCATAGGAAGGTAGGAATAAATTTTCTAGTTACTTTTTTGAAACTTTGCTTTTGTATTCTCTGGAGTGATGTTTCTAGTTAGCTAGTCTTAATATCAGAGAAGTCAAAGTATCAAAAGGTTTAAAATCATATTTTGTACATAGGGAATTTTTTAAATACACCATGTACCAATTATGATAATATCACATTAGCATATATCTGATATAAAAACAAGTTTATTAACTAATATTTCTAAGTCCTCTGAGGATTGCTTCAGACAGGCGAAAATTTTGAAGGTACTATCATAAGCAAGTTATATTACAATGCTATCACAGAGGCACACAGGCACCTTAGAGCGTATATGGGGGGGTAGTTGCAAAAAATTTTTTGCTATGGCCCAGGCGGGGAACTTAAATATATATCCGAAATCTTCGTTACTTTGATTCTACTTTAATTGAAAGCTCTGGAGCTTGAATGTTTACAGTTTCTACAGATTCACCTATTACTTTGCCGAGAGAGTCTAGGATCTGTGCTGCGGTTTGTAGCTGACCTTTTTTAACTGCTTTATTAAAAAGACGTACTCTCATGGCTTGTAGGCGAGGAAGCATATTTTCCCTATCTTTATCCCAATCTTCGGTATTCCAATGTTTTACTTTATCCCAATCCTGCCAAGCAGTAGTTTCTGAAATGCCTTCAATTTTTGAGTGTTCGATAACAAGTTGACGAGTAGTTTGTCCATCAAGCTGACGAGAATAAAGTCTTTGAGCACGTTCTTGAACCTTTTCTGCTGTAGAGCGAGCTACGAATCTAGGTCTACCACGTTTTTTAGTTTGAGCTATTGGGGGAGTAATATCGTTAGGGAAAGTAGAAGAAGCCACGGACTTAATCTGAGAGGGGTTAATAATCGAATAATAACCTAAAAATAGGGAAGTAGGCTATAAATAGGGGGTATAGATTGAAAATTCTGTTATTTTTAAGTATATGGCGGTAAAAAACAAACCAGAAATCAGTTTAAGGTATGCTCAAGGGGAGGTATTTAATAGTGACAAAAGATTTCGGGTGTTAGTTGCAGGAAGAAGGTTTGGAAAATCATATTTATCATGTATTGAATTACTAAGGGGTGCAATAAATCGACCAGGTGAGACATATTTTTATTGTGCTCCTACATATCGCATGGCAAAAGACATTGCATGGAAAGAATTAAAAAGACTAGTACCTAAAGTTTGGATACAGAGTAAAAATGAGACAGATTTAAGGTTGGAGTTAATAAATGGATCGACTATTGAGTTAAAGGGTACAGAGAATGCGATGGCATTGAGAGGAAGAAGCCTAGCAGGGGTTGTATTAGATGAAGCAGCGTTTATGGATCGAGATGTATGGGCAGAAGTAATTAGACCTGCATTGGCTGATAAGCAGGGTTGGGCTTTGTTTATCAGTACACCTGATGGAACTGCGAGTTGGTTTTATGATATGTGGTGTTTTTGTGGTGAACAGGAGTGGGATGATTGGAAAAGGTGGAGTTTTACTACGATTGAGGGGGGTAATGTTGCACCAGAAGAGGTTGAAGCTGCTAGAGAGCAGTTGGATGCAAGAACATTTAGACAGGAATTTGAGGCTAGTTTTGAGAATCTTACAGGTTTGGTCGCTGTTAGCTTTAGTGATGACAATATTGATAAGGAAGTGCAAGACTTACATATGCTGCCATTGTTGTTGGGTTTAGATTTTAACGTTGACCCTATGGCTGGAATCTGTGCTGTCAAACATAATAATTGTCTTTATGTTTTTGATGAGATTATGTTGACGGGTGGAGCTACAACTTGGGATTTTGCTGAAGAGGTTACCAGAAGATATGGGGTAGATCGAAGAGTTATTGCCTGTCCTGACCCAACTGGTAATGCAAGAAAAACAAGTGGAGTAGGTTCAACAGATCATAATATTCTTAGAAGAAGTGGATTTACTGTTATGAGTCCTAAATCCCCTTGGAAAATTAGAGATAAGATTACTGCTGTTAATACTGCTTTGTATGATGCAAATGGAGATCGAAGAACTTTAATACATCCACGTTGTAAAGAATTAATAAAATCGCTTAGAACTTTAACTTATGCACCGAATACTGGTTTACCAAATAAAAATTTAGGGGTTGACCATGCATTTGATGCTTTTGGTTATCTTTGTCTACAACAATTTAACCTTGCAAAACCAGAGACATTAGGTCAGACTTCGTTTAGAATATATTAAGATACCTAATTCTTGCTATGTACCATTCTACGACTAAGAAAAAGAAGAAGAAAAAGAAGGGAGGTAAAAAGCGTGGCGAATGTTCCTGTAAATAAAGCGTTATACTCTAGGGTAAAAGCAGAAGCTAAACGTAAATTTGCTGTTTATCCTTCTGCCTACGCTAACGCATGGCTTGTACGAGAGTATAAAAAGCGTGGCGGTACTTATCGCACTGAGGCAAAAAAACGTGGCAAGAAGTAGTGGCGGTCTTACCCGTTGGTTTAAAGAAAATTGGGTTGATGTAAAAACTGGTAAGCCTTGTGGTCGTTCAAAAGGCGAAAAACGAGGTTATCCAGCTTGTAGACCTAAAAAACGTGTATCAAGTAAGACACCTAAGACTGTTGGAGAGATGTCAGCAGCCGAAAAAGCAAGGTTTAAGCGTGAAAAAACAGGTAAAAAGAAAATAAGTTATCAACATAGACGTAAAAAGAAGAAAAAATAACTGTGAAAAACTCAGTTTCAAGGTAATATATTGTTATAAGTAAATTTTTCTTAGAATCATGGCATTTTTTCGTGGCGAAGAAGGCTCTGTATCATTTGATAACGGAACTGGATCAGTTGGAGCTATAGCTTCTACAACAGGTTGGACACTGGACGTAACAAAAGACACTTTAGATGTAACTGCTCATGGAGATACATCAAGAAAAAATATTGGAAGTTTAGTTTCTGGTTCTGGTACTGTTGATCTTATTTATACAGCAACATCTGGTGACGATACTGCTGAAATTATTAATGATGTATTAACTTCTGAAGATGCTGGTGATGCTTCATTTAATCTTTTTATAGATACATCAGGTTCTAAAAAGTTAACTTTTAATGGAATTATTACAGGAACTTCATTCAGTTCAACAGTTGGCGATTTAAGTACAGTATCAGTTAGTTTTGTAACTAATGGTGCTATCACTTCTGCTGTCTAATGCCTAAAGGATCTTATTCGAGCAAACAACGTAAACTTGCTGCTGTTGCTCCACCACGGGATAAGATCACTGCTGCTGATCTTAAAAAGTTACGTTCTAAGAAAAAAAAGAAAAAGAAGTGAAACTTACCACTCGCCAAAAAAATTTATTAAGAGAACATTCTGAACATCATAGCGATAAGCATATGGAGTTTATGAAAAGGCGAATGAGAGCAGGAGATAGTTTTACTCAAGCCCATAAAAAGGCACAAGCAAAGGTAGGTAGATAATGGCTAAACGTAAAGGAGTAAGTTTATCTGTTGGTCGAGGCGAAAAGTCTAAAAAAGGTGGTCTTACTGCAAAAGGTCGTGCTAAATATAATCGTGCTACTGGCAGTAATTTACAAGCACCTGTTACTGAAAAAAATCCTACTGGTAAAAGAGCAGCCAGAAGAAAAAGTTTTTGTGCCCGTATGAAAGGTATGCCTGGGCCATTGAAAGATAAAAAAGGCAGACCTACAAGAAAAGCGTTAGCTTTAAAACGATGGAGGTGCTAAATGACTTATTCAATTCCTGGAGATTACAGAACAAAGGTACAAACCTCTACAACTATTAATGATATAGATAGTCCTTTTACTAGAACTAGGGCTGTTCTTGATATGATGAAAGGTTGGGAAATAATGAAAGCGGTTACTGAAGGTACAGAATATCTTAGAGAAAATAGTGAAGCATTTTTACCTTTAGAGCCAAGAGAAGATTACACAGCTTATATGGCTAGAGTAAATCGTGCTGTATTTTCTCCTTTTACACAAAGATTAATTAGAGCAGCTACAGGTCTTGTATTAAGAAAACCAATAAGTCTTATAGGTGATCCTTATTGGACAGATAATTTTAAAATGGATGTTGATGGTTGTGGTTCTGATTTAGATGAATATGCAAGAAGAATATTGATGTGCTCTCTTACTTATGGTCAAAGTCATATTCTTGTTGATTATCCTGCACCTTCTGGTGCCTTGAGTTTGGCAGAAGAAAGATCACAAAATCGTAGACCTTATTGGATTGAAATAGATCCTACAAATCTTTTAGGTTGGAGATTAGATAGAGAATCAAATTATGGAAATCTTATACAAGCAAGAATTGCAGAAAAAGCTATATTACCTGATGGAGATTTTGGAGAAAAAGTATTTGAACAGGTAAGAGTAATAGAACCTGGTAGTTACAGAGTTTTTCGTAAAAAAGATCAAGTTGATGCAATGTATGATGTTGATGATAATTCTTATATGGGTGAATTTAGTACTGGAACTACAGGAGAAGATTATAAATTAGCTGAATCTGGTAGCTTTTCTCTTGGTGAAATACCTTTAGTTACAATTTATTCTGGAAAAACTGAAAATTTAGTAAGTAAGCCACCTTTATTGGATATTGCACATTTAAATCTTGCACATTTTCAAAGACAGGCTGATTTAATTCATAGTTTGCACGTTGCATCTCAACCAATGCTTGTAATGGAAGGATATGATGATCAGACCAAAGACCTTGCTATTTCTGTTAATTATGCAATGGCTACACAGCCAGGTAATAAAATTTATTATGTAGAACCAGCTTCAAGTGCATTTGAAGCTCAATCTGCTGAAATAAAAGAATTACAGATGCAAATGGCTACTCTTGGTATTAGTACTTTGTCACAACAAAAATTTGTAGCTGAATCTGCTGATGCTAGACGTTTAGATCGTGTTGATACCAATTCTATGCTTGCTATGGTTTCTATGGAATTAGAACAAAAACTTCAAAAATGTTTTAATTTTTCTGCTGAATATGTAGGTATTGAACCACCAGAGGTAAAAATTAGTAGAGACTTTGATATTGAAAGATTAATTGGACAAGATATTACAGCTTTAACATCATTATTTGATCAACAGGTCATTGATAGAGAAGAATTTAGAGATATTTTAGTACAAGGTGAAGTTTTACCGTCAGGAAATGAAGCCAAAACTGAATAGTTTGATAAGATGATATATAAGTACATACACTATTATGGCTAAATCCCTAGATAAAGTTCTGCAATCTGACGGAACTTATAAATGGGAGCTTGTAGAACCTGGTCTATCTGAAAGGATGGGTAATGGTGCTGAAGCTCCTGTTGTCTGTCCTGCTCCAAAACCAAAGGCAACTAAGAAAAAAACTGCTAAAAAGAAAACAACTAGCCCTCTTACTGAATAATCCATGGCAATCGAAGAACAAGTAATTCAGTCTGATTCTGTGAATCCTGCTGAACAGCCTGTGGCTGAAACTGCTTCACAACCAACTCAACCACAAGCACCAAATCTTGATGCTGTAAAAGCAGAGTATGAAGCACAGGTAGCTGCTGCTCGTAAAGAAGCTGCCGAAGCACAAGAAAAATTTAAAGGTATCAAGACTAAACTTGATGATGTTTACAAACAAAAAGATCAACAACGTAAACAAGAGTTAGAAGATCAAGGTCAATGGAAAACTCTTTGGGAAGAGGCTAATAAAACAGCCCAAGAAAAAGAGCAACAGATAATGAGTTTATCTCAGCAATTAGAAGATTTAAAAACTTCAAATGAGGTAGCTTCTACAAAGACAACAGCATTGGCAGCTATTAGTAATTTAGGTGCTATAAATGCTGAACAAACTTTGGCATTATTACAAGGTAAGTTACAAAAAAATGCTGAAGGGAAAGTCGTTGTTCTTAATGGTGGGGTTGAACAAGATTTAACAAATTATCTTACAAGTCTTAAAAATCCTGGTAGTGGTTGGGAACATCATTTTAAACCTAGTTCTGCTGCTGGAATGGGTGCAAAACCAAGTCCAGTTGCTAATGCAGGTGGAGGTCAACCAAACCCTTGGAAAACGGGCAATATAACACAACAAATGCTAATATCAGAACAAGACCCACAGCTTGCAGCAGTGCTCAAGCAAGAGGCTCAAACAAAATAGTTAGTTTCTGTGAAATTAACCCCCTTATCTGTGATTAGGGTATCGCAAAACTTATTAAGGTAAATCTGAATGGCTGCTCCTTTTCAGAATTATACTGGCGGTGTCCTATTAGCGGATATCGTTAAAAGAAATAATTTTAGTGCTTACGTTTCTCAAGCTATTAAAGAACGTAGCCTATTTATCCAATCTGGTGCTGTAGTTCGTAATGCTTTGCTTGATGCAACAGCAGGTGGAACAAGAATACAGGTTCCAGAATTTAACCCAATTGCACCAACTGAAGAAATTTTAGATGGTACAGGTACTTGGGGAACAAGTGGTGCTGGTTATCTAACACCTCAAAAAATCGGTACAGATACGCAGATTGCGACTATCTGTCATAGAGGTTTTGCTTATGCTGTTGATGATGTAGCTGTATTAGCTGCTGGTGAAGATCCAATGGGTCACATCAGAAATCAACTTGCAGATGCAATTAATAAATTGAACTCTGTTCGTTTATTTGAAACTCTTACTGGTTTATTTCATACTGCTCTAAATGCACATCGTTTAGAAAAACAACTTGGTGGTTCTGGTTCTACTGCTGAAGCAAACTATCTTACTGCTGCTACTGTTGCAGAAGCTCGTTCTCTTATTGGAGAAAGAGGAGAAGAACTTGATCTTCTTATAGTTCACCCTGCGGTTGCTTACTACTTATACCAAGTAGGTCTACTAACATTCTCAACTTCTGCCTTATCAACTGGTACTGGTATTACTTGGGGTGGTGGTGGAGTTGGTGTTACTGATAGATCAATTGGTCAGTTCGCTGGTTGTACAGTTGTTATCGACTCTCAGGTAAACATCAACGATCCAACAACTACTGGTAATCGTCAAGAATTCCGTTGTTACTTAATGAAGTCAGGAACAATCCTTGAAGGTCAGCAATCTGAGCTAAGCATTGAAGCAGAAAGAAACATCTTATCTAAGCAAGATGTTATGTCTGTTGATTACCATACTGCGTACCATGTTATGGGAACTAAGTGGACTTCCGCTTCTGACAACCCTGCTAACTCAGCACTTAGAACTGGATCTAATTATGGTGTAACTTATGACATCGACCAGATTCCTATGGTTGAAATTTTTGTAAACACACCATTATCAAATGGTCTAAAGTCTTAATTTATATTAAGATTAAATTAGTGGTCAGAAACCTCATCATTTATTGGTGGGGTTTTTTCTTTACGCTACAATAAAATTAAATTACTTTATAAATCGTGGCAGCTACTATAAACGCAACTATAAAAAGTGAAACTGCTAATAGTTATGTCACATTGACAGAAGCTAATAGTTATTTTGAAACAGTGCCAGATTCAAGCACCTGGACAAATAAAACAGATGATCAGAAGAATAGATCATTGATAGCTGCTACAAGATGGATTGATACTTTTGTATTTCAAGGAGATAGATGTGACGAAAATCAAGCATTAAAGTTTCCAAGAACTAATTATCAAGTAGATAGAGTTGAGTTAAGTTGTTCAACTATTCCAAATAATATTAAATATGCTCAGTATGAATTAGCTAGAGCTTTAGCAAATGATACTGGTGCTATTACAGGTACTACTGGTAAAGATGGTAATTTTTCTGAAGTTAGATTAGGCGATCTTCAAGTTAAATATAATACTGAAAGTCAGGGCACTGGTTCTATAAATAATATTATGGATGTTTATCCTTGGTTACAAAGTTATCTTGGAGCTTATATGTTAGGTGGAGCAGGAACATTTCAAATGAGGGTAGTTAGAGGATAATGGCAGGTCAATTAGATTCATTATTTAAGAGTGTTGCTAAACAAATTGTTGCTGATTTAGGTAGTTCTTTAGATACAACTATTACTTATATAAAAAAAGGAGTTTCTAGTTATAACGTAGAAACTGGAGAACAAATTAGTGTTGATACAAGTTATTCTAATTTAAAAGTTCCAATTGAATATATAAGATCAAGTGAAGATGATAATAGAGAAATAAGACAAGCAAAAATTTATATTACACCTGATTTGATTGGTGGTAATCAACCAACTTTTGAAGATGAGGTTTCATTTAGTTACTCTGGAGAAAGTGTATCAGGAATAATTACAGATATTGATACTAAAAAAGGTGGTCAAACTTATCTGTTTACATTGTTCGTGAGGTTTTAATGGCAAGAGAACAAGAATTTAATGCAGATAAAGTTTTTAATAATCAATTAGATCAGTTAGATGCTGACTTCGCTCAAGCTATAAGAGATATACATGATGGTTTAAGTTCTGAAACTGGTAGTCCTGTTTATACTGGTTTTTTAGCGTCTAGCTGGAAAGTAAGAAGAGAGCCAATAGATCAGACAGATGCTAGAGAAGATTTTGAACCTTGGGCATCAATCAAAAATGATCATGATTTACCAAAAGGTGGTGAAGGTTGGAAACCAGCAGGTTCAAGACCTGATAATCCAGTAATCGATCCTCGTTTTCCTGTTGGTACTGATTATAAATTTAGAAAGGCAAATATTTATATTGGAAACGCTGCTGAATATGCAGGTTATGCAGCAGAAAATCCTATAATATCACAATTTGTTCAAGGCGAAGCAGGTACAATTATTAAAGATAATATGAGAGAGAAAGGTAAGATATTTATAGGAGCTAAACCTTCTGGTGGTTTTGGTAAGGCAAAACCTGGATCTAGTTTACGTTACATCGAACCTGATTAATTATGACTTTAGTAAATGTAAGAGCAGCTTTTGAAAAAGCAGTTACTGATCAAGTAAATGATAATGATCCAACTATAAAAATGGTTTATGATAATGTACCATTCAAAGTTCCTGGTAAAACTGTCAAATATATAGTGATGACTATGAATTTTACTCAATCAACTATTCAAAATCAGGGAGCTTCTTCTGATTATTATTCTGGTGTCATCCAATGTAATATTTATGTTCCTAAAAATAAAGGAACATCTGTTGTTTCTGCTATTTGTGAAGATGTTATAGATGGTTTAACTTCTGTTAATGCTTCTGGTTATACAGATACATTTAGTTGTGCTCCAAGAGTTGCTGATATAAATGGTCCAAATATGTTACAAATAGAGGATCGTAGTCATTTTATAGGAATTGTTTCTTGCCAATTTACAGCAAATGCCTAATATAAGTATAATATAAATATTATTGAAGACTTACATGGAAGCGATTGAACTCCTCAGAAACAAGTTTGGTGTTAGCCAAAAATATAAATATGAAGTTAAAGATGGACAAGAAACAGTTTTAGAAATTTATTGGCATCCATTAACTATTGCAGAAAGAGAATCTATACTTGCAAAATCAAAAGGCGATGATGGAAATGAGTTTGCTTTAAATCTTATGATTGAAAAAGCATTAGATGAAAATGGTAAGAGATTATTTCAAGATGGTCATAAAGCATCTTTAAGAAGAGAAGTAAACTCAACTATTTTGCAAGAAATACAAGTTGCGATGATGACATCAGGTGATGAATTAAAGGTGGAGGAAGCGAAAGCAGCATTAAAAAGCTAATAAAGATTGGTATTTTATGTTTTTTCTAGCTAAAGAGTTAGGAATGACAATAAAACAACTTACAGAAAATTTAACAAGAGAAGAATTAATAGGTTGGGCAGGTTTTTTTGAGTTAAAACATGAGGAAGAAGAGAAATATAAAGAACAAGTACAAAAAAAACAAGCCATGAAACCCAGAAGGCGGTAATATAGAAGTAATTTATTGGGTCGAGTAAATGGCAGCAGAGTACGGAATTAATATTAATGTCAGAACTAAAGATGAACAATTAGTAAAATTACAAAAAAATCTAACTGCTGCTGATCGTAAGGTTGCATCATTAACAAAACAATTAGATAATTTATCAAAGAAAACTGGAAAGGGTCCAGGATCTGGTGGTCCTTTTTCTAAAGCTGCAATTGCAAAAACAAAAGAACTTGCAGAAGCTACAAAATTAGCTCAACATAATTTTGAAAAATATACCAGAGGTGTATTAAATTCTGAATCTGCAAATAGAAAAGGAATTGTATCTACAAGAGAATTAGCAACAAGGATGAAAGATGTTGCTGCTTCTGTTGGCCTTACAAATGATAAATTTCAATTATTTACTGCTGGTTTTACAAAATTAAATTTTTCTGCACAGGTAAAATCTCTACAAAGATTTAATGAAAGTGCAAAAATAACAGCATCTACATTCGGTGCAATGGGGTCTAAAAATGTTCCTGGAGTTGTTGGTTTTAGTAATACAAATTTAGATACATTATTAAATTTTACTCCTGCTAATACTGTTAATGCTATCGAAAGGTATCTAGATACTTTGACGATAGTAAGAAAGGATCTAGATTTTACAGAAAAAGATTTTAAAGAAGTAACAGCAAGAATAAAAGAAATGAATTTGGAGTTGAAAAAACAACGTGATTTATTAAGAGAGCCTGGTATGCAAAATGACAAGGGAAGAAGAAGAAGAGAAAGAAGACAGAGATTAGAGGAAAGGGAAAGATTACGAGAAACTCTTGGAGGCAGATTTAAAAGATTTAGAAGAGGAGATCAAAGAGTTAGAAATCAGGTTGGATCAAGTGCATTAATTGGTGGAGCCTTTCCTCTGTTATTCGGACAAGGTGGAGGAGCAGCTATAGGTGGTGCTTTAGGTGGTGCAGGTGGTGGATTACTTGGTGGTCAATTTGGTTTTGCTTTATCTTTAGTTGGTACTCAACTTGGATCTTTAATTGATACAACTATTGGTAAAGTTGGTGAATTAGGTCAAGCCTTTGGAAAGTTTAATCAAGATACAACTAAGATTGTTGAAACTTTAGGTGAAAGTAATACAATTATTGGTAGAAATATTGAGTTATTAGAAAAAGCTAGAGGAAAACAGGCTGCTTTTGATGAAGCTGTAAGACAGACAACAATATTATTAGGAGAAGATACATTTAAAAATCTTAAACAGTTTGGAGATGATGCTACGCAAATATCATCTCAACTTACAAAACTAGGTACGCAGTTCTTAGGTGTAATAGCAAATATCAATGAAAGACTAGGTATTACAAAACTTTTATCTGCAATATTGCCAGGTTCAGAAGGTAGAAGTTTACAAGCTGTAATTAAAAATAAAGGATTTAGTCAGTTAGATTTCAGTCCTGTAGGAAAAAGAACAGGTATGAATCCAGAAGATTTAGCAAATTTTTTAAGTAATTTTGAACAGTTAGAAGGTAGACCTATAGATCAGTTAAAAATGGCAAGAGCTTTTGGAGTGGATAATGTACAAGATGCAAAAGCAGATGCAAGAGATTTATTAGAACTTAGTAATTCAATGATGAGTGCTAGTCTTGCAATGGAGATATTAAATAAAGAAGAAGAAAAAAACATAAAATTAAATCAAACAAAAGGTTTCTTAGATCGTCAAAGAATAAGAAATACAGAATTATTAAATAAAAAAATAAAAGAATTCAAAGAACTTACAGGAGAAGATGCAAGTCAGGAACAAATAGAAACATTTAAAAAAATTATTGCAGAAACTAATGCTTTATTTGATTCATTAACTGTTGTTAATAATGAAATAGAAGTTCTTGATAAAAAATTAGCTGAATTAAATAGTGTTGGTCAAACTGTAGTAACTTTAAGCAGAGCATTAGGTTCATCATTTGAACAATCATTCAAAGGAATTATTAAAGGCACTATGTCTGTAACTGATGCGTTTAGAAATATGTTTAGTAAAATTGCTGATGCTTTTCTTGATATGGCAGCACAAATGATAGCTACTCAATTACAAAGAAGTTTTTTAGGTTTATTTAATTTTAATCCATTTAGTATGAGTGGTGGGAATGGTTTATCACAATTTACAGCAGCAGCACCAGGCGAAGTTACAATGGCTAATTTTGCTAATGGTGGTAATCCTCCTGTTGGTAGACCTTCAATTGTAGGAGAAAGAGGTCCAGAGCTTTTTGTTCCTAATACTGCTGGCACTATAATTCCAAATCATGCTCTCGGTGGTATGAATATCGTAGTAAACGTAGATGCTTCTGGTTCTAATGTGCAGGGAGATGAAGAACAAGGTAGAGAACTTGGTCGACTTATCTCAGTTGCAGTACAATCTGAAATATTACAGCAGCAAAGACCAGGAGGATTACTTGCATAATGGCTACGTTTCCCTCAATAAAACCCACATATGGACAACAAAAAAGATCTGCACCACTAACCCGTATAGTTAGATTTGCTGATGGTTATGAACATAGAATATTATTTGGAGTCGCTGCTCATCAAAATCCAAAAATATTTAGTTTTACTTTTGCTGTTTCAGAAACAGAAGCAGATACAATTGAAACTTTTTTAGATGCCCGTGCTAATGATAGTGATAGTTTTACTTTTACTCCTCCAGGAGAAAGTTCATCATCTAAATTTGTTTGTGAATCTTGGAGTAAAACAATACCATATAACAATAGGGCTACAATTCAAGCAACTTTTAGAGAAGTATTTGAACCTGCATAGAAATGACAACTGTCTGGTCTGCTAGTGCTAGTTTAAGTCTTAATGATGTTGTTGCTCCTACAGCAACACGCAGAAAAGATGGTTTATTTTTTCGAGTTACTCAAGCTGGAACTACAGGTAGTAGTGAGCCAAATTGGGTTAGTACGATAGGTGAAACTGTTTATGATAATAATGTTAGATATGTTTCTTTTAGTAGTACGTTCAGTGATGTTCAATCATTAAATCCATCAGCGATTATTGAACTATTCACGTTAAAACTAAATAGTACATTACATGGTGCTTCAACTGTATATTATTTTCACGCAGGTAGTAATTTAAATGCAAATAATAAAATTAGATGGCAGGGTGTAGATTATTTAAGATTTCCGATAGAAGCATCAGGTTTTGCTTTTCAAAAAGGTCAATTACCTCGACCAAAAATAGTAATCAGTAACGCTACAGGATTAATTTCATCAATATTGTTAACAGTAAATCAAACAACAGCAGGAAATGATTTGACAGGAGCTACTGTTACAAGAATTAGAACTATGGCAAAATTCATTGATGCTGTTAATTTTGCTGATGGGCAAAATCCAACTGCTGATCCAACTGCTGAATTTGCTAGAGAAATTTATTCGATAGATCGTAAATCAACTGAAAATAGAGAAGTTGTTGAATTTGAACTTGCTGCTCCATCTGATCTTGCTGGAATTAGGATTCCATTAAGACAATGTAGTAAAGTTTTATTTCCTGGAATTGGTACGTTTAGTCAATGAGTTGGCAAGATGACGCATTGGTTCATGCGAAAGACCAAAATCCTAAAGAAGCAGTAGGACTTGTATTGAATATCAAAGGTAAAGAGAAATATTATCCATGTCGTAATCTTGCAATTACAGATCATCAATGTTTTATTTTAGATCCAGAAGATTATGTAAAAGCAGATAATAAAGGTGAAATTATAGCTGTTTTTCATAGTCATCCTGTAAATCCACCAACACCCAGCCAAGCAGATAAAGTCAGTTGTGAAGATAGTGGATTACCTTGGTATATTGTTAATCCAATAACAAAAAAATGGGCATATTTAGAACCAACAGGATATAAAGCACCGTTATTAGGTAGGCAATGGGTTTGGGGTATAACTGACTGTTGGAGTTTGGTAAGAGATTGGTACAAAGAAGAAAAAGATATAGAACTTAGAGATTGGGAAAGACCATTAACACCTCAAGAATTTAATGATAAACCTATGTTTGAAGGTTGTGCTTGGCGAACTAATTTTAGAGAACTTAGACCTGATGAAAAACTTAAAAATGGAGATGTGTTATTAATGAGTATTATGTATCCAACTTTAAATCATGTAGCATTATTTTTTGAGGGTGATGTTATTCATCATTTAACCGATAGACTATCTTGTAGAGAGCCTTACTCTGAATGGTTGTTAAAATGTACAGGAAAGAGGTATCGTTATGCTTCGTAAAGTAAAATTATACGGACAATTATCAGAGTTTGTTGGACATAAGGAGTTTGATGTAGAAGTTAATACTGTAGGACAAGCTGTAAGTTTTTTAATAAATAATTTCCCTCAATTAGAAAATTATATGAGTCCTAAATATTATCAGGTTAAAGTAGGAAATTTTGATATAGATAAAGATGAAATACATTATCCAGTGGGTAAGGAGGATATACATTTTGTACCTGTTATCTCTGGTGCTGGTAGAGGATTTGGTAAGATTTTATTAGGTGCTGCATTGATCGGTGGTGCATTTCTTATGCCAGCAGGAAGTGGTTTAACTTTAATGCAAGGAATAAAAGCTGGTTCTTTAGCTAATGTTGGCTTACTAACTAAAGGTATGCTTTATGTTGGAGCAAGTTTAGCTTTGCAGGGTGTTACTGATCTATTGTTTCCTTTACCTAAACCAGAACCATTTAGTTCAGAACAAGACCCTCAATTATCGTTTAGTTTTAATGGATTACAAAATACATCAAGAGCAGGTACTCCTATCCCAATAGTCTATGGTGAAATAATGACAGGAAGTGTTGTAATAAGTGCAGCGATTGACACTAATCAGGTGGAAGCATGACAGACAAACGTAAACTTATTAGAGGTGCTGGTGGTCCACCTCCTCCTCCCAAACCATTTCGTGCTCCAGATACATTACATAGTAGGCAATTTGCTACTGTTCAAGATTTAATTTCCGAGGGTGAGATAGAAGGTTTTGCTACTCCATCAAAAGCAGAAATTACTGATAGGACATCTACTGAATATAACAATGCTGCTTTAAAAGATGTTTTTTTAAACGATACTCCTGTATTGAATGAGAGTGCTAGTAATACTAGCCCTGCTGATGGAGATTTTAATTTTGCAGATGTAACTTTTAAAACACGTTTTGGTATAAATCCGCAAGATCCATTATCAGGAATACCAAGTGAAGTCCGTAGACCAGAGGCAGTAAGCACTGCTGATGTAACTACTTCTGCTCCTGTTATAAAACAATTAACCGATTCTGGTATTGATGCTGTAATTGTTACTTTAACTTGGGCACAGATTCAAAGATCAGATGATGAGGGAAATATTCATGGATCGACTGTTGAATATAAAATTTCAATTCAATATAGTGGTCAGTCAAATTACACTACTAAAATTCAAACTTCCGTTACTGGAAGAACTGCTGATTCTTATTCAAGAGATCACAGAATTGAATTAGATGGCAACTTTCCTGTCAATGTCAAAGTAGAAAGAGTAACTGCTGATGCTGACCCTGCTGGTTTTTTAAGGGATGAATTTAAATTTTCATTTATACAAGAGGTTATAGATAATTCATCAACCTACCCTGATAGTGCATACACAGCTTTGCGTATTGATAGTAAAGTTTTCAATTCAATTCCATCCAGAACTTTTCGTATAAGAGGTATAAAAGTAAGAATACCAGGAGCAGGAGCTAATAATTCTGGCACTCCTACTGTTGATTTACAAACTGGAAGAATACAATATCCATCTAATTATATATTCAATGGAACAATGCAAGCAGCTACATGGTGTTCATGTCCTGCAATGATACTTCTTGATCTTTTAACTACTAAACGCTATGGATTAGGCGAACATATTGCTCCAGATGAGACTAATGATTCTACTAAATTTTCTAATATTGATTTATTTAGTTTTTTCTCAGCTTCTAAATATGCAAATGAATTAGTTGACGATGGTAGTAATTCTGGAACACAAGAAGCAAGATTTAGTTGCAATGTAAATATTCAAAGTCCAAAAGAAGCTTTTACTGCAATTAATGAGTTAGCAGGTGTGATGAGATGTATGCCAATATGGTCTGCTGGAACTATTAATATTTCACAAGATAAGCCAACTGCTGCTAGTTATTTATTTAATTTAGCCAATGTTGGCGAAAAAGGATTTGTTTATCAAGGCACAAGTTTAAAACAACGTCACTCTGTTGTAGCCGTGAGCTATTTTAATATGGATTCTAGAGAGGTAGATATTGAGGAATACCGAGATACTGCTGCTATAAATAAGTTAGGAATAGTTGTTAAACAGGTAAAAGCATTTGCCTGCACTTCTCGTAATCAAGCAATTAGGTTAGCTAGAGCAATTCTTTTTGCTGAACAGAATGAGAGTGAGACAGTTAGTTTTACAACTTCTATAGATTCTGGAATGCTGGTAAGACCAGGTTCGGTTATAGAGGTTAACGATCCAGTAAGAGCAGGAGCTAGAAGAGGAGGTCGTGTTGTATCAGCTACAACTACTGCTATCACTATTGATGCTGAATCTGAAACTACATTACCTTCGTTAACTGACTCTCCAGAAATAAGCGTTATCTTGCCTGATGGTACTGTTGAAGTAGGAACAGTATCTAATATAAGCGGAGCAGTTGTTACTGTTAATAGTGTTAAACGAACTGAACTTGATGGAACTGTTATAACACAATCAACTTTTTCAGCAGCACCAAATACTAATTCACCTTATTTATTGTCTAGTGCATCGCTACAGACACAACTATTTAGGGTTATACAAGTTACTGAAGAAGATGATATTAATTACGCAATAACAGCTTTAACTTATGTTGAAGGTAAATATAATTTTATTGAAAATGGTGATCCATTATTACCAAGAACTGTATCTATACTAAATGCTCCGTTAAATCCTCCTTCTAACTTAAGAGGTGTGGAAAAAACTATTGTTATTAATGGGATAGCAAGAAGTAAGTTGATAGTTAGTTGGAAAGAACCTACAAAAACATTTTTTGCCGATGACGGAAGTGTTTATGAAAGTCCTCAAGGTGCATCTTCTTATCAATTAAATTATCGGATAACAACCGATGCTGGTAATACAGATAATTTTATAACTCAAGAAGTATTTAGTAATGATTTTGAAATCATGGACACTAAAAAAGGGAGTGTTGATATTGAAATTTATTCTTATAATTCATCAGGAAAATTATCGACTACTCCTCTAACGGGTACAATACAAACTACAGGTAAATCAGGTGCTCCAGATAATGTAAGTAATCTAACTATTGAACCTATAAATGAACAATTTGTAAGATTAAGATTCGACCAATCAACTTCTGTTGATGTTTTACATGGAGGTCGAGTTTATGTAAGACACTCTAATTTAGCCGAAGCGACTGCAACCTTTCAGTCAGCACAGGACATTATAGAGGCTGTGCCTGGTAACTCTAATGAAGCAATTTGTCCTGCTCTTCCAGGAACTTATCTCCTTAAATTTCAAGACGATACGGGAAATTTTAGTACATCAGTAACAAAAGTTAGTTTATCTTTGGTTGAAATTTTAGATTCAATTACTGTCAAAACTGATAGAGAAGATAATGATACTCCTCCTTTCAACAACACAACATCTAGTTTATTTACTAATACCGAATACAGTAGTTCAAAAGGTGGTTTAATTCTTACTAATCCAGTAAACAATGCAACTGGTACTTATGATTTTGTTGATACCTTAGATTTAGGTGGTGTGTTTTCTCTTACTCTAAAAAGACATTTTCAAGGGGTTGGATTTTATACAGGAGATTTGTTTGATAATAGAACAGATAATATAGATACTTGGGTTAATTTTGATGGGTCAGAAGCTCCAGATGCCAATGCAAAATTATCTGTAAAAACTTCTACTGACATGACCAACTATTCTGATTTTAATGATTTTGCAAATGGAACATTTAAAGGTCGAGGATTTAAGTTTAGAGTGACATTAAATACATCAGATACAGCACAGAATATAAATTTACAGCAGTTAGGTTATACAGCAAGTTTACCTTCTAGAACAGAACAATCTGGTGTTATAGCATCAGGTTCGGGAGCTAAAAATGTTACATTTACACATCCATTTTTTGTTGGAACGTCTGCACTCGGTAATTTAAATAACTTCTTACCTTCTGTTAGTATTTCTCCTCAAAACATGGCAACAGGAGATTTTTTTGAACTTAGTAATATATCTGGAACTGGTTTTACAGTGCATTTTAAAAACTCAGGTGGTGCTAGTATTGATAGGAACTTTACCTACAATGCTGTTGGTTTTGGCAAAGGAGGGTAACATGAAGAAAACAAGTAATTAGTTATGACCAGCGTTGCGAATTACAACATTGAAGATAACTCAGGAGCAAATGTCCGAATTGATTTAAATTCGGTTTTTGCTGCAATTCAATCTAATAACTCAGAATCTTCAGATTTAGCTACAAGTAAATGCGTAGCTGGAATGACTTTTCTTAATACGACATCAAATGAATTAAAGATAAGAAATTCTACTAACGGAGCATTTACAACTATTGGAAATATAGACCAACCAAATTTAGGTTTATTGTCTAAATCAGGTGGAACAATGACAGGTCAGTTTTTGGCTGATGATTCTAATAGTGCTGCTGCTCCTGCTATATCTTTTGATACTGATACAGATTTGGGATTATTTAGAAAAACAAATAATATTATGGGATTTAGTTCTGCTGGAACTGAGCAAATGGTATTTGATGCTAATGGAATAACGCTTAGAACACAGAATGAAATTAGATTTGGAGATAATGATAGTTCTCATTATGTAGGATTAAAAGCAAATTCAACTATTGGAACAAGTTTTACTCTGACTTTGCCAACAGCAGATGGAAGCAATGGTCAATTTTTGAAAACTAATGGTAGTGGTGTTTTAAGTTTTGGATCGTCTACTGGTTCAATCACAGTTGGAAGCACAGCCATCGCTTTAGGTGGATCTGCCACTACAATTTCTGGATTATCAACAGTAAATACAACAAACTCTAATACCACAACAACGAAAGCGACTCAATACAGAAGTAATAGTAGTTCTGGTCCTGCATTTCAAAATTCTAGTGGAACAGAAACCGCAGCAGGAAGATTAGTAAGAATGAGTGTTAACTTTGACAGTTTTAGAGGTGGAAGTGCCACTGATAATTTTACAAGTATTAGACGCAGCTTTAATGTGAGTTCTATAACTGATAATAGTGAAGGTAATTTTACAATTAATTTTACAACTTCTTTACCTTCTGGAGCTACCACAGCAGGTATGATTGATCTCGATAGATTTACGAATAATAATCACTGCACTCTTTATTTGGAGAATACCACTGGTGCTGGTACTAGTAGTGTAAGAGTAAGAATTTGTTCTGCACAAAACTCAGGTCATACTCTTGATAAAAATAGTGTAAATGTTGTATGTTTTGCTTAAAATAGAAGAAAACAATTATGGCAATTATTCCAGGAAAAAAGAATTTTACTATTCAACGTAGGGCAGATTTTCCTATCAAGTTGACATTTAAAGATTCAACTGGATCTGCTATAAGTTTGAACGGATATACAGTAGAAGCACAAGTTTATGATGAATCACGTTCCACAAAATATGCAGATTGGGCTATAACTTATACAGATAGAGGTAATGGAATTATTGATATGAATTTAGCTGATACAGACACAGCAAACTTTACCCCAGATATTTTATTTTATGACGTATTACTAACAGAACCAGGGGGTAACAAAAACTATTATTTAGAGGGTAAACTATTTGTAAGTGAAGGTTACACCGCATGAGCAATTCTAATTCTGTTACTGTAAGTCAGGTATCTGATGTCACTACAGTTGAAATTACTACAGTTGGACCTCAAGGTCCTGGTTTTGATTTAACTTTAGATCATTCTGCAAAAGTTGATAATTCAGTTATGTACTATCAGCAAAGTAGTGGTAAGGTTATATTAGATAATAATGTCACTACCCTTAAACTCGTTGATGGAGGAAACTTCTGATGGCTAACACGATTAGAATTAAAAGATCCACAGGATCGTCTGCACCTGGTAGCTTAGAAAATGCTGAATTAGCGTTTGCTGAAGGCAGTAAAAAGCTATTTATTGGTATTGGAACGGGTGGAGCAGGTGGATCTGCTACAACTATTGAAGCTATTGGTGGTTCTGGTAGTTTTGCTGATTTATTTACAAGTAGAACACAAAATACATTTTTAGCTGCACCAAATGGTAGTAATGGTGCTGCAACATTCAGAGCTATGGTAGCTGCTGATGTACCTTCGTTAGCTCATACAAAAATAAGTGACTTTGACACGGGTGTAAGAACAAATAGATTAGATCAAATGGCTGCACCAACTGGTTCAGTTTCATTAAATAGTCAGACGATTACTAACCTATCTGACCCTGTAAATACCCAAGATGCTGCAACACGTGGCTTCGTTGAGGCTACTGCACAAGGACTTGATGTTAAAGATTCATGCGTAGCAGCTACCACAGGAAACATAACAATATCTACTGCACTTAATAATGGAGACACGTTAGATGGTGTTACTCTTTCAACAAATGATCGAGTATTGGTTAAAGATCAAAACACTTCCTCAGAAAATGGTATTTATGTAGTTGGATCGTCACCAGCTAGAGCAGACGATTTAGCTGCTGGTTCAGATGCAGCAGGAATGTTCACTTTCGTAGAACAGGGAACTGTTAATGCGGATAATGGCTTCGTCTGTACTAGCAACAAAGGTTCAGCAGTTGTTGGAACAAATAATTTAACTTATGCTCAGTTCTCTGGTGCTGGTCAAATTACAGCAGGTGATGGTTTAGACAAGTCAGGTAATACACTTTCTGTTGATCTTAAAGCTAATGGTGGACTTGTTATCGAATCTACTGAAATTGCTATTGATCTCGCAGCCAGTTCTATTACGGGAACTTTACCAGTAACTAAACTTACAAGTTTAACTTCTACTGTCACAGAATTGAACGTGCTTGATGGTATTACTTCGACTACCGCAGAATTGAATCTGATGGATGGTGGAACTTCTGCTACTTCAACAACTTTGGCAGCAGCAGACAGATTTGTTTGTAATGATGCTGGAACGATGAAACAAGTTGCATTGTCTGATCTAGTGACATTTTTAGAAAATGAAAGTGTTTCTAGTTTCAATATAGACGGGGGATCGTACTAAAAACTAAACATTAGGAGGGCTAACCAATGGCTAACGAAATTAGGCTTAAAAGGGGTTCTGGTAGCGATCCAAGTGCTAGTGATTTAGTAACTGGAGAAATAGCGGTAAGAACTGATACTGGTAAATTATTTACAAAAAAAGATGATGGATCGGTAGCCGAAATATCAGGTGGTGGTATAGATGATGGAGATAAAGGAGATATTACTGTTAGCAATAGCGGTGCAACTTTTACTATAGATAACGGAGTTATTTCAACAGCAAAAATTGCAGATAATGCTGTAAATTTTGATAAATTTGGCGATTTAGATCAAAACACAATAGTTGGAAGAGTAGCTAGTGGTGCTGGAAATGCCACTTCTCTTTCTGCTGCACAGGTAAGGTCAATGATAAACGTAGAAAATGGTGCGACAGCAGACCAAACAGCTAGTGAAATTGTAGCTCTTGTTGCGGATCAGACTATAGCACCATCAACTATTGATATGGAGGACAATGAAAAAATAAAACTTGGAAATAGTGATGATTTAGAAATTTATCACGATTCAAACCACAGCTATATTGCTGACGTTGGAACTGGCGAGTTAAGGCTTAGAGGTACAACAATAAGACTTACAGATCATAATGGATCAGAAAACTTTGCCAACTTTATTGATAATGGGGCAGTAGAGCTATTTTTTGATAACACAAAGCGTTTTAACACAACAGCGACAGGAGCAACAATAACTGGAACCTGTAATATGACTACACTTAATGTCACATCAAGTGGGTCAACAGGAGCTAATTTTACTGTTGGCGGTAGTTTAACTGTAAATTCTAATATAGTTGTATCAGGCACAGTTGATGGCAGAGATTTGGCAACTGATGGTTCAAAACTTGATGGCATTGCTAGTGGAGCAACAAACGTAACCAACACAAACCAGCTTACAAATGGAGCAGGCTTTATAACTGCTACTCTTACTAATGAGCAAGTACAGGACATTGTAGGGGGTATGGTCACAGGTAATACCGAGTCAGGTATTTCTGTGACATATCAAGACGGAGATGGTACGCTTGATTTTTCAGTTGCAAGTCAAACTGACCAAAATTTTACGACTACTTTAAAAAATAAACTTGATGGTATAGCTGCTGGTGCGACCAATGTAACTAACAATAATCAGCTTACCAATGGTGCTGGTTATATTACCTCAGCAACTAATAATTTTGTAAGTTCAGCTTCATTCAATACTGGTAATGGAGTTTTAACCTTAAACAGATCAGGTTTGGGTGCTGTTACTGTTGATTTAGATGGAAGGTTTGCAACTGGCACAATCCCTACAAATAACAACCAACTTACAAACGGAAGAGGATTTGTTACTGCCAATCAAAATACTACTGGATTCGCAAGAACTTTAGAAAATAGTAGAACAGGGTCACCACCAAATTATGCACTTAGAGGTTGGGTTAATTTTAAAGGCACAGGTTCAGTAAGTGTTAGATCAAGTGGTAATGTCAGCAGTATTACTGACTTTGGTCAAGGCAACTACAGAGTTAATTTTTCAACAGCTATGCCTGATAGTAATTATGCGACAACGACTATAGGTGCTTATGACAAGACCAATAGTCTTGCTCCATTTATTGTCTTTTCTCAGGGTGGTTTTGGTAGTAACCCAATTCAATATAATACCTCTGGTGTGAGATGCGGTTCAACTTTTGGTGATTTTCATATTGCTACTTTAATGTTTGCAAGATAATAAAATTTTTAGTATTCTATAAAAAAATAGTTTTTATGGCCACCGAAACAACAAAAAAAATTGTTTACAAAGATGATGATGGCACTGTATGTGTTATCACTCCATCAGATGAATTACCTTTTGAAGATGTCTGTAAAAAAGATGTTCCAGCAGGTAAAGATTATTTTATCTGTGATGCTTCAGAATTACCTGCTGATCGTAATTTTAGAAACGCATGGACAGTTGAAATAGAAAATCCAGATGGTCAAGGTATTGGATCTGAAGCGTATTGGGCGGGGTTATAGATATGCACAAAAACTTTTCTATTGATATGACTAAAGCTAAAGCTATTCATAAAGACAAAATACGATTAGCAAGAAAGCCAAAGCTTGAGGCTTTAGATGTTGAATTTCAAAAAGCACAAGAAACTTCAGCAGATACTACAGAAATAGTTTCAAAGAAACAGGCATTGCGTGATGCTCCTGCTGCTTCAGCTATTGATTCAGCAACAACCACTGATGAATTAGTCAAACAGTGGGATACCGCTATACTAGGTGAAACCCCTTACAACACTTAAATTATGGAAAGAATAGAAGATGATGCACCATTGGCTGCATTAATTCAAAAATTTACTTTAGAACTACAAAACTGTAGAGAACAAAAGTTAAAAGCAGATCAAGTTTCTATAGAATCTGCTAGAAATATTGATAGATTGGAAGGTGCAATCTTAGGTATTAAAGAGGCAGCAAAAATTGTTGCAGGTGAAAGTAATCATGGTTTAGTTGTTAAAAAACCAGAATTAGAAAAAGTTAAAAAAGATTAATTAGTTTTATGCTGCATTTGTCTTGTCATAAGGCTCATGGTGACATACAAAGGCGATAATCCTATAATTAGCAATAGAACAGCTATGCTCATTACTGACATAGCTTTTATCACAGCAAATTTTATCATGTTTCAAAAAATAGCTAATGTTTTGAGTATTATCTCATTTGTAATGGTAGCTTCTATGAGTGGTGGAGCATACTTTGGTTACAGGTATTTAACATCTGAAAATTTTAAGAGCCGAGTTATGAATGAGATCCTTGGTAATGTTCAAGGAATGATGCCTAAAGTATTAGAAAAAGGATTACCTGATCTTACTGGTCCATCTTTACCATTACCTCCAACATTAGGTGAATCAAAAATATGAATTGCTGGCATTGTAAAACTGAACTAATTTGGGGTGCTGATGCAGATATAGAAGAGGATTTTCAACCTGTTTTATATCAAGAATATTCAATGGTAAGTAACTTTTCTTGTCCTAAATGTGATTCTTATGTAGAGGTCTATAAACGAAGAGATGCCTACGATTGATATTCCTCGTTTTGACATACGCAAGGTAGAGATACATGAGATACCTATATGGAAAACTGAAGTACCAACATTAAATAAAATTAGTAAACCTATAGTTGATATTCCTGGTTGTGTAAGAGTACATAGAAATAACCTAACAAGTCTTATTGATAGTGATAAAGATGAATATGGCACATATACAGAATGTGGTAACTTCAGTATTCCTAGTTTTGAACCTTTGCAGTATAACCCCAACGAATTTGTATATACCCAATCAGAAACCCCCCAAAATCAAGAACAAGAATTTGTTCAGCCTACAGTAGAGCCACCAAAATACGAACCAAAGAAAGATAAAGATGATCCACTTTTTATTGCCTGTCCAGGATCAAAAGATCAAAGAGTTGGCGATTATCGTAACGAATTTAAGTTAGAGCGTGTTATTGGTCATAAAAGAAGCGAAGATGGTAATGAATGTATAACTCTCTATGAAGACGTTAAATTCATCGAGCAATACATACCGAATCCTCCACAGCTTATTAGTGCTGCTGCTATTGCTACTGTTGCTGCCACTACTCCATTACTCCTTAATATTGTCAAACCCTTAGTAAAAAATATAATTAAAAAACTTTCAAAGAAAAAAGATACCAGTTCTTAATCGTGGAACTGGCAAGCGATTGATTTGAAGTAAGTCACAAATGAATCGATTCGAGTGGCAATAAGGCGAAAGACGGCGAAAGGCTAAACCATACGATGATAAAGGTTGAGGTGAGTCGATTCAAGCTGGAAATGAGAAGTGTCGGAATCGAGCCGTAGTCACCTCGCAGACGATTAAATCCTAGAGGTGTTAAAAAGGTTTAACGTAAGACCTTAAACGATTGAATTGATTTGAATCAAATCGAATCATAGAGAAACGAATCACAAGAAATAGAAATAATTGGCAAGGAGGTGAGTTTAGAAGAACCGAAGAACATGGAACCACGGAGCAATAATTTACACAGAAATAAAACGCATCGGTTTTCACCTCGCATACTTATTCAGTAATAGAGGTGTTAAGACACTTTTAATCGTGAAGTGTGAACGATGGATTTGAGCCAGATAGAGATGAAACGTCAGACGAATGCAATACGATGTTAGGAATGAGTGAGAGTCGAGTGGACATGAAAGACGAGGAAATGTCACTTCGCAAACCTATTAAGTCATAGAAGTGTTAAAGACAGTTTTAATCGTAAACTGACAACGATTGAATTGACATAAGTCGAAAAGAAATGTAGCGAGTGGCAGTAGTTTGAGTGGAATCGAGATGTCAAAAATCAAGGTGTTAGGATTGGAGTTGCAAAACGTGACAAAGAGCAACATAACTATGGAAATGAGTCGAAAAGAATCAAAAAGAGCGGGATCAATCACCTTGTCAACCTATTAAGTATCAAAGGTGTTAAGAAGAGTTTGTCGTAACACTCATAACGTTTGAGTCAAGTCGAAAAGAAATGTACGAAATCGAACCAAGTTGCCGTGAGCCACATCAAAGCGTGAAGATTTGCGGTAAATCAACTTGCTCCGAAAAGAACTGAGGCGAATTATCATCTTTCAAGGCTATTAACCCAGAAGGATGTTGAGGAAAGTTTATCGTAAGACTTACAACGTTTGAAGTGAGGCAAATAGAGAAGAAGCACAACGAGTGACAAAAAGCGGAATGATAAAGAAACGATCTGATTTGTTTGGAGCCACAGAGAGTTACGCCTCATCGAAAAGAAACGTGGTCATCTCGCAAACCTGTTAAGTTATAGAGATGTTAAGATAGGTTTAACGTAATACCTACAACGATTGATTTGAGGCAAATAGAGATGCACCACTACGAGTGACAATAAGCAGCATGATGGAAGCTGAAAGTTGATCGACAGAGAGCCACAGAGAGTTACGGCTAATCGAAAAGAAATGTGAATCATCTCTTTGGTTCTTGCACCTACAAGAGATGTTGAGAAGGGTTTATCGTAACACCCATAACGATTGAAATACAATGAGGGGAGACGTTTTACGGGGATACGAAGAGAGCCAAACCGAGGTGTGTTGAAACGCTACGAAGATTTTTTAAAACCTGATTTTTCGATCAAAGACTTAGGTAATCTCTCTCCTTTTCTTTGCAACTGCAATGATTCTTTTCTAGCACCATCGGCAGCAGCAGCTATAAACGCATGATGAATTTGTTTAGTTTCAAGATCACGTTTTTTAGCTTTATCTAGATTAGCTTGATCAATATGAGTAAACATTCTTCTTGTTTGTTTACGATGTTTTCTAATACCAGAGTTTGCTTGTGCTGCTAAATAATCAACAGCTTCAAAATCTTTTAGTACAAAAAGTTCATAATCTCTTTGTCTGATTACTAAGGGTCGGTTGATACCTTCCCTTAGTTTTTCTAGACAACCTTTTACTTGTAATAAACTTGTACGTTCATCCCAAGGTTTATCTTTGAAATGTATATTCCAAAAATCAAGAACTTTTTCTTTGGAAATTTTATCTCCTTTTTGAAGATTTCTCCAATCTATTCCGTCAATTCTTGGATTTTCCATTAATCATCAATCTCCACTAGTTCAGATGCAGAAAATCTACCAAATCTAGGTCGCCATGTACCTAATCCTTCAGCTTTTCCAGCCATAGTAATGATTCTATTTAGTTGAGATACACTTAATATCTCATCGTCAACCATAAGTTCAAAAGTACATTTCCAATCTGGAAATAGTAATCTCTGAACCCAGACACCTCTTGATGTAAATGCTGTGTTAGAAAAGTAATTTTGATCTTTTGTGTACATTTCTAAAGCATCTTTTGATCCCTGATATTCAATAAGTGGATCATTAGTGACAACAACAGAACGAAGAACGTCTTTACCTAACTTCCATTTTGTAGCAGCGTTTCTTAGACAACGCAAGAAGTTAGCACCTGGCATATATGGATCAGAGAAGCCATGAAATTCTACAGAGTTTTTGGCTTCGTGAATTTTTACTGTACCTTGGTTTTTCCAATATCCAGAAAAGACCCAATCTAATGCACGAAGGCAAAGATGATCTTCATCATTTTTTTTCTTTTTACTAGAAAAATATGCTTTTTGTTTTGCTCCTTCACCTAATGGATCAGAGTTTTCTACGTTTGAACAAAGAAGTCCAGAGAGGCCACTTACTGTGACTTGATAATTGACAAATGCCATGATTTTTTACCTTTGCGGTTTGAGTGTTTACATCCTTAACGGACTTCCTTACATTACATATATATTATTTATATGTCAAATATATATTATATATGTTACAAAATCAGAATATTTGATATAATGAATTTGGCTGTGAGATTTAGCCTAAAGTAGATAAGTTACTTGGAAGGGGCTTATCTACTTTATAATTATTTTGGTAGACGACTTAAACCCGTGGGTTGTCTACTTCAGTTTATGAGTGTGCGGTATAACTTGATTTGGGGGTGGTGAAACAATTACTCCTTCACATAATTTTGCGAAGTTGCTTGAAGGATCAAAATAAATTCCAGCTAACATCAACTCTCCACAATTTTTTAAACGGGCTATTTCATAGTTGAGCATCTTTGCGTTTAATTCTTGTTTTTGTAAATTAATTTGTGTTTGTGCTGCATCTAAACAAGAATCTTGAAATCTATTGTCTAGTGGAATATTAAATGTAAGTGCAAATCCAAAGTTAAGTCCTAAAGAATCTTTATTACCACTGTAGTTTTCTTGATAGTAGAGTACATTTCCTGGGTTATCTGGCACACCATCTTCATCTGCGTCTGTTGGATCATACACAGGAGTACTATATATGTAGTCTTGTGGTCGCTTTTGGTTAAACGAAGTGGTGACGAATGGGCTAACGGTCATCTGCGGTCCAGAACATTTAATATTATTTCCGTACATATTTTCTACCATTGGACCCCCAAGCACTTGCGTGGCGAAATTCGATACACTGCCTGACGCACTCGCTGTTGGAGCACTGGTGTTTGACACATTAGCAAATACAGGATTACCTATAAGACTTATTGCGAGAAGATAGTTGTGGTATCTGTTACGCTTGTACTTTGGATCGTGCGAGTTATGTCGGTTACAGATTCCATTCCAGGTGCTTGATAAACTTCTGTAAATTGAAAAGCATCTCCCTGATTTGTTTGAGTCCAGTTTGGTCTTTGATCTAGATTTAATCCCTGCCATGTATGAGTAGTTCCGTTTATTGTTTCACTAACAGAGGTAGCTGCTGGAGTAATAGAAGATCCGTCATGCTGTATTCCTGATCCTGTAACTGAATAGAGAAACCCAGAATTATATTCTGTTGTTCGTATAGTCTCTGTAATATTTGTGGTAGTTTCGGTTCGACTGGTGGAACTACCCTGCGTAAAATTAGGTATAACTGGCACAGCGTAACAAGGAGCAGATATAACAAAGCCAAGAAGAAGTAACCTCCTCATTCGATAGTAAGATCAACGACAAACTGACCTGTCATTACGATACCCGTTCCTGTTCCTGGTGTCATCGTAATAGTGTGATTATCTATGGCCACTGCTGCTGTTCCTACACTTCCAGCAGAAGTTGATGTTAGATCACTAAAGTTTGGCACAGTGCCTACTGTAACTGCACTACCTGGTGTGCCATCTCCTTCCACATAGGATTGTGCGAAACTGAAGGCTTCTCCCGAGGTCGCTTGCGTGGCAGAGGGAAACGAAATACTCGGAACCCCCGAAGTCACAGATCCGAAACCGCCTATTGTAGCTGCTGAATTTGAATCCACAGTAGTTACATTGTTACCGCTTATGCTGTATGACGAGCCAATCTTATCAGCCGTACTAGCTGCTGAAAGAGACTCAAACTTTACACTGGATGATATGGAGTGATTCATGTCCGCATAAGCTGGTGCGGATACAAGAAATAGAAATGGAAGTAGTTTTTTCATTTTTTAGGTTTAGGGTCGATTACTTCTGCTCCCTCGATTTTAATTGGAGTCACTACCCTTATAGTTTGAATCATATTCTCTCCCATTGCAACTTTATCGTCTTTCTTACTACTTTTTTTAGATCCCTCTAAACCGAATGTTGCGAGTGCTCCCGTTAGAAGCGAAGCAGGAAACGTGATGTCTTTGGGTTCTGAACTATATCCTGGAATTGAAATGTAGTTTAGAGTTACTATAAAACCACTCCAAACGACAACACCCAATCTGACAAATAAACTAATAATTGCAAGTTGTTCTTCTTTGTCGTCTAAACCTTCCTTAAGTTTTTGGAAAGCGTTTTTCTTTTTCTCTTCAACCATAAAAGTAAAGATTCTTGTCTAATACTAGCAATTTAGCTATGTTTGGAAAGTAACACATATTTATTTTATGTATAAGATACTAAAACCAATTTTGATGACCTTTTTAACAACAACTGCTGTTAAGAGATTAGTCATAGATTTATTGAAATCAATAGCTAAACAAACTACAAATACACTTGATGATAAAGCAGTTGAAATTTTAGAACAACAACTTTTTCCTCTAACATGAAAATTACAAAATTCTTAAACATTGACATAGAACCAGCACCTCCAGAGTTGGAACTAGAAATTGAAATACAATGTAGAGAAATAATGAAAACTGACAATTTGGTTGATATTAAAAGATATTGCACACATATGGTTAGAAAAAAGTTTGATCAAGATATTTTTATGGCATCTTTATTAAACAGACTTATAGAATTAGAAGCTAATCGTGTTGTAATGGAAATGAGAAAAGAGAAGAAAAAATCAGTTAATCCGATAAAGAAGTTTTTTCGTATTCCCTAATTTCTTCATCAGTAAAATCTTTAATTAATAATTTATCTATCTTGTCAATCTCATAATTAAATTTAAGCACGGCAGTTCTTATATGTTCTGTAACCCAACGACCTTCATCATAAATAACTTGTGCTTTGCCATTATCCTTAATAAAAACATAATGATCCTGTCCTTTCATTTGAATTTCCAGGAAATTTCTTTCTAAGTTTTTACGTCTTATGTCTTTTAGTTTGCGTAACTTAATTATAGATTTTTTAACTGGTGTCATTTTTTATAGTTTAAAGGAGTAGGTGTAAGCCAGTAGCGTACACCATTCCTTATTTTAAAGTGAATATTTAGATTTGGATCTTTAACTAAATATTCATCTTTACATCTAGAAGGGAAGTTCTTCATTTACTCCTGTGTCAATTTTCTGTGGATTAATGTTGCCAAATACTCCGTATGGTCCATCCATCGCTTTAGAGTAGATTTGCACACATTGAGTTTTAACTTTTTCTTTTTTGGCAAAGTCATATACTTCTCCTTCTTTTGCTTTTGTATTTACAAGGTTTTGTAAATGATCTATCAGATGAGTAACAGAGTCAACAGGAATTGTTAAACTCAACACTTGTTGTCCTTCGTTAAAACGATCATCCGCTATATTCCATTTAATTGGTAATGGAAGTGCTGGATTAAAATCAGCCATAATTAAAAAAATCTTTGAGTAAGTTGTTTAAAAATTGATTAGTTGAGAGATTGTTCGACTTACAATGTTCTCGAAGTTTAGAAGCAAGATCATCATTTGTACGCACCCCAAATACGTTTCTGTTCCAATCTTTCTTGCGTTCTGCTCGTCTTTGTTCAAGTTGTTTCATGATTAAATGACCAGAGAACTCAGCTTCTTCTGTTGTCATGCAGTTCCATTTATCTTTGATATAGCATGACTTAAAAATTCGCCATGTCTAGCTTCTGTAATGAAACCACTTAATTTAGGAACATTGAACTCTTTTTTAAATGCTTCTGAGATTTTCTTAGTTGCATCTGGATCTGTTTCACTTAGTTCCTTAAGTTCACTCATAATAGATTGTTTTGCCTCTTTAGAAATGGGGTCAGGCAATCCTTGTAACACAGAAGTTGGTTCTGGTTTTTCATTTGGTTTTGTACGAGTATTACCTACACCAACTTTTGGTGGTGGTGTTTTCGTTAATGAATTACCATCATCATCATCGTTAGCTAATCCGTAGACAGAAAGTAATCCATATCTACGAGCATAGGTTTGTGCTTCTCCTTGAGCCTGATGAACATTTTTGACGTTTGGAGGAATTTTTGGAACAGGATACTTACTGATTAGAGGTTCATCACCAGAAGTATGCATTAGTTTTGTAATGAGTATTGTAATAACCTCTCCTTCTGGAGTAATTACATAATCATTCAATTGTGTATGACAAAGACCAAACTCTGTTGCTGGTTGAATAGCCAACAATGCTTGAGCCAATGTTGTGTATTTGCTTTTGAAAAAAGGATTAGTTCCATCCTTTCCAGCAGCATGATGCTCTTTTTGAAAAGCATTAAGTGCTTCAACTAGTGTTGAAGGTTGTTTAGTGGTCATTAGTAAAAATAGTTTACTTGAAAATTATATTACACTTATATAATGTTTACTGCAAGGCAGCTTGTAATAATGTGTTGAATTGTTCTGGAGTCAAGACCATTCTCCATTGACCTCCTCTAAATCTAACCATACTGGCAACGAAATCTACACCTGCATTTTGTCTTTGAGTTTCTACCTCCCTGGGTTTTACTAAACAGGCTCTGGATTTATCTTTATAATCTGCCACTTGTATTACGCAGTTTGGTATGCCATAAATATCTCCAACATCATCTGGTATTCCTGCTGCAAGATTTCTTTTGCATTCAAAACCAGTAACTTCTGTTAAAAGTTCTGCTGCTTCTCTTTCTGCTTTATCTCCTTTTCTTTTATTTGGATTAGTCATCCCTGCAACTCTCGAATACGTCTTTGTTTGTCCTCAAATTGTACACAATATTCTTTATCTGATATTTCTCTTTGAAACCATTGCCATTCAAGTGTTGCAATCTCATTTTGTAATTTTGTGATCAAATATTTTTTTCTTCGATCAAGTTCCTGATAAAGACACTTCACTTTCTGATAATCCACTTTTTATTAATTTTAGATTGTAATTGTAATCTTTTCTGTTCTGTTATAGATAAGAAACAATCATCTAATTCAGCTATTAAAGGACTAAAGTCTGCCTGTTGTGAGATTGATAATGATCTAGAAAAATTTACAAGAGATGCACGGATAAGTTTTAGCTCATCCCCTGAGACATTAAGTATGTAATCCAATCAAAACAACTCCTGTTCTGCTTCAAATTTTTCCCATGCTTTCTGCCATGCAGCTTCACATCTTTCTGTTGGTTGATCAATGTTCATAATACATCTACCTTCAAATGCCCAAATCGTATTACATACATCTGGTCTTAAATCGTAGTTTAATCTCAACATTTCAACATAGCAACCAAGTTGTTTATCAGTTGAGTAAGGTTCTTTCCAGTACATATCAAGATCCTCAATATATAAAAGACCATCTTTTTTTCTCTTTCGCATGAAGTAATTACAATTGCTTTTTGTTTTTAAATCAATCAATCTTATCTGGTTAGTTTTAGTATCTCGACCAAGCAGATCAAGTTGACCACCAACTGATTTATTTGGGATAGCCATCATATGTTCAATAGCCATCGGTTCAAAATGTGTAAACAATTCATGTTGAAGTAAAGGTTCAACCCATGCACCATATTCATCAGGATCAATTTTGCCATTACCCAACATATGTTCAGCTAGGCACTCATGACATTTTTCTCCTCTGGGCTGCCATTGTGATCTCCATTTCTCGATGTTTTCTTTATCTTCTTCTGTCAGTTCACTACACACTTCAGTAGTTGAATATGACATCCATTGCTTTGTTTCGATATTTACATATTTATGATTTTTCTCATCTCTTTTGATGGGAAGTGGTTTTAGTAGTTGGAAGGTTTTCATTGTTAGAAATCTAAAGTTGGAAGGTCTTTTGGATTAGTAAGTTCTACTTTCTCCTGTTTTGGTTTGGGTGTCTTTACCCTAGCAAGATTTTTGTATTTGACACCTTGGTAACCTTGCGGAAATGCTTTGTTACCTTTGGTGTTATTTACACATTCTGTCCATCCTGGGGGTGGCTTGTCTAAATCTTCTAGACTCCAGTAGCCTTTTTTAATACCATCTCTGAGTAAAGCTAGAACTGAAGCATCAAATAGTTTTTGCATTATCGAATATCTCCTAAATAGTTATAGAACTCTCTGTCAAATTCTATTTGTTTTTCCTTTACCGCAGTTAAATATACTTCTTTCATAAACGCTTTCTTACGTCTTGATAATTTGCCTGTTTCAT
>VTLG01012903.1_pt1 | contig 35286 bp, 34 predicted proteins | sample 4694571 | NCBI WGS metagenome assembly VTLG01 (sample SAMN12604809, study PRJNA352737) | marine metagenome | biome: ENVO:00000447; feature: ENVO:00000209|ENVO:00000569|ENVO:01000036; material: ENVO:00002151; isolation source: viral sequences binned using virsorter ...
CGTTTAGCAGCCTGTGCAAGGCCTTCTAGGACTCTCTCTGTATAACCTTGTCGGAAAGCTCCGACCTCCAATACAAATAAGTTCCCGTTGAGGTGGGCAACAATTGCATAGGCCGTTTCGTCTGCACCTTTACCACTGGGGTCAATGAACATGGTGCAGCCTTGAAACTCCAGCCAATCACCATGGATAAACGCGGGTCTGTGGTAGTAATCTCCGCTGAACCCCACCGCAGGCAAGTCACTAATTCGATATTCAGCTCCTGAAGACCATACAATTTTTTGTGGTGCATGGTCATCTAGTTCCATTACAACTAAATCTGTAAGTCTTAGGGGGAATCTCTCTAAATCCGACAGAGTGGTATCAAGTTGGAACTGCAATGTGAACTGTGAGCGACCATAACTTGCTTCTCTTTCCAATAGATCCAAATCGGAAAAACGACCTGGATCTGTTGGACGGCCTTTGTTTTCTATACATTCTGTTTGAATCACTGGCGCAAGCGCTTCTCCATACTTTTCAGGCTTCTCTGGATATCTAGCTGGCCAAATACGACACTCATAGCTCCTCATACGGAGTTTGTTGTATATAGATTCCTCTGTTTGGGGCGTTCCAAGGAACATAATCTCCCCACCTGGCTTCAAAATTGCGTTGAATTCTCCGACTGAGTGCAATAACTTCTCTCTCATCCCTATTGTCCACGCAGTATTTGGAACTTCTACGTCATCAGCAAGGATTAAATCTGCCCTCGAACCCGTTAACTGCCCAAAAATACCCACTGATTTCACAGAAGGACTTTGATCTGGGATCGACGGCCTCACATCAAATCTATTTGCTGCACTTCTTTGCTCATCCCGATCAGGATCTAAGCATTGAAGTAGCTTCATCTCCCTAATTAACCTCAAACAGAACTGAGCAAAGTCATCCGCCCTGGTTTTTGAGGCCGACACCACCATAATTTTCTTCTGTGGGTCATTCCTTAGCAGCCAAAGTACATAAGCTGCTGCCATCCAACTCTTTCCTACTCCTCGAAAAGCCTCAATAATCCTTCTCTTAGGACCATCTTGCATATATTCCGCAATATTCAGCTGCACTGGTGTCGGATCTGGCAGTTGAAGATGCCTCCACACCAATACCAAGAAATACCTGAAGTCTTCGCTATACGGTTCAGGTAGTTTCTGCCACTTAGTTACTGGCATTTATGCCCTTTTCTTCTTAAATGCAATCACATTCTCTATATCTGGCAACGCTTTCGCTAATTCTCCAAACTCACTACCCTCAGCTGGCTGTGAACTTATCTGATTATCTTTTAAAAATTGGCGAAGTATGTTGAGTTCCGCAGTTCCTAAAGTCCCCTCACGAAGTCGCTCCATAAAGAGATGGGCAAGCCCTGCATGTAGCTCACTTAAGACTTCAGTCGTGCTGTCCTTCGCCATAACTTAAATACTACTCCCTAAATATTAGACAAGAAGAGGCCCACCCACCACAGGAGACCTCTTCTATCGACCAGAAGATCTCAACGGCTAGGGGATCTCTGTCTCTTGGTAGCCCTGATCGATACCTACAAGATACCACTCTTCAAATCCCTTGCAATACCTCGCTGTCCACATATGAAGAACACTATATCCCTCTCCTATAGGGGTCCATTGGTCTCATATAAGACTACTTTTTTGGTGGAAAAATCTGAGGGGTTAGACGTTATAGGGAAGCAGGCAATCACCCCCCATCGGGGTCATATATGAAGTGTGTAGGAGGCAGGGGGGAGTGTATCTAGTGTCTCTCAGTGTTTAGCCGCCCAGGAATATCAAATGTTGACACTAGGGGTAGGGGGCTGTAATGTATCCAATGAGATACCGAGAGGAATCTCACAACCCACCGCAACTAGAAAATCTATGACTTCCTTCAATGTGAAGAACCCAGCGACCAACAAGCGTTGGACGCTGACCGACCTACACGCCGCTCTATTACAAGCGGAGATGGAGCGAGACGAGGCATTGGCAGTAGCCAACCAGACGAGCGCCCTGTCATTTGACGATGTAGTTAATCGGTGGTTCATGCCTGCCCTGGAAACAGACAGGCGTGAGCGTCCTCTCTTTTGGGAGGATGCAAGGTGTGGCCTACAGACGGCTACACGGTGGCTAAGAGAGGCACGGGCAGAGATGCAGCGGCCAATCTTTAAGACCCACTAGACGACAACCCAAGGGGCCTTCGGGCCTCTTCTGTTGTCCTCTCGGGCAACGTACACACTGCTTGGTATTACCAGCGCTTATGGACTATCTAGTTACATCATCTCTTAGAGATTCCTTGTCAACTCTGAACACTTGCCTGATTAAAGGCGAGATGACTCACGACGGCGAGGAGTATTACTTGCTAGATGAATCACATCCTTTCAAGGATCAATTCCAGTCAATTATTAGGGAGCTCCATTGCGGGGAGTGCCCCAATAACTGGCGTTATGAAATCGTTAAGGGTTTAGTTGTTGACCTCCTCGAATACTTCGGAGAGGAAGAGCGACACTTGGACGATTATCAAGACGCCCTCTACGAGGTTGCGGAGAGATTGACTGATATCTCAACCAGTCGGATATTTGATTGGCTGGCTGATATCCCATCGCGTGCAGCATTTAATGATGTTGTTGACGATGGTGTAAATGATCTAGCCGCATTGGCAAGGATGAGACAAACAGAAGAGATCAACGCCATGGGCTTCAAGCTCTTGGCAGCTCTTCAGGAAATGTCCAGCTAATCCGTTAAAGCGGGCGGCCAGGTGCAAACCCTGGCCTAGCTCTTCCCTCTTAATTGAGGGAATTTGTTCTATATCGGGGTTGGTTTTACCGCCCTTTATGTTGTGCCAAACAACAACAACAAAAAAAACCTCAAAGATCTTGAGGTAAATGTGCAGAATGCTAAGGCTATTCACGCACTAGAAGAGAAACTCACAGAAACCAACGGAACCAAGATGCAAAGGCTTGGCCAAGCTCGTTGGACTGCCATCCTTCGATTAAAGGAGGCATGCGAAGCATTGAGCAATGACAATGACTTGGAAGATGTTATTTCTTTCCTTGCCAAGATTGTTGTTGAAAGAGATGCTGAGTTCATAGAACACATGAAAGACATGCACGAGGAAGCTTGTCCATGTTGTGCCGAAGATGAAGAGGAGGAGGTCTTATGACCTCCTTCATTATCTGGGTGTGCGTGGTCACACTCCTCTACATATTCCTCACCAACATCAGAGCAAGATGATTGATCCAGAATTAACAGCTGCTTATCTGGATGCATGGTTTAACCATGAGATAACAGACGACGAACTTGAAGCATGGTTCTGTTTATGTGATGAAGAAGCCAAGCAACTTGGTTTGTCCACATATGAAGAGACTCCTATAGGGGTCATACAAGACACATGAAATTAGTTCGTAGCACAATGGGAGTCCTACTTGGGCTCTCTATTTATGCTCTATTGCTACTGTCTCTCTCTGATTCAGTAGCAGTTAGAGAGAATGTCTTTGCTTACCCTGAAAGATAACACTATGTATCTATTAGGTATCTATTAGGTATGTCAGATCTATCCTATAGGCTTGGCATTCATGCCACCACACATGCAACCCTTACATGAATACATACCAAGCCGATATCAGAAAGATAGGGAACTCTTTGAGACCTATTGGAACTGGCATAAGGAAAGGTATGGAACAGATCCCACCACTCAACAGTCAATCCTGTGTTGTGATTGGGCTATCTATTTAATAGACAACTTAAACCTATCTAATGAGACAAGTTGACAGAGATCGCTGGCGACAGCGGAGACTTACTGCCCTATATCTTTGGGATAAAAGGTATAAGTCTACTCACCGTTACCACTCTCTTTATACAGGGTTAGCTGAACTCTATAACAGAGATCCCTTTCGACAAGACAAATTCAACCTCCTACATAACAACAAATGACTGATGACCCACAGGAATATGTGCCACCAAAGCACGATCCTTCACCTCAAGTTAAGACTCAGGTCTCACTTACAAGACCACACTTAGAGCGCTTGGTTTTATTAGCTCAAGCTAAAGACACAACCATGTCTGAACTAATTCGCTCAATAGTAGAAGAGTGGACACTTGAGCACTATGTAGATGAGTTCGCCTTCTGGTCCTCTCATCTCACCTAGTCATGTCGGTCATCTTCAGAGAATTACTTTGGTATTCCCGTGAAGACACTCCAAGACGAAATTGCTTTGGAAGAGGAGATGCTCACGCTTGGTTCAGACCGCGTGAAATTACTTTCCAACCGACGCAAACAAGGGCGGATGGAGTCCTTATCAAAATGGGGTGAGGCTCTCACCGCACATGGCATCGATCAGATAGTCATCCATCTCAGGGCTATCAGAAAAAAGATAGAGAAGGGGGTAGCAGGTAAATCATTTGCTCTCCTTTCTCCTGTCACCCACCTCCCACCACAACAAGTAGCAGCATGTGCTCTTCGTACTGTTATCGACAGTCTTAGTGCATGTCCAACGCTGCACTCAGTAGCTATGGATGTAGCTGACAAGCTATGGATTGAGACCATGCTTGACCGTGCCACTAAACATGAACTTATTCAGTTCAGAAGAGGGCGCAGTCGCAAGGCTCACAAGATGGCAGCTATCAGACACATGCAGTGGACTGATAACTGGCAGGCCAAGGAGAAGATGGCATCAGGTGTCTTCCTTATTGAGCTAGTTGCTAAAGAGACAGGCTTTATCGAGATCGTTATGGATCACGGCTATAGGCCTGCCCGTCGTGTGGTTAAACCAACCGATCAATGCATGGCATGGATTAACGACGTTAAAGCACAGCAAGAATTGATGACCCCTAATTACCTGCCCATGGTGATTAAGCCTCGGCCTTGGCCTGATGGTGGTTACTACAAGCTGCCTCTTCCTTTAATGAAGAGCAATGACAAGCTAGTAGCTCAGGATTCCAAGGGTGATGAACCCTTTATCCAAGCTGCCAACATCCATCAGTCAGTTCCTTGGAAAGTTAATTCATGGATGCTCTCTCATATTGAGCACGCCTATGACAACAACCTAGAGATTGGCTGCCTCCTACCTAGAGATGGGTGGCCTGTTGAACCTTATCCAAAACATTTAGATGAGGATGATCCAGGCGTATTTAGGTGGAGGAAAAGAGCTACTCAAATACATGAGAAGAATGACAAGACTAAGGGCGCACGCATAGGTCAAGCCAAGACCTTATGGGTAGCTCGCCGCTTCCAAGAAGAGGAAGAGATTTACTTCTGTATCTCCTTGGATTTTCGGGGTCGCTACTACTACCGTCCTCCTTATCTCAACCCGCAAGGGAATGATGTATCAAGGTCGCTTCTCTTATTTGCTAATGGCACACCTATCGAAACAGAAGAGCATGTTGACTGGCTGCGCATACATGGGGCCAACCTCTATGGATTGGGCAAGACAGATTGGCAGACTCGTATTGATTGGGTGAAAGAAAAAGAACAACTAATCATGGGAGCTGGCAACGATCCATGGTTAAATGCTGAGTTCTGGATGAGAGCTGATAAACCTTGGTGCTTCCTTGCTTTTTGTAAGGAGTATCGAGAGTTTAAACAGCATGGATGGGGACACATATGTGCCCTGCCTATCATGCTCGACTGCACTTGTTCAGGTATCCAACACTATGCCGCCCTCTTGAGATCGAAAGAGATGGGTGAGCTTGTGAATCTGACATTTAATGACAGACCACAAGACATCTATACCGAAGTAATCAATAGGGTTAATGAACAGCTCAGGATTAGTGACGATCCAAGAGCTAAGAAGTGGCTGCTATTACAGCCAGACAGGTCACTCGCTAAACCATGCGTGATGACTAGCCCATACTCAGCGACTAGAACTGCTTTCTATTACTACTGCTACGACTGGGCACAGCAGCGATCAAAGGACATGTTCACAGGTAAGACATGGACTACCAAAAAGGGAGCCATGAGCACCATGCATTTCATGGCTGCACTCTTACATAAAGAGACAACAGCTTTGATTGGCCCAGCAGTAGCAGCAATGGAATGGTTCAGAAAAGTTGGCCGCCTTGCTGGTAACAGCAACACTCCTCTTGAGTGGAAGACACCATCAGGATTGTTAGTTCATCAGGAATACAAGGACACCAAACAAACACGTATCCGACTCAGATATTTATCTGATGTTCACATGGATATAAGAGCCAATGTGGATCAGGAGTCTCTTGATTCCAAACGCATGGCTAACTCACTATCACCACATGTAGTGCATAGTTTTGATTCAAGTCACATGTCGTTCTCGACAATCCTTGCGACATTGAATGGTGTACATAACATCGGAGGTGTCCACGATTGCTTCGCTACGACTCCCTCAGAAATGAGCACACTGAGGGATTCTGTCCGACAAGCTTTCTCTGATATGTACTCAGAGAATTGGTTTGAAAGACTTACAAAGCAGCTCGTAAATCAAATTGATAGGAGAGAGGACTTGCCTACCAAGCCTGCTCTTGGTGGTCTTGACCTCTCCTCCGTCCGAACATCCAACTACTTCATCACATGACTTCATCACAACAATTCGAACGGCTTAAACTCACCACACCACCATGTGAATTTCAATATGCATGGCTCGTAACTCCTGACACTAAGTACGAGCAAGCAGTATGGAAAGTGATAGCCCTCATCGCAGCTGATAAAGCTGCTGAAATGGAAGAGCAACTTACTGGATTACTTACTCGTTTCCAGAAGACATGCAAAGAGGCTGAACCCAATAAGAAAAATTGGAAGTCAGCTCCTCCTTCCTTTGGATATGACGACATAGAAGGCAAGGCAGTCTTCTATATCAAGATGAAAAGGAAAGTGTCAGGTGTCAGGAAAGACGGTACTCCCTGGACTAACTCACCACCTGCCCTCTTTGATGCACAAGGTAAGCCTCTCTCTGATGAGATGAGACAAAGGGTTGACAAGATTGGGCCTGGATCTACAGGTCGTATCTCCTTTGAAGCTGTTCCTTACAACCACCCATCAACAGGGGTTGGTATCAAAGTTCAACCTTTAGCTGCACAGATCATAGATCTGAAGGAGTATTCAAAAACTGCAACTAGTTATGGCTTCGAAGCAGCAGAAGGAAACTTCCAAAGCGAAGAGAAAGAACTCGCCACGGCTAAAGCTGGTACATCCAGTGAAGACGAAAGCGACTTCTAAATATCGCAGCAAGTTTGAGGCTGGTGTAGCTGCCAGCCTGAACCAGCGCCGAGTTCCCTTTCAATATGAAACACTTTGCCTTGATTATGTAATTGAAGCTCGGTATAAACCTGACTTCATACTCCCTAATGGAGTAATCGTTGAGACGAAAGGATTCTTTAAGGCGAATGACAGGCGCAAGATGATTGCCGTTAAGAAACAACATCCTGATTTAGATATCAGGCTGGTATTTCAGAACAGCAATGACAAGATAAGCCGTTCTAAAAAATCAATGACTTATGGCCAATGGGCTACACGACATGGATTCAAATGGAGTAGCGGCTTTATTCCTAACTCCTGGTATACCCGTGATTGAAGGCAGCAAGCACATCTCCATAAGAGGGGATGAACAAATCGTTATCGATGACTATGCCCTTATCCAAAAGAAAGATAGGGCAGGGTCAGATGGTAAGAACATCATGTGTCCTCATTGCGAATCCGTTCAAAGGATTTATCACCTTGCATGGTCAGCACTTACATGCCAATCATGCAAGACAAGTGTCCCCAAATATAACGGTTGGTTAATAGATCAACTTGATACCTGGAAGACACCGAGATGAATAAGCTAGAACGTATACAGTATGCCGAGAAGAGAATTCAGGAGCTCCAGCTCCTCATCCACCACTGGAAAGACTCTGAACAATCCAATGAAACTAATCTCAGAAATCGTGACGATGACCCCTGCTCAAGCAGCGGAGTTACTGTCAACAATCAACACTCACAATCGCAACCTAAGCAAAGCGAAAGTCACAAAGCTGACTCATGTAATAGTCAACGGTGACTGGTTACTAACCCATCAGGGTATCGCTATTGATTCCAACGGAGTTCTACTTGATGGACAACATCGCCTAGCTGCGATTGTTCGATCCAAGAAAACAGTTGAAATTCTTGTCAATAAGAATTGCGATCCAGCTTCATTCCCTGTAATTGATACAGGTTCAAGGCGAAGTGCAGCTGATGCAGTCTTCATAGCTGGTACTACAAAGAACAGTAAGCAGATTGCCGCTGCCTTGAAGGTTTACCACCATTACCTTCACCATCCAGATAAAGCCTGGACTGGGCACGTTCAATCACACATATCTCATCCTGAGATCTTGCGTCTACACCAAGAAAGATGTGATGAGCTGGACTACTACTCAGATGTAGTTAGGAAAGGTTGGCACAAGTTCAAACCTATTCATCCTAGTTCTGCTACAGCTCTAGCTTTAATAACAGCTGATGAGAACTGGAGTAAGGATGACTTCCTTGAGTTCCTTACTCAACTAACTACAGGGTGTGGTCTTACCGAAGACAATCCCATCCTGTCTTACAGAAACTTCATCGCTAATAACTATGTGTCGAAAGACAAGGGGCGAGGCTTCAATAGCCAAGCCGCCTTAGCTTCGATGATTGTTATATGGAATGACTGGAAGACAGAGACACCACGTAAAAGGTTCAGACCATCAGCTGCAAACTACCCTCCTGTTTGCGCCATGCCAAAGCTAGTTAACAAGGTCGATCTAGGCTTGGCTCCCAACGTGCTAAAGCTGGTTAAAGGCAACTGATGGCCAGCAAGTTCCTCAAGCATGGGCCTTGCCCTGAATGTGGGAGCAAAGACAATCTGGCATGGTTCGACGACGGCCATGCCACTTGTTTCGGCTGCGACTATCAATATCAACCCACCAAAAAAGAGAAGAAACCTATGCCTGTATTGCCTATGAAAAAACCAGACCTGATAGATCAATGTCGCATCATCTCCAAGCCTCTTATTAAGAGAGGACTAACAGAAGAAACGACAAAGCTATTTGGTTATGGAACTACCGAACGTCATGGCCAACCAGTACAAGTCTCTACCTTTAGAGATCAGCTAGGTAAACCATGTGCTCAACACATAAGAACTAAGGACAAAAGGTTTAGTTGGATTGGTGATTGCTCAGACATGCAGCTATGGGGTCAACATCTTTGGAGACAACATGGCACACAAAATATGTTTGTTGTTATTTCAGAAGGCGAAGTGGATTGCATGTCCATAAGTCAGGCACAAGGGAACAAGTTCCCAGTTGTTTCACTGCCAAATGGAGCACAATCTGCTAGCAAGTACATAGCTGCAAACATTAAATGGCTATCAAAATTCAACCGAATTGTCCTTTGCTTCGATAGCGATGAACCAGGAATGGCAGCTGCCGAAAAAGCAATTGAGGTATTACCTGCTGGCAAGGCAGCTATCTGCCGACTTCCAAGAAAGGATGCTAATGAAATGCTCCAACATGGGGAGGCAGAGTTGCTGCGCGATCTGTTATGGAAAGCCACCCCAGTCAGGCCAGATGGGATCGTCAATAACCCAGAAACTTTATGGGCAGAACTAACCAAGCCAGGAGCTACTGCTATATGTAAGTACCCATGGCCTGAGTTAGATAGGTACCTTAAAGGTTATCGTAAAGGTGAGATGATAACGATTTGTGCAGGTAGTGGAACTGGAAAGTCTAGTATGTGTAGGGAATTGGCTCACCATTTCCTTATACAAGGACTTAAGGTTGGCTATATTGCACTAGAAGAAAGTCTTCAACGTTCATTGCAAGGAATTGTAGGAATAGAACTAGCTCTACCACTACATCTTGACCCTTCTCTTGCCGATGAAGAGACAACACGTACTGCATTCGACAGATTGCTAGGTACTGGCCGCCTATTCCTTTATGACCACTTTGGGTCGATGGACCCCGATCGCCTTGTTGAACAGATCCAATACCTTGCCAATGTAGAAGGTGTAGATGTTGTCTTTCTTGACCACCTCACCATTGTCGTTAGTGGACTCACCGACTGCGATGAGCGTCGTGCTCTTGATATCACGTGTACCAAACTCAGGCAAACCGTCGAGAGTACGGGCGTGGGTCTTTTTCTCGTCTCCCATCTCAAACGCCCAGAAGGGCGAGGCCATGAAGAGGGAGCCCAGGTTTCTCTGGGGCATTTACGTGGCTCACATAGTATTTGCCAATTATCAGATGCCGTTATCTCCTGCGAGAGAAATCAACAGGGAGATGCAGCAGAACGTAGTGAATTACAGCTGCGTTGCTTGAAAAATAGACACGCTGGTTTTACTGGCCCTATTGACAAGCTCCTCTACGACCAGGACACAGGTCGATTAATAGTTCCAATGTCTTCTTATTTCTAATGACACTTCTGATTGATGCCGATTGGTTGGCTTATTCATCTTGCTGTGCTTGCGAGCATGATGTCCGATGGAATGATGACGTTCACTCCCTTTGGTGTAGTGAACAAGATGTTCTTAATGTAATTGAGACAAGAGTCGCACAGTACAAAGCAATGGCAGAAGATGATGGTCAAGTCATCATGTGCTTCTCTGACTATCCAACCTTTAGACACGGCTTATCCTTTGATTACAAAGCAACACGTATAGGTAAGCGTAAGCCTCTTGCTCTTAAATCTATAAGAGAAAAACTAGCAGAGACCTATCATGCCATTAGTTTTAATGGCCTTGAAGGTGATGATGTGATGAGTCTTCTCTCTACTGGAGATAAATATAAAGACTCAATCATTGTCTCTCCTGATAAAGATATGAGAGGTGTACCTTGCACCCTATTAGCAGGTGATGATCTGGAATTAATAACAAGAAAGAAAGCTGATCGACACTGGATGATTCAAACCCTGACAGGAGATCGCGCCGATAATATTGAAGGCTTAGTTGGAGTAGGCCCAGTTAGTGCAGAGAAAATCCTTGGTGATACACAGTCGTTAAATGACATGTGGAATAAGGTTGTTGAGGCTTACAAGAAAAAGAAAAAGACTTATGCAGATGCCGTCATGACTGCACGTTTAACTCGCATCCTTAGAGATGGGGAGTACGATCACACATCAGGAGAAGTAAAACTTTGGGAGCCAGCACTATGAATGATGATGATCTTTGGCCACCTATTGATGAGGCAATTCTTCGTAAGTTAGATGAGATTTATCCTGAACAATGTCCATCTACTGATATGCAAGATCGTGAAATCTGGCATTATGTAGGGGCAAGGTCAGTGGTGCGGATGCTCTATTCCGTTTATGCTGACCAAAATAATCTTGATACTTAATCATGTGTGGTGGTGGTGGAAGGAGATCTCCAAGTCCTCCTGATAACAGTGCTCAGATAGCTCTGCAAAAAGAGCAAATGGCTGAGCAGAAAAGACAGTTCGAAATCCAACGGGCTGAAAGTCAAGCTCGCTTTGAAGAACAGAAACGTATTCAAAATGCTCCAGCTCCTCCACCGCCTAGCCCTACAGCTGAAGTTGCTGCGCCGTCGTTGGAAATCACCCCAACAGCAGGTAGTCCACGAAGAACTAAAGGATATGGAAGAAGGAGATTGCGTACTGATTTAGGTATCCCAGGTGGCGGCGGCGCTGGTGTAAACATCCCTTAATTAAATGGAACTGACTCTTACAGGTGACGTTGATCGTGTAGGTAAAAACTATGCGGAGAAAAATGATGGAACCGTTGCCTCTCGCTATCAACAACTAGTTACTACACGCGATCCTTTCCTTCAAAGAGCAAGGGATTGTGCAAAGGTAACCATCCCTTCACTCGTACCTGACTCCCACATGGGAGATCATGGGAGATTAAAAACTCCTTACCAATCAATTGGTGCTAGAGGTATTAGCAACTTAGCTTCGAAGCTTGGCCTTTCACTCTTCCCTCCGAACTCTCCCTTCTTCAAGCTAGAGATAGATACACTCGCTTTACGAATAGAAGAAGCTGGGCCTGAAGTAAAGACAGAACTGGATACAGCTTTAGTCAAGGTAGAGCTAGCTGTAATGCAGATGCTTGAGACGATGAGTGCTCGTGCTTCTATGCATGAAGCATTTAAACAATTATTAGTAGCTGGTAATGTCCTCCTATATGTAGGAGCAAATGGAATAAGAGTTATACACCTAGATAGATATGTTGTAGTGCGTGATCCAATGGGACACGTCACTGAAATTATTACAGAAGAAGAAGTTTATCCTGAAGCACTACCAAAAGATTTTCTTCCTGATAATGAGCCAACAAAAGGAGAGAATATTGGCCCTATCAAAAAGACAATCAAGATCTATACCTGTGTGAAATTCAAGGAAGGTCAAGCCATCTGGTATCAGGAAGCGAAAGGAGAAGAAATACCAGGCACATTTGGTATGTGTCCACAAGGATGTAGCCCCTGGATCCCATTACGTTTCGAACGAATTGATACAGAAGAATACGGGCGCTCACATGCAGAAGCGTACTACGGGGATTTAACTGCACTGGAATCTCTTTATCAATCAATACTGGAGGGCAGTGCAGCCGCTGCCAAAATTTTATTCCTGGTTAATCCGAACGGTACTACACGTCCGAGGACACTTTCATCCGCAGCCAACGGCGCAATTATTCAGGGCAATGCTAATGACGTTACTGTTATCCAAAGCCAGAAGGGACAGGATTTACAGATAGCTAGTAACTTGGCTGACAGAATTGAAGGTCGTTTGCAGTTTGCCTTCTTGCTCAATACAGCAGTACAACGACCAGGGGAGAGGGTAACAGCAGAAGAGATTCGCTATATGGCACAAGAGTTAGAAGCCTCAATTGGTGGGTTGTATTCCATCTTGACTCAAGAACTACAGCTTCCTCTAGTTAGAAGGCTGATGTACATACTTCAGAAACAAGGCAAGCTTCCTGAGTTCCCTACCCATGATGAAACAGGTGATCCTCTTGTATCTCCTAAACCTGTTACTGGATTAGAAGCAATCGGTAGAGGAGATGATATGAATAAGTTGACAGAATTTATTGCAATAGCTCAACAATCATTAGGCCCAGAAACAATGGCGCAATACTTAAACATGGAAGAAGCATTACGTAGGCTTGCTGCCAGTGCTTCTATTGATACAACTAACCTAGTTAAAACACCTGAACAACTACAGGAAGAAGCCGCCGCTGCACAACAGCAGCAACAACAAGCACAGCAACAGGAGTTATTAATGGCAGGGATTAAATCCCCCGCCGCAGCTCATGTAGCTAAAAACTTTACACAACAAGGAGCACCTTATGGCCCCCAATTCCCCGAAGGAGTCAACCCAGGAGACCCCAACGCCGTCCCCAACACCCTCCCCAGCGGAGTCACAGAAGCAGGAGAGCCAAGTGGCCCCGTCTCTCAAGGGTAAAGATCCAACCCCACCTGAAGAAGGTGTAAAAGAATTACCTGCTATCAAATCTCCTAAAGCAACTAAGAAGGCCAAAGCTCCTGAAGAGTGGAAGCCTACTGTGATTAAGGACAACCCTAATCACATCACCATTAAATAAACAGACCCATGCCAGAAGCACTAACCATCAAGGAAGATCCAACCCCAGCCTTGTCGCTGGAAGATCAGGCAGCATTACAAGAATCAGAAAAGGTTGAGACCGAAGGCTCTGAACTCCTCGCTGGTAAATACAAATCAGTTGAGGAGTTAGAGAAGGGCTATCAAGAATTACAGCAAAAGCTTGGCAAGCCTGAGACTGCTGAGACTGAAGATTCTGGAATCACTGAATCTGATTCAGAACAAGAGGTGTCGAATGACCCTAAAGAAATCTATGGTGATTTCATTGGTAGTCGATTCGAAGAGAACGGAATTGATTTCCAAGACATGAACACTCGTTGGCAAGAGAGTGGTGAACTAACAGCAGAAGACTATGGAGAACTAGAAGGGGCAGGCTTTAACCGCGAGATGGTTGATGCTTATCTTTCTGGTATTCAATTCAAAGCTGCACAAGATAGTGAGTTAGCAGCTAAAGAAGTCATGTCAATTAAGCAGGACTTCGGAGGTGAAAAGGCTTACGACGAAATGATTCAATGGGCAGGTTCTAACCTTGAAGAAGGAGAGATCAATGCCTTTAACAATATGATTAAGACAACAGATACAAATCAAATAAGGATTGCATTAGCTGGCATACAAGCTAAGTATCAATCTACTGCTAATCGTGAACCGAACTTGATTGGAGGTAAAGCACCAAGAGGGCCAAGAGAAAAATTTGAATCAACTGCACAAGTTGTTGCAGCTATGAATGATCCTCTATATAAAACAGATCCTGCATTTAGAAAGAAGGTAGAAGAAAAGATTGCTAGATCATCTGTGCTGTAGAGGCTATTATCTAATTACCTAGACCGAATCACTGAAGCTCTGGCCCTTTGCGGAGGACACCCTTAGTGGAAGGAAGTGAGGTCAGGAACTCCCTTTCTTTCTAGGTTTTAACTTATGGCCAACATGACCGTTTCCAGGCTGGGCCTGGTGAACGCGACTGGTACTTCTTATGATGCTCTTTTTCTTAAGGTCTTCAGTGGAGAGGTACTGTCTGCGTTCCGTAAAGCTACGGTGTTCGAGAACTTACATACAGTAAGAACTATCTCATCAGGCAAATCAGCACAGTTTCCAATTATTGGACTCAGCTCAACTGCCTATCACACTCCTGGCACCCAGCTGACAGGTAATGCGATCAAGCATGCCGAAGCAACTATAAACATTGACGACAAACTTGTTAGTCAGGTTTTTGTTGCAGATATCGACGAGGCTAAGAATCACTATGATGTGAGATCTCAGTACTCGACAGAGATGGGCAACGCATTAGCTTACACTTTTGACAAGAATGTAGCTGCCACTATTGCACAAGCTGCACGTACTGGTACTAACTTCAACACTGACTTACCAGGTGGTACTCGGATCAAGATTGTTGCTGCAAACAAAGCTGCTATTACAGGTGCAAACCTTGTAGCTGCTATGTGGTCAGCGGCTGAACAGATGGACATTAATAATGTTCCACCTGAAGGACGTACCCTCGTCCTAGGCCCAACAGAGTATTACAAGTTGGCTCAAACCACTGACGTTCTCAACAGAGACTGGGGTGGATCTGGAGCATACGCAGATGGAACAGTCTTGAAGGTTGCTGGTATCAGCATCGTTAAGTCCAACCATCTACCAACTACAAACCGTTCAGCAGTAACGGGTGAGAACAACACCTATCACGCTAACTACACTGACAGTGTTGGCCTTGTATTTAACAAGCAAGCTGTTGGTACTGTGAAGTTGATGGATCTCAAGATGGAGCAAACTGGCTCTGATGTTCATGCCCTATGGCAGGGAACATTCATGGTTGGTTCCATGGCTCACGGTACAGGCGTACTTCGCCCTGACTGTGCAATCGAAATCTACTGGGCAACCAGCTAGTTTCTATCCTGGGGGTCTGAGCATGACCCCCTCTTTTTTTATTTGTTATGCCACTAGCACGTACTACAGAACTAGAAGCTACCAACCGTGTATTGCAGATGATGGGAGAAGCTCCTGTTAACAGTCTGACTAATACCTTTGGCCTAGCCAAACAAGCTAATGACATGCTGAAAGCAGTTAGCAGAACAGTTCAATCAGAAGGGTGGTCATTCAATACAGACTTCGAAGCAACGCTTGCTAGAAATAGCAGCAATGAGATATTGATTAATCCAAGTGTTAGCCGCGTCGTAGTAGATCAACAGCTTTACCCTGACTACGACATAACACAAAGAGGTAACAAGTTATATGACAGAAAGAATCAAACCTTTACTTTCACTCAGGATCTAAAAGGAGACATCACATACATGTTTGATTGGGATGATCTACCTGAGCATGCCCATCAATACATAATGATTAGAGCTGGCAGACAATTGCAAGATGTAATCCTTGGCAGTGCAGATCTAACAAAGATTAATATCACAGCAGAACAGGAGGCCCGTGCTCAATTCTTAGAAGAAGAGACTACTAAGAGTGAACACAATATGCTACGTGGTAATCCAAATCATACTGGAGTATTCCCAACCTATAGACCCAGCCGTGCCGTCGTTAGGTAACCATGCCACTAGTTAGTACAACAATTCCAAACCTCATCAATGGGGTTAGTCAACAACCAGCTGCCTTAAGACTTGCTTCTCAAGCAGAAGCTGTAGTCAATTGCATGTCAAGTCCAGTCGAAGGCTTGAAGAAACGGCCACCTATGAATCATGTGGCAAGACTATTTACAGGCAGCGCAGGAAGTACAAGACCTTTTATACATGTAGTAGATAGAGATGGTACGACCAGATATCTAGTCATCATTACGGATGGAGATTTAAAAGTCTTTGACCTTGATGGAACAGCAAAGACAGTCTCCTTCCCAGATGGCAAAACATATTTAGATGTTGCTAATAGTGCTGATCCTTCTGAGCAATTCAGAGTTGCATCTGTTTCTGACTACACCTTCATCACTAATCGTGAAAAGACAGTAGCAATGGATAGTGCCACCTCACCTGCATGGGGCACGAAGTCAATGGTGTTTATTAAGGCTGCTAACTATGACACTACTTATCGAGTTACTTTAGGTGGAACACAGAAGAGTTATACCACCCCAGCCGCAGGTAGTGGAACGCCTGACACCATTACTATTGCTAGTCAATTAGCCTCTGCGCTTAATACAATCTCTGGCTATACAGTAACAGCTAGTGATTATATTATTCGTATTACTAAAGATGATGGCGGAACATATACGCTAACGAGTAGTGATACAAAAACAGGATTAGATACCATTGTTGTCAAGGATACTATTGATTCTTTAGACAACCTTCCTGTCTTGGCTGAGCATGGGTTTATCGTTAAGGTTCAGGGTACTGTTGCAACACAGTTAGATGATTACTATGTGAAGTTTGAAGCTAGTGCTGGCAGTGGTTTTGGCGCAGGTATATGGAGAGAGACAGTAGCTCCAGGTATTACATATAAGTTTGATGCGGCAACTATGCCACATACTCTCGTTCGGAATGCGAATGGAACATTTACTTTTAAAAAGTTTGACTGGTCAGGAAGAGTTTCAGGAGATGCAGCAACAGCAATGGAACCAAGCTTTGTTGGTAGCACGATTCAGAATCTGAACTTATTTAGAAACAGGATGGTCTTCCTGGCTGATGAAAGTGTGATCCTTTCAGCTGCTAATAGCTATGACAGGTTTTGGCCTGAGACAGTACAAACAGTTGTTGATAGTGATCCCATCGATCTAAGCACAGGTGGTACTGAGATTAACTTCCTTGTCTCTAGTGTTTCCTTTGCCAACACCTTGCTTCTCTTTAGTAGGCATGGTCAATTCCGTCTTGACTCTGGAGTAAATGCCTTTGCTTCTTTAACACCGAAGACAGCAAACGTTACAGCTATGACCTCCTTTGACATGACAGCACAGGTTGACCCCGTAGCTGTTGGTCGAAACATTTACTTCCCTATTCCGAAAGGAGACTTCACTGGATTACGTGAATTCTTTTTACCTGATGCAAGTGGTTCTGTTCCTTTGTCAGAAGAAGTAACAGCTTCTATTCCTCGTTTCATTCCAAAGAACTTAGTCAACCTTATCTCTTCTGTTTCTGAAGAAGCAATCATTGCAGTTAGTAAGGAGAAACCAAAGCGACTTTATATCTATAAATTCTTCTTCGAGGATGACACCAAGCTTCAATCAGCATGGTCTTACTGGGAAGCTAAGGGTAGTAAATCTATTCTTGGCGCTGCAATTATTGATAGTGATTTATATGCTGTCGTTGAATACAGTGATGGTGTTTACTTAGAACATGTTGTATTACGACCAGAGAATATTGATCCAGATACAGTAATAGAACTTCTCCTAGACAGAAAAATAACAGAGGCAGATTGTTCTCTTAGTGTAAGTAATCCTGGTGGACTAGGTGTTACGACAACAGTAACTCTCCCTTATCCAATGGCTAGTACTGGAACCATGGCAGTTGTTGGAAGGTATGACGTAACAAACAATAATGCCAATAACACCATTGAACATGGGCAAGTTATTAATCCGACGAGTGAAACACTGACAGGTGGTGCAAGTGGGAATGGAACGATGGTAGTAAAAGGAGATCTAAGTAATGCCAAGTTTTATGTAGGGGAGTTGTATGACATGACATATGAATTCAGCACACCTTATTTAAAAGAACAACCAGCTGGAGGTGGTATGGCTATAGCTGCTGGTCCTAAATTACAGCTAAGAACATGGACTGTTGTCTACGACGAGACTTCTGCTTTCGAATTAAAAGTCACCCCTGCCAATAGAGATGTTCAAACCTATCCGTACAATGGTCTTACAGTTGGGCAAAGTCCACCCTTGATTGGTAACCCAGGTATTGATACAGGTGTTTTTCGTGTACCTGTATTAGCAGCAAACATAGATACTAAGGTGGAGTTATTTAGCAATAGCCCTTTACCTTGTCGGTTCCAATCAGCAGAATGGGAAGGATGGTTACACAGCAGAACGACACGCATGTAAGGCCTTCACGTCTTGAGGACGTGGCGGCTATTGCTAATGACATGCGACAAGAGGATGCTGATGAATGCAAAGCACATGCAGGAGCTTGTCCAAAGGGCAGCTTGCTCTATTGTTTCTTTATGTCAAAGCCTTGTATGACGCTAGTTAGTAGAACAGGTCAGCCTGTTTCAATGTGGGGAGTAGTGCCTGAAGGATTGAATACTGGTCGGATCTGGTTACTTGGTAGGCAGGCAATGTTAGATGATTTAAAAGATAAGCATTACTTTTTACGCGAATGCAAAATACAATTAGGAAAATTATATGAACAGTATCCTGTTCTCTTTAATCTTGTGGATGCCAGAAACAAAGTACATCTCCGTTGGATTCGGTGGATGGGTTTCACTTTTATCCATAAGCATTCAGAATGGGGACCAGAAAGCCGTCTGTTCTATGAGTTTGTAGGGATTCAACATGTGTAGTGCTATTCCAATTATTCTTGGAGTTATGTCTGCTGGGCTTTCAATAGTCCAACAGCAACAAGCTGCTGCTGCTGAGAATGCACAAATTGCCGCAGCTAATGCACAAGCTGAACAGAACTATCAATTCCAGAGATTACAAGCAGATGCTCAGAGAACACATGAGCAACAGCAGGAATGGTTAAGAGAAGACAGGATTATGCAGAATAATTTCTTTGCCGATCAAGCCTTTCATTCTGATATAGCACAATACAACTTACGTTATATGCAAGAACAACAGGCAGCTGGGTGGGAGAAAAGGAAGAAGAGTATTGAAGCATTAGAGAAGAAAGGTCAAATCATTGCGGCAGGTCGTACTGGTAATTCTGTTACGAATTTAATAGCAGATGTCAAACGACAGGAAGCTTATTTCGATTTTGCTACAGGATTAAATATGGCCTTTACTGGTAAGCAAATACAAGAGAAGAAGAAAGGAGCAAGAACTAAATGGGCTACTGCTAAAGCATCTGTTCAACCATATCTTAAGAGAACTATTCTTGATCCTATTGCACCAATAAAACGTCCGAAGAACAGAGGACCAGGATGGGCTGGTTACGCAGCCGCTGCACTTGGCGGTGCTCAAACTGGCTTCGCTATTTATGGAAGCAATCCCGACTTATTTAGTTAACTCATGGCACGTCTTTCAGCTGGTAAAAGTACAGGTACAACTGACAAGAAAACCTCTCGTCGATTAGTAGGCGGTGTTGGTGGTGGTAGTGGTTCAGCTTCTACTTCTCTTGCTGTAGGGAAAATTGAAACTCCTAGTCTTGTACCAAGAGCTGATGTAATCGATTCGTTTATTCAGACGAATGTACCAGAGGCACCTGGAGTAACTTCTATACCAACACCTCCTCGGATACCTGATGCTGATCCGAATTTAAAACGACTAGCAAACGAATTAGGAGCTCTCAATAAGAATTTAGTTGGAGCTGTTACTAGTTATGCTAAATATGACGCTATAGAAGAACAAAGAGCAAGAGAAGAAGCAGCTGGAATTGTTGCACAAGAAGGGAGTGATACACATCCAGAACAATCAATAGCAAAGATAAGTCAAAAATTACTGGCAGATAAAAATAATGTAAGTCTAAGTACAGCAGAAAGAACGGGGGCGGAAAAGCTTTTAAATAGAATTACAAACAATGGAAGACTTCAACGCCATATTGAATCTCAATCCAGAATAAGAGCAGTACAAGCAGGTGCTCTTTCTTTAGCAACTAAAGCACAAGGTGCAACTATAGAAACTAAAGATGCGAACAATGAACCTATTGTTATACGTCTTGAATCCTTATCTTCCGATGATCCTTTATATCGTAACTGGGTAAAAGAAAATATTTATGGACCTCAATATCTTGAGCCTTCTGAATATAAACAACTACAGCCTATTATTACAAATGCAATTGCACAAGATATAGCACGACAAGATAAGGCTAATAAAGCTTATCAGTTAGAGGAATATCAAACAAATCTCAATCAAGAAATAGATGGGTTAGGTCAGAACTTAGCAACCGCAGGGCCACAAGTAGTTGGAGATGTCACATTAAAATTACAATCACAGTTAAATAGAATGAGGGCAATGATCCCTTGGGTCTCATCTGCGGATCAGACTAAGTTAAGATCACAGATCCCTACTTTATTAATACAAAGCTTTATCAAGCACAATAAAACTCAAGACGAAAGTATTGTACGTGAAGTCTTAGAAGGATTAGCAATTGGTCCAGAAGAAAGTAGATATATAACCAAGACAGAAATCATTGATGGTAAAGAAGTTACAACTCGCACACTCAATCCAAAGCAAAGTTGGGTAAATAGTTTGGGTGGTGAGAACTGGTTAATGATTCAATTATCAAATGCTAAGTATCAACTATCAGAAGCTGACAGAAAGGGTGATCTAGCAGATACACACTTCGGTTCTGAGCAAATGGAAGAACGTATTAACGCGGAAGTAGCTCCTTTAATGGTTGGCCCGAACAAAGATTTAGTAGCAGCAAAGAATAAATTACAGGAATTAAAAACAGAGTATCTAACTACAACGACAGGAAATGTAAGTTCAGAAGTTCAAGGATTAGTCTTAAAGGATGCCGATCAGATCTTCACAAACCTACAGAGAGTTGATAGCTTTGATGTTACTGATGACATATTAGAGGCTTCTAAGTTAGTAGCTGGTGCAAAAATAAGTGTTCAAAAGAATGCTCAATTAGAACAGAAGTTAATACAATTAGAAAAGAGATATCCTGGTAACAAGCAAGTTACTGAATTTATTACGAAGACAAGAGCTAATACAAGTGTGTATGAAACACAAGAATTCAAACAATACTATAAAGGAGTGACAGAGAGAATTAAGAAGATAAAAGACCGATGGGATAAGTATGCAAAATTATCTACTTCCTATGGTCAAAATGACACAGCAATAGAAGATGGAATGTGGACTACTTCTCGTGTCAAATTAGATGATATGGGAACAGAGATTATCTTGAGGAATCTAAGAAATGGAACACCAGAAAAGATTAAAGACGAATTAGCAAAAGCTCTAGTACGAAGCAATGTTGATTTACTTGAAGAACAGGAACGACCTTGGACCCCTGAGAGAGGTAGTCATTTTGAAGGGAATGCAGATACTTCACTTAATTCAATCTTTACATCTTACGAGTTTCTACCTGGAGGATTAAAACCAGCTGATAGAAGATCTTTGAATATGGCTGTAAAGAATAGTCATAAGCCTGTATTTCCTCCACAAGTAACAATGGAGATGGCAACTCTTGCAATGCAAGGAAAGATGGACCCTCGGTTAATAACCATTTTGAAAGAAACAGGTGTTAAACCTGGAGATTTCTTTGTTCAACAATTTGCTAAGTTCCATGGCTATATCAGGCTTTCTCAGGAAGACAAGCAAAAACTCCTCGAATTAAACAGGATTAAACTCTAATGAGGCGCTACGATCAAGGGATAAATATTCAGTAGAGATTATGGCAGCGACACCAATAGCTCTTGAAGAAGAGAAGGATGAAGACATACTGGAATGGAAAGCCCCTGAAGGAGCAATACCAACAGAATTTACATGGCCTGAAGCGACTGACGCAGATACATCTACTCCTGAAACCCCTGTAACTTCTGAGACTCCTGTAACTCCTACAACTCCTGAGACTCCTGTAAGTCCTGAGACTCCTGTTCAAGTACCAAGCCTAACGATGGACGGAGTTCCATCTAATGATGAAGAAACTAGTAACGCTTTTACAGCTATATCTTCATGGGCTGGCAACTTTACTGAAAATGTCCTTCGGCAATGGGGACAAGAATGGGCTGTTGATAGCGCAGGTCTTGGAAATGGAGGTCGTGGAGATAATTTCTATAATGCTTTACTACAAGTTAATAATCAAAAAAATAATCCTTTTGCAAATTGGACAAGTTTAGAAAAGAGAGGAAGTGGTGATATAGCAAACATGGGTTCTCTTGCAAGTGATTATTTAGGTACAGAATATTTTTCAGTAGATCAAGATAATGAATGGGTTCAGACAGATGATGGAGTCTTTTCACTAAAAACAGGATTACAATATCCTTCATCATTATTAGTTGGTAATGATAGGGATCTATTGAGAGATGAAAATCTTCTAGAAAGTATTACTAGAGGAATAAATCAGCAATATAGTCGTCGTTTAAGTGAAAGTGAAAGGAATGCTTTAAGAAATGATCCTAATACTACAATCATTCCACACCCAGCAAGAGCAAGAGTAAGTGCAATTGAACAACAATTAGTTGAGAGAGGAGAAGGACCAACTGGTGACTATGGAATGAAGGGAATATATGAAAGAAAGTTGCCTCCGTATTTAGAAAGTCTTGCAAGAATGGTTGGAGGTAATGTTACTGAAAGTGGTACATGGACAGAAAATCCAGATCTAAAAAATCTTGAAGGTGCTGCTTCTGTTTTTGTTGGATATGGTATTCCAATAATAGGAATGGAACTTCTAACAAAAGCTGGCCTTAGAAGATTAGCTCCTACTCTTCTTCAACCTTCATTATGGGCCGACAGATTTATAAAATCACCAACAGCTTTAAATTTAGGCAGAGTAACTATTCCTAAATTCATAACTGGCTCGACAGTCAAAGTAGCTAAAGGCTTTACAGAAGCTGCTATCCCAAGTGCTATTGTTACCTCTCAAATAGAAGACGATCCTAATACTAGAGACATTGGACTAACAAATATAGAAAGACAAATAGCAGCTATTAAAACTGATTTCTGGATTGGCGGTGCATTTGGTACATCATTTGAGTTCTTAGGCCCAGCGACTAAACCATTCAGGCAAAACGTAACAAGAAAAGTTCCTGGCACTATCAAAGACATAGCGAATGAAGCTCTTGGCGGTGAATTCTTTGAAACTCAAAAAGGTGATTCTTACCTAGATGATTTAGCAGAAGGTATTTATCGCTTATTTGATTTTGATGCTGCTCAAATACAATACGATAGAGCTGTTGATCTACAACAAAAAGGTCCAACAGTTGAAGTCAATGCAACTACTGTTGATACAACAAAAGAAGTTCTTCCTTCTACACGAATTACAGGAGATCAACGTCCACAACCAGAAACAAAACCTGAGATCATTCAACCTAAAGCAACACAAAAAGAATTAGATGTTCAAGTCGAAGAAGCAGGACAAAGACTAGAAGTTGCTCGTAATAATGCTGAAGAGTCGGGAACAAAACTAGTAAAGATTGCTGAAGTCTTACAGCCAGAAGATCTGAAGCTAAAAGAATCTCCAATTGAGAGAACAGGCTCTGCCCTTGCCAATATTGACCGTACTGTTAATAACCTTAGAGAAGGTTTTAATTGGGAATTTACTGGACAAAGACCAGGAGAAGGTGCTCCAAGAACTCTCAATCAGATCCCTGCTTTAAAAGACAACCCAAGACCAAACTATGTAAAAAATAATATAGAAGAATATTTAAACCAATTAGGTGTATCTCCAGAAGAAATAGAACTACTTAGAACAGGACAACTTCCAATTGAAAGGATAAGAGAAATATCAGCTTCAGTTAAACAAGATACGACAACAAATCCAGATGGTCCTTTTGGAGTAAATCGAACACAACAGGTCTGGGGTTTTAATCTTGCTGATGAACTTGATTATCTTGCTTATGGAGAAACGATTGATATTACAGCTAGACAATCACCAAAAGAATTATCTAGTAAGACAGGATCAGTTGTAGACGAAGCTAAATTTAGATCTTCCTTTAAGCATCTACCTCCTGAGAAAGTAGACAGAATGCTTGCCGAAATAAAAGAAAGAGGAGCTGTAACTAGAAACCCAACCAAAATTGGAGACAAGCCTCCTACTACTGCTGCAATCAAATCAAAGGTGAGTGTTAGTGGCAAGCTCAGAGAGCTGCTTGCTGCGATGCAAACACAAGACAAAAGAATGGCGAGAAGAATTGGAGAGCATATAGATCTTCAGCAACGAATAATAAATAAAAGCAATGAACTTAATGAAAAACTTAGAACAGGTGGGGACATTGAAGATGCAAATAATATACTTGCTCCAACAGAAAGACCTGCAACACCAAAGAATCTAAAAAGAACTATTGAAAGATTTAAAAGTATTAGATATAGAAAAGAACGTATTAGTTATGAGTCTGATTTAGATCTTGTCGTACATACAATTCAGGGAGCAAGTACTGATTACAAACGACCCAAGTCTCACGATGCACTTGTTAACTGGGTCGTTAGAGATTTAGGAATTGATTGGTCAATAATAAATGAAGTCGGGGCAGATATACGTGCTCAGGTAAAGGCAAATAGAAAAACCTCACCAACTTCTATCCTTAGACTTAAAGATACAGAGATATGGAAACAAGGTGGTGACCTTGATTTGATGCTTACGTATCACGGCACTGGTCCTTCTGAATTCGATAAAATAATGAGAGGAGGATTTGATAAAAGCAAAGTTCAAGTTAAGTTATTTGGCGAGGGAATTTATACAACTACTAGTAGAAAAGAAGCTGTGCAATATGCACAAAGACATGGAGGAGATGAAAGTACTATTGTTGAGATAGATATCCCTGAAGAAGATTTAATAGATGTAGGTAATTGGAGTGAACTTGCTAAAACTTCTTTTGATAATACCGATGCATACCATAAATGGAATATGAAGATAAGAGGCCTTTTAGATGAAGGTAAAGATGTTTTAGTTAGAGGTTCAACTCAAACAGTAATGGGTACTCCTAAGAAGAGTCCTGATTGGATTCTCTTTGGTAGTAATAAAACTGCAACTGATTCAATAACTAATAGACCACGTATTGATTTTGATTTAGAAATGCAAGATCGTGGTGAACTTGGAAAAGGTTTAATACGAGATCTTCAAGATGACATGGATGACTTGCTTGGAGGAAGAGATTCTTTCGAGGAAGGATGGGATGCAGGTATACCTTTAAAAGGAGAAGGATCTTGGGAAACTATTGCAGATAATATCCATAGAGTAGGTGGAGTTCCTGCAAGATTAGAACCAGAATTCTGGAGTACTGTTACTGCAAAACAAGCTAGAGATTATAAGAATTTAAAAGTCGGACAAAAGGTTTCAGCAAGAGGTGCATATAGCAGAAGGAAAGGAATCGTTGTTCTTGCAATGATGCATAAGGGGCATTACACAACATTTGATAGGAGCTTAAAGACTGCATGGCATGAAGCTTTCCATGCTTTACAAGATCGTGTAATGACTGAAGCAGAGATAAAGATACTAGACGACAGCAGGAGTCAATTAAAGGAATTAGTTCTTAGGGGCTTTGACCTCAAAGAAAGTTTTGTAGATGGTCTTTCTAATAGAGAGATGCAAGCTTGGGCCTTTGCTGCTTGGGAATCTTTCAGGCCTGAATATAAGGAAACTACTTGGGCAAAGCCTCTTGAGAAACTAAGAAGAATTCTTGAAGCAATTACTAATAAAGTTTTCAAAAAGAACTACGATACATGGGAAGAACTATTTGAAGCTGCTGAAAGAGGTGCTTTAGCTGATAGAACTGGTAGACCATGGACACGTGAATTTCTTAATCAAGACTTCCTTGATGCGAGAGAAGATTTTGTTTCTTATGAAATAGATCCTGATGATCTAGTCGAAGGAATGCGGGCATCGAGAGATGGTATAGAAGATGGCTCAAAAAATATTGAAAATGAAATGAAATCTGAAACACGTCGGTTGATTAGTCGAAGTGGCAAGACTGACTACATAGCAAGAGATAGTAAAGATCTCATAGCAATGAATTCTGCAATGGAACAAGCAATAAGAGAAGGGCTTGGAGATCGTGCAGAAGTAACAGGAATGCCAGCATGGAAGACTGGTGAGCTATTTAATAAAGCAGCAAGACAAGTACAAGAAGATGGTTATGGAACAGATACAACAATCTTTAATTATGAACATGCAAGAAAAGGTGACTTCCAATCAAAGGATGATTTATATGCAGCTGCTGGAATACTTCATCATAGAGAAACTAATTTAGAAATACTAACTAAAGCTTCTATTGAATATGAAAGTGCTCAAACTGATGCAGATGCAGCTACTGCTGGTAAGCGGATGTTTGCAGCATTGGAAGATCAATTAAAACTAGATATTGCATGGACAGGGGTCACAAGAAAAGCAGCACAAATAATGCGTATTGCACAAACTAGCCATGAATCTGCGCTTGCAGCTTCTCTTCCTGTTGGAACAGAATTCAAACAAACTGTTGCTCCTGAAGTAGCGAAAAAAGCAATTAAAGAAGGATTCACTCCAGTACAAGGAATGCTTGGAGAAGGTGTTTATTTCTCTACTTCTGCTACTCCTGGACCTGTTGGGAGTACTGAACTATATGGCCGATTACTCGGCGATGTTTCAATTCTTGATCTCTCATCTTCTTATCAACGTGTCACTGATTTACTTAGAGAATTAAATCTAGGTAAAGCTAAAAAAGACCATGATGGTTTCCAATTAACACCAAAGCAAGAGGCTGGTATTCGTGATTATGTAATAGGAGAAGGTTACGCAGGAATAAGATATGGAACTGATTTCCTTAAGCGAATTCCTGGTGAAGATCAAATTATTATTTACGATGTAAATACAGCAAACAGATTAATTAATTCAGATGCAGCTATTCCACCTCCAAAAGAAGAGTTAGATGAATCAGTTAGAACATTAATAAATAATTCTCTTAAACAAACAGAAAATCTTTTAGAAAAAAGAATACCTAAAGATATTCGAGACTCTATAGCCAAAGGAGAATTAACACCTGAAGTAAGAGAGATTTTAGATGGAATGAAAGTTATTGCTTATCATTTAAGAAATACACCTGGAGCCAAGAAAGAGTTTGCCGAATTAGTTGAGCGTATTCCTGCTGGAGAAATGAGAGGTAATGCTATTGCAAATCTCATAAGAAACATGCTCTTCTTCTCTGTAAGAACATGGATGAAAGTCTTTCTTGGTACTGGCTATAGAGCTGCCACTCTTCCTTTAACACAAATGATTGGCACAAGTCGTGTTCAATTAAGAGCAATACTTGATAAAGATCCACAAGCTTTCAGGTTGGCAACGAGAAGGCAACATTTAAATATGATGCTCTATCCCAAGTATTTAGAAAGACTGCCTTATGCAGTAAGAATGATGGTTGCATCTCTAAGACATAACGAAACATTTGTAAATGTAGGAAGAAACTATTCAGAGATGACTTCAAGACAAAGAGAATTTACTCCTAGCGATCAATTGGAATTAGATTTCATGTCAAGAAGAATGAAAGAAGAACCAAGAGGAAATGAATATTGGTTGCAAGGTGATACGAATCCAATAGCACTTGCAGCTCGTGCCACTTGGGACGGGTTTTCTACTGCATCAGGAAGAGTGATGGGTGGTCTTGATTCTTTCTGGGCAGGAATGGTTGGTCCTTCTACTGAATGGGCACGACTAATGGAAATGAATTTATTCAATGCAGATACAAAAGGATTTGAACCTGGATCGGAAAAGGCTTGGATTTGGGCGTCTGAACAAACAGACAAAATGCTCAGAAAACATTTCCAAGATATAGATCTTGCTAATGGAGAGGTAATTAAAGATGGGCGATTAGTTGGTAAACATGCAAAGAAAGCAATGGATTGGGTTAATTACACTGATGATGTACAAGTAGGTTTAGAGAAAAGAGATTATGACTATGGAGTTAGAAAAGCTAGAGAAGAAGGCCTAACAGATCCACAACAAATTATGGAATACGCTAATGCTTGGGTTAAAGAAGATCCAGAAGACAGTCAGTTTAGAGAATGGCTTCAGCAAATTGTTAATGCTCCTGGTGTTGCAACTCAACATCTTTATGGGAAAAATATTTGGAGGAATACAGCAGCAGCTTTAATTAGGCCAACAAATAGAACTCCTGTGAACTTAGTAAAAAGTGCGATGAGAATGTTGCCAGGACTTAATCAAACAGTTGATAGTTTCCGTAGAGATATACATAGTGAAGATTTCTTTACTCGTGAACGTGCTTTAGGTGAAGTAGGGATGGGCTTTACAACATTGGCATTTGGAACAATGCTTGTAAATAGTGGATATGTTCAATTCTCTGGACCCCCTAGCTTTAATCCTCAAGAAAGATTTGAAGCAGATAGAGCTGGTTGGCAGCCTTGGAGTCTTCGTCTCAGACTTCCTGGCGGCGAATGGTCAAGATGGTTTGATATCACAATGTTTGATACAGCAGCAAATGTCTTTGGAACAATCGGTGCTTACACAGAAAATGTTACGAGTATGAATGAAGAACAAGCTGATAACTTCCAAGGATTTGCAACAGTTGCACTAGCTGGTACAGCAAAAGAAATGACGCTTGGACAATTTACGAAGACAGCTCTTGGTAGTCTTACTGATATATCTGATTTGATTGTTGAATTACAAAATGAAAAAGTAAGATTTGTAGCTGGTAGCAGACATGCAGCAGAGAAATTCTTAACTGACAGATTAGCAATGTTCTGGCCTGCTTTCGCTAATGCTGCTCGTAATTCGGTTGATCCAGTAAGAAGACAAATCAATGCAAGCAAACTGCCATTCCCTTTAAACATGATGGAAAATGCAGTTAAGACAGTGGCACTTAGAACACCTGGTTTGTCTGAAACTCAACCTGCCTATCTACATCCAACAACAGGTGAGCCAATTCCTTCTAATACTATTCCTGGTAATCGAATGATTCCAAAGGATCAACCATGGCTAAGAATGTTCCATGATTCAATTGTCCCTTGGGGTGTCACAAAAACCAAAGGACAGTCACCTGATCCTGTAGACATAGAAATGCTTCGAATCCAAGGACGTGGAGGTACTTTCCAAATCTGGAACAGAAGGATGTTCAATCTGAATGACCGTGTTCTTGATACACATGAATTAAATCGTCTGATTGTTATTGGAACGCAAGAGGTCGTACTCAATGGGATGACTCTCCATGAAGCCTTACAATCAAAAATCCAATCTCTAACATATGACAGCCTTCCAACTAATGATGGAAATTCAGCCTTGACGAGTAGAAGAGCGATTGCTCTATATAACGTCATTGAACCTTACAAAGAAGAAGCTAAACTCAGGTTCATGGAGGAAACAGATGTCCCAGGTGGAATTGGATTTGAAATTAAAAAACAAAAGGCACTTAGTGAGAGAATGAAGTATGAAGCTGAATATGGCATTAACACTGATCCTTCAAGGTTGGATGCCTTGAGGCAACTTGCCAACTAACATTTAAACCATGGCCTACGCACTCCACATCTACACCAGCACTACGTCTGGGCAAGTAGATTTTCAATTCACCTTCCCATATATCAAGGAAGAGCACGTAAAGCTCTACGTTAATTACACGGAGATCTCTTATGCCGTTGCAACTAGAGGGGCAGGTGTTGCTGGATTCCAGGTCTATACCGCAGGTGGTAACACATACGCTCGCTTAAACGATACCAATGGTCTTAGTTCTGCTAATACCCGTGTTGAAGTTAAAAGGATATCTTCCCTAGCAAGTGTTCTTGTTGATTATGCAGATGGTTCAACTCTTGTTGCAAGTGACTTAGATACTAGTAATCTTCAGCACCTATATGTTTCACAGGAAGTTGATGACGCTCTGAAACAGGGTGTTTCTATTGACCCTACAACTGGTCTCCCAAGTTTAAGTAATCAGAAACTAACTAAGGTTGCTGATCCAACTAATGCACAAGATGCAGCGACAAAGAACTATGTAGATACACAAGACGCAACTAAACAGCCATTAGATGCAGAGCTAACTGAATTAGCAACAATGGCTAGCACAACTGCTAGTGCATTAGCTGATCTAACTCAAGCAGAAGTACAAGCAATAGATGGACTAACAGCTAGTACTGCTGAACTAAATCTTGTTGATGGAGTAACTGCTACGACAGCAGAAATTAATTACGTCGATGGTGTTACTTCTAATATTCAAACTCAATTAGATGCAAAACAGCCACTAGATGCTGAGTTAACAGAACTAGCAACCATGAGTTCTGATACAGCCGCTGCATTGGCTGATCTGACTCAAGCTGAAGTTCAACTTGTTGATGGAGCAACTCTTACTACTACTGAACTGAACTATGTAGATGGAGTTACTTCTGCTATTCAGACACAGATAGATGGGAAGCAACCACTAGATGCAGATCTAACTGCTCTCTCTAGTTGCCAGTCAGGATCAGCAGTCAACCTTGCATTACTTACATCAGGTGAGGTCGCCGTTCTTGATGGTGCAACTCTCTCGACTAATGAGCTGAATACCTTAACTGGAATCACTTCAACAACAGCAGAACTAAATAAGTTAGAAGGAGTTACTTCCACTACTGCGAACTTAAACGTAGTGAGTGGCATGACCAAGGCCACCTCTCTTACAAGTAATAGCGACACAGAATTACCAACATCAAAAGCAGTAGCAGATCATGTAACCAGTGTTGTTAATGCGCTTGGTGGTTTTGTTGCGATCAATGGGCCTACTAACTTCCCTGCTACACAACCAGCTCAAGGTGTAGTTGTCAGTATTAAGGATGTTGGTTCAGGATTTACGACTAGTTCTAATGAGATAACCATTACAAATGGAGCTGGTACAAATAAGAATGTAAGAATTACAGGCTTTCCTTCTGAGTATGCAGCAGCGACACTGACAGATGACACTGGCTTACAGGTCACATCTGACATTACAAACAGTACAAGTGGAACACCTGCTGTTCATAGATACGTTTATCACAAGCAACTAGCAAAAGAGAGTGACGTTAAAGCACTGAGTGATGACATCAACGATTTCAATGAGAGGTACAGAGTTGTAGATAGTCTTCCAAATTCTGATAATCACGAAGGAGATTTGGTATATAACAAGGCGACAGATAAGATGATGGTGTATGACGCAACTACTAGCGCATATAAAGAAGTTCAATCAATTGGTAGTTTTAACTTTAATACTCTTAGTTCTTATAACGGAACAGGTGGTAATAGTGCATCATTTGATGGAACTGCCTATAGGTTTGTATTAAGTAATCCGCCTTCTTTTGCTCAACAATTAATCTGTTCTGTGAACGGTGTTGTTCAAAAACCTAATACAGGTACGGGCCAACCATCAGAAGGATTCGCAATAGATGGAAGTTCGATCATCTTCAGTGGCCCACCAGCTCAGAACGCTCCTTTCTTTATCATTACGCTAGGGTCAACAGTTAACATTGGCACTGTATCTGATGGAACAGTTACTGAAGCAAAGCTAAGTGTTGGTAATGATCCGACTAATGGAAAGTTCCTTCAAGCACAGTCAGGACAGACAGGTGGTTTGTTCTGGGCTGATGCTGGTGATGCAGATAAAATTACCGTAGGTGATACAACTGCTGAAGTTACAGATACAGGTAGTAATGGAACATTTAAAATTACACTTGATGGTGCGACAAGCGAATCATTTAGCGTAACTGATACGGCCCTTAATCTAGGTAGAGCTGGTACCAATACTGCTAACAGTGACCTAAACCTATCTGGAGCTATTAAATTTGGATTCACTAATGCAGGAACATCTCCATATATAAGGACAGACGGATCAGGTTATCTTGAAATTACAGGTGCTTTTAACGCTGGTAACTCTATAGGAACTGTCTGGACATTTGGTGGTTATCAAGGCACACACGTCTCTGCGGGAAACATCAATCCTTCAGCAGATAGTACTTATAGTCTAGGAACTAACTCTGTACGCTGGACAAATGTATATGCAGACAACCTTTACGGAGATGGTTCAAACCTAACAGGAATTGCTTCTACAAGTCTTGATGGCTGTGGCTATCAGAACGACCAGACAATTTCAGCAGGAACATATAGTATTGCAGCAGGTAAAGGCATGCACTCTGTCGGCCCTATTACTAACAATGGAACCGTAACTGTTAGCGGAACCTGGGTTATCAGCTAAACTCTAAACATGGCTTTAGTTTTCGACGGATCGAATAACACCATTGGCGGTTTAGCCGCAGGTGGTTTGCCCGATGATTCGGTTGCACTAGCCGATTTATCAGCAACAGGTACAGCAAGTGCAACGACTTTCCTACGTGGAGATAATAGTTGGGCTGCTGCAGGTGGAGGAGATACCAACACCCCAGGGTTCCAAGTCTACAAAAGTGGAAATTGTGCAGTAAATCACGCTACGCATGGTGAAATAGTAATAGACACTGAGTTATGGGATTCAGCAGGTGCTTATAACACAAGTACTGGTAGATTTACTCCACAAACAGCAGGTACTTACTTCATTTATTTTGAATGTTATCCTGCAATGAGTGGTGACCAAGTTAACTTTATTGGTCAGATTAGGAAAAACGGAAGTGATGCCTACAATACTGGATATGCGCTAACGCAATTCGTGGCAAAAACTGGCGAAGCTGCACCTGCACATTTTTGCAGCGGCATATTCTCTTTAAATGGTAGTAGCGATTACGTTAGTCCTTGGGCTTATATATGGAATTACACTAGTTCAAGTAATAACAGAAATACACAAAATAACTTCTTCGGTGGTTTTCGCTTAGGAGCAGCATTCTAAATTATGGCTTTAACATACGTAGAAAAAATCACAGCTCTTTGTCCTGATTTGGCTTCTCCAGAAAATTGGGAAGGAATAAGAATTGAAGATACTGGATCAGGACCAAAGATTGCAGTTTGGTCTCATTCTAAATACACACAGCCTACAGAATCTGCTATCGCTGCTGTAACTCAATCAGATTTTGATTCTGCTGTAAGTACCTATAAACAAAAAAGAGCAGCCGAGTACCCTTCTGTGGTCGATCAGTTGGATGACATCTACCATAATGGTATAGATGGATGGAAAGCTACCATCAAAACTACTAAAGACAAATATCCGAAACCATAATGGGCAGTCTTAAATTCCCCCACGCATCAGGAAATAGCATGAGCATCGCAGCTCCTGCAACTAATCCTGCATCTGATTTAGAGCTGAAGTTACCAGCAACAGTAGGTACTGCTGGTCAAGTATTAAGTGTTGATGGAAGCGGTAATTTAACTTGGGTTGATCAACCTTCAGGTGGATTGTCAGAAGTAGATCAATGGAGAAGTACTTCTAACTTTTCTACTACTAAAACTCCTATTGATAGCGGATGGGAACGAAACGATACAACAACTAATGGTTTCGCAGCAGGATTACCTATTGGAACAGGTATGAGTGAAAGTTCTGGAGTGTTTACATTTGGTGCTACTGGTAAATATAAAGTAGAGGCTTTTATAAATATCCACCATACCAATGCTTCTAATCTAGTCGAAATAGACTTACAGATGACAGGTAATAATGGCACTAACTGGGCTACTGCTGCTTATAGTTATTCAAATGTTTATGATGAATCTGCTGCTGTATATGCCGCTGCTTATGCAGTAATATTCTGTGATGTAACAGACCTATCAAATCATAAAATAAGATTATGTGTTACTAATGGAGACGGTGCAAATATTATGGGAGCTACTAATTATAACCATACTGGCTTAACATTTATGAAACTAGGAGATACATAACCATGAGCATTCTTAAGGTAAATAAAATACAGGATACGAGTGGAGATGACGCTCTAACGTTTGACTCCAGTGGAAACACTACAGTCAATCAAACCCTTACTACCACGCTTGCAAATATAACAACAGGTGGTACTAACAACCTCACAATCTCTGATGGGAACCTAGTAGTAGCAACAGCTGGTCATGGCATTGACTTCAGTGCTACGGCTAACGCTGACCAGAACTCACCAACAATGAGTAATGAGCTTCTCGATGACTATGAAGAGGGCTCATGGATTCCTAGATTGACTGGTCATACTACTGAAGGAACTGGTACTTATGGAACATTGGCTGGCTCATATACAAAGATTGGAAGAATGGTTTTTTGTTCTTTCACTATGTACCAATCAGCTCACACTGGATCAGGAAGCCTTCGGATGGATGGATTACCTTTTACGGCTCATCTTAGTAATGGCACCTATACAAATAGCAATGGTAGTCATAATATATGCGGTATCAGTGGTGAAAGTATTTCGATGTCTAAGCATCAGGTTGTCGGGCATTTAGAAAACTACAACGACAGATTTCGTTTGTACCAATTCGGAAGTGATGGCTCTACTGCAACTCCTTCTTGGATTGAGATAGAGAATGGAGATGTATGGTACAGCGGTAATTTCCACTACGAAACCAATTCTTAATCATGGCACTAACTAAAGAAACAATCGAAGACAAAATTGAAGTCCTCGGTGATTACAAGCAAATACAAGTAAGAACGGCTACAGTCGTCAAAGAAGATGGAAAAGAACTTAATCGCTCTTTCTCAAGAAAAGTACTAAAGCCAGGTGATATAGATGCTTCTGACAATTACACTAAAACAAATGTAAGTAGCGAATCTACTGAAATAAAAGATATTACTTCTGTTGTTTGGACTCAAGCAGTTCATGACAAGTGGAAAGCCAAACTTATTGCTGACAAACCTTCTTAAATAACAATGGGACTAACACAAGTCAACACTGACGGCGTTAAAGATGATGCTGTCACTCAAGCCAAAGTAGCTAATGATGCTATCGACCTGACTGAAATCAAAGCAGGTGTCGATGGCAAAATTATCAGCTATGACGCATCAGGTAATCCAGTCGCAGTAGGACCAGGAACAGATGGTCAGGTATTAACTTCTACTGGTGCGGGATCACCTCCAGCTTTTGAAGATGCAGTATCAGAAGGAACTCAAGTTAAATCTACTGGTGAGTCAGGTGGTACTAAGTTCCTAAGAGAAGATGGAGATGGTACGTGCTCTTGGCAGACATTACCTTCTA
>VTLG01014634.1_pt1 | contig 35285 bp, 35 predicted proteins | sample 4694571 | NCBI WGS metagenome assembly VTLG01 (sample SAMN12604809, study PRJNA352737) | marine metagenome | biome: ENVO:00000447; feature: ENVO:00000209|ENVO:00000569|ENVO:01000036; material: ENVO:00002151; isolation source: viral sequences binned using virsorter ...
TAGCAGTGTGATAGTCGACGACGACGAGGTTTTTCAGTAGATTCCAGGGCTAGGTGAGTTTACCGGCTAGGCATTTAATAGCGTGATAGTAACCGCGAAAATCGCCTCAAAAAGCGTTGAAAGTAGGCACAAAAAATCCCCAAGACTCGTTTTGAATCTTGGGGACTTGGTTTAGATTTTTACTATTTCGACTATGATTGCAATGATTACTGCGACAATAGCAACGGCCGTTATTATGAGCATCGTATTGGCATTAGTATTGCCGTCGATGGATTGCCTTTGGTTCTTATTGGCTCGATGGCAATTGGATTTTCATTATCTACGAATGACAATTTTAGTTCGTCACTTCCCATTGCTTGCGAACATTCGTAAAGAAACTTGGCATTAAAGCCCACTGTTAAAACAGTTTCTTTGCCATCGTTTTGATTAGCTACTCTTTTGACGTCAGGAAACTTCATATCGTTATCCCTTGCAAATGTCATATTGGAGCCAAGAACGGTTACTTTGTCGACGTCGCAAGCTAACGACTCGATGTTGGGCTTTTTACGGCTTGCAACGAGTGCAGCACAATCTACTTGGCCACTTGTATCATTCTTATCAATGTCAACTTCAATGCAAACTAGCTTGCGTCCATCGGTCGCGACTAGTTCGCCTTTTCCATGCTCGCGAGTTGCTTTGATAAACTTCTCGCGATCAGTTTCTAACCATGCCTTTTGTAAGATATGGCGGTTTTCATCTTTAGATACTACTTTCTCAATCTTATTATATTTTGATATGTTCATTTTAGTTATGTGTTATGTGTTATGTGTTTCTGTTTCTAGGCTTTGAATTACCTTAGATACAAAAGGTTCTAGTTGCTTGGTTACTTCGTCGCGAGCCAATGCTTCTACTATAAAATAACTGAGCTTTGTTATGAAGCCGTCTAAATCGTCGTCGTTGTCAGGTTCAACTAATGCAGTTGCGTCCCAGTAATATTGTCTTTCTTCGTCAGTCCATGCAAACCTTGCAAGATTAACAATATTCCATGCGTCGCTATAATACATACTGAGATTTTCAGCGATGTAGTTCTCAGTTTCGTAAAGCCAATCTTCAAACATGTTGAGCCAATCAGTATCTTTATATTCAAGATAGTATGCTTTGATTTTTTTTTGGAGCTCGTTCTTTTCGTCCTCGATTGCGTCTTGAACGCGAGTGAAAACGTCGGCTTGAACGTCTTCGAATGTTTCGTGATTTTTTGTCATGATAGTTAGTAGTTATGTGTTATTAGTTAATTATTATAAGAGTGCTCCATAGCCATTGGTGGCAATGGCATCCTCGAACTCTTTTACTATTTCAATAGTTTCTTCTAAGGTTTCGCAAATTACATACTCAGATTCATCTCCGCATTTTACTGCGTAGTTGCTAAACTCTTCTTTATCTATATTGGACTGCGTAGAGTTAGGCAGTAAAACAGTCATGTAATCTGGATAATCTGGATTAGGTATGTCTCTACTTATTGATGCCGCCAAGTCATCGGAGTAAGAAGAATTCGACCAATGACTTCCAAGCGTTTGGATTAAATAATCCATTATGGGTTGAGCTAGTTCTGGATTGTGATGGTTATATATAGTTTTTGTTTTCATATTAGTTATGTGTTATGTGTTATGTGTTATTAGATAAATAGGTAAAACATGTAACCTATGAATGCACCTACCAAAAGGCAGAGTGGTAGTTCTATGAATATGTAATTTTTATCCATGACAAAAATGCTATGAATTCATGGAGGCCATGCAAGCTTAAAAGAAAAACAAAAACACATATTTAAAAACAGACGCCAACGCTGACGCGATCGAGTTCAAACAAGCCGGCGGCGTTGTCAAAAAGAAGCATTGAGCATTTCAAATGCTGTGAATTTCGCTGAAATACAGGGCTTTGCAGTGTGATAGTGACAAAGCGCGGACAATGGCCTACCTAGTTGCTAAAATTTTTCTTTAAATTGCTAAAATTTTATTAAGGCTAACGGGGTAAATTAATTTTTTTATATTATGTAAACCCTCTCAGATTTTTAGACCAAAATATTTGGAAAAGAAAAAGGGCCACCCCTACTCATAAGAGTGACCCTCCAACATAACATATAACTAACACAATAATAGAACCTGACGGATCCTACTAAAAATCATAAAATACTAGACAACTTCTTCGTCTTCTTCGTCTTCGTCGTCGTCATCTTCCCAAACAATCTCATAGTCGTCATCAGAATCAATAGTAGGAAAGATCCCTTGGTCAACTATTTTCTCACAAGTTTTTAAAAGACCTATAGCAGCGAAGGAGTTGTTATATTCGACCTCACATTCGTGTGGCTTGTTAGACACCGCGATTACATAGTTATCAAAATGTTCTCCAAGAACACTTGCGGCTTGTTCTAAAGGAGTCGGTTGGCTCATCTATAAGTTCCCTCTGAGTTACTTTAAGTTATCTTTAAGTTATCTTAGGGACGTCGACTACCGTCTATAAAAAACTAATATACTCAGTTTCACTAGCTCTTATTGAGTCTTATAAAGACTTATAAGAGGCTTATTCGTCCCCTACTATACGATCATCGGTTGTAAGTCGTTGGACGTCGTCACTTTACAAAACTAGAAAAAACATCACCAAACCAAGGATCGTTTTCTACTACTTTTGTTTTTGTAAAAGCTGTCTTGGAACTTATCTAGCTCTTCCCTAAGCTTCTGTTCTTTATGATCTTGCATCTTCAGTTCTACGTCTTGAGCCATTTGTTCTGCCCAATAGCCGACCGCCATAGACAAGGCATCAAGCCTGTCATCATTGGTTATTGATCCTCGATCTCTTGTTATACGACTTAGTTGGTAGATCAGTTGGTATCTCAGTGCGTGGTCTTTAGGATACCTCTGGGTAGACTCGAAGTCGTCTTGGATGACCTGTGGGTCTATGACAAGTCTGTGGCCTGACATTACAGGCTCCAGGGTGTCGATAATGCGTTTTTCCTTTTGGGTGTTGTGGCGCACCTCATCGATCCTACAGGAGTGAATCTTGTGGAGGACTGGTTTGAGGAGTTCGCAGAACATGCCGTCACCGAAGTTGGACTCGATGACGATGCTGTTGACCTTATGTTTCTTTGCGGTGACTGAGAGGAACTTTAGGGTGTCCTCTTGGTATCCTCCCTTGATTCCTCCCGCAGCAGTCACGTAGAGAAAACCATTGAGCATTTTGACTACGGCATATCCTGTTTCGTCTTTACCGCGTCCAGATGGGTCAATCGACATGATTGATCCTGTGTATTTGATATGTTCTCCAATGACCTTCAGAGGCCTATAGAACCTATCGCCAGTCATCCCTACGTTTGGAACAGAGCTATCCCACTCAAGTTCTGGGGATTTAGCCCAGACAAGTCTCTCTGGGGCGACCTCTGTGTCTACAGACATCACCAGAAGATCCGCGAGTTTTAATGGATAGCGCTCTACATCGCTTAGATTTGAGTCGAGCATAAATTGAAGTGCGTAGCCGGCAGAGCCATAAGAGACTCTTCGTTCGGCTAGGTCAACGTCTGAGAAGCGAGTGGGTTCTGTTGATCGACCCTTTTTGCTCTCGTCCACACAGATGGCGCTGAGTTGCTCGTTATAGCGCGTTTCGTTGTCTTTTGGGGTGCAGTATTGGGCAGGCCATATTCGAGCCTTGTAGCCCCTCTCAGATAGGCTAGAATAGATTGTGTCTTCACACTGCGGTGTGCCTAGGAAAAGAATCTTGGATTCCTCCTCTGGCTTGATAATCGCGTCAAACTCCTTGACCTGTTCGGACAGCTTGTCTCGCATGGTCTGGGTAGCAGAATTGTTCGGAACCTCGACGTCGTCAGCTACGATGATGTCGGCGCGGCTACCTGTTAGTTGTGATGTAATTCCGAGGGATTTGACGGAAGGTGCATGGCTAGCTGGTGCAGGTCTGACGTCGAAAGATATTTTAGAGAATCGCTGTTTATCACTTGGTCGGAGGTGCTGCAAGATTGCGAGCTCATGGATGATTCTAAGGGTGAAAGTTGAGAAGTCATCTGCGCGTGTTTTTGAAGCAGAGACAACCAGTATATTCTTTCTTGGGTCGAGGAGGAGTTGGTGAACAACGTAAGCAGAGCATATCCAGCTTTTTCCAACCCCTCGAAAACCCTGTATAACTGCTCGTTTTGGGCCGTGTTGCATGAAGTCAGCAATTTCATATTGGATTGAGGTTGGAGCAGGGAGGTTCAGTTCTTTCCAGACGATATACAGAAAGTTTCTGAAATCCTGTAATTGTTTTGGTATATCCATGCGATCATTTGCGTGATCTGTTTTGAGATTTGGACTGGATTCTGAGGTTCGACCGAGAGTTGTTGTTTGGGTTTTTGTCCTTGTGATCGATGTCTTTTCCTTGGACTGCCTTGGCTCCCCTAGTCTTAACCATCAGCCTTCTAGCTTTGTTTCTCGATGATCTGCGTTTTACTTGTTCAGGTTTTGCGTGGTAGTCCTTGTATTCCTTTTTGTAGTTTCTAGCCATTGGTTGCTTTTTGGATAACTCGGTCGACTCCATCCTCATGGAAGGGTAATACTTTGACAAGCTCTGCGAGTGGATTTGTATCAGTTACTACAGCGCTGATGTTATTGTCTTTGAGTAACTGCCGAGCAGCACTAAGGTCGGCGGCAGTCGCTTCTCCTGTTTTTATTCTGCGAATACATTCATCAATGAGAATGTCCTGGAGGTCATATAGTTTGTCGGCTTTGTTGTCGCTCATTTGTCGTTTCTCTTGTTGTGGAAATCAAATAGTATCTTTACCTTCTCTGTGATTGACTCGATGTTGTAGTGCATACGCGCTAGGACAACAACGAGCGTTATGAATCCTACGGCTACAGGCCACAAGGCTGTAATCCAATCAATCGTTTGATCCACTTCTTAGTTCCTTTACTATTTTGATAATTAGGTAGGTTAGAGTCGTCAAACCAACCGCAATGGCAACAATCGTGTTGATGTCGCTTAGGGTCATAGTGCCTAGCAGACCTGCTGTGCCTATTGCGCTTGGGATGTGTTGGCTGTTCATGCTTAGGATAGTTTTGTAATGGTCACTTGCGAGTAAACGTTTTTTAGGCTGTCTCCAGTTTCTGCATCAAAACTTGTAAGCACTCCAATGCCGAATCCAGAATTGTCTCTTGTTGATTCGGATTGATGCTGTATTTCAAAGACTTTTGATCCAGTAATTGTTAGCACCGCGCTTCCTGCTGATACCGTTTGACCAGCGGCATTATTGTTATACGCATATGCCATTTCTCCATAGTAATTTATGGTATCAGTGATGTTCTTTAGTTTTGCTTGGTGTGTATTTACTCTGTATGCAGGACATGACCACGTTATGTGATATGAGCCCGCTTCTAGGGTGAACTGGTTGGTGCTTGTATCTAGAGTTACAATGCTATCTGGATCAACTTCAGTATTTAGCGTTCTTGTTTGCCAAGCATTGGTTGTAAATGTTCCACCGCCCGTCGCGCTAGTATTTTCATCTTTCAGAGTCGCTACCTTAATGCTAGCGTCTGCACCGTTGGTTCCGTTAGTTCCTGCTGCTCCATCATTCACAGTGACTGTTCCTTTTGTAACTCCGTCTGATCCAATAAAGTTGATTGTGTTGACCCCTGCGTTTGCGCTTGAGGTCACCGATGAAATACTTACCCCTGCTGCGCCCGTTGCTGGATAGCCTGTAAACGGTGCGTTCTCTATGACCTCTTGGGCTGCAAACAAGCCTTGTTGGTAAGCGGTATCTAGGTCACTTTCCGATAGCCTCGATCCGTTTTGGAAGTCAATAAGTTGATCTGTTCCTGTGTCTCGAAAGATTCGGATTTTGTTGATGCCATCACTGCCGTTGCTTGGAGCGCCACTCAATGTAGCAGTGTTGTTAGAGACAGCCACAGTCAGCGAAGTGGTGCTGTATGTTGCGCCGTCGTCGGTTGATGTAAGGACTTTTAGATTTGCTTCACTGATGAATTTCAGATTGAAATCTGTAAAGGTCTGTCCTGTAAGACCAGTAGTGTATTCTTTGTAGCTGTTAGGCATTTAATTAGGTGGGTTGAATTTTATTTAGAATGAAAATGGATTGATTACGTCCGTTGCCTTTGAGGGCTGTTTAGGTTGATTTTTTTGTTCCTCGATGTATTCAAAGACATTCAGTTCGCCATCTGTGAAGTATTGCAGAGGGCCGCTTTTGTCTTTTTCAAGTTTTGCTAGCGCTCTGTCGAAATACTTCTTTTTTATTGCGTTGATCCTTGTGATGGCGTCATTGGTGTATTCATCATCACCAGGCTTTTGATAATACTCTCCATTGCTGTATTGTATTTCAAAGCGATCACTTTGGATGTATTTGTATATTTCATTGAACTGCTTGTCGTCTTCGTGGACGAGTTCAGCGAGATAAGATTGGAGTGTTTGCCCTCCTCTGTTGAAATCCTTTAATTTGATAGAAACACCATCAATCGTGCGACTAACTGGAAAGTCTGATAATTTTCCAAAGGCTATGCTGTCGTTAATTTCTATCTGATAAATTGCATTATCTCTTTCTAGTTTTCTTGGGACTTCTTCTGGTGCATATCTGAAGATGTAACTAGCAATAGGGACTGACTTATCAAAGCGCTCGATAGGCTTGCCAAACTTATTGATTCTTGCGTTTGGCGCTTCTAGTCCTAGAGAAGACTTCAACGCTCTTGATCCAAAGTTTTCTACATCTAATCCAGCAGAGTGGTCGTAGTAAACGTCGTCGTCTAAAAGATTTGCTCCTCTCACCGCAGAAGGGACGCCAGTGAAACTTGACAGTATTTGAGTTCCAGCCCTGATTTTTGTATCTGGATTTGGGTCAAGAAATAAGTCGTCTAGTTGTTTTAGACCCTGAGTAAACGGAGCGTCTGTCAATGTTGACCGAATCGTCGCAATCACAAAGTTCATGAATCCAGCAAAGCCTTTTTGATCTTCTGTAAGAAGGCCTTCTTCTTCTAGCATGAAATACATTTTGAGGTCTGAGGTAACTGAGAAAACAGAACGGTATTGCTCAAACAAACGGTAGTTCATTGTTATGTTTCGACCGTCTTCTGTTTCTCCTATCTTTACTCTGAGCTTTTGGATTCTCTTTCTTTGCTCGTCTGTAAACGCTGCACCGTTTCCAGTTAGCATCCCAAGACCTGTCATGTGCCAAGCAACACCCATTGCAGATAGAGTCATGATGGCTTGTGCAATATCCTCTCGCATCGTTGCAGACTTGAAATCTTTTACTTTACGGAGTTCATCAAGCTTCTCTGCGAGGTCTCTAGCGTTATCAATCTCCTCTGCCTTTTCAGGGTTTTTCTTTCTGAGAGCCTCTAAATTTTCGTCACTAATGCTGATGTCGACGTCCTCGTCTACCTTTGCTCTGAGGTCTTTAATCTGGATTTCAATTTCACTAATTTGCTTGTTTATAGGATCAATCGACGACGTCGTTTTGTTGGGAGTAACTAGGCGCTGAATCACATAAGAAAATTCGCCAAAAAGTTTAGCTGGGACTTTTGCTGGGGCTAACGCATTACCTATGTTTTGTCCAAGACCTATGATTGGCGTTGTTCTAAAAGGTGCGGTAAGTGCGCCAAAAATATTCATAAGAACATTCTTACCAAATATCTCATTTGCAAAGTCAGCAAAGCGTTCAGAGTTATTCAGCCGGTAGTCGTTCTTTTCGTAGTCTGCGCGTCTGAACAGTCCTCGTCTTGTTTGATTTGCTACTAAGTTATATTTTTCATCAAAGTAGTTAAAACGAGTGACGCCTCGATCATCGACCTTGCTCGCTTCATCAATATACTTTTGAATAAACTCAGCAGGATTATCAGGCTTTGTAACGATGGCTTCTCTAAAAGCAGCCGCTTTGTTTCCCCTGTTTGTCATTGCAAGAACAAAAGGCTCATCAAGAGTTCCAAGCATTGTGCGTCCTAAGAAATACAAGGTATGTATCTTTTCAAAGACGTTGCTTCCCAGGGTCTTATACGCTCCTTTCATCAGGAAGTTTTCAGCAAGTTCTGCCTGTTCTCTCAGCCGCATTTGTCTTTGCAGTCTCTGCTCTCTTGCACTTATTGCATTGATTCCATCAAGGCTTCCTGAGTTCTCTACAATCTTATTTCCATCTCTGTAGAGAAACGCACTGTTACCTCCGTTGGCGAAGGTCTCTTTCATGTTTATCCAAGTAGGATGAATGTTGTGCGCGATTGACATCATTTGATCAAGCGTGGCAAGTAACTCAGAGGCTGCGTAAGTTAAACGGCCTCCAACACCTGTTCCATCAAACTTGCCTTTGCGGAAGTTTAAGGCTTCGATGGTGTTGCTTATTGTGTTCTTGGTAAGTCTTGTAAAGTAAGCGATAGATCCAGATGGTAAACCAGTAGTCATCGTCGTCGGCTGATTCAGGAGAGATGCAGTTCTTGCAGCTAGTGCGGCATCAACACCAATATCAATGAAGCTTCTCATCTCGTTGCGTGGATCAAACACGTTGTGCATGTCTCTAAGAACTTCTCTGGACTGCTTCTCTCTTAGAATTCTCTTGAGTTCATTCTCTTGTTTGATCAGACTTGAAAGTTTCTTTTGGCTAGCAGTCTTGACGACCTTCTTACGAGGCTTGCCAAGCACCTTCTTAATTTCTTTAGCGTCTCCACCTTCAATGAGTTTTTTGAGAACAATTAGACGCTTCTGGGTGTCTTCTATCTTTTGAGAAGTCGTTCTTTGCTCTGGAGGTGTTGGCGTCTTTTTCTTAGGAGTCGGCTTCGATGCTTCAAGAGCTTCGTCTGCTTCTTTGATAAGTTGGTCAATCGACTCAAAGTCCTGATCGCGCTTCATTGCTTCGATCTTATCTTTGACGTTCTTCAAGGCTTCCTGGCGTTTCGCTCGCTCTGGCTTGAGGGCGCGGTCGAAGTTTATTGTCTCGTTACCACTTTGACCTTTTAGCGATTGTCCTTGCAGTTGTTTAAGACGAGCGTCATACCGATCAAGAGCAATGTAGTCATCAATGATTGAATCAAGTTGTTCAAGGTTTTCTGGAGAAGGGTCTCGTAGAAACTTACCCGCAGAATCACCAAAGAGTTCACTTTGTTTTAGGAAGACTTGCTTTAATTCTTGTGTCTTCGTTCCAGCAACTCCTCGATCCTTGTTGTTGATCAAATCTGCGTAAGCTTTGAATATAGGTCTAAAGAAAGCGTTCTTAGGTTCTATTGGTTGTTCAATCTCACCTTGTCCTTTGGGAGCGTCTGGGTCTGGCTTGATCTCTGGGATGTCTACTTCTGGCTCTGGGGTGTCTTTAGGCGCTGGGGTAGGCTCTGGGGTCGCTCCTGCTTCTGGAACGTCTTTAGGTGTCTCTGGGACATCTTCAGCACCACTAGCAGCGTTTCTACGTGAATCAATGGTGTCCCCAATGTCTTCTAGAGTTTCGTCGACCTCGTCGTGTATGGCATTTATTTGATTAAGCTTCTCTTGTTTCTCCTTAATCTGCCTATTTAGCACATTGATGGTGCGCCGATTCTTCATGGCTCTGGCTTTATCAAGACTCTTTCTAAGTCTTGCTAAGTCCTCTCCAAGATCACCTGTCATAGTGACCTTATTGCGCTCAACCACTTTCCTGTAGATGTTGAGCATCTTGAGACCGTCGAAGGCTTCAGCAGTTGTTCCTAAGCCTCCACCAAGTCCTGCACCAAACAAGACTCCGTTTCTGAGATCAGTAAAACTAAAATCAGACAGGCTCTGGTCTTCCGCAGCGATCAGATCCCAAGTCTGACGAAGGGACGATTCAACAGCACCTACAAGAGCGCCTTGGACTGTGTAAGCACCAATCTTAAAAGTTCGTGTCTTGAGCATTGAAGGCTCGAAAATACTTCCAAGCTTTGGAATCCTTCTGCCCTGGTGAATGATCGGGGACAGTAGAAGACCTGAAGTAATCAATTCGCCGGCTGATGTATTCTCTTGGATGCCGAGTGATTTGAAATACTCTTGCTTCATCCAGTTACTGCCGACTGACCAAAGACCTTCAGTAATCAATACAGTGCCAACACCAATACCTGTGCTAATAGGCTCTGCGGCTTGTGGCCCACCTGCTCCTGCAATGGCTGTGGCTTGTCCAAGCCTTCTAAGTTTGCTTAGGTAGTTGAGCGCCTTCATGCCTCTTTGGGTCTTCATGGCTCTCAGAGTTGCTGCTGTTCCACCTACGGAACCAACACCTTCAATTCCAAGTCCTTTTAACTGGGCGCTCCAGTCAATTTGCTCTTCTGTCGCCTCATATTCGAGGAACGAGTTTAAGCTTATTGGTGATTCCTCAGTATCAGGTCGTGTGTCTAGGCCAGCAGGAGGCTGTGAGCCTACGTTGAGTGGCTCTGCGGTTTCTTGGTCTAGTTCCATTAATACAGGTTGGTCAAATAGTAGTTAGATGCGGCTAGAAGATCGTTGAGTTGAACTTCGTCAAAGCCCTTGTTTTTCCAAGTCTCGATAACATTCTTTTGTTCGTCGGTTGGATTGTCTTCTTGGTAGGCTTCAATCGCAGCTTTTGCTGAGTCTCTTACTTCTTTGCCCAGAGGGATGTCGTAGTATCCAACACCAACTTGTTGACGGAGATTGTCATCAAAGCTCTCTAGTGTTGGAAAGCCGTAGACGACGACGCTTGCCTTGAGAAGTCTTTTGCGTCGTCTTTCATCGGTCTCTGTTAAAAGTAAAGTCCTTTCTGCAATCCCTTCTTTGAACTTCTCTGTTTCTCCAAAGGAAACACCTCCGCTGATCGCTTGTTTCATCAGATTTCTTGCGTCAGCCATCGCAGAAGCAGTCATGCTTTCATAGTTTGTCCCAACGAATACTTTAGCATCTGTTTTAGCTGCGCTAAGAACGGTAGCTAGATCATCTTGGCTTCTGATGTAGTCTTCGTATCTACTGCTGATCTTGTCGTCTTTTTTCTTTTCCTTTTCTAAATCCTGAATGATCTCATCTTTTTTATTTTCAAGAAATCCGTTGAATATCTCGACGTCGCCGTTGCTGTCTTGCCAAAGCTCTGGCATTGCATCTTTGAATCTTCCGTTGAACTCTATTGCATAGTCAGTTCCGCTAATTCCAAATTCTTTACCAGCGTTGATTTTTGAGATCGCTCCTTTTGAGACAGACTTATAAGCCGAATCGTCGTCGTGATACCATCCGGCTACTTTATTGCGTGACTCGGAAAGAATATCTGTGATTCTTTGGTCATCCGAAGACAACCTTCTTCCTTTGTAGGTTCTATTTAATTCAGACGATGTAGCTTCTGGATTGGCTCGATACTGCGCCTCTATGCTATCTCGTATAGCCTGGTAGTCACTTTCTGAGTAGATTCCTTGAATTGCTTTGGTAAATAGCTCGCTAGTTACAGTGCTTGTGAAGTTCCCAGAGAGCGCTTTGGCTAATTCTATTGTTGTGTCTGCTTCGACACCCTCAACCTCACCCAGAGCAATACGTCCATTTAATGTAGATATTTTGACAAACATTTCTGAAGGAAGCGTGTTCTCATCTAGGTCTGCGAGTTCTTTTTCAATGACTTCTGGCTTTACGCCAAGACCTACAAAGTATCTAGTTATTGAGTCCTTCTTTTGTTCAAACGAACTAGGGTTAGTCATGATGTTAATCATCAACTTATAGTCGTCTTTTGAGGCTGCTTCTTGTTCAGGTTGTATACCATCCTTTGCGTCTCTCGCATCTCCTAAGTCTGCTGTCAGTCTCTTTAAAAGAGTTGAACCTTCCTTAGTCTTTGAAAGTTTCGCTCCAGTGCCTCCCTCTTTCTCGCTCTTTATCAAGACATAGTCTTTGTATTCATCTAGCGTCTTTTGAGCTTCTTCGAGTCTTCCATTCAATAGAAGATTAGTGAACCGAGCCTCTGTAAGATTTCTTAGTTTCTCTGAGACTTCTGAGGGTGAGAGATCAAATCCTTCTTGGGTAAGTTCTTCACGCACATAGTCATACGCAGCCGCCATTCCGAGTTTATCAGCTTGGTCTAATCCATCTGCTGAGATGAGCATGATGCTGCTATTTTTCTTTGCTTCTGTGTGCTGTAGGACAGATTCTCCATACAGTTTCTCGATGAAAGTATTTGAGAACGCAGCGATTGCTTCATCTCTATTAGCGTTACCACCTACAGCTTCTCTTATTTTAGAAATCTCTTCAGCCTTCTTCGCTTCAAGCGCATCTAAAAACTCATTGGTTTCTAGCTTTAGGTTTTCAGGGTCGCTAGCAAAGTTTTTAAATTCCTCTATGAGTTCACCCTGCTTGGATACCATGTGGCGCTTAACGAGACCTCTTTGGTATGCCTTGTCATAGCCAAGAATCCCTTTGACTTCTTTGTCATCGAGAGCTTCTCCTAGGTTAGCTGTAAGAGCCGCTTCCTCGCCAGCTTTTGTCGACACATTGACTGCTTGTCCAAACACTTGGGTTCCAAAGCGAATGTTCTGAGCAAACTGCAAAGCGGCATTAGTCTTAGGAGTTTGTTGAACGACGACGCCATACTGTCCTGCTCTTTGGACTTTGGGAGACAAAGAAACTTCGCCAAGATCCAAAGAGACTTGTTTGCGGCTGTCTGATGAGCCTAGAAGTGATTTTAAAGTTTGTTTAGCCATTATGTTGTCCCTGGTGTTTTTGGAGCTCCAATACCTGCACTACTTGCCGCAGAATAACCAGACAAGCCAGTAGAGACTCCTCCTAGTATTGCGCCGAGATAATTAGGTTGTGCAATAGGTCTGTTGATGCGTAGCATATTGTTTGTAAATCCTAGACCCGCTGATTGAAGTTGCAGTGTTCGATTTACGTCCATCATTTGTTGGTTCTGAGCTTCACTGAATCTGTAGTCTGCTTCTTCTCTGCTTAGATCATTGATCAGTGCGTTGACACTAAGTCCTGCGACGCCGGCTTCACCTGCACTAACTCTAGCGGTTGCCCTTGATTCTCTGGCCTTCCTTGTTGCTGCCTGTATTCTTTGACTGAGCGCCACTTGCTCTTGTCTCTCCTGTATCCGCATAGAAGTAACCTCAGCAAGATACCGTTCACGTTCTGCCTTTGAAGCTTGTGCTTGGACTTTTGCCTGTGTCTTTGCTGCTTGGCGTTGGCCAATAATAGTCGTGCTGGTTTGGGCAAGCCCTAAGCCGACGCCGATAGTGACTGGATCACACATAATTTTCAGATATTTTTTGAAGTAATAACAAATTCATAGAAAGGTTGATTTGAGAACTCGAGGCGGCGAATGAATTTAGCCCCACAGAATTTTAGCCATCGAAGGGCTAACTCATTGTCCTGATGGACGAAGTTGAAGAGACATCCGTATGGCTTCGTAAAGGAAGCAACATACTTTCTGGATGCTTTGATAAATTGGTAGGAATTGTCGAGCAGTCCGTCAGTTCCCAGTAACCATCCGTATGCCAGGTTCTCTACTTGGCCCACACCAAACATAGCAAAGGGAACTCCGTCAGCATCGAGGGCTGTTAGAGTGACGTCGTCGTGTGCCAACCCATACTCTAAGGATTCTTTGGGAGTGCTTCCCATACAAGTCACCTCAATCTGATCAATCCTTCTCATGAAAGGATAGATTGCTTCTATATGATCAGAGGTCGCTACAACGACTCGATGGTCGCCATGAAAGCTGACGACCTTATCCGTATCTGTTTGATCGACTGTGGACGAATGATTCAAATTCGGCAGATTGGAAGTTTGATGGTAAGGCACTATCGTTCTCGATGGTTATAGTAGTGTCTTGAGGTTTTGTAAACACAGGAAACCTAAAGAACCCGCTATCTAAGTTGAGTGAGCCAATCGTCGTCGACCCTACTACATCTGGAGTAAATACATTTTCGTATGTCTGTCTGTCCTGGGGTGTCACCTTCACTTTGAAGAAAGCTGTGTCATCAAAATAGATTGATCCATTACGAACCATAAGATTTGCAGCGTTTGATGGGCTTGTTCCGCTACCTGCCTTGGCTTTGAATAGCTGCTCAGAGAATGTGTATTTCATTGTGTAGGGGATGCCTACGAATACATTTGTGTCTATGTCGTTACCATCTGCATCAACATCGTTGACCGCTTGTGCAAGAGTAACAGTAGCTCCTGAGTTAGTAGCATTAAGCTTGAGACCATCTGTTGTGTAAACCTCTACAGAGTTGTCTGCTGGGGTGTAAGGGAGAGTTATTTGATTTGAGCCGTGTGTGACAGTCTTAGCCACTCGCATATCAAGGTGAGTAACAAAGCCAGCGGCATCCGTAAGACCAGACTCTAGGGGCATTTCAACGAGATTAGTTTCTCCGTTGTTTACGATGATTACGTATAGTGTGGACTCAACGAACTTAATCCCTCGTATTTCACCTGTAAATGTAAACTTAGACCAGGAACTCAATACTTTCTGGTTGTTGTTCCAAAAGTAAGTGTAAATGTATAGAGAGCCTTGCTCGTCACCGCTAAGTAAAACAATCATGTCCTCTGATGTAGTCCCTGTCATATCGATTATGTTTTTAGGAACGTAAGCAGGAACGTGTTCAGTTATCTCGATGGAGTCGTAGTTGTCGGTGGAAGCATTTACAGTGAACTCACGCATACCTGTAAAGTTACCGCGAGCAAACGGGAAGTAGATATATGAACCTAATGGAAGCGGGTCGACTTGTTCTTCAAAGCTGAAGTTCGTAATTGGAGTGATGCTTACAGTTCTAGGAGTTAATAACTCTCCACCTTTAAGAACAAACTGACCGTTCTCAGAAAATATAATAAGATTTTCTTGGAAACCTTTGGCTGATTTTAAGTTTGTTACTCGACTAGTTGCAACTGCAACATCAACTGGATCAGAATCTAAAAGAGTTGATACAGTCGTTCGGCCAAAATTAAAAACTGTCTGTCCTAATTGGTTAACACTTCCAAACCCAGACTCAGACATAATTACGTTGTCTTTACTTAGAAAACCTAATCGATTTTTAAAAAAGAACATAGATTCTATTTCTGAACCTACAAAAGAAGGAAGAGGATTAGAGTTGTCATCTCCTGCCAAACGATCCTCGTAGTTTGCTTGACTAAGCGTAAAAAGATTTAATCCACTGTTAATAAGTTGATGAGGCATTGTAGAAGCGTCATACCCAGTTACAATATTGTCTCCCACGGTTTCTACATAAGAGCCGCTACCATAAGGTTGCCCTTGAGCAGTTTCAAATTGAACGTAAAAATCATCTGACGCTATTTCTGCGTCTCCTTTTACTTTTACTTTAAAACCCTGTTTATTATTAAGAGGCAGTGATGAAATTGAATCTATTTCTTTGTAAACAGCTTTTATACCCGTGTCGGATAAAGAGTCTCTACTAGAAACTGCTAAATCCTGATTTTGATCTACTAATCTCGCATAGACATTACTACTTCCAGTTGGTCTAGTAACGGCAAGATAATTATTAGTATCTTCAGTGCCTATATCGCTCTCTATGGTGCTTGCAATAGTATTTGACCTAGCTGATGAGTTAGTTTGTTGAGTCAATGCCTCGGCTGTAAAAGTAGCTAGAGTAGCGGGTGCATACCCCGCTATATTAACAGACACAGTTGGTTCTATTGTTCCAAAAGCATTACTAGTTGTGCTTCCCGTTTGCGCTCCTTGCAGCTCGCCTCTTTCATCATCAGCTACTGTAACGCCAGTGGCCTGTCCATGAGTAGGACTGTTTGTGTCTAAATCGACAGATAATTGAATATTTGGAGGAGTATAGATAGCACCGTTCGACGTAAGAGAAACATCAGGAACATTAGTAAGACCCGACCCTGCGCTTAGTAAACTTACAGATTTAACGCGCCATCTGTAGGTAGTATAACTATAATTATAATAATCTGACTCATAACTGTTGGTTTCATGACCATAGCGTTCAAGTTCAACGTTTATTGAAGGAGCACTAACACCTGCTGGAAGATCATCGGCATCAGCGGAGATAGTAAATTGAACATTATATTTTGAGTTATGAGCTCCTTGTGTAATAAAAATTAAAGCCTCTTTATCAATCTCACGGGTTCTAGTTGTATTAGGGGCAACTGCTACCTTATTGTTAAGTAACAAAGTAGTGTCGCCAACGCTCAAAGCTTTTAAATCATCTTTAGGAGAAGTTGCGTGTAGGTAAGGAAAATTACTGCCATTTAAAATATATGACGTATCTGATTTAGTTGAATCGCTATCAATTTCTGATTGCGTGTAGTTTGCCCCTGTAGCTGGATTAACTACGCTCAAGAAAGAAGCATTATAGGACACACCGTTGGCTGTTATTGTTGCCTCTTCTCCGCTTAATATGTTAAACGCTCTTATCTTACAGCTTGTGTGATTATTATAAGAGTCAAACTGCTGGTAAGTTATAACTACATATCTTTCGCTTTTGCTTCTATTTATAAAGTGAACAAAACTATTAGACGTAATAGCTTCTGAAAGTAACTTTGCAATGTGCCGAGTGTTTGGACGTTTTTTCAGTCCCTCCGCAATAGAGCTAAGAGCGTTTTCCTGCTCCTCACATTGACCAGCAAAGCGTGTTGCGTCTGACTGTTGAGAGACACCTTGAATAAGGTTGGGGACGGCAGTGTTTATCAAAGCCATTATTGGATGTCGTAGTTTCGATTGATGCCGATACGCGATGCGGCATCGAAGTTGTCAAAGATGTTTCGATCAGAACTGTGTCCGTCGATCTCCTCTAATCTAGATTTTGCAAGATACTCATCTCTTGCTATGAGTGCTTCAAGCTCCCTCGATCCGACCATACGGCCTTGGAAGATTCTTGAAGCTCGTAAAGTGATATATCGACGAGCGTGTTCATGAAGCTCTGTGAAGTCCAAGAGAAACATGATTGTGACGTCGATGCTTTTTGTAAAAATGTTTGTGTTGTTCTTCCTGTCGTAGAGTGAAAGTCCTCTTTGGACGACGTCGACGAGTTTATCTAACGCATCAACATGAAGAGTATTGTCTGGTAACGTGATAGTGCCATCAGAACCAGGTGTCAGTGTGTATTTATGTGTTGTGTTGAAATGCCAACCCTCGCTCTGAACTTCCCTACTAGTTTCATCCAGAACACTTATTGCTGTTGCAGCAGAGACCGGTAAAGCAGACGCCGTCGAAATGCTGTTGACTGGTGACTCACCGATGTGGCCCAGCATTGAATTAACTGATTCTAGTTTAGATGTAAGAGTTGCCATAAAAATAAAAAGGGTGAAGTCCCCCAAGGAATGAGGAACCAAGGGGGACTTCGGTTGAAGCTACGTTAGATAGCTGATGTTGGATTAACAACGACGGCACACTCTGGACGGAGAACTCCGAAACCAGCAGCCATTTTAGCAACGAACAGTGTCGATTGCTTTTCGATGAGATACTCGCTCTCAGTTGCAAGATCAAGAAGCTTGACGCAACCAGTAGCTTGTGGGTGTCCACAGATGAATCCATGCTCTAGAGTAGAGCCAGAACCAGTTGTGAGACCATCCAAGGCAGCGTTGTAACCTGCATCGGAGCCATTGAGTGCAGTGCTAGCAAATGGCTCGTTGGATACAAGTGCATCATTTGCATCTTGTGAACCAACAGCTACTTGAACACCAGCAAGGTGTGGACTCTTGAACAGACGGAAACCAGCAACGGTATTGATGACACCACTGCCGACATCACTGCCAGTCGAGGAGACATCGCTAAGAACTGCGCGGTTGTCAGATGTGACAAGCTCGTAGTATTGGCTTGGAGTAAGAACAGCGAAACGATCCGACTCTGGAACGTCCTTTTGATCTAACTCAGCGGCAGCAGCAAACAGAGCATCAATGATACCTGCGGCTGTGTTGGTAGTTGCATCGGCAATTTGTGTGCCAGTGTTTCCACCACTTACGTTTGCAGTTGTGGTAAGACCAGCAGCAATGAACGTCTTGATCGCTTGGATGTCAGAGCGTTTTGCAAGTGCATTACCGATCTCAGCAGCGAACACAGAACGAACGTCGAAGTGATTCTTGAGCTCGTCGATGTTGGCAATCATTGTTGAGGAGATCAACATGTTGTCGATGTTGATGACCTTCTCAGATGTTGCGATCTGAGACAACGCTGATTCAGAGAACAGGTCTGTGCCTGGTGTGTGATAAGAAGCCGTAGCCTTGCCAGTAGTTGGGAAGGTGGCTGACTTGCCCGATTGAATTGTGCGAGTTTGCACAAGACCGGACATTATATTGCTAGTAGCAAAAGCAGACAGAATCTCTCCTGAAAATACCTTCAGAAAGAGTGCGCTGTCAGTAGCGATACCAGCAGGATTCTGTGTGCTTTGACGCGATGTTGCGTTGGATGCACCCAGGATTGAAGCTATAGAAGCCATAATAATTCCTTTGGTTTTTAATTAATATTTAGTGAGATTGCCCTTTGATTGTTCTACATCTCCAGTTGTCCATCGCAATGGGCTGTAATGTTTCTTCCAAGTTATAGGACGAAAGTTATTTCTTTTTGACACGAAGGCTCACTCTGGCAGCCTTGGTGTTTGAGACAAATTGTTTTCCTTTGGAGCCTTCTCGTTTCTTTTTACGAGCCGTCGTCGCACGTTGGCTTTTTGATAAGCTTCGAGCTTTAGCCATCGGAAGGCAGCGGTCTGGATTCTTTTTGTTTTTAGACGTTCCGCAAGGGCCTTTAATGGATCCGTCGGTTCCGATTCTGACCCAGTTCTGTCTTCGCCATTTTGCAAGTTCACCCATGTCTACTTCTTTTTGACTTTGAGACCCTTGCGTTTTGACCCTTTGGCGTAGTTAGGATCCTTGCAGTATTTTGATGCCGCCATGTTTGCATACGCTGACGGATACTTGTCGAAAGTTCTTTTAGCCCAGGCTATTCCTTTAGGACATATTTTTGCCATTCTTCTTTTTCTTTTTGAGGGCTATAAAGTCAGCTTTTGTAATCTTATTTTTTGGATTAGCTGCTGACGCTATTTTGAGTTGGTTTCTTGTGAGTTTCATTTTCCTACTTTTTTGATTGCGAGATTATGAGCCGAAGTGAAAGACTTACCTTTCTTCATCTGCTCCTTCATAAAATCCATGTGTTTCTTAGAGTGATGCTTCTTATGCTTACCAAGCGTAAGTTTCTGACGTTTAGTTAGTTCAGCCATTAGTAGCCGTATTTTGACTTCTTAGTCTTTTTGATTTTTAGTTTCTTACGTTTCATAGAGCATTTTTCACAGCCACAGCCTTTCACGACGATTTCTTATTGTGCGAACCGTCGCAAGTTGGTTGGGACTTAGATTTTCCACAGGTGCATTTTTTCATAATTAACATTTCCATCGGCGTAGAGCCAAAGCTTTGCGTGTTGGTCTTCCTTTAGAGTCTTTCATTGGGCCTTTCACGCCACTCATGCGAGCACAAAACGAACGCTTTCTAGCACCGCCTCCAGGCTGTGGTGCTTTAAGATTAGAGCCAGTCTTTCTGTTGTAATAGTCTCTGCCTTTTTTGGTGAGACCTCCTTTTGGGGACTTATGCTCTTTACGAAGGCTCACGCCTTTTCGCTTACTCATTTTCTAGTTCGTTTATGTAGTGTAAGAGTTCTCCAATAGTTGCCTTTTCCTCGATACTAAAGTCGTGGCTGTTCAGTTTTTGGAGGAAGATTGGAATCTTGCTCTCCCTTAGCGTCACGCATCCAGTCGTTAATAATATCGCTATGTTCAGACTGACGACGATTGACCAATTCCTTAACGTATTCACGCTTAATATCTAAAAAAAGCCTTCCCAGTTTTGGAAAGGCTATTAAAAGTTGAACTACTAGGGTGATCACTTATCTTTGGCTTTACCTACGTTTAGGGCTAACCAATCGACGAGCTTGTAAACTTTTGAAATCCAAGCGTCATCTTGTGGAGTTGGTGTTAAAGCGGCAATCGCACTCGCTGCCGCAACGATAGTTGTAACGATAGCTAATAAGCTGTCGGAGTTTTGAATGATGTAGTTGATGATGTTCATAAATTTCCTGTCTAAAGCACATCAGAGACTGCTAGCCTTTTAGCTACCTGATCTCTAAATGCGGGATCTTTAATATATCGAGGATCGCGCATGGCTTCTGTGACCATTGCGGCTGATCCGAAAGGTTTTACGTCGTTTCCAGAAGTCATCCCTTGCTCAAGCTTGGGTGGCTTACCGCCGTTGGCAATAAACTGTGCGTAGAGCCCTTTGACTGCTACTTTGGCTTGCTCAAGTGATCCAGATTCAACAATGCTGTTGTAAGCGTCAAGGTCTGAGTCAGCTAAGTTTTCACCTGCCCAGTCAGCCATCGCGTCATAGTTAGCCTTACCACCAATAGCCTCTTGAACCTCAAGAGTCTGTGTTGTGTTGATGGCTTCTTGTCCTGCCATGTAGGCACGAACAAAGTCACCGGGAATACCTGCTTTTTCAAGAGCATTGAAGGTCTTATCGCTGAGTTCTCCAGTTTCTGAAAACTCCTCTGTAGCGGCAAAGATAGAATTGTTCAGTGCCTCATATTGTTGAGAAACAGTAAGTTCCTCGACGACGTCGTCCTTTTTAGATTCCTTTGAAGACGATTGTTTCTTTTCAAGGGCTGAATATGCTTTTGCGAGTTCTTCAGCACTCTCGAACTTTTCAGGAAGCCAATCTGGACGAGTGTCCTCATTGGTCTCTTCTATATGATCCTCAGTCGTTGCTTCAGTAGTTTCGGACTTCAGAATACCAGCTTCTTCAAGCTTTTGAGCTTGTTCTTCTAGTGACACATTTTCAGCCTGTGTAGGCTCGTTGATCGTTACTTGATTTAGATCAGCCATATTTATTTAACTTACCTCTTGGTCTTGGTTTGATTGAATTTGATCAGCTATTGCTTTGACACCGGTCGGCGTCGCTTGACGTAACAGTTCCATTTGTTGTTGCTGTTGCATTTCAGCCTGTAGTTCTTCTGGCGTCTTGACAAGCCCAATCGTCTTAATTCCTAAACTTGTTGCTCTACGTTTAAAATACTCGCCCACATTGACATATTGAGCGACAGCTTGTGGGCCAATGACCTGTGAAGCGCCGGCTAAGAACAAATCAAGTTTTTGTAAATCATTACCTCGTCCTAATGCTTCAACTCCAGTAATGATGACTGGGTTGATAACATCCTTTGGAAGTTTTGGAAGCTTCTTCTTCCTGTTCATTACCTCCATTAGTCGAGTGACCAGAGGCATTTGTAATTCTGTGCTGAGAAGACTGTAGAGTCCTCCAAGGGCTGCTTCTAGTTGCTGAGAAAGCATCCTTATTTCTTCTGCTGTGACTCTCTCTGCATTTCTCACGACAGCCTGTGTCAACAGGAAGGCAGCACCAAGTCTGTCTCGAATTGCCGCTATGGTTTCTTGGGCAACCCTAAAGTCTGCAAACTTATTTGTTTGAACAACAGAGACGTCTTGTGCGTTACCCTGGACAATCGCGCCATTGGGAGACTCTGCAAGTGTCCGAGCGCGGGTCGTTCCATTTGGATTGACCATGAAGAGTAACTTGGCGCTTGCAGCAGATCCCTCGACAATTGCCCTAGTCAGCCCTTCAAGTGACTGCAGGTCTCCTAGATATTCTTCGACGTATCCGCGTCCATAAGATTCACCATCTACTCTACTGAATCTCAGTGGAATGTAAGGGCTTTTCTCTTTTGGATAGACACCGCCTCGGCCTACCAGGGGTGTTCCGTTGACGTCCTGTTGAATGACTACCTCGTCACCCATAGTGCAACACGAAGTAAAGAGATGGACGTCGTCGCCCTTCTTTACACCAGTTGCAATCAAAGCGTCCCTCATTTCATCGTCGAGAGCTTCAAAGGCTATATTCTCCTTTGTAGCAATCTTGATTACGTTGCCCATTGGGTCACGCTCGATGACATATCTGTCCAAGTGGAAGACACGAATACCGCCTTCATCTGGTAGATACAGCAGAGCATTACCTGTAATTATTAGATGCTTTAAAGCCGAGTGGATAGCTGTCCTGTAAGTCTCTCGGCTGATCTCATCCATGACGGCTTCTTCAACCTGTTGCAGCGACTGCTCAATACCAGAAATAATTTCTGGAGATGTGCCTTCTTCCATCAGACCATAAGCGTCAACATTGAGTCTGAAAAAGGGGGAGTTAGGCGGCAATAAGGCTAGTAGTAATTTAGAACTTAATAGGTTGACCCCTTGTGCGCCAACTCCCTGAAAAGGGGTAAGTATTTTAGAGTGCGGGCCGAACCCCGCTTCTGGCATGATATAGGGAATGGTAAGTGATGCCGACGTTCTAGCTCGATCAAGATACTGATGCCTGTGTCCTTCAAGAGAACTGTAGATTGCTTGGGCTGTCTTGTGCATAAATAATTAAGAGTCTTCAGGAATAGGTTTGGGTGTAAAAGACGAAACTACAGTTGAAGCTTCAGATTCATCTAAATTGTAGTCGTCGACGTCCAGCGCCCAAAGACCGTCAACAGTCTCTTGAGGTGCTGTAACATATCTTGAGCCTTTACCTTGAGTGTGATATGCAAGACCGATTGAAATACCTTCTTGTTCAGAGCGACTCCAAGCGGCTTCTTCGGATGAAAATATTAGATACATATTATGAAAGTGTTATGCCGTATTGATTTGCAAGGTTAGCTTCAATGGCTGGGCGGTTTGCCTCTTGGTTAGATACGTAGATAATAATTTCGTTAATAGAGCCAGTTAAAAATGTTGCATGAACAGTTCCACCATTTCGATTGCCTATAATAAAGTCACCTGAACCAGCAGAAAAATCGTAAATACTATTATCAATCATAGTGCCAGCACCATTTACCAACAACCCTGCGTCCCCATTATTGTAGACGGCTGATAATAAGTTTTGACCCCCCGGAGGTGCTACTATTCTACTTATAGTGTCACGGTTTACAGTGTTTTTATTACTTAAAGCAAAGGTATTTACCGCAGCATAAAGAGAACTACCATTGCTAGATGAAGCGTTGCCATAAAGATATCCAGCTTCATTAGTAGCTACAGTTTGGACACTAAATGCACTAAAAGTTCCAGAATTTGATGCCGTAATAACAGGGTCGCCAATCACGCTTAGACTGTCCCCTCCATCAAATGTAACACCAGCAGTCAGCAAAGAACCGGCATTAACAATCTTAGGCTGACTCGCAGCAGTTGATTGAGTCGCATCATTGCCGTTACCCGACTGGTCATACCAAGTCTCTACAAATCCGTTTACTGAGTTATCAAAGGCAGGGATACCAGAGATGCTGTGGTGTTCACCAATGTTAGCTTCAATGGCTGCGCGGTTGTCTGTTTGGCTGGATGCGTAAATAATAAATTCTTTAAGATTGCCGTCAAGTGGAGTGCCTATTCCCTCGCTTCCAATAGTATCAAAAATAGCAGGTTCAGATGGAGCCTGTGTTGGTTCACTCGCGATTCCGTTAGTAAAGTATTGTATTTCAACACCACCGCCGAAATCAGTTTGAATTGCAGATAAAGTATTATAATTGCTGGGAGTATCTGCTGTGCTTATAGTTGTATTCAAATCATCTTCTTCTTCGCCATTTTGGTTGGTAAAGTGATAAGATTCGTCAGACATTATTCCAAAACTTCCCTCGTTATTAACGCTATCTCCAGCAACGTCAGCTTCACTATCAAGAAATTTAACAACACTAAAAAGAGAAATGTCTTCAGATGCAAGTTGAGTAAATCCTAATTTGCTATCGTCAAAGCGAAGACTTCCACCATCTATTAAAGCACCAGCATTAACAATCTTAGGTTGATCCGAAGCATTTGCTTGAGTTGCGTGATTACCTGTTGGTGTGTTTCCTGCTTGGTCGCTTACACTTTGGTCATACCAAGTTTTAACAAAACCATTAGCCTCAACAATCTGAACCGTGAGATCAGCTAAAGCAAAAGTTACACCTGATGCAAGCGAAGATATCGCTGTGCCAGAACTAAACGGTGCTAAACCTATTCTTGCTTGGCTTCCCCCAAAGCCATCCATAGAAAGTGTAAAATCAAAATCAGACCACTCTCCACCAACTAAGGCTTGAGAAGGAGAACTAAGAACTGTATTAAAATTAAAAGCTGGTTTTAGTGTTGTTGAAGTGCTGCAAAAAGCTTTTCCCGTAATTCTAACTTTTTGACCTAACTCTAGAAGACCATCAACCGTACCTGATTTTGTATAATAAGTTCCTATTTGTCCTGTCCACGAAATAGCGGGTGAAACGCCCCCAACCGTTTGATTAAAAGAAGGTGCTGTGCCTTGGTTCCCTGCAGACCATCCATTAGTGTCATCAGCAAAAGTTGATGTGTAAACAGTAACATCTTCATTTACAAAGGAAAGCAAGGTTCCATCAGTCACTTCATCTGCGGTAAAGGACTTCAAGGCATCGTCAGAATCACGGCGCACTTGGCATACATATTTACCATCAGCACGAGCTACGGTGTCTCCAGTAGCCGCTACGGTAGCCTGGCGTGTTCCTAAGCTACGAAGTGAGTAAGCAGCCTTGGCAATAAGAAAGCCACCATCACGGCCTGTTGAGGTCAGTGCCTGTATATCTAAAGGTGCTGTTACCTGAGAGTTTACGAAAGACTCTAGTGTCCCGTTCGATATCTCCTTGGCTAAGAAGTCGCGTTCGTGATTATCGCTTTCACGACGAACACGAACTACCTTGTTGTTACCTTGCTTATCATTTAGATCACGCAAGCTGTATGCCGCTGCTGCTCCACCTACTAATTTACTTAGTAGGGGACGAGACTCACCTGCTCGATCTGAAGTAACTACAGGTGCTGTGCGGTTTACTGTAACTGTTTGCCCGTCGACCGACATAGTCCTTAAACCAGCAAACCTGTCTCTATTAAAAGTTTTTGTTGTGGTGCTGCCGTTACTTACAATAGTCAGCGTTTTATCAGCCATGCTTATTAATAAGACATATTGACACCAGATCCACTTGATCCAGTGTTTACAGCGCTTCTGCGTATTGTTAATGCACTTACTCCCCTGCGCCTTGGACTTTGACGACGTTTGAGAGCTTTATTTTCAACTCTTTCTGCTGTCTTAGTTGGTGGTGGTGGCGGTGCTGGAGGAGGAGGTGGTGGTGGGATTCTGGGCGGTTTAGGTGCTGATACACACATGATGTTACTCTTTTAGATTTAGTATGTTTTCATTTTGTTCGTAGAATTTAGAACGGAGAAATTGAACTACAGATCGTTGTCCGTAATGATAATTAAGTTTGTTGAGTTCGTTGACGACGGAGAAATCTTTCATTGGAAAGTGCTCGTCTAAAGATTTTAAAAGTGCCTCATCGACAACTGGAAATGGTTTTTCCTTCATATATGATCATTGCTCCCTGGTAAGTCGTTTAAGTGTGGTGGTAACTTGTCTTGGTTGATCCATTCTTTGGTCTGCACAAGACACATTGCGTTCCAAATGATGGCTCCACCGTGGTCTTCCGTTTCATCTGCCTCGATGAAAGCCCAAAGATGGCGATACAAAGAATCAACATACCGACTCAGCGGTATTCCTTTGCGCCAGTTGTCTCTTCCATATTTCTCAGCGCCATCCTCAAACCTTTTTGAAGCAGCTATAAGCGCATCAACTGGTAGGAGACTTGGTAGTCCTTTTCCATTCATTGCATCTCTTACAGCGCCAGTCTGAAACTCGCTTCTTTCTCCGCTATCTGGTAGTTCACTCATAGTTTTTGATTGGTTGCTTGTGGCTCCCACAATTTTATTTCTCCGTTGTTGTAGTTTTCTTCACGTAAAATGTAAGCGAGGCGAGCAGTAGTTAGCGCGTCTTCCTCAGTAAACCCTTTCTTCTCGTAGGCTCCGACAACAGTCTCCCAAGAGCATCCTTCTTTATGCAGAAGCTTTTGAGCAGTCTTTGGCCCAAACCCTGGAAGCCCTGTGTAACCATCAGTTGCATCACCGGTCAGCGTCTGAATCTTATGAAAGAAGTCAGCCTCCGCTTTGGTTATGGTTTTGAGTTCTTGAGTTAAGTGGTTGAACCAAGTAATTGGAAGTGTCCCAAAGTCCTTGTCTCCACTCACTGCGACATAGTCAGGATGGAGAGTGCAAAGGATTCCACAGACGTCGTCTGCCTCTAATCTTTCCAATATCAAGTGCGGGTAGCTTTTTTGAATCCACTGGCGTAACCCTTTGATGCCAAGTGGCTTCCTTACATTGTTTCGATTTGCTTTGTATTCTGGAAACAAATCTTTACGGAAGTTATCAGAATCTGACAGGGCAACGACCATGTCGTCGACTTGAAGTGTTGAGAGAATCGCTGAAAAACTCTGTTCAATATCGAGTTTCGCTTGATTCAGGTCTGTATGTAACGTCCAGACGTCGTCGTCCCAACGTGTCTCTACCTCACTTGAGAAGGCAGATTTATATAAGAACATGTCTCCATCTATTATTGCTTTTTTCATAAATCAGTGTGTCTCTGCCCAGTTCTTGCCAACTTTATATTCGCCATCTAGTGGACACTTCACATTCAAAATCTCTCCTGCTCTCTTTATGCAATCTACGAAGACTTGGCCGAACTCTTCAGCGTTTTCTGGATCACAACTAAACTGAACTTCGTCGTGAACGTATGCGTGTAATTGGTAATCTTTGCCTTGCATTTTTTCAGTAAACAAAACGACAGCTTGTTTTGTGCAAATACTTCCAGCAGATTGGAGAAGCAGATTTAAAGCACTATGCGGAGACCTGCTAGGCAGTGACCGCCCATCAAGTCCCTTCAGAAACCCGTAGTTTTTCACCTTGGTCTGCACCGCTTTTGTAAGGGTAGCCATTGCCGGCATCTTTGAAAGAAACTCTTCTTTAATACGCTTCCCGTCTCTAGAGGTTCCGCCGACAACTGAACCTACGAGGGAGTCGCCCCCGCCATATAAAAATGAGTAGATAAATCTCTTTGCGGCAGCCCTATCTGGAAGTCCTGCGGCTAACTGGTTGGCGGTGTGGATGTCACCTTCAAGAAGTTCTTTGGTATAGCTGCCGTCGTCTATGGGATGCAGATAACTCGCTAACATTCTGAGTTCTAGCCCAGCCGCATCAGCACCAACCAAGACCTTACCAGGTGGCGGTGTAAAGCAAGCCCTACACTCAGCACCATACTCAGAGCCTACTGCGGGAATCTGTTGTAGGTTTGGGTGGCTCGACGTCGTCCGTCCAGAGACCGCACCATTAGTATTCAGCCGAGAGTGTATGCGTCCCCTTTTGACCATCTTTGTCCACGCTTGTGCGCCTTCGGAAATCTGGCCGAGTCTTTTTGAAATCAAAAGGTAGTCTAGAAGCTTTAGGCTTTGTTCTGTGTTGATGTCCTTGAGGACAGCTTCGTTGATTGCAGGACGTTTGCCTTCGTATTCTTTTGGCTTCCATCCGTTAGCCATGAGTCGTTGCGCTATCTGATCGCGGCTGTTTGGATTGAAAGGAATTTCTTTGGTTTTTACTTCACCCTTGATGCAGTCTTTTGGTTTGTAACCTACTTCGATCATGGCTTTTTTAGTTGGAAACTTTTGTCCAGCCCTGTTTTCCCACCAATGTGTCTTGGTCTCGATGACATCTGGTGGAAAGACTTTGTGGAGCTCGTCTTGGAGCTCGGCTCTCTTTGAAACCAAAACTGCGGTCAATGCATCGGCTGCGAATAAGTTAAAAGGAAAACCGTTGTGTTCCTGCTGTCTGATGGCTTTAGCAAAGTCCATCTCTAACCAACAGGCTTGCATTGAGAAACCTTCAGACACGAAATGGTTAAACAGGTTCTCGTTTACGACGACGTCTTGAACGCAATATTCTTCCATTTCTTCTGAATACTTAGACCAGTCCTCAGTCTTGCCATGAGAATCTTTGTGAACTCCTATCCGTTCTCCCCAGGCTTCTAGGCTGTGGGAACCAATCAGATTTCTTCTGAAGTTGGGACGTCGGTAGTCCTCGTTTTTAAGGTCTGGATGGCATAAGCGAGCAAGAACCACCGTGTCAATGATCCTTGGATGTCCAAAGCCATAGAGTTTCTTGAGCGCTGGCAAATCAAATCCAATACCATTATGTGCAACCAAGCACTCTGAAGAACTTAGCCGAGTTAGTCCTTCTGACATGTTGTGGTTTTGGTAGCGGTGAATACCCTCGCTGTCCTTGACCACCATGCAGTGAACCGTCTCAAGGTCTGACAAAGTCGACCAGTCATTTATTGCGTTTGTTTCAATATCAAATGTTGCGTGTTTCATAATTAAAAAGGCATATCAACGGTTTCGTCGGCGGTTTCTGTAAGACGTCCTGTGTGTTTGTCATAAAACAATTCACAAGCAATCCCTGTCTCACCAGAAAAACGATTCTTCAAGACTCTGACAACAGTTTTATTTCTGTCGATCTCTTCTTCTGCCTGTTGGGATCTTTCAAGTCCTACACAGATGTCTGAGAGTTGTGCGATAGCTGCGCTACCTCGTAGTTGTGATAGTGAAGTAGTAGCCCCCTCTTCATGGCCTCGTCCCTCTGGGCGCTTCAAATGACTCACAAGAATCATCGCGACCTTGGTTTCTTCGACAAGGCTTCTGAGTTTTGTCATGGTGTTATCAATGAGACGACGCTCGTCGCCGTCACCTATTCCAGACACAACGATTGACAGATGATCGAGGCAAATGAAATCGACCTCGTAGGTTTTGATCATGAACCTTATTCGATTCAGTAGGTTGTCCGAAGCGATAGAACCGAAGTGGTCATACAGGAAGAAACGCCCACACCCAACTGTTCTCTTGAAGGCTTCATCGAAAGCCTCGTCAGCGTCGAAGGGTTCTAGGTGAAAGCACTTACCGACATCGATTCCCACCATGCTTAGTGCAGTTCGTTCAATAGATTCCTCAAGCGCGATGTAGCCAACTTTTTGGTCGGTCGTCGTCAGTATGTGATGAGTGATCATCTTGCACACTTGGCTCTTACCGATCCCAGACCCTGCACACATTGTTATGATCTCACCCTTACGGATTCCATGAGTGAGTTTGTTAAGGCCATCAAAGGGATATGGCGTAGACTCGTAGGTCTTTGGATTCTTGATCCTATCTAAAAGCTCACTGCCCTCGATGATGTCATCTGGTCTCCAAACTCTGGCGCAATGAATAGCAACGACAACTTCTTTGCGTTGTCCATTTACAAGACAATCACTAGCATCTTTGAGTGGTAGCTTGGCAACTTTGCATTTGCCGGCAGGTAACAAGTGAGCAACGTCGTCGACAGCCTGGCGTCCCGCGTCGTCCTCATCAAACATCAAAATTACTTCTTGAAAACCACAGAGCCAGTCGTAGTGCTTCTTGAACATAGCCTTCGCACCAGAAGCGCCTTGAGGAAGACTTACAACAGGGTAGTTACCTTGTATCTGGTAGACACTCAGCGCATCTAACTCACCTTCGGTAACAACAAGTTTCCTGTTGCTCTCTGGGTTTGCCCAAAGGTGCTGCCCAAAGAAAAAGTTAGGGCTTTGATTACATCTGAAAGTCTTGTCTTTGAGACGATACTTCTGGGCAATGTGGTTTCCGTTAGTATCGTAGTAGTTTGCTATGTGACACTTCTGTCCTTGGTATTCGCCAACTTGATATCCAAATCTTTTACAGGTGTCTTCATGTATCAATCGGCTTTTTATTTCTTGGTAGGTTCCTGTGACCATTTCTATATTTGTGTTCTTTGGCTGTGTTGTTATGTGTGTTGTAAAGTCTCCCTCGGCTCTCTTGAAAATTCCGCAGCTATAGCACTTGGTTGATCCATCAACATTGATTGTCAGAGCGTCGCTACTTCCACAGTCTGGACAAGGTTGGTGGATTGTTAGGGCTTTAGGTTCAGCCATGATTTGGGTATCACTCCTTTGTCGCACCATTGGAAGCCATGCTTGTCGCACCAGTCTCCATAAGATGTCTTACTTTTCTTGCTCAATTTCAGTCGTGCGTTCTGAAATACAAATCTAATATCTAGCTCTGGATACTCGTCTCTAACCAGTAAGTGTTTGGTTCGATCCGATGGAGCCCAGAACCCCTTGGCCTCTAAAATTATGTTGTTGGACATAATCAAGAAGTCAGGCGTGTATGTCGCCGGCCTCAAGTAATCGAGGACTAGCGTCTCATACTGAAAAGGAACGCCAGCCCCCTTGAGGGCTGACGCTATGCTCATTTCAAACTTAGAACGAAAAATCGTCTTCGGTTTCTTTGGATACGACCGTCTGCGTTTGGGCATCGTTTGTTAGTTCATCAGTGAAAGTTTCACCCCCAGAAAAACCTTCGACAGATGCGAAGACCCCACTCATGTCACCACCTGTCTTTTCAACCAGGTCAATGATTTGAACCGCCTTGAGTCTTAGGGTGTATCCGAACCCCTGACTGTCGACATACCAAAAGTTAGGCTCAACAGCTAAAGCAAGCTCAGAGCCGCCACCAACTGGAGGCATCTTTATCTTGTCACCTGCTGCGTTGAACGCAACGACGTTGAACTTCAAAAGACCTTTAGTCTTTGTCATCTTCTGCGCTTCTTGTTTTGCATAGATTTCAAAGTCACCTTCGTCGGTAATACGAAGTGGACTTGAAGAAGCTTTGCGAAGCTTAGGTTTGCCTCGGCGAGTCTTCTCTTGCTCATAAGCGGCATTGTAAAGATCGTCGACGACGAGTTTGAATGAATTGAAGGAACCTTCATCTACGTGAAGCTTGACGCTATAAAGTCCATTGTCGTTGAACTTTGTATCTGCTGTATCTAGATAGGGATAGACAGCTTTGCCCTTTGGTGTTGTTAGTATTTTACTCATTTTGTTTTTACCTTTTTTCGTTTATTACTCTGTTTAGTAACGTGATAAATGCTTTCTCTGCTGTTAGTGGAACGACGCCGTTTCCCAGTAGCCTAAGTCTGTCCACCCTACTGGTAGACCCATTAGTTGCTCGACCCAGTTGGGGTTCAGCTTGCCCGTTGCTTTCCCGCAATGACCCGCTATGTCCTCCTCCAGATTGGCTTTGTTCCGGTTGGCTAGCTGCTCTCGGTTCTCCTCCGTTATCTGAGGATGAACCTTGTTGGCTCTGGGAGTCGGCCACGACTCTTGGTTCTTCGCTTGCATTGTTAGATTCGCTGGCTTCTTTTTGCCTACATTTTTGGGGTTGCCGGATTCCTGCATCCTCTTCTGGTAATTTTCGTAATCCTCGTCCACCTCTAGCACTCTGGGAGTCATCCACGACTCTAGGTTCTTCCCACTCGTATTGAGGTTCGCCTGGTCTTGCAGGCCATCGTAGTGATAAACCGCTCGCGGTAGTTGATCTACTCTGCCCAGTGCCTTGCCGTCCCTCTCCGTGCTCATCCCCGCTGTATCCTTCCAGTCCCGTGCCGATGCGGTCGGCCAGTTCTGGGGTTGCATTACTTCTTCTCTGAGGTTCTTGCAACCGCCTTTCTGTTTGGCTTTTGCTAGTTTCTCTGGTGTTCTGACCGGTAATACATCCATCGTGTTTGGCGTTGCCCAGTTCTTCACTTGTGACCCCAGTCTTGGAAAAACTTGTCCATTCTTTGTCTGATACCCTGTGTGATTCTGAGCTTCTGGCGTTGCCCAGTTCTTCTCGTGAGTCTCTACTCCTTCCTTGCGCACCTGAGACTGCAAGCCCTTCTGCTGGCTGTTCGGCCCCTGTGGTTTCTCCGCTTGGCTGGCTGTTGGAGACACCCAGTTCTTTTGCTCCTCGTGATGAATCACCGCATCCCTCAACTTCGCTCCGTAACTCGTTCCGTTCTCCCTCGTTGCCTTGAATCCACTTGGAGTCATCTCTACGTTCTTGGCTACTCCTCCCTCCACGCAGCCCGCCACACTCGCTGTTGGCCAACTCTGTTGAGCTTGTTCCGCTAGAACTTTGCCCCCTTTGCCATTCGGTCTTGAGCCTGGATTTCCTGCTCTTGGAGTAGCCCAAGATGAAGACTCGCTTTCTCTGATGAGGTGCGCCAACTTCTTCCGCTGAGAATATTCCTGCCGTTGCTCGGTAATCCATTTCTTCCAATGTTCTGAGGACATACTGGAGAACTGGCTCTCCGTCGGCTGTTTTGCAGGAGAGGATTCCTTGGACGTTTTCGAGAAACACAATTCTAGGTTTACAGGCTTTGATTCCTCTGGCGATGGAAGGAAAGAGGTGTCTTGGATCTTCAGTTGCTTGACGCTTTCCAGCAGCTGAGAAGGGCTGACAAGGGAATCCTCCAGATAAGATGTCCACTTGTCCAAAAAACTGGTCGTATGGGAAGGTCTTAACGTCCGTGAACACAGGTGCTGCATCCAACTTTCCCTCTTCCATCTTTGCAACCAAGTTCGCGACAGGGAATCCTTCCCTCTCCACGTAAGCGATTTCTCGCAAATTTGGGAAAACTCTTCTGAGTCCAAGTCCAATGCCTTCGTATCCGCTACAAAGGCTGAGGTGTGTAATTGTTTTGGTAGTATCCATGTCATTATGAGAAGAAGTATGTTGAATCTATTATTTGTGTTATGTCGGCGTCCCCAGACTGGGGCGGTGAAGGGAAATCAATGTCTGGATGTTGCTCCGTCAACTGACCTCTCCAATCAGCCAATAAATCTTTACTGAAGGTGTCAACAAAAACTTCTCTTGTAATTTTTGATAGGGCATCGCACTTGTTTGAGTGAGTGCCGTAGCTGTCATGGATCATCGCGAAATCATAGATACCCGCAGACTTGTTAGCTCTGACCACAGTCTCATGAAGACAGGCTGAGTCTAGGGCATGGACGACGTTTGGACTTGCACCATTTACCATACGACGCTGGCTGATTGTGCTTGTGTCCTCTTCGTTGAACTTCACACAAGTAGCTTTGCCAGATATATAGGTGTTTACCTGTTGGCTTTGGATATTGAAATACTCTTGGTGAACAGGGAAACCAGAAGGACTTACCCACTTCAAAGGACGATTCTTTTGAGCGACCAAACGAGCGCACTGCTGAAACCAATCCATACATTCTTTTGGTTTATCTAGGACGGACTGGATAGCTCTCCACGCAAGTTGTGATAGATAATTAGTGGCAACAAATCGGTCGTCGTCGTCGAATGGCTTTGGTCTTTTCTTTCCATGAATCTGATCGTCATACCACTCGTTAATGTAGGCTCTGTTTGAATAAGGAGTAAGGCCGTATGGCGTAGTCATCACCGGTCTCTTCAATGCAGACCTAGAGATTCCCCAATCAAGCCATGCCTTTGCAAACGGATTACCCTCGGCTAAATCTGTTTGTAAGTATTCACATACCCTGTTGGCGACCACTTGGTAGATGTCGGCAGGACGATCAGTCGGCAGGACGTTGGTCGCAAGCATTCCCTCGGTGTCTCTGGTCAACATAGAAAGAATCTGTAGTCCATTGTTGGACGCATCCATGTTTACTGGCAGGTGGCTATCTAGCTTTCCTTTGGTCTTGTAAACACTCCACTCAAAACACCAAGCAAGGAACGACCAAGGGTCATCTGCCTCAGTCCAGAGAAGTTCTTTCGTAGGGTTAGCTGCGATCTTGGATGCATCCTTTGTAAACTCCTCAGCCCACTTCCAACGCTCATGCAAAGTGACTTTATCGTTGCCCCAGGTGTTTGCCCCTTGGACAGCAAGCCACTTGGCGTCGTCGTCGTTCTTCAGTCTCTCTGGTCTGTTAAAGTGCAACAGTCCACGACTCAGCTTGTTGCCCATGACTCCCAGAAAACTTGGGATGTTGTAGACACGACCTCTGAAGTCACAGTTAGACGGATAGAAAACCCTATTGCCTCGCAGCTTGTTTGCGATGAAAAGTATCTTGGCAGTTAATAGACGCTTGGACTTCGTAGATGTATTCCTGCTGTATATCCCTGCGGCTAGCTGACGCCACCTTCGGTTCGTCTCTGGGTTCTCATGAAAGTCTCTGGGGAGGACGGGCAGTGATTCGTCATCTTTACTTGGCAGGTCTCCAACACACACGTTGTTCTTCCAAGCCCAGTTAGCTACCTCAAGAACCTTGTCGTTGACTTGCCAAGGCGTATTCTGAATCCGATTGCACGCCTCCATTGGGACATCAATAGATCCTTTGAGTTCCCTAAGAAACTCCATTTGAGTTGTCTTGATGAACGGAAGCTTGGGTAGATGAGTCCCCTCGATGTTGTAACCACCATTCCAAACGTCTGTCCAGTCCACTGGTGTCTCAGCCGAGGGTAACCAGAACGGCTCCATCAATTCTCTGTCTTCGTTGAAGTTCTCAATCCAGTCGAGCGTAGACTTTGAAGCAGTCACATATCGCGTTGGGTTCTTTCGCTCCTTCTCTAATATGTAGACGTATTCAATGATCCCCGTAGTTGACCGAAGGAGCTCTACCAGGTTAAGGCCACAACCTATCTTGTCGCGTCGACGCCAAGGATCAAACTCTGGCATGAGTCCTTTCTCGGCTTCGTGTTTCATTGAGGCTCTGATGTGCCGGCGCTTGTTGCCAAGACCTCCACTCTTGCGCTTTGCCCCAAGGATTATTCCTTCGCCCTTGAGTTCATTGTTGGCGACTAGAAACTCGCACCGAGCTTGGTCTTCAATCCTCGCGCCAACAAAGTTACTGACCGCAGCCATGTTCTTTTTGAGGGTGATCGAGTCAAGGACAGCGCGAATGGTTATGAAGGCAACGACAGCTGGGCTTAACTCTCTTAGCTCATTTTGCCATCGAGCATTGTTTCTATTCGTCCAACCCTTTACCATGGACTTTATCGCCTTGGTATAAGTCGGTAGTCCCCCACGAATAAGTCGCTGTCCATATCGAGTCTCACTCTCTGATTCTCGATTCTTTGACGACTCTACTCGTTGGCGGTAACGGCCTACCCCAAGAGTCATCATGTCTTCGTTCAAATCTTCCTGAGTGAGCGTTTTCATGACGATATGATTGTCACTGTTTTGTCAGTGTGCAATTTTTGGTATAGGAGTTAGTAGGATAATATGCTGATTTTATTCAGTTTATTTTCAAAGACTTACAAATAGGATAGATTTTCATAGGTCTCATAATGCTGGGGTCGCAGGTTCAAGTCCCGCCATAGCCACCATTTTCTTCATGTAAAACAATTATTTAGAATGATTCTAATTTTGTCGTCGTCGTCAATTTAGTGACAATTTTTGCCACTTTTGTCACTGATTTGCCACCGCCTGGTCATTCTTTGTCATCGGTATTAATAATAATCCTGTCCTGCAATCGAGCAACTTTACGTTTGAGCGCCTCGATGTCCTTGTTAAGCTGCTCGTTCTGGGATGACAAGGCATCACAGGCTTTCGTCATGGCATTGAGCCCACGAACTAAAACACCCTCGGTGTCTGGTTTAAAAAGTAATGATTCGTTCTTTGATTTTTGACTCATTTATT
>VTLG01015708.1_pt1 | contig 35285 bp, 34 predicted proteins | sample 4694571 | NCBI WGS metagenome assembly VTLG01 (sample SAMN12604809, study PRJNA352737) | marine metagenome | biome: ENVO:00000447; feature: ENVO:00000209|ENVO:00000569|ENVO:01000036; material: ENVO:00002151; isolation source: viral sequences binned using virsorter ...
TGTTGCGTGCGTCCTTGATATAAGATGCAGCGCTGATTACTGGTACTTCTTCAAGATGTGAAGGGATAATAATAGGTTCTTTGTGGGTAAAGTCTCGCTGTTTAGTGATAACAACCGGCTGTGATTGTGAATCATTTGTTTTCCTAACAGGCTTAGGATTTAGTTTCTTAGGTGTTGCTGTCATAGTAAACAGTGAGTGAACAAATGGGACGTTAATCCCAAAGCGGGTAACCGGATTCGAACCGGTGACAATAGCTTGGAAGGCTATAGTTTTACCACTAAACTATACCCGCTGGTCGCTAGACCTGAGCGTAACGTGATTCAGTCATGCTACGTGATGGATTGTAACCATCAAGATCAGGTACTGCGTCCTCATAATCATCAACAACTTGCATGGCTACGAGTTCAATGAATGTCCATGTTAGATCATTCATCCAAGCATCAAGATCACCGTCATTCTGTTTGAGTGTATCACTTAAGACTTCAACACCAAGGACATCCTTGATATAGCCTGTGATCTCGTCGGGATACTTTGTAAAGAACTCGATGGTGTCACCATAATATATGTGTTGAGTGCACACACCAGATTGACAGCCATGATTGACAATTTCTTTACACGTTTCGTAGTCATATGTGTCGATGATTGTATCAAATGCTGATTGCATAATGATAATTGGTAAGTGAACAATGCACATATATGGCGACGATAGTCGTCACCTAGTGCAACGATCTCACCGGGAATTGAACCCGGATCACCAGCGTGACAAGCTGGTATCATAACCATTAGACCATGAGATCAACGCAGCCCGAAGGCTGCATGATGTTATGCTAACTCATAACCGTAAACAAACGAGGTGGTGTCACCATCAACTAAGTTGTTGTTAACCCAAGCACCAATGGATTGCTGAGGGTTATCAAGCAGTGTTTGAATGGCTTTCAGTGCGACATTGCGATAAGTGTAACGCTCACCACCTTTGAACTCAACTTGTGCTATCAGAGAGTCTTTATCTACACTTAGAGCGTTGATTGCTTCTGAGTCAAGGAGAGATTGAGTTTTGATAGTTTGCATGTTAGTTTGTTTAGTAAGTGAACAATTAGGCTCGTAAGCCTAGACATCGAGGAGGGATTCGATCCCCCGCATCACGCTGCCTCGATGCAATTCACAAAGGTGTAATCTATATCATAATGATCACAGAGTTGTTCATCTGGATCAGTATAATAATGATCTGGATCATATGCAATATCTTTGACGGTGACATCGATTTCACCATCATTTATTACATAATCAAGACCAAGTTTCTTGATATCATCAAGGTATGATTCATCCATGTGAATGAGAACGTTTTGCATAATAAAAAAGATAAACAAATACCAGCAGGTGAGTTGAGTCTACGGCCTAGCCGCTGCTGGCGTGTTCACTGTTCATGCGTGTTTATTCAGTTTTCAAGGTTCAGGCTCTGGTTCGCCTCCATGTATACACCATAGCTCAGTTGCTGGTGAAAGTCAAGCAATCGTTACATACTGAAACATTACAGTGTGTGAAGCAAGGAGAGTTGAGTGCTGCCCTCGCTTCATCCATAACATAGCACGATGTCTGATCCAAGTCAAGGTATCGTTACACTATGAAACATTAGTATATCTTATAGTATCGCTACAGATTGAAACACCCGCTCGCTTCGCTCGCTCGTTGTGCACAGAATGTGCGCTGTGCGGTGCCCACGAGCCCCAGGAGCGAGGCCGTAGGCCGAGCGGAGGCATAGGGGGTGCCTTGTTTATACACAGGACGATAGACCCCTATGGGGGAACTGCGCCCGCGCACGTAGCGTTATTCGACTTCTCAAATTTGTGCCATTTTTTAAGAAGCTTTACAGCTTTTTTACGAGAGACACACTTTTGAGCTTTCTTATTCAATTTTATTAACTTTCTCGTTCGCTTGTCCAATGATAAGTAATTCTAGATTGTCTGACAGGCGGTTATATGTACTAATTATATTAATCTGTCCAATCACAACACATAATGTTGCTAATCCCCAGAATATATAGTAGTATCTTTGTTTATGTTGTTTGGGTGCAGTCATGGATGGTTTATTAGTTAGAGTAAGTGTAATAGGTATATTAAGTATATCCAAAGATTCATTAAACTTTGAGTGGAATAGGGGATATAAGTAATATAAGTATTAAGAAGAGGAAGTGGTCTACGAAGTAGAGCATCTTCCTCCTACGGGGAAAGGTCCACCCTTCCTCTCCCTGTATAGGGAAGTGACCGCTCAAATCCAGGTGGGGACTGACTTTCCATCATTTAAACCTTTAGCTTTAGCTCTTTGGTCTTTTGTCATACCAAAAACTAAGTGATTAGCACTACTTTCTGGATTTTCAATGAAATCTTGGAGCATAGAATTCCATTCATCTCTTTTACGTTCTTTAATTGCTTCATTAGCAGAGATTGATAAAGAGTCAGTGTAATACTTAACACCTTGAGCTAGGCAGTCTAATCTGTCATCATGTTTAACAGCACCTTTTTCTCTACACATACGGGACATTTGATAGAACAGCATATAGAGAAGACGCTCTTCAGGAGCTGCTTGTTTATTAGAGTTATAGTCCCACTCAATAACCGACCTATTACATACAAGCCTATGCTGATTAAGAACTGGCTCCAACGAATCAATGATTCTATCTTCCTTTCTGACATTAGCTCTAGTTTCTTCTATGTATAGTTGTTGTTTGGTCTGTTGAATGTGTTTTTTAAAGAGTTCAGCTACAATTCCATCACCGAAGTTGGATTCAATAAGGAGTGTGGTTGCTTTATATTTTCCACATCCTCGAAGAATGTCCAACAAGGTGTTGTCTGAGTATCCGTCTCTATAAGCTCGCACTTCATGCAAATATATGAACCCATTTTTTTGGGAGAGGTATGCTGCAGCTGTTTCATCGCTACCTCGTCCAGAGGGGTCAACTGAGCAAATAGTTTCGGTGTAGGGAGTCCACTCTCCAGCCAACTGCATTGGAGAGTAAAAATAGTCCCCTGGTAATCCGACAGCCGGGAGGTCTTTGATGACGTTTGAGGGATCGGAGCACCATACGCAATTGTCTGGAGCTTCGCTAGGATTAACACTAGTGACAATAAGATCAGACATCTTAAGAGGGAACTTTTCTGCATCGCTCAAGCTGGTATCCAGCTGGAATTGTAATAAGTAGTTAGATCTCCCCATAGAGGCTTCTCTTTCAAGGAGATCTTCATCATCAAACCGATCAGGATCTGTACAATCCCAAGGTTCAGCACCCATATCCAAATCTTCTTGGATTTGAGGTGCTAAAAGTCCTTCGTATTGACTAAGTTTATCTTTTCGGGGGTATCGGCTTGGCCAAACGAACGGACGGTAGTTGCGCTCTGCCAACTTACGATAAACAGTAAAAGTAGTCTGAGGAGTCCCGAGATACATAATACGGCTATCGCTTTTGGGGGTAAGAATTGACTCTGCTTCCGTGCAGAGTTGAAGAAGTTTTTCACGCATTAGCTCCGTCATGGAGTTTCCAGGTACCTCTATGTCGTCCAAAATCATCAAATCTGCGCGACTTCCGGTTAGCTGTCCAGTTATGCCCACCGACTTTACGCTTGGGGCTTGGTGAGGAGAACAGTTTACGTCGAAGCTGATGCGACTCCAGCGAGAGTCGTCTGATTTCGGTTGAAGATGAGTTAGCCATGGAGTTTCAATAATTAATTTTTGTAAGAAGATTGACATGTTATCTGCACGTTCTTTCGACGCAGAGATAATCATTATTTTTCTTTCTGGATCATTAAATAACGTCCATAAAACGAAAGCACCAGTAATCCAAGACTTACCAACACCTCGGAAGGCTTGGATCTGAAGCCGTTTGGGACCATTTTGAAGGTAATCTGCAATAGCATATTGAGCCCTAGTAGGGGGCGGTAGATCAAGTTCTGTCCACAAAGCTTGTAGGAACATCTTGAAATCGTCCTGTAGGGCGGTTAGGACATCAGTCATTTTTTAATTTTTAAAGATTTACTTTTTTCATATTTCTCTAACCATTTTAAATCTTTTTTCGTAGCCATTCCAGCTTCTTTTTTTGTTTTGATTAGAGTAGCTTTGTTCTGTTTAACTACTGATATGTTCATGTTAGTCTCTATCACTAACGTTTACACTACCACCATAAGCGCCAGCAGTACCCCAATAAGGGTTTTTTACTGTTTTTTCGATAAGTTTCTTTTCCATAGCTGACATATCGAGTTTGATTTTCTTTCTTTTTTTATTTGGCATTTAATTTACCTCTAGAAGTTTTGTTTAATGTGTCTTAATAATTGACTCATATCGGAAGTCCGTTCGTCTTCTTTTTTTCTTCTTTCTCGTTCTTCTTGTCCAGCAACATCAACTGCTCTACCTTCTCCTCTTGCAGATACGAAAGTGCTACGTTCAAGGTTTTTATTCATCCAATCACCAACCAACGCACCTGCAGCTATAGGTATACCAACTTTAGCAGTTGTTGCTACAAGAGGTTTTACTGCAGCAGGTAACGCACTATAAGCAGCTTTACCTCCATGCCAAATACCTTGGCCTATAAGTTCATCTTGAATAGCTTTACTTACAAAGGCGCCGTATTCTTGATCCATTAAACGTTGTTGTTGTTTTTTATCAAATATAGTACCTATTGCAGTGCCAAAACCTAAATCACTCAAGAATCCTTTAGCAATTTTCTCTGGACCTTGTTGTAAAAGCCACATACGAGTTTTATTATCTAAACCTTCTAAATTATTAAATATTTTAGCTACAGCATTATCTACACCTTGTTTAGTATTGGTTACAAAATCAGGATTTAAAGCAGCTGTACCGTCTGCATTGAATTGCAACTGCTGAGCGAATGGTACATCACCTGTAAATTTACCAACTTCTGTAGTAGTAGGTATTACAACCTCTTTACTTGCTTTTTCCCAACCAGGAGCTAAGTTAATAATAGGAATGTCCTTTATCGCTTTTTCTAAAGCACCTCCTTCTAACCAAGCTTCTTTATTAAGCACTAATTCACCATTTACTTTTTTAAAACCATGTTTAAAAATAGTATCACTTAAAGCTATTGCATTTTCGGCCCCAGCTTTTTGAGCATCTAAATAAGGCCTAAGTGCTTCAGCGATTTTACGAGGATCTGTTAAACCTTTTATTAAATCAATAGGTGGTACAAATCCTTTAGTACCACGCTGGGCTGTACTATGAGCTAAAAGTGGTTTAATTAAATTTCTAAGATTTGGGTTTATTTGATCTAAATTTTGAACTCCACCAAGTTCTGGAAAAGCAGTATCAAGTAATGGCCTGATATCTTTACGAATCCCAACAGGCCCACGTCCCGGCCCTAAATCTACCTCTCTATGAGCAAAAGGAAATATATGTCTTAGACCTAATTCACCAAAGTCAAAATTATATGGAGGACTTTCAAGTATATGTAAAGTCTGTTCTCTTAAAGAATTACCCATTCCTTGTAAAGCTTCTAAAACAGGTCTTAATGATTTTAGACCTTGTTCATGATGACCAACAGAGAGGAATTCTTGTACCAAATCAGTCTGTGCTCTAGCGAATATTTTCCCACTTTTTTCTGGACCTTCTATTAAAGCCTTTTCCACTAAGTCAGGCCATAAACCAGGATCTGTAGCTATTAAACTAGAAATAGCCCGTTCTAAATTAAGAAAATTACCTGGGTGATAATCAAGTGAAGTATTGAAACCTTTTTGATTTAAAAGTTCCATAACAGCAGCTTTAACTTGTTGAGTCGGCAACCCTTTTTGTGATCTTTTAATTTGACCTTTTAGCTTTTTATATTCTGAAACTATCGGTTGTACTGAACTTTCATATTCTGTTAAAACTGTTAAAAGGCGATTAAGCATACCTTTTAATTCGGGATCTAATCTACTTTTAAATTTTGGCTTATTTCGTATCAAATCCTTCAATTCACTCATGTCACTCATACTTAAGCCCTCCGGCTACCGCCTCTACCACGGTTAGCCTTTCTACCTTCAGCTACAACTCTGCCTCCTTTATGAGACATATCTGTTTGTGCGCCTGGGTTTCTACTTCGTCTAATTCTCAATAAGCCTCGTCTATAAGCTCTTTTAGCAGTAGTGCTTCCACGTTTTAGTTCATCTGCTCTATGTTTATTTCTAGATTCAGGATGACTACGGTAAAAACGTGCAGTTCTGCCTGGATTAGGACTTAACTTTGGACCTGTTCGTGCCATAAACCCTCCGTTGTACTAATGCGGGATCTATTGTAGGTATAACTGCTTTTAGTTTTTCTAATGGACTTCCCTCGTAAGCGATTCCACTAATATCATTTGTTTTAAGCCAATCACAGGCTGCTTTTAAATCTTGAGTAGTAGCCTCGCCACTTTTGACCCTCTTGAGGAATTCAGTAGTGACAAGGTTATGTAACTCATTAAATTGTTCTTCTGTAGCTTTCTTCATCGTTTCACTGCAGTTGTAGCTTGTTTATATCGCCTCTCCCTTTCCTGTTCCTCTTGATACTTTTCAAAAGCTTCTTTCATACGTTTTGATTCTTTATCTTTTTGGTATTCTTCGTAACTATAGGATTTAGGCATGATTTCAAGAGAATAATTTTTCTTTTACAATTTCAAGAGCCTGATCATCAAGTTTATTATCAGTTCGTTTTACATAAGCAGTAAGTAGATCAACTACAAGTTGCTTAACAGCGTCTGATTTAATAAAGGCGAGAAGGATGGGCTTGATTAATAAGGTCATTTGTTTAGTGATTAGCGTTTGTCGAGTGTGCCACGTGTGGCTTTTTCAGATAGTTTACCAGGTACCTTAACCGGTTCCACTGGTACTACTTCTTTTTTAGCTGCTTTTCCTGCAGTTTTACTGGCCATGATGTGTTAAAGGGTATAGGATCGTTTAATTTTGTAGAAAAAAGTGGGTTTTCTTTAGCTTGTTTTTGTTCTTTTTTAAATGCAGCAATAGGTATTACATCAGAGCATATATGATAAACTCGTGTTCCAGGTCTTAACATAAAGCCTTTCTGCTGTAATTCAGCACAATTCTTCATTCTGACCAATTCGTAGTCCAACTGCATCTTTTCTTCTTGACGGGCAGCGATTGATTTACATCTCTCTACTATACCCCCGTCAAGGGGTACCATGAAATTAATCTGAGCACCCCAGTTTTCATTCTTAACATAACCTTCAGGATCCACAGGTATCTGTGGTTCAACCTGATTGCCCATATAAAATGGGCTAAAGGTCATCGTTGCCCCGTTACAGGATATACCGGGTCCGTATGTCTGACGACTTGGAGCTCCATTATTCTGGAACTGGACGGCCTGATTTGTAACGTTTCCTGTAGCCGCTGCCACAGGATTTGAAGTATTGTTGGTTTCTCCCTCTTCAGCATAACTTGGTAATCCTATTGTGAGAATACTGATAAGGAGGTAGTAGTAGAGGTAGTTTCGATTTCTCGGTCTATCTCTGTTACTGATAGTACTTGACTCGCAGCTCTTGTTGTTATCTCTAACGTGAAGGGGTCTCCAACTGTATGAATCGTGAATACTGAATCGGTATCTACAATTCCTCCAGATGTGGCTGAGGTATGTGTAATATTTTCCCCAGTCCACTTGTTGATAGCAGAACCATAAGTTGTTGTTTCTACGGTTTCTACTATATCTTGTGTCATTGTTGTGGTGGATTGCATTGAACCCTGAGTAAAGTTCGGGGTTACTAATTCTGCTCTTCCTACCGAGGGGGATAACAGCATTAAGAGTAAAAGCCATTTTTTCATTCTTCTTTCTTTTTAGCCATAGGACAGTTGACAGGTTGCATTCCTTTACCTTTAGAATTAGATGTATTGAGCCCAAAACTAGCTAAAGCCCCAGTAAAAATACTTGCAACAAAAGTTATGTCGGAGCTCCCAGCCTTCTTAATAACTGGTAATTCTACATAATTTAGGGTGATTATAAATCCTGCCCATACAACTACGCCCAGTCTGACGAAGGTGGATAGGATTTGGATTTGAGATTCATTATCCTCCGCAGCATCTTTCAGCTTGTGGAGTAAGTTTTTTCCTTTCTCTTTTTCCTCCATGCATCAACTCGTTTCTGTAATTGTTTTTTAACGTTCTTTTGAATTGGTTCAAAGAAGGTCTGTGCAACAGTGGTGGTAGCCACAGCCACAACAGCCGTCGTAACAGCTGTAACCACTACCGCAGGTTCGGGTAGTGGCATTTCTATATCAATGATAGGTATATCTAATTTAGGAGTCTCTGGTTGAGCAGTCTCCGTTTCCTCCGCCTTAACCCCCGCAGGGCGCTCCAGATCGCTCGGAGGCACCACTATAGGGGGAAAGGATGGAATGTGCGCCGAAGGCGGCTTAAAATCGATTGTAGGTGGGTTTGGTATCTTAGGAGTTGTTGGTACCTTCAGCTGGGGTATTTTCATCTGTAGGTGGCTCCAATTCATTAAGAACGGATAAAGCACCTTGTAATTCTGCTAATCTAGTACGTCTTGCTTCTTGTTGTTTCTGTGTAGTATTAAAATCATTTACAAGATTCTGTAAAGCTTGTACTAATTCGTTTCTTTTTTCGTTAATATGTGACATAGGTGGTTAATGAATAAATTACCAAGGCTTACCTGTTGCAGTTACAGGTGTTTTTTCTGCATTAATCTTTGCTTCTGCATTTGCTTCTAGTGCTGCTGTAGTTCCAGATGAATCAGCATCAAGTTTTGCTTTAACCCAGCCAATTACTTGATCATGAGTTAAATCAGTATATGGTACAAGGGTACCTGGTTTTGGAAGATCTACATTACCTGTAGTACGATATGTCACTGCAGGAGTAGAGTCATCTGCACTCTTAATACGGTAAATAACATTTTTTACATAGCCATCTGCTAATTCACGTTCGCAAGTGTTGACTTCCCAAGTGTGTGTAATCGCCATTGTTTTAAATAAATAATAATAAGTTTATGTCCAAGGAATAAATTGTTGTAACCCGTATTGGACAGCTACGAGTTTTGTTTCACTACCAGTGAAATTAACTGCTTCTTGAGCTATACCTATAATCATTGAAGGATTAATAGTTGCTTTTTGACCAATGCCTGCAGTAGAAGAAGAACAAATACCATCTCCTATTTCAATGTTTCCTCCAGCATTATTACAAAGAATATGGCCATCACCAAGTACTAAAGCTTGATGTTCGTTTGTTTGACCATCTGGACCACCATTCATTGATGAGCCATAAACACCTAATACTTTTGTAGAGTTAGCTGATTGAGTTTTTTGTACTTTATATCTAATACCTCGTTCGGTATCTGCACCGTTTTTCTGAGTGTATTGAATATCAATAGTTTCTAATAATGTTCCATATGGATAAGCGTTTGCATTATCTGAAGGGTTATCTGCATCAGGAATGATACAAGGGTGGTGAGCTGTAAATGCTCCATAACTAACAGTGCCTGCACTAAATGTTATAAAACCAACTCCTTCATTATCTCCATCAGCAATAGCTACAGCATAATTAGTACCAGTGCCATCATCCCTTCCACATTGTACTCGTAAACCAAGTCTATTTACATCGTTACCATCATGAACTACTTGTGCTATATAATTACTTGCTAAGTTACCAGTAATAACACCAATTCCATTGATATTAGCACCATTAGTTGTAGTTTCAAACTTCTTAACATCATCGTAGTAGAGTTCTGTAGCTCCACCACCAATGGCCCTAATACTTGCCTCCCAAGTTCCAGAAGCTTTATTTTCTAATTTAAATTTACCATCTGTTGTAGCTTGAAATAACCAGGAATCAGCATTATCATCGCCTTCATCAGCATAGAAATTTAATGTTGCATTCCCATCTTCAGTACCTCTTACATAAGCACCACTTGCAGTAGTAGAAAAGACTTTAGTTCCATCATAATAGAGCTCTACGGCTCCGTCAGCAGTAGCAATAATAGCATTTTCAGTATTATTAACAAGTAACTGAGTAGAAGTATTACTCTTTATATATAATGCACCTGTATTATTATCAATCGTTGAATCTGTCCCGTCGTGAAATAGTTGTAGATCATCTCCAGCACCAAATGCTGCAATGACATCATCTTGCCAACGCATAGTATTACTGGCTTCATTCCAGTTAATATCTTTTCCTGCATTAGTACCATTATCGAAAACAAGATCATCTACGATGTCTATTCCATGACTAGCGGTCTGTATCTTCTTACTGCCGTCGTAATAGAGTTGTACTTGTCCATCAGCATTACCAGCAATTATATTTTCATCATTAGCTTCATTATTTAATCTAAAAGTATCCGCTAATAGGTATAAAGTACCTGTACCATCTTGATGAATAAAACTATGAGATCCACTATGATAAATTCTTAGATCTCTACTATTACCCCATTCAGCGTTTACACCATCTTTAAATTTTAAGATATAATCTGATTTATCCCAAAGCAAAGAATCATTAGTACCATCATCACCTTGAAGTTGTAAATCACCATTTATTTGAACGCCAGAAGAGATAGTCTGAAGCTTGTTACCTCCGTCATAGTATAATTTTACACCAGCGTTCTGGTTTGTTTCAATTGCATTTTCATCACTAGCACATTGTATATAAAGATCTGAAGTAGTGTTTACAATATAACTCTGTGAACCATCATGGTATATTTGTAAATCATTACCAACTCCAGCAACAAACTTTTCACTGTCGTCTACTGTGACAGAACCAGAACTATCAATATTACCTGCTATAAGGCCACCTGTAACAGTTACTCCAGTGCCAGTTGTCTCAATCTTCTTAACTGCATCATAGTACAATTCTGTAGCACCATTAGCTACACTTCTAAGACCATTTTCACCAGAAACAGGTTGTAAGTAAATATTGGAATATCCGAGAACTAAATCACCAGTACCATTAGTTATGAATGAATGTGATCCATCATGGTAGATTTGTAGATCATCATTCCCTCCAAACTTAGCTTTATCGTCATCACCCATATAAAGAGTGTCACAACCTAATTGACCTGTACAAAATGCACCAGTTGAATTTGTCTCAAACTTCTTAGTATTATTATAATAGAGCTCTACCTCACCGTTAACTACGCCTTTAAGCATAGTTTCATCAGCAGATTTACCTTTTAAACGAATAGTATCGCCTAAAATCTTTAAACCGCCTGTTGCGTTATCTATAAAACTATCTGTACCATCATGGTATAGTTGTAAATCATCTCCAGTACCGAGTAAAATTTTATCGCTATCTTGTAGATCAATATCTGCAGTTGCTGTAATACCTGCAACACTAACATTACCAGTAGTGACTATATTTTGACTACCGAAATCGGGGCTGATTTTAGTCCCGACTATAGCAGCAGCTGAAGCAATGTCAGCGTTTTTAACTGATAAGTCTTTAATACCATCAGTTGATACTTGTGTTAATGCCATAGTTATTTAGCCTCCAATGCAGCGACTTTGTTTGATAGTTCTTTTATTGATTCAATTAAGGCTCCAATTAAGCCACTATATTGAAGTGTTTTAGCACCTTCTTCACCGTGAACAAGTTCAGGGAAGACTTTCTCTACATCTTGAGCAGTTACTCCCATAGAAGCATGTCCGGTATTCTTAAATTGATAAGTATATCCTGTGATTTGTTGGATTTTATCTAAGACATTATCGATAGGTTCTATATTAAATTTTAATGCAATATCTGATGTTTCTGTGACAGTACCAGTTACTGTTACACCAGTGTCTGTTGTTTCAAGTTTAGGATCTGAACCACCGTCGTAATAGAGTTCTACAGCTCCGTTAGCTACACCATTAATTATTACTTCAGTGTTAGCTGCATTATCTACTTGAAAACTATCAGCTAATAACCTTAATACGTTAGTATTATTCTTTATAAGTGAATCCGTTCCATCATGGTAGATTTGTAGGTCATCTGAATCACCGAATTTTGCTTTACCATTGTTTTCAAGATCGATATCATTACCAAGATATAAATCTCTCCATCTAGCACCACCTGCACCTAAGTCATATTGGTTATCAGTATCAACTTTAGCATGAGCTTTGAATAGAATTTTATCGCTATCTGTTTCTATTTTAGACTCACCATCGTAATAAAGTATTGCCTCTCCACCTACGTTATAATAAAAACCTTTATCACCATCAGTTGTTCTCTGTATAGATATACCACCAGAACCAGTTTCCAGTATTATCTTTCCAGTATTTCCATTCTTAATCCATGAATCAGTTCCATCATGATAAAGTTGTAAATCATCATGTGTTCCAAACATCAATTTACCTGTATCATCAGGTATTTTAAGTTCACCAGAAGTATTTATTGTAAGTCTAGGTGAATATCCTGTACCAGAATTAGTACTGAATGCTATATTTGCACTATTATACCCATAGAAAGTATTTTGAGTTGTATCGAATTCAATAGAACCAGTTCTAGTTGTACCATCTATACCATTAATTGTTGGGTTAGCACCTTTAAGACTTAATAGTGTAGCTGGGTCATCATCTCCAATACCTACGTTTCCACCATTTTTTGCATATATAGATAATGCACCATCTCCAGCATTTAACCTTAAACTAGCACCAGATTTATCAGTACCTACTGTCATGAGATCATTGTTATAATCCCAGGTAACCTTTCCTCCTGTACTATCACTTGGTGAACCGAAGAATAAATTACCAACACTTGTATCTGGTGTTAAGACAGAGATACCACCATCTCCAGAATTTTCTACAACCAAATCGTCAGCATTAGAAGGAGCGGCTACAGAGCCAGCGGTAGCAGTATGGACATGTAGAGTTCCATCAGAATCATCTACACCTATACTTACTTTACCAGACTCATCTATACGCATTCTAGCTGCATGTGCTGTTTTAAACAGCATATGATCATCACTGTGTAGATACTGGATTGTTCCTTCATATTCAGCATCCCCTGAAGTTCCATCAGAGAAGAATATTGCACCGTCGTTACTTGTACCAGAACGAATTGTTATTCCAGTATTTCCACCGGTTGAAACTGTTAAATCATCTGCATCTCCTTCACCTTCAGTAGTTGTTCCTACAAGCACTTTTCCTGTTGTAAGAATATTCTGAGTACTAAAATCAGGTGAAATCTTTGAACCAGCTATAGCAGCTGAAGCATTGATATCTGCATTAACAATAGTACCATCAGTTATATTGGCTGATACAACAGCAATGTCTGAAGGTAATGTACCTCCAGCCAACTTACCCATTGTTACACTGTCATCAACAATTTTGGCTGTAGTAACTGTATTATCACTTGGTGTACCTATATCAGTTGATTGGCCCATAGTAATGATAAACCAATCTGCACCTGTAGGAGGTGCGGCTGAGAATATAATATCATTACTTGCATAAGCAAATCCTTCACTAGGTTGTGAAGTACCAGCATTTGGTTTTTGTATTACACCATTAATACTAACTAATAATTGTTGAGCTCCTAATGGTGGTGGGTTACTTAATCCAAATCTATATGCAGTATTATTAAATGATGCAGAACCTCCACCAGTTTCACTTGAACTAGAAAGTGTATTAATATGATAATTACCTATACCATCTTGTACAGTATCTACATAAGCTTTAACTGATTGTTGACTTGGTGGACGAGTGGCACTATCAGATGCCATATCGTCTTCATCAATTAAGTTTAGACTAGTATCAGCTACAGTATTTGTAAGTGTAATTTTATCACCAGACCTGGCAATACTCATACCAGTTCCAGCTTCTATAGTGATATCATCTGTACCTGAACCACTACCACCTGCTGTAAGACGTATCTTCTCTTCATCAGAGTTATCACCATCTACACAGGATATAGAGTAAGTTGTATCTGTCGTACTAATTGTAGCCCATTCAACTCCAGTTGCTTCACTACTATTAGCTTTCAAAACTTGACCATTAGAGCCAACTGTTAAAGCAGTAGGATCACCTGAACCATCACCAACTAATAATTCACCCTTACCGTCAAGGTCAGAGTTCATTACAGCACCAGCTGCATTAACATTTGTGGCGTCTGTTACATCAGCTGCTGTTTCAATACCATCTAATTTAGTTTTATCGTCATCTGTCATTACACCCCATGCTGAAGTTGTAGCAGCAGGGAGATCTGTATTATTACCAGAACTAGATTCAACTGTTAAAGCAGTTCCACTAGCTGTATTACTTAAATTTGTTGGCGGTGAAGCAGCATCAACATAAGCTTTAACTGATTGTTGTGTAGGTACTTTAGTAGCAGAGTTAGTAGACATATCATCTTCATCTACAACAAAACTCATGTTAGCAGTTGTTGCATCACTTTCCATGACTGCACCAGCTGCAGCTACATTAGTAGCATCAGTAACATCAGCACTTGCTTCTATAGCTTCTAACTTAGTAAAATGAGCAGACGACATGCTTCCAGCATTTGAAGCAGAAGATGCTTGAAGTTTAGATCCACTTATCGCTGCTGAAGCATTGACATCTGCATCTACAATTTCTAAAGCAGCATCATTAAGGTACCTGCCTTCTGGATCTGTACATATATAACTATCCCAATTCCATGTAGCAGTACCAGATGTAGTGTATGTTAATCTTACTTGTAAATCTGCATGTCCTACAAAACCTGCTGGCATCCCAGCTAAAGGTGTGTGAGATTCAATACCAGCTGAATTAGCTATTTCAATACCTAAACCATCAACTGGATCTCCAAGAACTGCTGTAAGAGAAGCTCCTGTACCTCCACCACCGGTTACAGTAACTGTAGCACCTGCAGAATAACCAGAACCTTGATCAGTAACTGTTACAGCATTTATAGCACCATTAGCTATGGTACAAGTTGCTGTAGCACCTGTTCCTGTATTTCCTGAAGTATTGACAATTGCTAGAGTTGGTGCTGAAGTAAAGTTTTCACCACCATTTGTTATAGTTATTGAGGTTACACTAAAATTAGGTATAGCAGCTACAGTAGCTACTGCTTTAAACGGTTTTTCGTTAGGGGTTGGTACTACATTAATCCAATTAGTACCATCATATTTAAGTTTATCTCCATTAGCTAAAGATGCAAAACTTGTATCAGTAGCACCTGTTAGTGTGGTGACACCTGTGGGACCAGTTGGCCCTGCTGAACCTGTAGCACCTGTTGGTCCTGCTGGACCTGTGGCCCCTGTAGCTCCAGTAGGCCCCGCCGGTCCAGTAGGTCCTGCTGGTCCTGCAGCACCAGTATCACCTTGTGCGCCTTGAGGTCCAGTAGCACCTGTTGCACCAGTCGCTCCTGTAGCTCCAGTAGCACCTGCAGCACCTTGAATGGCTCCTACATTGGTCCATGCTGTTCCACTATAACTCCAACCATTACCATCACTAGCGATCCAGGTATCACCAGAACTAGGGTTAGGAGCAGTTGTACTTGTAGGCGCACCAGTATAGGCATAAGAACCTTTCAATAAGATACCAGTACCGGTATCACCTTTGTCGCCTTTTTCACCTTGAATACCTTGTGAACCAGTTGGTCCCGTTGGTCCCGCAGAACCTTGTGGACCTTGTGCACCAGATGGTCCAGTAGCTCCAGTAGATCCTGCAGCGCCTGCTGGACCTGTAGCTCCCGCCGGTCCTGTTGCACCAGTAGGTCCTGTCGCACCAGCTGGACCAGCATCTCCTTTAGGGCCACGCATAGTGCCGTCAGGATTAGCTATTTTACCATCTAGCTCTTGTAAACAAAGTAATATTTGATCAAAATTATCATTCAGAGCTTCTGCTCTAATAGAATTACCTGGTGTAAATGAATTTGTCATAAGTATAATTTAATAGTATACCTCATAAGTTGGTTTATAATCCATATCAGTATATCGCGTCCGGTACCATTCAGGTGAATCAAAAGGTCCGAACCAATCATAAGTTTTAGTCCAACCATAATTAGATGACCACGAAGACTCTCTCCTGTGTGCATATAGGTAATCTTCTGACCAATCATCCATATGTCTAGTATAAGAGGGGAAGCTTACACTTCTCTCCGCTGCTCTAGCATAGCCTAAATATCCTACTCCTTCCCATTTAGCTGATACAGTTTTTTCAGCACTTTCATCATTACTGAATTCCCAATGCCCTTCAATAATATAATGACTGCCATGTGTAACATTATTAGTAAGTGTCATAGTTACTTCAGCAGTTCCATCAGAGACATCACTAGGGGTAGCATTTCCACTTATCGCTAAGCCACCTAGTTTTAAAATTCCATCACGTTCTGTTTTATAACCACCTTTCATTTCATCAATTATATTTAACATCCATTTATCATGCCACTGATCGTACTGATCCCAAACTCTACACCATACTTTAGATCTCCAAGGAAGTGGTTCAACTCGATTACTTTGCACACGTAGAGCACTATCACCGGAGGTATATGCTTGTCCTAGTTGAGCAATATGCTGTAGATTAGTGCAATCAGTCATCCCAGTCATATGTAAATAACCACCTTCTGGTATTTCATACCAAGAACTAGTTATGGTTGGTGATTTTACATATACATCTTCAACCTCTGTATCAACCTCTGCATTTGGGTGACCATAAGTATTAATAAGTTTAGCATGTTCATCAGCTTCTTCTTGAGTTTGCCATCTTGGTGGGTCTTCCCAATTCATATATTGTGGTACAGGTGGTTTATAGGTTTTATAACCAGTCCGGAACTCTTCAGTGAATCCTACCCATCTAGCGTATTTATACTGGGTTGGATCCATATCAGATGTCCAATCTATAGTATACTCCCATGAAGGGTTTGCAGTACTATGAGCTGACTCTACTTCAGCAAAAACCCAAGGATCTTTTGAAACTTTTGCAAGAGTTTTAGTAACACCATTACCAGTGGAATCTGTTATATAATCAGTATCCCACGATACCCCTCCTGTAAATTTAAACCTATCTCCTGCAGTACCAGGTTTTACATTAATACGAACATTACCATACCCATAGCCTATAGGTATAAGACGTTTTTTAGGTAAAGCATCAATAACAGCATCTCCAGTAGTTACATTAGAAGATCCTTGCATTTGAGCTGTAACAGTATGATCACGGTAACCTTTTTGATAAGCCTCTGTGGATACTTGTCCATTTTTCTCAGCACATAAACCTCGACCACTACCACCACAACCTATGCATCTAAATGTAAATCTTATTCTATAACCAATATCTTCCTCAGTTATTTCATATTCAGCACCAACTTTAGGTTCCCATACATTATATGCTTCATCACCACCAGGTCCTATATATGTTCTAGGATCTACAGCCCAAGCATCTTCAGCTGTCCATCTACCATCCTTAATCCTATTTCTTGAAGTGTCCATCGTATCACCCCAGAGGGAACTTCCTCCAAAATGATAGTTATTAAAATAATCAATTGTAGTGATTAATGTTCTAGCATAGGTTGTAGGATGCTCTCGCCATACGTATACCCTACCTTCTCCAGTATCCCAATATCTCCTTCCTGGATTATCATAATTACCTTCTGAATATCTCATCTCTTGCTTACAAGGATGTTCAAAGAATAACTTCATTCCAGGTACAAGTTGCCCCATTGGTTGGATTAATTCACCATAAGTTGGATCATCATCACCACATTCTGTACACGGTAATACTGGGGGTACTACAGGCTCATCTTCTGGATCAGTGCAATTTTCATTAATAACTGTTGCACCACATTCATTACGAGTATTCTCAATTAAACCACGTTTTACAAAACGATTCGTATGCCTTGAAATACGTATGTCTCCAGCAGCGGCTGTTGTTTTAGGAGGAGCCTCTCCAAATTCAATTGTATTATTACCTATAAAACGGTAGCCAAATCCTGCTTGTCTACTTTGTTTTATCCATCTAGATGCACCTTCATCCCAAAATTCAACTAAAACATCTTCTTGTTTTTGATAAGGAAAATGAAAGGTAAACTGTTTAGTAGTACCATCTGATTTATAGGTAGCTGGTTTTATTTTATTTACATAAGCCATTTAATTAATACCCATGTTGTTGTAATACTTTAACAGTACCTTTTACATCACCTTCACGTGTTTTTTGTTTACTTTCTTTAAGTTGAATCTCACGTTCTAATAAACCACTATTAATTTCATTTTGTTTATATGTACCTTCTGCTAATCTTACAGCTTGAGATAAACCTACATCTAATCTTCGAAATATATTCGCAAAATCTTTGGTTTTTAAAACGGATTCAGGTATATTACCTCTACGCACAGCTTTTAATATATTTACAAAACCTGTATGTTTGACTCCATTTGCATCTGTATAAACTAATCTATTAGAATCTCTTATAACATCTTTAAGTATAGCTCTAAAATGACCTTGTTCTCCTACTAAACTATAAAGTTCAGAACGTTGTGTTGTTGTAAACTCTGCTCCACCACTACTTTTATTAAAGAATGGTCGAGAATCATACTCTATATCAACAAGAAATTGTTTTTCAGCAGATAAACCATCGTATTGTTTTATAGGACTATAAGCATTATTCGCTCTAACCCACCAATTTTCTGGATAACCTACCATAGTACCGTCTACAAAATCATATTTATAAGGTAATTTTCCTGATGCATCTAAAGGATCTAACCAATTATTACGATTTCTAATAAGATCTAAGAATTCTTGGTTAACTTCTCTTTTCATTGGAGCTAAAAGTCTACCAAGTTCACCTCTTTGACCTGCAAAAGGTAGTAGTGAATTAGCAAATGTAGCGCCCCACCTATTCCAAGCTGCAGGGTTCCCTACTAACATATCATTAAGAGGCTCTAATTCTTGCATAAATGACTTATTAGTCAAACTAGCACCTAAAATAAACGCTAATTTATATTGAAATTTTTCAAACGTAGTTGTAGATATTGAGTTAAAGTTATCAACTAAGTCCACACTAAGTGCTATTAAGTCACCAATTGGGCCTAAAAATTCATAACTGTACCATTTACCATCTGTACCTTGATATGTTTTATCTTTCCAACCAAGCCCTCTACGAGATCTTTGGGTTTCTTTATCCCAATGACCGTTACCTCGTATACGTCCATTGGTAGCCATAAGAGCAGCACCCATCATAGACGTTGTACCAATAGCAACTCGTCCTCTATATTCTGCTTGTTTAGTTTTGAACTCAACTTCAGCATTTTTAGACCAAGCTATGCCTTTAGATGCAAGTAATTCTCTAAGACGTTCAGGTTCATTAACCAAATACTCTTCCCAAGAATACTTGTTAAAGGCACCGAAATCTCCTTCAAATTTATTTCCAATATGCACAGCATCTAATGGACTCCACTTTCTGAATATATTAATACTATTCATTTGAGTAGTAGGGAACATAAAAATGGACCTTACTATTGGGAATCTTCTTATAACATTATTCAGACCTTTAACTAAACCACTATCTAAGTTTAAAGCTGTCTCTCTTGTTGCAAAATCAACTGCTTCATCAGTGATCATACCATTAGCATCAAAGAATTTATTATAGATTTGATCAGAAGCTTGCCTTAAAGTATCAGAATTAAGCTCTTGTCCAGATTCCATTATAGCATCAAAAGCTCTGCCTTTAGCCTCAGCTACAGCAAATGTAGCTCGGTTAAATCCATCTAATGCTGTCATAGAATTAGCACCAAAACGTAACCAAGGATGTTTAGCTAGAGCATCTTGTGATTCATATAAACTAATTAATGCACTAGGACCATATTCACCAGTCTCTTCGGATGCTTTAGCAAAAGATTTAAGTACTTCTAAATTATTTGCTTCTTTAATAGCAACATCATCACGCATAATATACCCTACTGATGTAGGATCTGTTGCTGCTTTCCGATAAACTACTTTCATATGCTCAAAAGCTTTTGTAAGAGTATCAGTGATACCAGCATATTGATGGAAAGATCTTCTATGCATATCACTCATACCAGGTGTCATAGCTCCTACAGCAAGTGAAGTAGGTTTACCTATGATACCACCTAGGTTACCAGCTAAAGCTCTAACAGGTGTAGAGAAAGAAGATAGTACAGAGTTAAATATAATACTCCATTGAGTTCTATTTATAATTGAAGGTATCTCGGGTTGACCGTCATAGAATGCTTTTTCTATAGTACCTAAACTATTACGTACAAAATTATTTAATTTGTACATAGTATCTATATTACCGTCTGTCATTTCATTTGCCAACATAAATGGCCTTAGAAATTCTGGACGTTCTTTACTTATGGATCTTAAAGAATCAGCATATTGCTCAGCCTTTGGTATAATTTCTAATAGTTTTGAATTAGTATCATCTGTTAATGCTTCAGCTGCTTCTTTCATTGCAGTAGCATTACCGGAAGCTTTAGCAGATTTCCATGTATTTAAATGGCTTAATCTAGAACCTGCTTGGTAAGAAGCTAATCCTTTTTCAACCATTAAATACTGTAACCTATCAAGTATTTGTTCTTGAGCACGTTCTACAGCAGCGGTACCGTCCATTAAACGTCCACCTTCTGCTATATCTGATACTTGCCCTGCTTCTGAAGTAAGTAGATAAGCTCTAGCTTTTTCTACATCCATATTCAAAAATTCATCAGCATAATGTTTTAAAGCTTTCATTACACCTCTGTAGCCTTTTGAATCTACAGCTTTAATACCGTCTATTTCTCCTTTAAACTCATTCAGTAATTGTCTGATTTCACCAGCTTCCATTCTAGGATCAGTTATTATTTCAGCAAGCCTTATACCAGCTTCTTCAATTTCAGCTTCAGTAATAACTTTACCTGATGCTAACTCTTTACTGTATTTACCACCAAGTTTTATTTCTTCTGCTAAACCTTTAAGTAAAGTACGTTTCGAAAGGCTTTCTGCTTCTAACCCATACTTACGCGCAGATTCGGTCAGAACACTACCTAAACGTCCATAAGTTGAATCTATATTCTTGGACACTCTAACAGCGTCTACAGAGGCTCCTACTATCCCGTCAACGTCTTTAGCACGCACACTAGTTGCATCTAAATCATAGACATCATGTACACCTAATTTAGGTTCGGTTAGGTCAGGATCCTTAGCTGTCCAATACTCTGCTAAATTATCTAATTCTTTTTCACGTCTAGCTTCAGCTCTTAGCACTTGATCAGCAACTGGATCATCATCAAATTTAACATTTGTAAACTCATCTTCAGTGAGTTTTTTTAAATTCTTTTTAGCTAAATTATCTTTAGGTACCCACTTAGTAGCCCTAGCTAAACTTCTTCCAGCTAGTGCTAATTTAGCTGTTCCTTCTAGTACACTACCAAAGAATCCTAAGACTCCACCTTCTTTGACATTCTTACTACGTTTAAGGTCTGATGAATCTGTATCTTGTGTAGCTATAGAATTAGGAATGAATTGATAGGTTTGTGGGAACCATTTCTTAAGCATACCAGCTAAGTTATGATCCTCTTGATGCTGTTTAGAAACATAATCTACAGCAGCACCTGTTCCTATTTCTAATCCTGCATCAGCTACCCACTGAAATAATCTATCATTTCCTAGATTTTGTAATCTCTGACCTGCAACGCCTGACTTATGGATACCCACAGCTTTACTTGCAAGAACACCTTTTAGCATACGTTGTGGTAAAATAAGAGCAGACAACTGCCTAACAGCTTCACCAGCGTTACTTTTAAATTTTGGAACTCTAGGTGCATCGATAGGTGACACCAAATTAAATGCGTCAATAGCTGTGTCTACTATACCTATACCCATCATTGCTGGTATAGAGGTAAATGAAGATGTAGGGCTTTGACGAAGGAAACTTTGCTTTACCGCTTGGCCAAGATTAGGATTCACAACACCGTAGTATTTTAAATCCCAAGCTTTTTTAGCTTCGGCTCTTTCTGATAAAGGTAGAGAACGTATGGCTTTTAATTCACGCCATTGCTCAGCTTTATCAGTTACTTGTGTAGTTTCAGGTTCAGGTGGTGTTTCTTCTGGTGGTTGTTGTGGCGCTTCAGCCGTAGCTGAAGTTGGCTCAATAATTTGTGGTAAATTTTTACCAGCTTCTTGTATCTGTTGAACTGTCTGAAGACCTTGATCAATAGTTTCTTGTAATTGCTCGTCAGTTAATTCAATAGATAATTTATCTGAGTATAATTCCTCGTGAGGATTGTATGGCATTTATTTTACCCAATAGTAGTTCTTAAAGCATAAGGACTGTTCAATGCACCAGGTATACCATATTTAATACCAGCTTTAACTAAAGCTTTTTTATCTATAGTATCAGGCATAAGCGCTAATAAAGCATTACAGTCGGCATTACCAACTAATGAACAAATCTCTGCTGCATCTGCTAAATCATCAGGTGTTACATCTTCCCAATTCCCAACAACTACTTCTGCTAATGCAGCTATTCCGCCTGGATGTGTGTTAGAATCTTGAGCTAACATCATTACATCTTCTCCTGCCCCTAAAGGTACAGTCACTGGTTCAAAGTTATCCTTATTTACAGAATGTAATAATCTTGCAGATGTGTTAGTAGTTGGATTATTTAAATGACTTTTTAATTCTGATTGATTAGCTTTCTCGTTTATAGTATTTTCTGTTTCACTTTCTTCTATTTCAGCTTCAGAGTCATAAGCTTTTCTTTGCCTATCCATCAACTCTTTTTCAGTTATACCTAACTGGTGTGCATAGTGAGTAACTCTAGTATCTCTTTGATATCTGTTTAATTTATCCCAAGCTTCTACCTCTTCTTTTGTAAAGAATGCATCATTTGTACCATCTAATAACTCATCCCTTCCTTGATCTTTTAAAATTGTGTGTATATCTGCTTCACGTTGTGCTCTAACACCATGAGGATCAGAAGACCATAACATATGAGCATCCCATTTAGAATGACCTCCTGCTTTAGTACGGCCATCGTTTAAAGTTTGACGATCCATATAAAAGATGCCATTAGTATTATTACCATCAGCACCATTATCATTGTAATATGTTTTAGTATCCTGGGAAGCTCTAAAAGCAGCATCTGACGGTTCAAAGTCTTGGCCTATATAACTTTCATATCTTTTATCATAATACTTTTGTAGATGAAGTAATTGCTGTGTAAGTGTTGAGCTTAATTGGGCAGTACTATCTGGACTTATATTATTAGCGGTTTTAATATCTGCTTCAAGGCTGCTTCTCAAGTCTTTATAACTTTGATTTTCTCTTCTTTTATCCCTTGCCTCTATCCTCTTCTCCCACTTATCCATATCGTCATTAGTTAAACGATTGTATTTACCATTTTTTATATCTTGTAATAAACGGCTATCCTGTCTAGCATATCTATAATCAATTTCGTTTAATTGATCTTGCCTAGCAATAGCACTAGGACTTTCATTGGTTATCCAGTTATCAAGTAATGTAGTAGCATAGCCTGGGTTATTCTCTTTAATTTTAGCTCTAGCTTCTAAAGCATCTTTTGCTGTGTATAATGTTACCTCTGGATTGTTTTCATGTTCTAATTTGTTGTCCCGATATTTTTTAATTTCATCTAATTCAGTTTGTTTAGATACATTATCCTTAGCCCTTTGTTCTTGATAAAAATTTGTATTATTTTTTTCTCTAACTTGATCTAGAAGATAATCATAGGTCGTTCCATATTCATCCTTAATTGTACGTGCTTTACCTGACTTATACCCTTTATCACCTGGACGTAATTGTGCACTAAATATCTGATCAAGTTGTGCTTCTGTTAGCTTACCATCAGCAGCTCTTTGTATTAAATGTTTCTTAGTCAAATCCCAAGAACCAGAAAGATCTACATGATTATCATTTTTATCTACTGTACCACTTAAAGCATTAACAGTATCTAGAAGATTGTATTGATCTATATTTTTTTCAATACTAATACTAGCATCATTTAAAGTATCTTCTTGATATTTTAGAGATGCTTGTACTCTATCTCTTTTATCATACTTAGCTTTGAGCCTTGCATCTGCCTCTTTGTATGTAGCAAAACCTACTTCATTTAAAATTAATGGATTTATATTAGTTAGTCCATTATCTATCCAGTATTGCTCTCTAAGTTCAGCCATTACAGCTGCTCTTTCAGCTGGACCTTTAGCAGTTGCAGGTGTTATTTCTTTAACTCCTGTGGGAGAAGTTGGATCAGGTACTGTAATTTGTAAAGAATTATTAGTAGCTAATTGCCCATCTAACCAACTTGAATAGCCTTGACTTTTTGAGGATACATAGGCTTTCGCATAACCATAAGCTTCCCAACCAGACATCCCTTTAACTTTTTGAGAGATATCAAATGAGGCGCCATTCTTCATAGCAGTATTAGCCTTCTTATCTACATAAGACTTGATACCAGTTTGCCTCGTTTTTTCGGCATTGTAAGCATCTATTGAATCTTGGGAAAATCCTTCTGTATAATGTTTAGTTATACCTCTAGCTATAGCTTTCTCTTTTTCTTTTTCAAAAACTTGGTCACCAAGATCGCTTAAAGTTTTAGAAAGTTTTACTAACTCACTACCCTGCTTTCCATACTCATTTAACCCTGTAACAATGCTTTGATATTTAGCCTCGTTACTCTGTGATGCTTTGTCATAAAGATCAGTAGCTGTATCACCAGCTAACGTATTGAAAAATAAATCTTCCATAATTAATAGATATATTATTAGTGGTTATCGAGCCCAGCTGTAATCCTCGGTTCTCAGTCTTTGATTCGAATAATAGCTCACTTCTGAAAGATTAAGTCCTCCACTATCAGCAGCCTTATTATAGTCTTGTGTATTAGTGACTCCTTGTGGACCACCACCTACTGTAGGAGCAGTTTGGCCATATATTTTTGTACCAATACCAAGCATTGCTTGTAAGAAATTAGGTGATTTTTGTAATCTATTTTGATAAGCTGTTCTATCAGGCGGTAAGTCAGCTAAGAATCTAGTACCTTTAGCAGCACGAGCATAATTAGATTGTAATCTACCATGCAATGGATCAAATTCTTGTTCTATTACTCTTTGCTGTTTCTCTATATAACGCTTATATTCTCTTAGTGATTTCATTTTCTCCCTCCCAACTTCTACTCCTTTAGTTTTAATTCTTCTGGCACGAGCTGCACTAGCTCCTGTGGCTTCCGCACCACCTGCAACTATCTTACCTGAACCTTCAGATTGAGCAGCTGCTAACAAAGCTTCTTCTTCATTTATTTTTACTTTATCTAAAGCATCATCTACTTCTATTTGAGCGCTTTCATAAGCTCTCCAAGAAGATGCATTTGCTCTTTCAAAATTAACTTTAGCATCAGCTTGCCTACTTCTGGTTGCAGATGCATCTAATTGATTCTTAACAGTCCAGCGATTAGCGTCGGCTTGATATTGAGCTCTCACTCCTGCATTATGGCGTTTGACTTTTTCTCTTTCGCCCATAAAGCCGAATATCCCCGACGCTACTGGTAGTATTGTTGGCAACGCTGCCACTACTGGTGCACACATGACAAAATTCTATAAAGGGTAATTGGTTTGGTCCGTGAATTATTTCACGAAGAAATTTGAAACCTAAAAACCTTAAAAGTTTCAAATGTACTGTATTTCGTTTATCTATTATATTCCATAAAAGTGGTTCTTCTCTAGAATTAATGAATCGTTTACATTCTCTAGCAAACATCATTGGATGTTCATAGATAACAGGTGTTGTTACCATCCAAATAAGCCCACCTTTTTGTATACCAGCCAATCCGGCAGTCTTGCCGCTAGGTGATTTAAAGTGGACACAAAAACCATTTTGTGCACATATTGGTATAATAACTTCTGGTTTAATACCATGGCCTTCGTAAATTTCTCTATAGTCTTCATCGCGTAAATTAGAGGCCACCTCTTTGGCAGCCTCCTCAGTTACATTATAGATATATTTACTGCCTAGTATAGTACCTGGTGTTGTAGTCTCCTTCCCAGGTGCTGGAGTTGAGGGTGAATGGTGTGACATGTTTTGATTCTATTAAAACTTTAAAGTCTGTACTTTTTGCATGTATTGGTAGTACTCTAACACCTTCTGGTGTGATATTATAACAGTTAGGATAGAAGTTATAATTTGAAGCAGCTTCATAGTACTTAACCCAGTCCTTTCTATTTTTACGTTTCAATCTAGTTGAGTAATAACCAGTAGGACCTAGGTTGAATTTCATCCTATGTACAACTGTACTACTTGTAGGATCTGCTCTAAGGTTGTCACCTACCTGTTGCTTCCAATAAATTTTTGGAAACTCAATTTTCATATCAAATAAGTAACCAGCCCAAACAACTGATGTTCTCCAATCTCCTTCTACTCTACAACTTGATCCTTGTACTGTAGGCATTTCAGATTGACCTGCCATTGGTCCTGCGGTTGCATAAATAACTACTTGTTTATAACTATCTTCATCTTGAGCATGGAAATTATCTGGTAATATAATCTTAGATGTTTTATACGTAGTGCTGCTGCTATTATCATCATATGTTATAAGGCTTTCATCAACATCAGTGATGTTATCCATATGAACATTATATGTATTTCCACACTGTTTTATATTTGTCTGATTTTTTAAATTCCAGTTTTGTAGTTGAAGTTGTATACCAAGTTCTGTTTTATTAGAACCTATTTTTACTATAGCATAATAGGTACCATCTATAATACAATGATAAATAGGTATACCATTTAATCTCCATCTAAACCAACAAGAGTGAACACGCTTATCCCCAGTATTAAAGTATCTATAACCCCATATATCTGTTTCAGTATCTGAAGTTGTAAATAATAGTAAACCATTCTCTTTTGACTCTGCTACAGAATCAATAGTACTAGGTAATGAATTAGTAATTATTTTACTTTGTTCAATAACTTGAGGTTCTGTAGTAGTAGTAATTTTGAGCATCTCAAATAACTTACTATACGTACCAGATGCATTCAAAAATCCTATACTAGTACCCATTAAAAATGGTTTGGTTTTAACATTAAAACTATACGAAGATAAGTTAATGATTTTAGCAGTTTGTGGAGTTAGTACGTCATTATCCGTCGTTAACATAAACTGCTTATCAGCACTGAATAATAGTAAACCTCTATTAACTTCAATACCTTCTTGTAAAATTTCAGGTGTAGTAGTACTTGCAGATATATCAACAGTATCTATAGGGCTAATAGTCATCGCAGTACTAACCCAGAAATTATAATAATCACCAGGTTGTGATAGTATCACACTATCTTCAGATAAGAAGGTAAGTCTATTTCTAAAAAATAAAATATTTTGAATTTTATAACCTATCTTATCTTTGTCTGTACCTGTTATTGATTTATCCCATGCAAAGCTAGGTTGAGGATTGGTTACTTGATCACCGACTAAACGTGGTTCCCACTCTGATTGCCAAAGTTCGAAATGATAACCAATAGTAGAAGAATCATTTACCATACGTAACTCATGAGGCATAGTAGATGCATCAAATTGAGTACGTATTCCAGGTTTAACTGTTTCTTCCCAGACACCTGGGCCGTTCATGTTATCAGATTTTGTTTGGAATTCTAAATAGTAATCATCTTCTTCTGCTTCAGTATTTGTAACTTTAACAATATAACCATGCCTACAAGATGTAGGTAAATCTGTTACGTCATTAATTTTGTCAGTAAATACAGTTATTAGTTTACCGTCTGAAGCTGTTAATGTGAAAGAAAAATCTCTACCTTTTATATCGTTACCGTTGCTATCAACTTCAGGATGAGTACCTGGATTACTACCAGTACCATTACTATCAACTAAACGTTGACCATCAGCTTTTAAGTATATACCAGAACCTATCCTTCTAGTGTGGATATGTGGTATTATATCAAATCCAGCAGAATCTTTGTACCTTGCTCCATTTTCTGATTTCTTCTCTATCTCATTCCTGATATCTTCTAATATACCCTCAGCTGTAAGGATTGCATTTGCATCACTAGATGATGGGGCTGGTCTTACAGTAGCTATATCAGCAAAACTTTCTATAGTTTCAGTTGCTTTAACTGTTATTTTAAAAGATGCTCTACCAGTACCTGTACCCATACTAAGAGTAAAGTAATCTCCTACTGACCAACCTTCACCACCGTGTAAGACTGTAGCATCTAATTCGTATTGTGTACCATAGCTGGTTGAATCCTTGTTATAAGGATTACCTTGCATTTTTAAATCAAATCGTAAATTAGTTTTATCAGTAGATACATATTTTTGAGAAGCTCCATTCTTATCTCTAAATACATGGTGCCTTTTATTTGTATAGTTTGGTGAGGACTCACAGTCTTGACAAACATGGCCAGCTGGGTTTATTGTAAATATTTCTCTATTAGTATACCTAGCATTACCACCATCTTGTGTTAAACTTTGTTCAGTACCTTCATTATTTATCCATATAGCATCAAGTTTTGTAACTCTCTTTGTACTTACTTTAGCTGCATTATTAGTACCACTTGCTATATCCAGTGCATATTGTTTATTATATGCTATTAATTTTAAATCAATGTAAGCCTCATTATGCCTTACAGCATCAGTATAATCAACATCATCACCTTGAAAATTAACTGTATCACTCATCCTAACTTTTCTATTACGATTAGCTAGAAAAGTAGCTGAGCTTATAGTTAATGTTTGGATATCAGTTGGTTTATAATCTGCTTTTAAATAATTATCAGTAGATCTATCAGTATCATTTTTTAAATATGCAAGAGCATTAGCAATACTTGAACCATCTTTACCAGTTATCTGTTGCCTACCTGTAGCCTCTATACCTTCAGTAGCATGTATCTGTCCATCTATACAATTCCATAATTGAATAGCTCCATTCTTATCGATACGACCGATAAATGGAATCTTATTGGATTGCATATGAAACCATGTAGCAACATCATCAGTGGTTTTATCTAAGACTGTTACAAATTTACCGCCAGGTCTTTTCTGTAAACCTTCAACTAAATCTGGTAATACATTTTTAGCATCTACTAAATAACCTAATTCTTTTCTTTCGTCTGGTAGTTTAGAAATACCATGTATCCAATTAGGTACTTGTTGTGAAATGGCTGCCATTTAGGACCTCGCTAAAGCTTGATAAGGTTGATAAGAAGAGTAAACAGTATTATTAGGGGTACCTAACCAGGAGTAATCACCCTGATCAGTTTCATATTCTTGGCAAGCTGCTCTATTTAAAGTCTCTTGAGCTCTATATGCTTCAGCTAAATTCATATTAGTTAGCATTGATAGGGCTGCTCTAGTGCAAGCTTTTGCAACAATATATCTTTTAAACACTTGTGGTATGGATTGACCTGAACTAGCATCATCAGCTGTGTCTTGGTCAAAACCAAATAACCAAACAATATCTACATCAACAGCTTCAGTAAACACATCTGTATGAGTCATCTTATCCCACAAACGACCGTTACGTACTACAACATCTGTTGTTTTAACTGACTGTCCTTTGCTTATATCAAAACGTAATGCATTATAAGGTACTTCAATCCATCCAGTATTAACGTCTGGTTGTTGTGTAATATTCTCTTCTCTATTGAAGGTCCAGCCTTCATTTAAAACATCTATAAGAGCATCTTGTAATAAGTTAAAAGCTAGGAAAATTTCTGGGTTTTCTTTATCTAACTCTTGATATGGTCCTTGACCGATACTCCCCAATATAGTATTAACAGCGGATAGTTCGGTATCGATGTATGCAAAATTGGGGTTACTCATAATAGGTATAAAGATTTATTAATAAAAAAAGGGGAGTGTAAGAACCCCCCTTAATGAATAGTGTTACCCGAATGCAGCAGGTGCAGTTCCTGTACCAGCGTACAGTTCTACAGCAGCAGCAGGGTTTAGATAATCAGCACCCATTGCGAGGCGACCAAGTATAACATCACCCTGATAAATCACGGAGACATCACCTGAAGTTACCTGTACTTGAGGTCCGATTGATTCAACAACACCAGCGGCTTCCTTCTGGAAGATAAGTCCGCAGCTGTTCTCGAAGTCAGAGGTACCGTTACCATAGTTGTTTACAGTTTCAGTCCTCTCGTCAAGCATTTCTACTTCAACGAAGCTACCTTTGTTACCAGGATCAGTAGTACCTGGGTTGGTAGCAGATCCAGTACCATACTTAGCACCAAACCTACCGAAGTAAGGAATGTTTTGTGACTTATAAATCTTAATACCAGCAATCTCGTAGATGCCTTTGCCTGATTGCAATGCATCACCTTGCTCATCACGATTAACGAGATAAGCACCGAGACCAGATCCATCTAGACCCTTGATAAGAGCATAGTATTGGCGTGCATTAAGTACAGCCACTCGTCCTTCAGTACTTACTCCTTTCTCATCGAGTACAGCAGCTGCATCATAGAAAGCAGTTACCAACTTATCAGGATCAAGAGCATCTGAAGCATTAGTAGAAGCACCAACACGGATCTGTGTACCACCTGGTTCTACGAAGTTAGTCTTCGATACAGGTGATGCTTTACGTGCAGCTTTTGTGATTGCACGGAAGATCTTACGGTCATAGTTTTCGGCTAGAGCATAACCGATTTTCTTAGAGATCTCTCCACGGAGATCATAATGTGCTAGTGTTTCGTCTAGTTCATATACGAAAGCACTGGAGATCAATAGATCGTCACATTCAATTGTCTTCTCAGCTACTGGAGGAGCATTGTCTGAGTTACCAAGAATGGATTGTCCAGGAGTATGATACTCACTAGTTGTCCTACCTGTATAAATGAACTGCAAAGAGCGGCCATTCTTTAAGGTACGCTTGGTTACTAGATCCCTTGCAATTGTATTGCGTTGGAATCCTTTAAACATTTCTCCAGAAAATAGCTTGAGATATAGATCCCGACGCTCAGCGGTTGTAAAGGTAGCGCCAGCGCGGGTTCCATTATCAGCACCTGGTGCGGTCAGTGACGACAGCAGGGCTGCATTTTGATGAGCCATTTATCTGTTAAAGATTTGTATTGTTTACTATCTTACGTACGTAATAAATTAATTGTGTGGTCTATCCCACCGTCTAGACGGCAAAGAGTATCCTCGTAAGGGTCATTGCCAATTGCATAGAAGTCCGACTCTGAGGTGCTTCTATACTTGCACAGTAAGGCGCAGCTTTGTGGTGATATCGAGTATGTAAACCCTCGATAAATATAAGAATAGCTAGGAGCCCGAAGACTCCTAACCATAATTCATTAAACTTACTCACCTAGAAGAGCTTCTTCTAATGATTGAGGTTCATCCTCATCTACACCTGGTGGTTGTAGATCACTAGGATTAGTATCCACTGGATCTTTAATATCAGGTTGAGGTGAAAATGAAGTTACATAGGCAGTTGGACCGCCTTGTGATTGATGTGCCATATCAAAAAGAATACTTGGTGCCGATTTTAGTACCCCAGTTACTATCTGCATCTCCATCAGCTGTTAATACAGAGACTTCTCCATAAAAACCTAGCTTTTCAGTAGCTGCAATATCGATGCCAACTTTACCTGACAACTGATTGTCATTATCGTCAGCGCCGTCTGTTGTAACAATGGCAGGGCCACCTTGTATATACCAATCTACTGCACCCACGGTGTCTTCATATCCTACGTGGAAATCTGTAGTACGTGATTCGTAATCAGATCCTGTGTAAGATGCGTTGCTCTCTACGTTCACGTAGACTCCGGCGGAAGCCGGTACTGCAAAGAGTGTGGAGGCGAGTGCTAGTGTTGCGATTTTCATTAAAATAATTTAAGTAGTTTTCGTGTAAGGCACGCCGCGATACTTTAGTTGGATCTTTTTTTGCATGGATCTTCTCCTTAGTACCACACCCCCGTTCCATGATGTGGTTTCATGCGTCCCGTTATGGGATGAACGGACGCGGCGTTGATGTGACCTAGAATACTCCAGGGAAGATTTGTCCGGTGAATATGTAAGCACCGACAGCTGCATTGAAACCAATCATTGCAAGCCATCCGTTTACACGTTCAGCGTTTTGTAAATACTCTCGTGGTGTTGGAGGTTCGATTACCTCGATCTGTGGTTCACGAGCATGTATGTTTGAGGTCATTAAGATAAAATAAATTAGGTTAATGGCCGAGGACGAAGTTTCGGGTCGGCACGTTAAACTTAAAATTGCATATCAGATCTTTCTAATTTATCCATAACATCAAGTCGATAAGCAGGATCACTATCATATCTAGGATCGGACATGGCTCTAACTAATTCTGCTTGGCTACGAAATACATCAGAACTTTTACGTGGTGGTTTACCTGATAACATTCTACCTTCATAGCCATTAGCTGATTCATACTCAGCTTTTAAACCAGTAACTGCAAGCTTAATTGAATTAACATTGCCAGTATTAATGATGCTATCAAATGAATCTATTTGTTCTTGTGGTAAATTATCACCTGCCCAATTAATTAAATTATCATACTCTTTATCTGTACCTACTATATTTTTAATACTAGATATCTCTGAGTCTGATAAGTCAGCTGTTTGAGAAGAATAACCTTCTGAACTTGCAACCCCTTGTAAATAAGAGTTCACAGCTTCTTGAGAAAACCCAGCGTCTATTAAACTCTGGTTCATTTCAGAAGTTATTGTACCATTATTCTCATGGAAATGTTTGTTGATTGCCCACGGGTCTACATCAGCATTCTTTAATACAGTACCTATCTGTTCACCGTAAGTTTCATTAACAGTATCATAATTAACAGAGCCATCATCTTGATACTCTCCAACTAATTGCTGCTCTTGAGTCTCAGTTGAGGAATCTTCTTGAGATTCCCCTAACTTTTTCTCAAGTTCCATGTATGCTTTTTCTAATTCTTTAGCATTCTCATACTTACCAGCAAGGAGTTGGTCTTGTTGACTTGCTAATTCCTCACCAACCTGTAGAGAATCTTGTTCTTCAGGTGTAAGAGTGCTTTCCGTGGTTACTGTGTCAGCACCAGGATCATATGTTAATGTTTCTGCCATAATTATTGAGGTGGTTCTTCTTCTATAGGTTCTTCTTGCTGTGCTACCATACCTTGATTCTTAGATGGGTCTAGCATAGGAGCTCTAGCTAACTGACCAGCTTGATTCAACAATGACTGTTGTTGCTGTAGTTGCATTTGTTCCTGCTTTTCTTGAGCCATCTGTTCTTCAGTCTTGACAAGATTTAATATATCAATACCTTGTGCAGCTGCTAAACGTTTGATAGCTTCTGATGGATTGATGAAAGAAGCTAATGCTTCTGGTCCCATCGTTTGAGAGATGGTCATAATGAATTGCATCAACGCTTCTCTATCTTGTCCTCTACCAATAGCATTGACTCCAGCTACAAGCTGAGGTCTTACCATGTCTTTAGGTATCTTAGGTAGTTGGTTAGAACGTTGTAATATATGTAAAGTTCTATCCAAATATGGGATGAGAAATTCAACTGTGAGTAGTGAGAAGAGTCCTCCAAGTTGTTGTTCCAATTCCATTTGTGTTAGCCTAACTTCTTCCGCTGTGGTACGTTCACTTTGACGTACCGATAGAACAAGGAATGCTTCACTGAGTCTACGTTCAAGCTGTTCTGCTAATTGACTAGCTGTTCTAAAGTCAGCTGTTTTACCGACTTGAACAACTGCAACATCTTCTTCTCTACCTTGAACAATGGCACCGTTACCAGCATTGGCTATAGTCTGTGGTTTTGTAGTTGAGGATGGTGATACAAGGAAGACTACTTTAGCAGCTGCTGCAGAGCCTTCTACGAGTGCCTGAGAGAGTCCTTCAAGTGATTTAATATCACCTAAGAATTCCTCCACTCTTCCACGACCATAATCCTCACCGTCAACAGTGTTAAACCTTAACGGTAACCAAGGACTTGTCTTCTTTGGAGCTGTACTTCGTGTGCCAGGTATGATCTGATCAAGTGCCTCTTGATGCCATACCCATCTACCACTTTTAGTATCTAAGTATACATAAGTGTAGACTTCAATGTCGTTATCGTCAGACCCTTCGTACTGACCTTCATCATTAGGAGTATTAGGTTTAGATTCAGGCAGGTCTTGACCTAAAATCTTACGACTGATTAGTTCCTTTGTAACAATCTCACAAACATTCCCGTTACCATCACGATTAATTACGAAACGATTAAGAGGAAAGTTTTTTAGACCGTCTTTGCCCATGAAAATTAATGCATTCCCTGATACAATTAAATGTTTCAGTGCTTGATGCACTACTACTCTATCAGTAGATGCATTAATATAATCCATCACCATTCGTTCCATCTTAGAGAACGATAGGTCTAATTCACTTCTGATCTCTGGTGGTATCTCTTCACCTAATTTATCATCTCTAATTTGTAGTTTAAAGAATGAAGTTTGAGGTGGTAGTAAAGCTAGCATCAATTTAGCTGCTAAGTTTACTACCGATTTAGAGCCAACACTTTGCCATGGTGTGGATAATGATTTATGTGATGGCTTAGTATTAAGATCATCTGTAATTAAATAAGGCAGTGTAAGTCTAGAACATTCAACTGCAGTGTCGAGGAACTGACGACGTACTGATGTTAGTTGATTGTATCTTTCACGTGCCGTTATCATTCGTTATACCCGCTTCCTGTTTTTGCTTGTGTAATAGGTTTGAATTGTTTAGCTGCACTTTCTTGACGAATACCTAATGTAGCAGCTTTAGATTTCTTAGCCTTTACTTCTGGTTTTTCATCAGGTTCTTTCACCTCCTCTTGAGGTGGCACTGGATCTGGTACGTCCAATGGTTTAATAACTGGAGCAGCTGCTGGGGGTGGTGGTAGCGATGGTTTGGGGCCTCCTCCGATACACATTAGATTTCTTCCTCCATTATGGATTTAATGTATTCAATGACGCTGGCCTGACCCGCACGATACATGATAGATTCGATTGGTTCTTTAGGATGAACCGGTTTCCAACCAAAGTTAGAGTCAAGCCTGCTAATTAGTTCATCCAGTCTACTGTTATGTAGCTTAAGCGTATTTAGGGAGATTGGTGTTTGCATGTTCGAAGAATGCTGGCATACGTGCTCTCTGTGTATCAGAAAACTCTGGGGCTTTACCCTCATACATTAAGCGATCACTCGCATCCAGCCAAAAATTTTTGTCCAAATATCTATCGGCAGTATTTATACCTAGAGGTTTAACAATCCAGTTAATGGTGGCTTTCCTAAGTTTATCCAAAGAAGGAGAAGGACGTAAACCCAACTCACTACATACAAGACTATTACTTCCGACGTGGATCTGTTCGTCGCGCGATATGTCAGCGCTAATTGTACGAAGAGCAGCATCCCCATTAAACCTAAAGAAA
>VTLG01000476.1_pt1 | contig 35266 bp, 51 predicted proteins | sample 4694571 | NCBI WGS metagenome assembly VTLG01 (sample SAMN12604809, study PRJNA352737) | marine metagenome | biome: ENVO:00000447; feature: ENVO:00000209|ENVO:00000569|ENVO:01000036; material: ENVO:00002151; isolation source: viral sequences binned using virsorter ...
GGTGTTGTGGCCGCAAGGATTTTTTAGCGAAAACGGCCAAAACCATTCCACACTTTAAAAATGCCTGAAGAAATCAAAGTACATTGTTCTCATACAGAACTAGTTGATGTTGTTAAATTAATTGAACATCCAAACAATCCTAACAAGCATGACGAACGTCAGGTTAATCTACTGGCCAGAATCATAAAGGCCCAAGGCTGGAGAAATCCTATAACTGTTTCTAAGCGTTCCGGTTATATAGTTAGTGGGCATGGCAGATTGGCGGCTGCTAAAGTATTGAACCAAGAAAAGGTTCCGGTCGATTACCAGGATTTTGAAAATGATGCAGATGAATCAGCACACCTATTAGCAGATAACAGAGTAGCAGAATTAGCAGAGTTAGATTATCAAGATGTAGGAAATATATTAAGAGAATTAAAAGAAGCTAATTATGATTTAGAGTTATCTGGTTTCCTCGACCATGAGATAGGCCCACTACTTGAAGCTGATTGGGAACCTCCTGCTATAGAAGAATTAGCAAGTAATGAATCATTAACATCTGTTAAATTTACTGACGATCAATTAGCTATAATAAATGAATACCTCACGGGTAATGCTGATAAATATGGTTTGCAAAAACAAAAGGCATCTCAAACCGATACACCTAAATATAATTACGCCGAGTGTATAACCAAAATTTTCAGCAGTCTTAAATAATATATATGACAATTAGACTAGCAACTGCAGTTTCCTCGCAAGGTGGTAACGTGTTGTTAGGTAGGAGAGGGGTAAAACAATTGTCAGAAAACTTAAAGCCATCTCTCCTTGTTTCTTATGTATACTTATCTGCATGGCTAAGGAAACAAAAGGAATATGTATATAGAGACTGGGCTTTAGATTCCGGTGCATTTAGCGCATATAATAAAGGGACAGAAATTGATTTACAGGATTATATAGACACAGCCAAGCGACTATTAGAAAGTGATAAGAGTTTAGTCGAAGTTTTTAGTCTGGATGTAATAGGAGATTGGAAAGCTAGTCTAAAGAATACAGAGGAAATGTGGCGGCAAGGTGTTCCTGCTATCCCCTGTTACCATGTAGGAGAACCGTGGGATGTGTTAAAAGGCATGGCTAAAGATTATCCGAAAATAGCATTAGGCGGTGTGGCTTTTAAATTCGGTATAAAGAATAAATTTGCGGAACAATGTTTCGCTCGTGTTTGGCCAAAGCGTATACATGGATTTGGTTATGGCAGTGAGAAATCTATAATGGCATTACCATGGGATAGTGTAGATGCTACCAACTGGGAGATCGGGCCGTGCAAGTATGGGAGGTGGAATGCCTTTGGTAATTTAAAAATTAAAGGTAGTAAGCAAAATTTACAGAGTGAAATAGAACATTATTTAAAACTAGAAAAACGTGCTAGGGCTAAATTCGGAAAGCAGCTTGATTCTATTGATGGAGAATTTACTACAAGATTAGCTTTAAATGCTGGAACAACTCAGGAGAGGTTGGATTCATGTTTTAGTAAAAAATGATTCATGCATACGATTTTGTACTAATGAAAACTATACACATATTATCGGGCGGTATGGATTCAACGGTCTTACTGCATCACATATTAGAACAAGGTAACGAAGTTAAATGTATATCATTTAATTACGGGCAAAGGCATAGCAAAGAATTAGACTATGCCAAGGCTACATGTTTTAGGCTTAATGTTCCTTTAGAGATTGTTGATTTATCAGATGTAAAGAAACTCCTTAAAGGAAGTAGCCAGACTGATGATAATGTAGAAGTTCCGCATGGGCATTATGAAGAGGATAATATGAAGAAGACTGTAGTGCCTAATCGGAATATGATGATGCTAAGTATAGCAGCCGCCTATGCATTTTCTACTGGCTCAGAATCTGTTGCCTACGGAGCGCATAATGGAGACCACGCAGTATATCCAGACTGTAGAAAAAGTTTTGTAGACGCTATGCAGGGTGCATTAAATGAAGCCGATTGGAATAAGGTCGAACTATATGCTCCATTCTTAGACAAGAGAAAAGAAGATATAGTAACACTAGGTGAGCATTACGGAATTGATTGGACTACTACATGGTCGTGCTATGAGGGCGGGGAGAAGCATTGCGGCAAGTGTGGAACGTGCCAAGAACGTATAGAGGCTTTTAGTATAGCAGGAGTAAAAGACCCTACTGAATATGATAACGTGTAGTAAGACATATTATAATATCCCCTTCGCACATCGACAGCCTCTACATGAAGGGCATTGCCAATATGTTCATGGTCATAACTGGGCTATTAAATTTACATTCATAGCAAAGGAACGAGATGAAAATGGTTTCGTATTAGATTTCGGTAAACTAAAATTTATAAAAGAATGGATAGATAAAAATTTAGATCATGCATTATTAATATGTGAAAACGATTCACACTTAGAATACTTTAAGGCCCATGCAAGTATACTCTGGAAATTGCATATACTACCAGATGCTAGTTGCGAGGGCTTATGTAAATATATAGAAGAGCAATTTAGAAGGCCTGTTACATTTGAATCTAATGGCAGGGTAGCTATTAAAAGTGTAGAAGTTTTTGAAGATGATAAGAATAGTGCTAAATACGAAGTAGGTGTATAATGGATATAAAAGGTAGCAGAGTAATAAAGGTTAACGAAATATTTTATAGTTTACAGGGTGAGGGCTTTAGGGCTGGGGAACCTAGTGTGTTTATAAGATTAACTGGATGTGATTTAACTTGCGGCTTTTGTGATACCGAATTTGAAAGCGGCGAAGATATAAAGCTAAAAGATTTATGCAGAACAGTTAGAGAATATGGTGATTGTAGATGGATAGTTTTTACTGGCGGTGAACCGCTACTTCAATTAGATGAAGATATACTTCAATATTTTAAGGATGAAGGATTTTTAATAGCTATAGAAACAAATGGTAATAATAGAGTTACTGAAGAAATGTGGGAACTAATAGACTGGATAGTTGTTTCACCTAAAGTAGCTAATCATGTTGTAGAAAAGAATTTTAAAGGTATTCTAATAGATGAGTATAGACTCGTAAGACATAAAGGACATAAATCATTATCAAGCCCCCAAAAATTAGATATTAGATATAAATATGTGAGTCCTGTATTTGACGGTAATAAACCAGATGCAGAGAATATAAAACATTGTATAAATTTATGCCTAGCACATCCAGATTGGAAACTGAGCCTCCAGCTACACAAGATTCTGAATATATTGTAAAGCAATCTATATACAATATATTAAGAAGCATCGGAGAGAATCCCGATAGAGAGGGATTATTAGACACGCCTAAGCGAGTAGCTAAAAGCTATAAAGAAATCTTCGGGGGATATGAGCAGGATGTAGATGATATATTAACTACATTTCAAAACGAGGGTTACGATGAAATGGTAACTCTAAGGGATATAGAATTCTATTCTACTTGCGAGCATCATATGTTGCCCTTTATGGGTACTGCTCATATAAGTTATATACCAAGTGAAAAAATTGTGGGCCTATCTAAATTAGCTCGCGTATTAGATGTATATAGTAAGCGGCTGCAAGTGCAGGAAAGATTAACAACTCAGGTAGCAGATATACTATTAGAAAAGTTAAAACCTAAAGGAGTTGCGGTAATGCTTGAGGCAAAGCATTTCTGTATGTTGTGCCGCGGTGCTAGAAAGCAGAATTCTAAAATGATTACTACTTCTCTAAAAGGTGTATACAATAACCCCGAAGTAAGAGCCGAGTTCTTACATAGTATAAAGTGAATAGTATAGAAATATATAGTTACCTTTTTCGTAGTGATAATAGCCGCTTTTACTATTTCTATATGATATTAAGATGAGTAGCATAACACCAGAGTTAGCAGATAAATTATTAGAAGCTGATGCAGCTCTGGCGTTTAAGAAATTACAAGACGGTAAAGGAATCACATCAAGCCAGAGAGCTTACCTATTAAGTGTAGCGGGAAAGAGTGCTATAGCAGATAATGGATTTGCTAATAACTATGTAGACCTTGCCAAGATTTTAAATGTAAGTAGATCGAGTGTAGCTAAATGGTCTAAACACGAAGAAGCTCCAAAGGCCCGAAGTAACGGTAAGCATGATATAAGTGAATGGCTTACCTTTATTAAGTCTCATGGTTTAAAGGGTGCAGAGTATGAAGATGAAGGGGATTTAAAAAGAAGGCGTATATTAGCCCAATGTTTAAAACTGGAAGCAGAGTTAGATATAGTTAGAGGAAACTGGTTGCCCAAGGCTTTAATAGATAAATATATGCAGGATATATTTACGGCGTGTAGAGCAAAGATTTTACAATCCCCTCTTGATGAACAGGCTACAGATGAATTATTAAATGAGCTTGCACGATTACAGAAAATTGAATTTGCAGTTCGCCCCGACAGTTTTGAGTCTGAACCAGAACTTCAAAGTCTGGGAACCGCCTCCGAGGCTAACAGTAAGTGAATGGGCTGAACGGTATAGAATATTATCTAGCGAGTCATCTGCTAGGGCTGGAATGTTCAGATTAAATATGGCCCCATATCAACGGGAGCCAATGAACGCAGTTAAAGACCCCGACGTACAATCCATAACATTAATGTGGGCTTCGCAGACTGGTAAAACAGAATGTATAAATAACATAGTAGCTTACTTTATATGCCAAGACCCTAGCCCTATACTATGTATACAACCTACTTTAGAAATGGCAGATGCATGGTCGAAGGATAGATTAGCTCCCATGATTAGGGATACCCCCACACTAAAGAGAGTTGTAAGTAATAGTAAAAGCAGGGATAGCGGTAATACTTTATTACATAAGAGATTCTTAGGAGGTCATATAACAATGGCGGGAGCTAATAGCCCTAGTAGTTTAGCAGCTAGACCTATAAGGGTTTTATTATGTGACGAGATAGATAGATACCCTGCAAGCGCGGGAGCCGAGGGCGATCCGATTAGTCTAGCTGAAAGGCGTACAGATACTTTTCCTAATGCGGTTATTATTAAAACTTCTACACCTACCATTAAAGATTTAAGCAAAGTAGAAAACGAATTTAATATAACTGATAAATGTGAATGGTATGTCCCCTGCCCCAAGTGTGATGAATTTCAAGTGTTAGCTTGGAAAAATGTTATATGGGAAAAAGATGCACCAGAGACTGCACATATTGTGTGTGAACATTGTGAAGCTAAATTAGATGATAATGATAGGCGAGAAATGGTTAGTAATGGAGAATGGAGAGCTACAGAAAAATTTAACGGTAAAAGAGGTTATAGGTTAAATGGTCTTAATTCTTTATTCCCTGCCAAGAAAGGATTTACTAATCGACTACATCAAGCGGCTGCTGGTTTCCTAGATTCTAAAAAGAAAGGGCCAGAAGGTTTAAAGACATTTATAAATACATTCTTAGCTGAAACATGGGAGGAATTGGAAACTACTATAGACGGCCATTATTTAGAATCGAGGCGCGAAGCGTACAAGGGAGATATACCAAAAGAAGTATTAGTCTTAACTGCTGGTGTAGATGTTCAAGCAGATCGATTAGAGGCAGAATTAGTAGGATGGGGATTAGATGAAGAATGTTGGGGTGTAGAGTATAAAGTTATATACGGCGACCCATCACAAAAAGAAATATGGCGGCAGTTAGATAAATGGTTACTAGAGCGGTATACAACAGAAGATAGCAGGGAGTTGCCAGTAGCAGCCGTATGTATTGATTCGGGTTATCTAACAAAGGATGTATATGATTTTGTAAGCCCACGGCAACCGAGGAATGTATACGCTATTAAAGGTCTAGGAGGTTTCGGGAAACCAATAGTCAGCCGGCCAAGTAAATCAAGTGTTAGAGGTGTTAGGTTATTTAGTATAGGAACTGATACGGCTAAAGATGTTGTATACGGCAGATTAAGAATAGAAGAAGAAGGTTATGGTTATTGTCACTTCCCTTTTGCTAACGGATACCATGAGGACTATTTTAATCAGTTAACAGCGGAGAAGTGTGTAGTTAGAACTAAAGCAGGGATTAGAGAACGAAAATGGGTTTTAAAAGAAGGCAGAAGGAATGAAGCATTAGATGTTAGAATATATTCGATGGCTGCAATGATTATACTTAATCCTAATTTCAAGCGAATCGCTTCTAAGGCAGATTCAAGCCCCGACCCCGTAACCACTCCCAAAGAAAAAGAAAAGCCGTTAGATGGCAGTTTCCGCGCAAATACGAAACGCTTTAAGGGCGGCGGGAGCTTCGTTAACAAGTGGAAAAGTTGAAACAGGGCTTCATTAAATTAAATTCGGGCCGTGGCAAAAGACGTAGCTGAGATCGAACCGTATGAAGTATATGCCGGTGATACATTTAGATGGGATAAAGATTTAGATGATTATACTCCTGCTGATGGATGGGCATTAACGTATAGCTTTAGAAGTAATACGGGAACTGGTTTTAATATTACTGCTGCTGCTAATTCAGGGAATAGCGGCTGGGAAATAACAGTAGCAGCTTCTACTACTGCATCGTACACGACAGGCGAATATAATTGGCAAGCCTATGTAACCAAGGGAGCTGAGAGATATGTAGCTGATAATGGTGTTACTATTATTCATCAAAATCTAAATGCCTTAGCAACCAGCGCAACTAATGATTTACGAACTCATGCCAAGTTAATGATTTCTAAAATCCAATCTGTCTTAGAAGGCAGAATGGATGCAGATATAGAGAACTATTCCATAGGTGGCAGAAGTATAAATAAAATCCCTGTTAGTGAATTAGTGAGTATACTACATACTTATGAAGAAAAATTAGATAAGGAAGAACGCAAACGCCGCTTGGCTAATAAGCATGGTTCTGGTCGATTAATAAAAGCCCGTTTCAATTATCCCACTAGAGTGACTTCTAATTCTGAGTATACTATCTATTAATATGAATTTATTCCAAAGAGTTTTAAAGAGATTCGGTTACAGTAAATTAAAACCAAAGGCCAGAGGTTATTCAGGTGCTATATCATCTCGATTAACTGGCGATTGGTTAAATCCCACTACAACGGGTGATGAAGAAATAAGGCGGGATTTACAGAAGCTCCGAAACAGATGTAGAGAATTAGAAAGGAATAACGATTATGTTAGGCGTTATTTAAATGGATTAGATTCTAATGTTATTGGATCGAAGGGCATAATGCTACAGATGAAAGTAGAGGACTCACCTTTAGTATATGATGACCAAGCTAATCGAGTTATAGAGAAGGAATGGCGTAAGTGGTGTAATCGTAAACACGCTACTCCTAATGGCCGGCAGAGTTGGATTGATATATGTAAACTAGCATTACGATCATGTGCTAGGGATGGTGATGTATTACTTCAATTAGTTAGAGGCTTTAATAACGATCATGGTTTTGCAGTTCAGTTAATTGAAGCTGATATGTTAGACCTACACCATAACAACTATAAGCTGCAAAATGGCGGTGAAATAAGAATGGGTGTAGAAACTAATAGTGTAGGTAGACCTAGCGCATATCATATACTAACAGCACATCCTGGCGAAACTTCAGATACTAGTAGAAGAAGATTAAGAGTAGACGCAGATGATATTATACATCTGTATAATCCTGAGCGTATAAGTCAGACGCGAGGTGTGCCTTGGATGGTATCCGCTATGACTCGGTTACAAATGCTGGCGGGATATGAGGAAAGCGAATTAGTAGCTAGTAGGGTTGCAGCTTCTAAAATGGGCTTTCTTACAAAGGATGCTAATACAGAATCTTATACGGGTGAAGAAGATGAAGATTATAATCTGATTATGGAAAGTGAACCGGGAAGTATAGAAGAATTACCTACCGGAATGTCTTTCCAAGAATGGAATCCCACACACCCTACTACAGCTTATAAAGACTTTGTTAAGTCTACATTAAGAGGCATTAGTGCTGGACTTAATATAAGTTACAACACATTAGCAAATGACCTAGAAGGAGTTAACTATAGCAGCATTAGGGCGGGTCTGTTTGATGAACGCGAACATTACAAGTCTATACAGAATTGGTTTATAGATTCATTTATACAGCCGGTATTTGAAGCATGGTTAGAGGCTAGTATACTTAATGGTGTGTTTCCTTTTGGCATAACTAAATTCGATAAGATGAACCAGCCTAAATGGTGCGCTCGCCGTTGGCCTTGGGTTGATCCATTAAAGGATATGCAAGCCAACATACTTGCAATGAATAACGGCCTAGAAGCTAAAAGGAATATCATTAATTATACAGGTGGGGATATTGACGATATATATTCTACAATAGCTGCTGATAATAAATTAGCTGAAGATAAGGGGTTAGTATTTAATGCAGAAGATATGCCTGTAGAATCTGATGAATCAGATGAAGATGAAAAAGAAGAAGCTATCCCCGATAAAACGCCTAGTAGAAATACAGAAGATAAACCAGATAACTTATCTGTAGAACCTACAGCCGCTTTAAATGGGGCGCAAATTCAAGCGGCATTAAGTGTTATAGAACAAATTACATCTGGTGCTATGCCGGCTGATGCTGGTAAGGAATTATTAATATCATTAGGTTTAGATGAACCTACAGTATTAAAAATGCTTAAAGCTATTGATGGTTTCTCTCCTAAGAAATTTGAAACAGAAATTAAACCCGACACTATTGCCGCAGATGAGTGAACTAAAAGAAAGACACGTTAGTAATATAACTGAAGATGAAAGCAGTTATACTATTACATTTGAAAAAGTTCCCCCTCCCCCGCCTAACCCTACAGATGTAGAAATGAATGGGCCACATTATCCTGCTGAGAATTCTTATGAAGATGATGACATGAGAACAGCGCCTACAGAGGTTATAAAGCGGGAAATAGAATTTAATGCTAGGGCTATAGATGAAGATAATAGAACTGTAGAGTTAGCCTTTAGTAGTGAATTTCCAGTAGAGCGCGGTTATGGAATGGAAGTATTAGACCATGCCCCTAATAGCGTTAAACTGGAAAGGCTAAATAACGGTGCTCCCCTTCTCGTAAATCATAATGCAGATGACCAAGTAGGAGTTGTAGAAACAGCGAGAGTTGATGGAGATAAAACCGGAAGGGCTGTAGTTAGATTCGGGACTAGCCAGAGAGCTAAGGAAATTTTTGAGGATGTAAGAACTGGTATACGGAAAGGGATTTCTGTTGGTTATTACATACTAAAGAGCAAACGCGAACAGCGTGACGGTGTGGAAACTGTACGCGCTACATTGTGGGAGCCTTTAGAAATCAGCGTTGCCTCTATCGCTGCCGACTGGAAAGGGTCAGGCGTGGGCCGTTCAGTCGAAACTAACACGCGAAAGGAAACAGATGTTATGTCTGAAGAAAAAACAGAAATCCAAAATAATGAACCTAAGATTGATGTAGTCGCTGAAGTTGAAAAGCGTACTGCTGATTCTGTTAAAAGGTCTAAAGAGATTCTTAGCCTTGGTGCTAAGTACGATTGCATTGACGATGCTACTAACTTCGTCAACGATGGGAAATCTGCCGGTGAATTTAGCCGCTGGATTTTAGATAACAAAATGAAGTCTGAGCCTGTTAAGCAAGCTCCGGTAATGGATGTAGAAGAACGCCAAGAGTTTTCTATAAGCCGCGCCGTTCGTAACTTCATTAACGAGGGTAAATGGACAGGCTACGAAGCTGAGGTTTCGCAGTCTGCTCAGAAGGCCCAAGGTCGTTCTACTAATGGTTTATGTATTCCTACGGAAGCATTCGCCAAACGTGATTTGACAGCCGGTAGTGCTGGAGCTGGTGGTAACACCGTTGCTACAGATTTGTCTGGCTTCATCGATCTGCTGAGAAATGAAGCTGTAGCGATTCAGGCTGGTGCTACCGTGCTCGATGGCCTCACTTCGAACGTGGCGATTCCTCGTATGTCGGGCGGTGCTACTGCTTACTGGTTAGGTGAGCAAACGGCTGTTACTGAAAGTGCTAATACTTTCGATCAAGTGACGCTTACACCTCACCGTTTGGCAATGCACGTTAATCTGTCTAAGCAGTTGATTCAGCAATCGTCTGTAGACATTGAAAACGTTGTTCGTAATGACTTGGTTATTACGGCTGCTAATGCATTGGATAAAGCGGTGTTCACCGGAACTACTGCTCCTTCTGATGCAGATGCCCCTACTGGTCTATATGCTAACATTGCTGCTAATCTAGCTGCTAATGATGTAGACTTCGGTGCTGCTCCTACATATAGCGAGATTGTTAACTTGGAAAAACTGGTAGCTGAACAAAATGCCCTTCGCGGTGCATTGGCTTATATCACTTCTCCCAAGGGCGCGTTCACCGCTAAGACGATTGCACTCGATAGCGGGTCTGGTCGTTTCTTGTTCGAGGATGGTAAGATGAATAGCTACCCAGCATTCATTACTAATAACATCGCTATCGACCTCGATGACCCGACGGCCGGTGGTACTACCTCTGCTGATACAGCTTATTATTTCGGTAACTGGAATGATTTGTTGATTGGTAACTTTGGTGGTCTTGATGTTGTTATTGACCCTTACACTCTAGCAACAACTGGAACCGTTCGGATGATCGTTTCTATGATGTGTGATATTAATTACCGTCATAACGGTTCGTTCGCTATTGGTTACATGGGAACCGCTTAATATAGCTTCCTCATAACTATAAGGGGGAGGCTTCGGCCTCCCTCTTTTTTAATTTAAAACATGGCAACTCTAGCAAGTATAATTAGCGCAGACTTAGGAAGTGCTGCTGATGAATTCTATATTACGTTTACTTGGGGTAGTAATACTATTAAGGGATATATCTCTACTCTGGAAAGGACTAATGATTTAGAATTAGGCGGCCTATCCCCTCAGTACAGAGCTGATTTATTTATACAGAAAAGCCAGTTTACTGGTGACGGTGTTAGCGATCCCACTACAGGGAGTGAATTCACCGTTGCCAGTTCTTATGATTCTGATTTAGTAGGATTAAAATTTAGAATAGGAGAAGTAACTATTTCCGATAATGCTACATTAGAATTTGAACTACAATCCCTAGCAGAATAATGGGTAGCCCATATCACAACTTAGATTCACGATTAGAAGCTGCATTAAGTGAAGTTATAACAGATGCCATTTCTGGAGGCTCATTAACATTAACTAATCACGGTGTAATAAGAACTGGCATAGATTATCAGACCAGAGAAGAAAATTGTATAGTCTGCCATGTTTCTAATGCTGATGAATACGTAGAGAGATCGGGAATGTGGCGAGCTACTTGTAGCGTTAATGTGTATACGAATATAGATGCCACTAATGCCACTACTGCTCATAAAGGAAACATAGCAAGGATTAGAGACTTGTTTATGGATAGCGATATAGCAGCTACATTAACTGCAACTGATGAAAGTATATTAGCTACAGCCGCCGTTAATTATTCTATTAGCAATGATGTAGAAGATAGGTTTGCTGTAGGTGGATTAACATTTGATGTTATTGTATCGCCTGAATGAGAAGCGCAGACCGCATAAAAAGATTAAACCCTAAAAGCAAAAGGGAAGGATTATATCTTGATACGGCTGAATGGGAAGAAGCTGTAGAGGCTTATGCCCGTATGACAGGAGAAGATACCCGAACTATAATAAAGAATGAAGCGAAGCTACTTGTTAGGGATTGTATAAAGTTAACTCCACCCACTACGGGCGGCACGGGAATTTTAAAAGAGAATTTAAAGAAACAGGAGAGAGCAGGAAAGAAGGCTATTCTCGATGATATTCAGCGAGTCGTTAAGGATGTAACCCAATTAAAAATGTATGAGAATCCAAAAGTTAAAAAATGGATTGATAGGGCATTTAAAAACCATGATTGGAAATTAGTGTTAGATATTGTAGGTGGCGGTGTAGGGGCTGGGAAAGATATACCTCCGAAATACCATGAACAGTTTAGGGATAAGAGAGGCAGGGTAAATAAAACGACCGGAGGCAGATTTTATATTAGGGATACTAAAGCTAAAAAGAAATTAAACAGATATGCTAAAACCTATTTCGATAAGATCGGTCAAGCTAAAGCCGGATGGTTACCGGCTGCTAGGGCTTTAAAATTAGCAGCTAAAAACCACTATATTAAATTCATTAGTAGGCATAGTGGTAAAGGCAGAGTCGTAATGAATTTAAAGAAGGGTACAAAGAATCCCTTTGTAATTGTAGCTAACCTAGAGCAACACGCTCAGAAGCATGATAAAGGCGGTAGAATTATGGCTGTAGCTTTAAAGATAAGAAAAGAAGTATTACAGCATAAGATAGTAGAATTACATAAAGAGAGAGCAAAGCAATTTAATCAGAAGAAGGCCATGACTACATATATACCCGAAAAAGGTGGCCGTTAATTTGAAACAGGATTTATCTTCTACACAATTCGGGCATGGCGACTTTTAAAGGATTGGCATGTTTTTGGGGAGTTAACGGTATTACTTATACTGGCTTTGGTGCTATTGCCGGTCAAACTCAATCAGCAAATCTATCAGTACAATCTGATATGAAAGAGATTCGAGATGCAGACGGCGATATAAAAGCTATGGTATATTACAATCACAACCGTACACTAGACTTAGAAATTATTCCTACTGGTGATTCTCAAGCTAATGCAAAGGTCTGTAGTAATAATCATATACTTCCTTCTGGAACTAAATTAATAGTAGTATCGGACGGTGATGAAATGGATAGTGCTGATGGTGATGGTTCTGCTGGTCATTATCTAGTGCAAAATTCATCATTGTCTAGGTCTAACGATTCTGAAGCTAGAATTACTGTTAGCTTATATCGTAATGACGTTAATAGCGTAGCAACCGACGACATTAGCTAATGTGCCTAATGATTTCTACCAAGCGGCTATACCGGAGCCGGTAATTCTATTAGGGCAAAGATTACACCCTTATAGTTTAGGTCATCATATATTATTAGAGCGTTTCGAGAATCCCTTCGTTATTGGCGGTGATGCTGATGTAGAAGATTTATTCCTAGCGATTCTAATATGTTGCCATGAATATGATGAATTCCTAAAGCTAATTAGGGAAGATGATGTAATTACCATCATAAAAAAATGGTCTAGTAATGTAGGTGATTTTAACTTCAATAAAATAGCCCGACTATTCCAAGAATATATAGACGAATGTTTCGGTGAGTTCCCTAAATATTGGATCGAGGAAAAGCATAAGGATGCCAAGTCTGGTGCAAACTTTCCCCAATCTATAAAAGTTAGATTACTTCGATCTACCAACTTAACAGAAAAAGAAATACTTAATAGACCGTTAGCATTAGCAGTATGGGATGTATGCACCATACTCGATCAAGATGGTGCTATTAATTTATTCACTAAAGAAGATTCTAATTTAAAGGAAAGAGAAAAAGAGTTTGAAGAGTGGCTTGATAAATTACCTGAAACTGAACGCACTAAATATGGATTAAATTAATGGCTGTTAACTTACAGGCTAAATTAGCATTAGACTCTAAGGGGTTTCATAACAACCTAGAGAAAGCTAATAAAGGTGTTAAAGGATTAGGGGCTACATTTACTAAATTAAAAGGACTAGTAGGGGCCGGCTTGGCATTAGGTGGAGCTGCTACATTCATGCGGCAATTTACTGATGCTGCTGACAATATAGATAACTTAGCTTCCAGACTAGGCACTAGCACGGAGAACGTGCAGAAGTTCCAAAGGGCAGCAGAGCGTTCCGGTCAAACAATCGAGGTAGTAGCAGATGCCTATAAGACTTTAAAAGTAAGAGTAGAAGAAGCAGCCGCTGGTAATAAGATATTACAAGATCAGTTTGATGCACTAGGTATATCACAATCTAATTTAGAAGAAGCAGATATAGATAAAATATTTGCTCAATTACAAGAGGCATTAACTAAAAGCGGAGATAGAGTAGGCACATTAGCGGTAGCCATGAAATTACTTGGTGAGCCGGTGGAAAAGTTATTGCCTATATTAGACACTTTAAATGCGGGAGTAGGTGATGTAGTTAGCGAAGATAATATAGCTGCATTAGATAAACTGGATCACAATTGGGCTAGGCATTGGGACAGAATTAAAACTACTTCCGGTAATGCTGCCGGTTGGATTTCCAAAGCATTCATGGCTATTACTGCTCCCTTCGATGTAGGCAGAGAAGACCCTGCTAAAATGGCTGCTAAATTAGCAGAGCAAAGGGAAAAGGATTTAAAGAGCTTAAAAGATATAGAAGATAAAAATAGAGCGGAAGAAGAAGCTAAAGAGAAAAGAAAAGAACAAGAAAAGAAGCAAAAGGAAATTGATAAATCTAAAAGTAGATTTGATAAAGTACAGAGAGATAATTTATTAGATAGATTAACTGATGAAGAAAAATTAACTCAGCTTAAAAAAGAGCAGTTAGAATTTATAGAGAAGGCAGAAGAATTAAATCGTAAAGGTGACGAAGCTGGATTCTTCGATGCTATGGCAGACGCAGCCGGTTTAGATTCTCAGATTAAAGCCTTACAAAATGCTGCCAAGCCGCTAGGCGGTATAAGAATCCAACAAAGCCAGATGCAACAAGCCGGTGCTAGAATAGCCGGTGTAGATAAAAGAATGGCATTACTAGCTAAAGCCCAGCTTGATGTTCAGAAAGATATATTAAGACATATTAGAGAAGGTGGAGGGGTATTTACTTTGGGCAAAGATGGAGGATTAAACCCGTATACAGGAAATTAAAATGGCTATAGTAACAGGAACAAATCAACCGCAGATAACTAGTAAGCGTTTTAATTTCGATTATAGAACGGGATGGTCTAAAGAAGTAGTAGTAGAAGGATTAAAAGAGCAAGTAAAACAAGTAGCAGCTTCGTATGCTAATTTCGCTCAGAGTATAGACTTAGTAGAGAATGGCCCGACTAGTACAATGACGGCCCGCATTGACAGTGACCAGATGAGTCCTGTTAATACTACCCCGCAGCTATCTACAACATGGGAGATAATAGGACAAACAAGCCAAAGGCATATAGCAGAGAATCCTAGAATTAGCGGCGGTGTAAGTGCTAGAGATATAGCTGTAATTAAGAAACAAGCAGATGCTATATTTGAAGGCAAGATAACAGTAGCCCAGGCATTAGCAGAAGCTACAGTAGGTGATATAAGTTATGCCTTCGAGGGAAGTAGTGGATATGGTTCTGGTTCATCATTAACATCTGCTCAACAGAAACTACGCATACTCTTATATAAATATATAGCTAATCAAGAGAGCACTATCTCTTCTGAATATGTAATAAGAAAGAATCAAACTGTAGCTACTAACTATGATTTAAAAATGTCTACTGCTGGTGTTGAAAATGTATGGACATTAGCAGCAATGATTAAAGGCGAGAAACTACCTCCCCAAATTTCTGGCACTATAAGCGCAGCGGCGCGTTCGGCAATAACGCAGGATAATGCTTCTAATGAAATATTATACGGGACATCTGCCCAATGGAATTTCGGTTTTTTAAAACAAGCTCCCCAAATTAGTTATACTGTAGGCGGTTATGCAGAACGCAGCCAAGAATGGTGGCTTAATTATTGGCTGTCTACAGATTACCCAGTATACGCATGATAAGAGTACCAGCTAAATTAAAAGGATCATCAGCCGAGGCAGCATGGCATAATCAAATGCGAGAAGTTATATTAAGCCTAATGCCTATACAGTCTGTTAATAATAAAATTAGCAGGACAACAAGGGGAACCATTATCGAGGGAACTAGTGCGGGTAAAGGCAAAGGCAGTACTACTACTTCGGGTGCTGCGGTATGGCTGTAAGTTATTTAACAGGAGATGAATCGCCCACGGCGGCGACGATGAATCTACTATGGGCTGAAGCTGAAACATTAGTAGATAAAGTATTAGATGGTAAATCCACCTACCTAGTTAATCCTATAGCTATAGTTAATCCTAGTGACCCTATTATTAGAGGCAAAGAGTTTTTCTTTTATACTAGCGGAAACCATGATGCTACTGACGCTAGTGTATTATATCCTATACAAAACCCGTTACCGGCTAGTTATAATCAAACGACTTACGACAATGCTGTTAGTGGTGCTACTATATCGTATTATAACGCTTCCCCTAATTACGCAATAACTTCAGCAGATATAGGGCTTAACGATTCTTTAAAGGCCCACACTATAACCCATAGCGGCTTTGAGTATTATGTATGGGATAAGGGGCAACCATATAGCGAGAAGAAATGGCGCTTTGCTGTAGCTGAAATATTAATAGGCGATGCCCCTTCAGATGGTTCTGGTGGTTATAAGTTTGAATTTAGTAATGACTATAACAAGTACAACTGTTTCAAAATACATAATCTAACAGGCAATGATATAACTTTCTATTTCGGAACATCATCGAGTAATAACCACAGTGTATCTATATCTAAATATTCTCAGAGATGTGTTAGGCGTGACTCTGTTACTTCTGGCTATGATAGTTCTTATAAGTATTTCTTTAAGTGCATGGTTAATGACCCTCGCTATTTATACTTTAAATCACATAGCGGTTTCGTTCCTAATTCCATGCGAGCTAATAATATTACTAATGCTTCTTTTCTATACAATATTTTAGAGAACATAGGGGAGCGGAAGGATAGCATGGATGATATAGGCAACTTTAGAAATCCTACTAGAATAGTTTTTGATGCTCATACTTATACAGATATAGGAGATGAATATGAAGATGCAGGGCATAGCCCTTCTATAACAAGTAGCACGTTAATAGGTGATTTAATATTTCATAAGGGGGATATTAGTTATATGCGAGCTACTACCAGTAGTGCTACACCTGAATATGGAACTATAACATTTAATGGATTTAGCAGTATTGTAAGTGCATTCTCGGCTGCTGGTTTAACTTTAGATATAAATGTCAGCTCATCTACTAGTGGGAATATATATGCATTAGCCAAGATAACTAAATCTACTGCCTATGATTATTTCTATCTATGGCAGAAAACCACTAACCTATTAACTTATGATGATAACCCTAGAGTAATTAATGTGGGCGATGAAGGGGCTAATGTATATTTACAAAACGGAATAGGTGAACCAACTATATCAGGTGGAGCTAATGGCCCCGCTGTTTCTAATGGCACTACCGGTATAGAGATATTTGATTCTATAAACGCATCTTCTACTACCCGTACTGATTATATAAATAAATACAATACAAACATTAGTGGCGTTTGTACTGCTAGTGGGCAGCAAGTTAAGTTAACCACAGAAGGCCCGATATTATTTTCTACAGAAGATTGGGCAATAGCTACCAACCTTACACCCACTAATCCAGCTATATACTTTAACGGATTTAACACTAACCATTATTATGATGTATATGTAGATACTTCTAATGATGCTAAAATCCAAATAAAACAAGATAGGGCTATAGCTTATACTTTAAATAGTTCAGCTAGTGGCAGAGGTTGGCCTATAGCATATAATAACATAACTGATTACCATAGAATGTTTGAGGGGCCGAAGCATGGTAAGAAGTATCAAGATCGAGGTAGTGCCTATAATCATTTAGATATAACTAATGACCCTGTCGGCGCCGATGGTGCAGACTTTACACAAAATGATATAGGTGTATTAACTGAATCTGATATAGCATTTCAGACAGTAAAGATTAATACGAAGATAGAACCATTCAACATTAACCTGACAGACAATAGAAGTTATCCATTAACATTAGCAGGAGATGTTTCGCATGAATTAGAATTACAAAAAGCAGCCAGCGCAAACTATACTAACTTTACTAATGCCATAAGTGGAGACGATACTTTATATATAAGAACCAATCTTCTTAAAGAGCACTATAACGATTTGGTAACCATGCTAAAGAAGTGTACCAAGATTAGGCCGTTATGTTTTGATGAAGTATATTTTGGCAATAGGCAACCCACTACATCTACTGTTAAATTATTAGCTAAACCAGCCACGGGCTATATGCCTAAAAATGCTTATGCTACTTTCGCATCTGGTTCGGCTGAGAATCTTTTGTGGTCTAGGTTAGGTGTTACTATAGGTGGTTCGGGCGGTGTTTCAGAATTGCCAGATGATGTATTTACCCATGCTACTACTGCCGATAAGGCAGCTATAGCAGATGTAAGATGGGTAACTATAGCTAATGTAAAAGCTAAAGCTGCTGCTATGGGATTTAAATTTAGATATGAAAAACAATTTCAAGTCTTATCGTTTGACAGGGAGGAAATTACTTACGCTGGAATAACAACTGATGTAGATACATTTAGGCCTGACACATCTGGTAACTGGAAAAAGGGAATAGCTAAAGCCGTTTTATCTGGTTCATCTTACATAAGTGGATTAACTGAAAGCATAGATCATATTAACAGTAATAGCTTTTGGTACTTAACTAGATTAGTAGGTGTTTCTACAGATGCAAACCCAGCAGTGCTATTTTATTTTCACGACACTAGTAGGGACGGGCATCCATCAACAGGCACTAGGGCCAAGCTCGCTAAAATGACTGTAGATAGTTCCGGTCAAGTCGGGAGTGATTCGATTACAAATCTGAATGCCGATGAAATTACCGTTAACGGAAGTGGATCAAATCAACAACTCTACTTTTGCCAAGTCACTCCCCCTACCACTCATTCAGCTTAAACAGGCGATTACTGCGCGTAGAATGCGTTTTAAGCCACTTTTGGGCCTTGTTCCCCTTGGTCATATTGAAACAGGATTAAAATGCTTTAAAACAAAACCGGAATGAGTAGTTTAAATTCACTTCGGCTATTTGTAGATTTACACGAGAAGCGGTTAGTCACTTCTCCATTCGACCCCTCTACCCCTACCCTGCCGTCATTCATTAAAGACGATCAATATAACATCGAGGTATATCCGTTAATGCGTAATTTATTTGCCGGCCTTGGTGAGAATCCTTATAACCCGATAACCTCAACTACTTTATATACAACTTGTAAAGTTAACATGGGGGATTTAACCACAGGGGCAGAAACTAAATATCTAGGTAATACTGATCCTACCTTAACAGCAGAACAGAGATTATATAGCGCAGATGTTTTGAGCGGTGGAAGTAATTATAATATCGGAGACATATTAAAGATTACAAATGGGACCGCAGTAGAAGCTGCCAAGGTAGAAGTAACGGCTGTAGAATCTGGTGCAGTAACCGCTATTAAAATATATGACGAAGGAGCGCACACTTCAGGCATAGCCCATCCCGGCAACGGTTGGGATACTACAGTCTTTTGTACTGCTAATACTAGTGCTGCTAATTGCACCCTGTTGGCTAAATTCGCTCAAACTTTTGTAGGTGAATTAGAATTAACTAATGCAGCTTTAGACGATAACCTATTAACAGGCACTACAGGGAATACTACTTTAGCGATTCGCTTAGAGAATGGGCAGAGTGCAGGAAGTCTACGAGCTGTAACTATTTTACACCATCCAATTACTATCGAGGAAAATATAATGGATGTATGATGATTTGAAACAGAATGAATTTAAACCAGAATAACGCGCATGGCAGATATTAACTTTTCTTCAGCCTATACAACCAATGCGGGAGCTAGTGGTAGTTCCGCGCTGGCAGCATCATCAGTTAAGGCAGACATCTTATTAGTAGTAGGGCATAAGGCAGCTAAAACAGAAAACGCCGGTACAGTATATTTAGGATTCGGAACTGTTAAGCTACCTATAGACCCCGGCGATGTAGTTTCAATTCCTGGCATAAAAGATAAAGAATATACACTAGACCAGTTTACAGTTGAAAATGATACGGCTGGCGATGGCCTTGGTTATATTGCTTTGCAGCAGGATGAACTAAACGTAGGCTCACTATACTAATATAATGTCATCAGCTATTCAGATATATAAAAAGAACCCTACCCGTGGAGAAATCACCAGCAGCCTCACAGGGTCTACCGGTGATGGTAACGGCCTCCATTTTGATGGTTCTGCTGGGGCTATTAACCTTGGCAGTTCAATGCCGGATTTAGGCACGAAGTATTCGCTGGAGTTCGTTGTCAAAGGCGATGCAAGAACCGGCGAAGTTTACTTGTTGGATGCCTACAATAGCAGCAGCACAAACCGAGTTATTCTAGCTTGGTCTGGTAACAGTAACGGCAACATTCAACTGCACGTCAACGGCACTTGGTCGAGCGCGTTTATCGCTACACCAGATAACGGCGAGGTGGTGCATTTGCTTCTGAGTGTGGATGGTACATCTGCTACACTCTACCAAAACGGCAACTCAGCAAGCACTCAAACCGTTGTCGCAAATACTTTAACAGGCGCCACGAATACGCATATCGGCGCGAGTCAAAATGGTTCGGGTAATTTCTTCAACGGAACCATATTTCGCACGAGGTTCTGGAATCATGCATTATCCAGTTCGGAAGTGCAGACAGCGTTCGAGCGGGCAGACGTTGATTTTGCTGACCAGTATGGAAGTCAAACCAGCAAGATTTTAAACGGCACAAGCTGGACAAGTGCGAGTGGAACAACGCCACCGGCTAGTTGGACTGCGGGAAGTGGTCAGGTTCCAAATTTTACGATTGATTCATCGAGCGGCAGCGGCAGCGAACCGGCTTTAAAATTTCAGCGTGGGGCCAACAATATGCCGTATTTTTTCCAAACTTTTACGGCAGTAATCGGTAAGAAATATCGCGTTGCATATCGCGTCAAAAATATAGATGCAATTCACGTTAGGGTTGGCATTGGCAGCAGTGCGGTTGGCACACAATATAACGTAACAGACTACACCTCCACTAATTGGGCTGACTACGAGGATACGTTTACGGCGACCACAACTACGTTCAGTATATACGTTCAAGCCAACACCGTCACCGGCACGCAGGGCGGTTACATTGACAGCGTCACGGTTGAACAGGTTGGCGCGGTGGTTGATATGGATTTGGCATTCGCTAATCCTACGCAATCGCTAACCGTTCAAAACCGAAGCGGCGCAGCGGATGGAACTTGTTCAGCTTCTGGCGTGACGCAAGTGCAGCCGGTGGTTCAGTTGAACAGCACAAGCGCACGAATCGGCACTACTGCGGCGACTCCTGCGGATGGTGAGGTGGTAGCTACCAGCGTTAAAGCCGAAACATACCGTTCAGCTAGGTCAGACGGTGACGTTTATATTCAAGCTGCAACTGCGAGCGACTTTGTTGCGATTGGAACGCAAGTTTCGTCAACTCTGCTGAAGGTAGACGGCAACGGCAAAATTTCGTGCGTTAATGACATTACAATTCAGAAAAACAACGGTAATCTAATCTTGCACGGCACGGCCGATGGTAGCCAGCAAGCCGTTTTATTCAGAAACGACGACGACGAAGATAAAGGTTTCATTAAGTATCGCGACACTTATTCAAGTCCCGGCGGCAACACAATGGAGGTTGGCACGGACGGCGCGACTCGTCTCTCCATTGACTCCAGCGGTCGTGTAATAGTCGGGGCTAGTTCAATGCCTCTCAAATGGTGGAACGGCGCGACCTACGGCGCTAAATTCCTCGTTGAGAACAACGGTTCAACTGCTGCCGCCGATTACGTTACGTCTGGTGTTGTTAGAAATACGAATGACGGAGAAGCGCCGCAGCTTGGCTTTGCTAAATCGAGAGGGACAGCGAGTGGCTCAGTTAACGTAGTTCAAGACGACGATGCGATTGGGACACTAACTTTCCAAGCAGCAGACGGCACTAATTACGTTGAATCTGCGAGGATAGTTGCAAAAGTTGACGGTACTCCGGGCGCTGACGATATGCCAGCGAGGTTGGAGTTTATGACCACCGCAGATGGCGCAAGTTCACCGACGAAGCGTCTCACCATATCCAGCACCGGCGACATCACCACTACACTATCGAGCGCAAATACAAATACCGCAGGAGTTGCATTAAAACTCGACCACACCACAAGCGGAAGCAGTGCTGTTGGATTTGGTACGCTTATTCGCTTTGACGGTGAGCGCACCGGCTCGACCAGCGATGGCATGGGAACGCTTGGTTTCGTAGCTGATTCAATGAGTGCCAGTCGCATCGATGGTGCGTTTGTTGTAAACACCGGCCAAGATGGCAGCTACACGGAGCGACTGCGGATAACCTCCACCGGCGCAGTTCAAACTCCCGGCAACATATACTTGCAATCCGGTGGTTCATCTTACGGTGAACTAGGTTTGGACAGCAACAAGCCACGCTTGAGGACATATGGGTCAAGTGGATGGCTGAATGTTTTCACAGTGGACAATAACACCGGCTTAACCACGTTCGACCAGCGCATTCACGGAGTTGGTGGCATATCGTTTGGCCAAACAAATTCAAGCGCAACCGGCGCGGCAGCTACTAGCACGATTTTAGACTCTTACGAGGAAGGCACTTGGACACCGGTTTTTCAAGGCGATTCAACCGCCGGTACTTATACTGCAAGCGCGACCGGAACTTATACGCGAATTGGCAGAAAAGTAACTGTCTATTGTTCGCTAGTTAATGTTTCTGAATCAGCCGCCGGTTCCGGTTCGATAAAAATATCTGGACTGCCGTTCGCTTCAGCAAGTGGTGGCCAAGGTTACACAAGCGCAAGTCGCGTTAGGCAATATTCATCAGCAGTCGGGCCGTTTTATGCGCTAGTTAGCCCAACAGCATCTTACGCCAATCTGATGTACTATGTTAACGGAAGCACCGATGCACCAGCACCACTATCCGGCTTATCATCTGGGAACAGCGACTTCACATTCACATTGACATATTTCGTATAAAAAATGGCATTAGAAAAAATAACAGAAATTGGCGAGATGAACGTGGGTGCGAACTCCGTCATTTCGGTTAGAACAGATACAGTCATAAAAGACGATGGCAACGAGATTAGCCGCAGTTTTCACCGGCACGTTGTTGTGCCGACTGACGATATAAGCGGCGAAGATGCGCGGGTGCAAGCCGTTGCTAACTCACTTTGGACAGACGAGGTGAAGGCAGCTTACACCGCAAGTCTACCGGCTGAAGAACCGGCGGCAGAAGAACCGGCGGCAGAAGAATCTAGTGAGGAATAAAATTATATGTACGAAGTTAACACAGTACCTAAACCGGCTGAAGGGCTTAATATTAGTAAGCTAGTTATACAGCTTAATAGCGTCAGCGATGAGCCTTGGAGAATTCAATATAGTATAACTGGTTTTGGTAAGGACAGCGAAGGCGCGTTCTTCCCTAACCCGCTATATAGTTCTTTATATATTATCGAGGGTGATAACTGGTCTAACTGGACTCCAGAAGCAGCAGGGAGCGATAGCGAATATGTAACTAACCTAGTTTTAAATTATGTAGGTTTAGAAAAAGCTCCAGAAGAAGCTGCTCCAGAAGAATCAGAATAGGAATATATGAGTGGGAACAGACACGCTCAACGCTATACAAACGCTAGGCTTCCCTATTATAGCGGCAGCGATGTGCGGTCTGTTTTGCTGGAAAGTAACATTCTATATATTAAAAGATTTGCAATCTGAGATAAGGAACTGTTACGATATTATAGTTAAGTTAATAGATTCAACGAATGGAGTACGAAAAGAAATCTGTAGACTTGAACAACGGCTCGCGGAGTTGCGTGAGCAACATAGGAATTTTAATATCTTGTATTCTAGCGATAGTAGTAGGCCAAGGGTGCACGATAAAAAACATCAAAGAACTTGATATAGGATTTTCTGGCCTCGAAGTGGAAACTTGGGAGCCTAATGAATATACAGTACAAGGTGAATTTCAATCATCTACTAATGGATGGTTTAAAAAATGAATGAAGTAATAGACATAGGCAAGAGCGCAGCCGCCGGTATAGGCGGTGTTTCTGTCTGGTATACTTCTATAAGTCAGATTCTACAGTTAAGTATATCATGCGCTTGCTTAATCTATTTAATAAGTAAGATTTATTTCTTATATAAAAACAAAGGTTTATAATGCTAAAAGGAAAAAAGACATATATAACGGGTGCTGGTGCATTGTTAGTTTCTATCGGCTTATATTTACAGGGTCAGATGGAATTAGCAGAGGCAGTACAGACTAGTATAGCCGCACTACTGGCTATCTTTGTTCGTAAAGGAATTAGTTCCGACACGGCCAAGGCAGCAGAATGATAGAAGGAATAATAGGAGTAGTTTGTACTCTTATTATATACTTCTTAAAACGGAAGTTATCTTATGAGCAGGATAAGAATGCTCAGTTAGAGGATAAGCTCCAAGAAACTGCCGAGGCGATTGTAGAAGGTGATGAAGAATTACTTAACGCTAATCTTGATACTATTATTAAGCGGCTGCAAATCGAGGCTAGTAATCATTCCAAGCGACAAGGCAGTAGTGAGAATGAAGAAGGATAATAGTTATAGTTATCCTATTAACGGTTGGTTCGTTCCAGATGCTAGAATGTTAGAGATAATGGAGCAGTTAGAAAGGGATGGCAGCAAAGCTACAACGGCCAAAGAGAATTAGGATATTAAATCTTACTTGGCAGATTAAGTTTGTAGATAAAGATATATCTAACGCTAGTGAATCCCTTGGCTGGTGTGATTACGAAGAGCAGATTATAAGTCTATACGAGGGGCAAAGCAGGGAGAGTTTAAGTGATACATTTCTGCATGAAATCTTACATGCTATATTCTTTAGCATGGGCATTGACCCTAACAATGATGAAGAAAAAGTAGTCAGCAAAGTTAGCACGGGATTATGTACTGTCTTCTCTAATAATCCCAAGGCATTTAAATGGTGGAGTAGTATGTTATGAGCGCATGGAAAAAGTTTGTAGCATTCGGAGATACTCATGGGGATATGGTACACCAGCCTACACTTGATGCATTTACTCAATTCATAAAGGATTACAAGCCAGACTTTAAAATTCACATTGGCGATCTGTTTGACTATCGAAGTTTAAGACAGGGCATTAAGGCCACAGAAACCGATGCCTACGACGATTTAAGAGCAGACACCCTAAAGGGCCACCAGATATTAGAATCAATCCAGCCAGACGTTTTATTACTAGGCAACCACGACCATCGTATAGTTAGGGTTTCTGAGGAACACGCTAACGGGTTAATGAGGGAAGCGGCTGCTTCAGGTATAGCTCACCTAGAAAAGACTTGTAGGAAAACCAAGACAAGAATCATTCCCTACCATTACAATAAGGGTGTATATAATATTGATAACATATATTTTACACATGGATATACAGCTAACCAACGAAGTGTAGCGCAACACGCTGAGTATTTCGGGAGTGGAATTAATAGTAGTGTTATAATGGGACATATACATCGTATAGAAGTTCAACCTGGTCGAAGTCATAATAGAGCTACGGGTTATAGTATAGGATGTATGTGTAATTTTGAGGGCATGACTTATGCAGCTCATAGATTAGCTACTAGTATGTGGGAACACGCTTGGGCTTATGGTGTAACTAGTAAGAAAGGCCATCAGGTATGGATAGCAAGAAAGACAGGAAACGAATGGATTCTACCAATGGAGCTAAAGGCGATTGGTTAAAAATATTATCTAAAGCTGCTACTAGTGAATTACCAGAAGGCTATAAGACTACTGCCATGCTGGCTAAAGAATATAATGTAACTATAAGACAAGTAAGGTCTGCATTAGAAAAAGCATTAGATAGCGGAGAGGTAGAAAAGATTAAGGTTAATATTAGTGGCTGCATTACCAATGCCTTTAAAATAAAAAACCCGCCTAATTAAAGACGGGTCTTTTATATATATGATATATTAATTAAGCGGCAGTATTCATACTAACTATAACACCTTCCTTCTCAGGAACTGCGAAGTACTTTAACGCATCTTCTTTATCTAAGCATTTCCCGATGTAATTAGAATAACACATCCTTGGGCTATTCCCTGCGATGTGGGACACTTTAGTGGCATCCTGCTCGATCATCATGTAATGAGTTATGAATGCGTGTCTATGCCCATTTGCAGGCCAGCGACCGCCGGCCTTTGTGAGTGTATACTTGGCAATGCGTCTGAAGTTATTAAACCGATCATGGTTAGCGTGTTTCCAGTCTTCATATAACTTATAATTTAAGCGGTGTAATTGCTCAGGAGTATAAGTCTTAACTCTGCGTCTCTCCTTATCAGACAACTTAAATGCCTCGTCATACTTTAACACCCTTTGACCTTCTTCTTCTAAATATACATGAGGCATCATGCAGGGTAATGCGCTTTGCTTATTCATATACTTCTCTAAATAATAATGGCATTTAGGAGTCATATCTATGGTGCGATCATTATTGGTTTTGTCGATGCAAGCAGGAACGTGTAATAACCTTTTCTCGATATGTATATCAGACGGAATCATTCTAGCAGCCGTGTCTATTCTCAGGCCGTTATATAAGCACATAGCGAACACCGGCACATACTGAGGAAGTTTATTTATTACCACCTCCATTAATGCTTCTGCTTCGCTGGCTGTCATATAATCTATAAAGTTACTAATAACCTTTTTCCGCTCCTTACTATTCAGATATTTAACTGGATTCTCCTTACACATTTTATGTTTGATAGCCAAGTTAAAGAATATAGAAAGGTTACGCTTTTTATTTTCTTTGGTTGAGATAGACCATTTATTAACAGGGTCATTAATTGCATTATCTATATCCTCTGTAGTAAAAGTATTGATATTCCTATCAGAGTAATAACCACAAAACCAATTTACCACCGTCTCGAAAGTGCGTTTATATGATATGCTGCAATCTTTTTGATTATTAAGCTCAATCATATCCTCACCGACTTCCTGTAATGGAATATCACATATATTATTTGTTCTATGTTCGTAGAATGTTAGAGCTTCTAATAAGTTATATCCCCCTTCCCTAGCCCTTTCAAAAGCTGAAAAGGCCAGTTGTGCATCAGCCGGTTTTAAATCCCAAAACTGCTGGCCGACTGTCTTCTCCTTTAATATAAGCCCATCATAAAAAGACTTTGCTTGGGCCTTATCTTTAAATGTTTTTCTTTTGGGCTTACCGTCTTTCTTATATTGAACTATAGCGGAATGAATTCTATATCCTTTCCGCATATTAGTTGCTTTTTCCTTAATGTCGTAACGTATAGTAGCCATGTTATTTAATCTCCTTTCCTAATTTGTTTCTTGTTTCTGTACATACGAACACCATGCCGTCAAGGGTATGACCCCCGACCCATATACCCCTCCATCCTAATCTCTCTTTTAACCATCTAGCGGCCTTTGTATGATTCTCGTCATCCTCTAACGAATAATCATAATCCAGCCATATCTTTCTAGTCTTACTAGAATTCCATGCTGCCACTCTTGCCGATCTATAATTAGTCGGCCCGTAGTACTTTGTTATTATTGTTTGCATTTTGTTTTATCGTTATGTTTCTTGGTCAATACGTTTAACAGTTTAAAACTGATAATCGTAAATTGGCTTCAAGGTGTCTGTCACCTAAAGTTAAAAAAAGGGTTAGGCGTTATTAGCTTCATCCTCAGCCCATATCTCGTCCCATGTCTTAAAGCAGACAAGGCGGGGAGACACCGTGCAGTCTGGCCTTTGCAGTCTGATGTCTTGGCCATCCTTCCGTTTATAAATCCCAGCGTCAGTCTGTACCTCAAAGATTCCGGTTTGTGCCGTGCCAATTCCAAAGGGCAACTTACGGCAGAGCATTTCGCAATCGGCGGCTGCATCTCCGGTAAAGGCATCTTCTGGAACCATTATGGAATCTGTGTAGATATTGTACGGCTTCACTCTTTTGTAGGCTTTATAAAAACCATCCACTCTAACTAACTTTTCATTATTGCTTTTCATTTTTCTTAGGTGTGTGTTTTGGGTGTGACACACCCCAAGAAATTGCCAGAATTGTGGTGAACTGGCTACCTAAATCGCCACAAAATAACCGATATTATGCGAGAATAACCCGATAAGATATGATGGAATAATCGAAGTATGGTGTGCGTAACTCGTTGATTATCAACGGTTAAGAGATGATGTCGTGAATTACTTTCCCGTGGACATCCGTAACACGGGGAATTGAAAAAAACAGATTTTTTCTTAGGAAATAAGGCCTTTTTTGTGTGGGGAATTAGTTGTGGTGAAAATGTGGTTAATATCTTTTCTAAATATTTCTAAGTAAATGTTTGCAAATGGTGTGTGTCACCCTAGTCTCGATCCCGTTCGCATTGTTTGAAATGAGCAGTCAGGTAATCGAATGAATCAATAAATAGCAACATAGTGAAAAACAATAAAGGAGCAAACACATTATGGCTAACAGCCGCAAAAAAGGAGTGAAACAATTAACATTCTTTGAATGGGAACATAATGTGGAAAAGTTAAGAGCAATTGCGAAACGTGAAGGCATTACGCTTTCCGATCTTCTTCGTAACTTAACTAAGGAAGTGACTGAAAAATACGGGGAAAGTTATAAAGATTACGAACAAGAAAAATAAATAAACAGGAGAGAGAAAAATGAGCCAAGAGAATCAATTAACACCAGAGGAAGTTGCAGAATTGCAGCGTTACAATGATTCAACGCAGAAAGCCCATGAGGGTTTAACTGAAGATAACAACAAACGAATACGGTTAGTACTTACTAAACGATTATTTATTTGTGCTGGAATACCTATATTATTTTTTACAGGAATACTTGGGGTATTATTAGGAGCATCGCTTAACAATCTACAACATGAAAAGGATAAGAGCGCATTAACTGTAGAGAACGAAGGATTAAATGTTAAAATAAATGCAATGAAAAGAGGGCTAGATAATAAAAACGCCATGATTACATCTTTATATCAGGCTGCTGAAATTGAAAAACAGAAAAACGCCGCATACTATGAACACATGAAAGAAAGAGCAGAGGGATTAACAGACCATATATTGAACTTAAACAATCAGCTTGAAGAAAAAGATGATCAGATTATTGCAGAGAAAAAATTAACAAATCGTTACAAAATAAGGAACGATACTAAGAAGAAGTTTATAGAAATGGCTTTCGCAATAGCCGCAAATAATCCACCTCGCTTTAGAGAAGCTGTTGGCGATGAGAGCCTCCCTCAGATGCGCTTCTATCCATTAGTTGTGAAAATGGCTATCGGTTTAGGCTCACTTGATATTCTTAACCATATTCAAACAGTCGATAAATGGGATACAACCATACCTAAAGGTTTGGCCGATCATGTCAAAAACCCTGAAAGTGTTCCTTTAAAGCGATACGAGCAACTACTGTTTAAGGGCAAGAAAATGCAAACGATGTCTAACACGAAAGAGCAGGAAATGAATCAGCTAAAAGGGCGAATAGCCGACCAAGAAAGATCACTCGCAGCCAACAAAGCACTAATCGAGGAATTAAAAGGCAAAGTTTACGACGAAAAATATTTACCCTATAGCACTCAACAAGTAATGTACATTTCAGCTTATCATACAGTAGCTGAAAATTTCAGGCCGAAAGATTTAACAAAATGGGTAGGCAAAGCAACGCCAGAAGAATGGGTTGGGTATTTGCAAATGGCAGTAGCTAGGAACTCATATAATGTCTACGAGGCTATCATGGAGCTTAAAGAAGTCACTAGCCTTCCCGCTGTTCAAAAACTAATTAAGTCATCAGACGTTTTAGCTGCTATATATGATGAAAACTTACAAAACTAAATGCGGGAGATATGAAGTTAGTTATATAGCCAATCCCGATGATATGGCTGGCAATATAATTCCTTTTGAACCTATGTGGGAAGTGCAGTCTCTTATAAATGGTGAGCAGCAATTTTTTAAAACAGAAAAGGAATGTTTAGATTATATAAAGGAGTTCTAAAAACCCCTTTTTGGCTTGGGGTGTGTGTCACCCCTTTTAATTTATGACAATAACAGAAGCGGCGGAGTATATGGAAGTAACTCACTGGACAATTCGTAGATGGATTAAGCTGCGATTATTTCCGGTGACGAAAATTAACAGTAAGATAATCAGAATAGATAAAGATGACCTTGATGAGTTTAAAGAAGAGAATAAGGTAACTAAGTGGAAGTATTAATTTTTAGTGCTACGGGTGTGTCACACCCTTTTAACAGTAAAGTATAGTTATGAGTAATGAACTAGTAACACAAAACGAGGCTGCATTAGAGATGCAGAGAACAAACAATGTTGCAGATGTATGTCGGGGCATTGTTAGAAAAACGGTAAAGAAAATACAGGGTAAAGATTATGTACAAGTCGAGGGCTGGCAGTCGATTGCAACGGCTCACGGTTGCGTTGCTGGTTCTGATGCTCCTGTATATTTATCAGACGTTCCCGAAAAGGGTTATCAAGCTAGAGGGTATATAACTCATATAGCTACCGGAAATGTAATCTCTACTGCTTACGGGTTTGTAGGAGATGATGAAGTACAATGGGCTAATCGTCCTGCATACGCTCGACAGGCAATGGCTCAAACTAGAGCTATTAGTAGAGCTTGCCGCTCTGCCTTCGCACACGTTGTAGTTATGATGGATGATAACTTACAAGTAACACCGGCTGAGGAAGTACCGGAAGGCGGGTTTGGTAAATCAGATTATAACCCTACTAGTGCCAAGCAGCACTCGAAAGATATAGTTAATAATATATCTGATGGGCATTGGGCTGGAGTGGTTATACCCTTTGGTAAAAATAAAGATAAGCGGTTAGGAGAATTATCACCTAAATCTGTTAACTGGTATTTTGAGCATTACCAGCCGAGGGAATACCCCGAAGGCAGCGGTAAGTTTAGTGATCGAGATATAGAGTTAAGAAATGCCCTTGATTCATGGGGTAAAGAAAACGGGTTAGAATTACCGCAGGAACTACAAGCCCCTGAAGCAGTTGTAGATGTAGTTAAGGAAACTGCTGAAGCTGTAACGGTCGAGGCAGTTAATGATAATGACGAGGTTCCTTTTTGATTAGGGGTGTGTGTCACCTATATAATATGACTGATATACCACAAGTAATAGGAGGCGAAGGGCATGGGGAGTTAACTCATGCATCTAAAGTTAATACAGCCAAGAATGTAGACGCTAATTTTAAACAGATGATTATAGATGGGCGTATAGCTCCAGAAACTAAAGAAGAAATAGAAATGTTTAAAGAGCATCAAAGGAAAGTTAAATAGTTATGAGTACAACAAAACAGAAAACAGATAAGAGAGTGAAACGGTATTGTAGTTTATCAATACCAGAGTCTATACATCGCACTATTAAACGTAATGCGAAGAAGAAGGGGCAACGTATAAATGAATACGCGCCAGCACTATTGAAGAAGGCATTAAAGATTAAAAAGAAATGATCTTCTTCGATATAGAAACAAGCCCATTAACAGCCGCCGAAATGGATTCCCGTATGCCTGAGTTTACTGCACGGGGCAATCTAAAAGACGAGGCTAAGATAAAGGCCGATATAGAAGAAAAGCGAAACAAGTTTTTCGACAACGCCGCACTCGACCCATTTACGGGTCGGGTGTGTGCTATTGGAATGTTACACCATGAGGGCGAAAAGCCTGAGCTTATACATTATAAGGGCAATCCAGAATATGAGCGTAATATTATACTTAAATTCTGGAACACCTTTGTTAATAACGATGAATGCTTTGTAGGATTTAATACTAATAAATTTGATATACCTTTTCTTATTAAAAGAAGTTATGCATTAGATATTACATATCCCCCTAGAGTGTTTTCTAAGGGCAATGTTAAACGTCTTAATAGTCGGTTTATAGACTTGATGGATTACTGGAGCTTAACAGATTATAAAGAAAGGATTAGCCTTAAAAACTTGGCTATACATTGTGGATTGCAGCCAAAAGAATCTAAGGGGCATTTATTTCACAAGTTAATAACAGGCAACGCAGAAGAAGTAAAAGAGGCGGAAGAATATCTATTATACGACTGCCAGCTTTGCGTTGATATATATAACAAGATAGGAATTTGATGTATCGCTGTTGTTGGACATAACAACGAGGAACTGGTTAAGGGTGGTACATCAATCGCAGGGAATAGAGTAATAGGAGAACTATTAACAGGGTCGGTTTTTGCTTTGGCCGGCCTATTGTTGAACACCCTGCATAACATAGTGTTAAGGAATAGAGTTATAGGAGAGCTATAAACAAGGGTCTTATGAATGCCCCTTCATTGAACACCTTAGCACTATATTTATTATTATGATTTCAAAAAAAGAATACGCATTATATATAGTATATTCCATATTCCTGTTAGGAACTTGTTTAATTTGCCTTATAGATGCATTTACCAAGAACTAAAATTCCTAAGAGACCGAAAAGTAAATGGGATTTAAAGCGCGGTAATGGTGGCCGCTATAAGCCTACTATATATGAAGTGGGATATAAAGAACACCAACGTGGCGGCGGGTATTGTATATACATAAAAGGTTTATGTGGCTGGAATCCTGCCGGTAATGGTTATCCAATAACAGAAGAAGAAGTTATTAAATTGGGAAAGAGTATAGCAAAGGAATATAAAACAGAATGGATAGGAAAACTATAATAGGAATAGACTGCGGTGTTAATGGCGGTATAGCGTTTAAAGATAATAATGTATATAGCTCAGGAGATACCGCGCCGGGAGCTATAGTAGCGTTATCAATGCCTAGAGATATAAAAGGCATAGAAAGACTATTAGAAACTATAGTCAATGATATACCCTGCTTAACTAAAATTCATGTATATATAGAAGATGTTCCCCCTTTTGTGGGAGCTAATAGGCCGGCTGCGAGAATATTTAAGTTAGCTGAGAATTTCGGGATAATAAAGGGAATGTGTCAGATGGCAGGATACCCTTATACATTAGTTAGGCCGGCTGTATGGATGAAACAGTTAGGAACTAAAAAGCGAAAGGATTTTCCCAATGATAATAAGTGGAAAAACCATTTAAAGAAACAGGCTCAATATTCATTCCCCAGTGTTAAGCCTACATTAAAGACTGCTGATGCCTTATTAATTTTAGAGTACGGGCTACAAATGGAAATGATAAAAGACATAAAGAAAAATGAGTAAAGGAATATGTAATATAAACAAACCGATAGGAGAGATAATAACTCATATATGTGAAAAGTATGGAATGGAGATAGAAGATATAAAGAGTAAGTGTAGAGAGAACTATCTTATATGGCCAAGACATTTAGCAATGTATATGTGTTACCAAGCAGGGCATACTACTATCATTATAGGCAAAGCATTCAACCGGAGTAGATCGATGGCTAACCATGCCATTAACTCGGTGCATACCCTATGTAGTGTATACCCCAAACTAAATAAAGAGAGATTAGAGATAGCAAAGGAACTACATATAATAGAATGAAAAATAGAGATATAATGGGAGGCAAAGGGCCAAGTAGCGCAAGCGACAAAGCTACTGAGAAACTCGCAAAAACATGGAAACCTAAAAGTTTAAATGTTGCTGCCAAACAAAAGAAATTAGACTTATATAAATCAGATTATTTTCACTTTTTAAGTGAGGCAGAAAAGAAAGCGATTATAAAAGGTTTTGATTCTGCTGTATCAGCCATAAGACTAGCAATTCACGAAAATTATCATACAAGCAAAAGAATAAAAGAATGGAAAGAAAGAGAATCAACAAAATGAGAGAATACGAATATTATAACCTCGATGACTGCATTAAGCGTAATGAGTTTGGAAAATATATAAGATGCATATTTAAGAAAAATGGATATAGATTAGATAGGGTAACTAAAAGTTTAAGAAAAGAGATATATAATAAAATAGATTTTGCAGCTTATTGTGCAGTTAAACAATATATTAGAGATAAACAGAATATAGACGTAAAGGAAAAAGAAGTTAAGAACCCTTTTTAAAATAATATGGCAGACATAGACGGAGTAGATTGTATAGGCAGCTTGGCTAGTGCTTCAGCATTCGTTGTTAATTCTGAGTATATGGAGGAAGAGATATTAGATAATGCTGATGAACAAGACCATAAGTTTAAGACATGGGAACAAGTAATTAAGTATCTGGAAGAAGAATGTAATTCTGGTGAAGTGTATGAATTATCAGCTATTAGAGAATGAATAGAGATAGATGGGAATTACCAATATTAGTACTTAGTGTATGTCTATTCAGCTTCTCCCTATTAGGCTTATCTGTATACAATCTATTTAAAGATATCATATATGACCTATAAAGAACTAATCAATATCTGTATATTTTATGGAGTTGCTAAAAAGCTATCTTCAACGGGCCGTTTTGCCCTTCTAAGCATCGTTAATTATTGGGTAGGCAAAGGATATCCCAAGACATTTAAAATGCCCTTAAAAGCCATTTCTGAGCTAATAGGAGCGACTGAGCCAACGGCATTGAAAGCATTAAAGGAGTTAGAGGGGCATAAGGTAATTGAGATCAAGCGAGGCGGGCCAAGAGTCCCTAATGAGCTAAAAGTTATACTAAAGAATCTTAACATAAGTATACTAAAAAAACTTAACATAAGTGGAGTTACATTAAATTCCTTTAGTAAAAAATCTTTACCCTATATATATAAGACTAATATAAGTACTAATATAAATAAGAATAAGAGTTATGGTAAGGATAAGAAACCTGAACAAATAACCCGTCAGCAACCTGACAGTAACTCATCTAAGAAAAAACTTTCGGTATGGCATCTGACTGAGATAAAAAAGGTCTGTGAACAGGAGTTGAATGATTTACGAATTAATGGCTATGAAGACGCATGGGGATTTCAATGGGCTAAGAATGATAAGCCCAAGGTAAAAGAACTAAAGGCCAAGCTAAAAGACATTAATAAGCAAATCATGGAATCTAGTTGAATGAGTATATCAAGCGGATGTTAGCAGCCGCCGTAATAGAGCAAACGGTGATCGATATACGCATAGCAAAGGAACATAACCTAATTGACCATACAACCCTTGAAGCTAATAAATCATTACCTAAACGCTTACCGCAACTGCTAGAGGAAGATGATATTAAAACGCTTAAATCGTTTATCAGCCGCGACCTCGAATCGTTCATTGAAGCCACCGGCCTCTCCCTATCAGCCTCAGCCATTAGACGAGGAATTAAATCTAATAACAGTAGGTCATTTAAAAAATTCTGCTCGGAATCATCTATACAATCCTACGAGCGACGATGGAATCCCAACCCAATCCGACCAGCCACAAGAAAACAAAAACGTGGTGGCAGACGCAGAAAATAATACATCGTCGTAACTACTATTCCCTTCTATATAAACTATATAAGCTAAAATATAGTGTTGATTATAGAATAAAACATGGTAAAAAATTATAAAATGGGTCCTTCCAGCCGAATCTTCGTCGCA